>Ga0307507_10006416_pt1 | contig 18074 bp, 3 predicted proteins | sample 7_EM_MG_FD_207223 | JGI IMG/M metagenome (GOLD analysis project Ga0307507, IMG submission 207223) | Populus trichocarpa ectomycorrhiza microbial communities from riparian zone in the Pacific Northwest, United States - 7_EM | ecosystem: Host-associated > Plants > Roots > Unclassified | place... | reverse complement strand
CTTATATTAAACGCTAATAGACTTTCTAGTTAGATATATTTAATAGTTTATTGTCTGTAATGTTCTTCTATTTAATATAGGATTATATTATTCTTCCAAACTAGAAGATTATTATCTTCTTTATTGTCCTAGTAGTACCCTTATTTTTAAAGTAGACGGAACAATACTAGATTTATATTAAAGTCTATATAAAAGGTAACGTCCTTAAGATATAGAATTCCCTTATTCTTGTTTAGTTTTATAACTTAGATAGTAACATTACTATAGCCTAGTATTGGCACTTCTAAGCTGCCGGCAATGACATATTTATATCTTAAAGCTTTCCTAAAGTTATAGAAATAAGAGAGGTTATTAAAGATATAGAGAGTGGTTCCTAAGTTAAAAATAGTTAATAGCTTTAGTGGATAGAGTTAACTGGTGTAATATAATTCTAGAAATATCGCATTAGCTTCTCCCTTAATCTTAACTTTCTAACTCTTATTCTGTTGTTGTTAAGCCTTATCTTTTTATTCTTTAAGTCTAATCTTTATAACTTAGTTAGTGAGATTCTTATTCTTTTCTATCTTTTTTAGTGCCCTTTTAATGCGAGCATCTCTAATTATAACTCCTGTAGGTCTCTTATCTTTAAATAAACACTAATAGTCCCGTAGAGAGTGTCCTTATATTTTACATACTAAGCACTTAAGTATTGGCTTCTTATAGGACGTTTCCTTATCTACTAGTATCCCGGCTCTCTTTAAGCGTCTATTATATACTAAGGTCCTTTCTCTCTATAATCCTTTAGTAGTATTAAAGTAATCCTTAATGGCTTGCTCTACGAAGTCTCCATTAAAGGTACTCCCTTTTATAGTAGCATTAGCTTTTTTTAAGGGTGTTCTAAGTCCTTTTTACAGCTCCTTTACTACTCTGTGGTATTTGGAAGATCTTAACTTCTAAGGGTTATTTAACTTAGTAGTGTACTTTATATAGTAGGCGTTACTAAACGGTTAAATAACTTCTGCTAATTCTTAAAGCCAAATTCTATCGGATATTTAAGAGATCTTATACTTCTCTCCTAGTAATATTATATATTCCTATTAATCTAACCACTAATTTAATTTTAATAAGTGTTTAAACCCCTTAAGGGCTTTTGTGTACTAGTGTTATACTTTCTTCCTTATAAACGATAAGGTAGGTTCTATGTTCTCCTTTAACTAAGATAGCTATTCCTTAATGGTTAAGGAAGGGTTAAGCAGTAGCTTCTTCTAAATTAATACTATAGACATAATTTAGGTGTAAATCTATTAAAGGTGCTCTTCTTGTTTTAGGAAATACTTTATGTCCTAGTTGTAGTATTATTTGCTGTTCTTATACGCTCTCTGTTAATTTGTTAAGAGCTGTTACGGGACTGCCCGCGACACGCGCTACGCTAGACGCGTAGCTTTCCTTTCCTTATTTGATATCGCTTAGCAGATAGTTTGTCCGCCCCAATTGCCCCTATATAGATTTGCCCGCAGCTGCATTCTTGTTAAGCTCTCCAGCAATCCTCTTAAGTCTCCACGACAGCTATACATAGCTATCAATTCTACGAATCTGATGCTTGTTCATCTAGCGTTCGCATATAATACTTCGTCATTGTGACAAGAGCTATACATATAAGATTACATTCTTATTAAAATCTATAGCTTCTAGATAGGCTAGTTCTTATAGTAGACCTCATTAAGGTGCTGTATTATCTGGGTTAATATGGGCCCAAATTTGCTAATCTATAAGAGCTTGGAGTTGCCATAGCCATTACTCCTAGTCTTCTGGCTTATTAAGGATGATTATAGTTAACAAACTTGTTGGTAAAGTTATTTAACTAATAGGTAAAGGAGGAATTAAGATAGTATTTTATTATTAGGATTGTCCTTATTATTAGGATCGTCCTTATTATTAGGATCGTCCTATAACAATTAAGGTGGAATCTTATAGAATCTCGTGGAATCTTGTCCTGTAACAATTAAGGTAGGATTTCTATTAAAGCCTGCGCCCTATAACAATAAGGTGTTAGAGTCTAATAATAAGGTAGAATTTCTTTAAATGATTAAGTAATAGCTAAATAGCTTCTTAAGTTGGCGGACTGGGCTTATAACTGTTAGATAGTTATATAGAGCTATTTATTAATAAAATGGGTTAATTAATTAATAATCTTGACTTAATTATTAATTAACCTTATCTTAAGCCCCTAGGACTTTAAGCTATAAAGAGACTTTACAGTACACGGGCTCTGTGCATATAATTTGCGCATATAATCTACGCCTTTAGAGAATACAGATTATCTAACAAGTTATAGCCACTTTTAGTATAAGGGCGGTTATAGTTTATCTTCTAGCGCTAGCTCCTATTAATATAGCGGATAGGTTTTAATTACTATAAGGCCCCTTTTACTAATTAGAGTAGGAATTAATTCGCTTTAGTTCTAAATCTAATAATAAATATTAGGCTATATGTCTTTAGTAGGTTAGTAGGTCATCTAAGGCTACCATAATTTTTTATGTAGTTAGACTGTTAGCTTATTATATAGGTCTAAACAGTAGTTCTTAAGGGTAACCTAGCCTTTACCTACTAGGTATAAGAATTAAGTCTAAAACTTAGCAAAGGATTAATTTAACTTTATTATTAAGCGGTTATAATTATACTAGGCATCTTGTACTTTATTTAGATTAATATAAATATATTAAGCCGTAAAGATGTATATACCATAACCAGCTTAGCGTAGGTAAGGCGCCTATATAACGCAATCACCCCATTTAAAAGAATATTAAAATTTAATGTTACTCTTACTCTTATCCCTTTTAGGCCATTACATTACTACAGATCCTTTTAATAATTAATTATTAGGCCGTGAAGACGCATATACCGTAACTAGCTTAGTATAGGTAAGGCGCCTATATAACGCGGTCGCCTCGCATAAAAGAACATTAGAATTTAATCCTACTCTTACTTTTATCCCTTTAGGGCCATTTTATTGCTATAAATCCTTCTAATAGATAGTAGCTAGATGCTATATTATCTTATTAATAGATATAAACTAAATAGGTAATTCGCTCTTAAATTTAGCCTAAAGGTATTACTAGGCGTTCCTAATAGTTTAACTAAAGAGGTATAGTATTTTAACTTCTTTAAAAGGGAAATAGTTATAGTTAATACGGAGCTTTCCTTGTACTTATATTCTCCAATTTTTAAAGGTAGGGTCTATTTTATTAAATAGTGATTAAAAATTAAAGAGCTTAACGGATTTTAATTATCTTACTATTATATCTATACTACCTAAGGTATTATATTTAGTAAAGCGGATAGATTAGTGTTATAGGATACCTTTATAACACCTTATATATATCTACCTATTTTCACTAACGCAGTAAGAAGAGACTGACCGCGAGACGGTAACCTAATAGCAATTTGCGGGTAATCTACAGCAATCTAATAGCAATTTGCCGCATTCTGCTATATTCTGCTAAAGTCCACTAAATTCTGCTAAGTTCTGCTAGAACCGCTCTTTAAATCCTATTCTGCTTTATATACGTATTAACTAAGCAACTAAACTAACAATATATACCCTTTCTTCCCATTTCCTTGCCTTTTCTCCTTACGCAACGTCTTAACCTTATTATGCAGTTTATATATATTATTATTATTCATTGCTTAACGTCCGATTCGGATCCCTGTTGGGCCCACGCGGACTACTCCTTATATACATATGGGGAGAAAACTCTATTTAAGAAAACCCCGTAATCCGTCTCCCCGCCTTTTAGGACTCGCTTACAAGTCGCCTATAAGTCACCAGTGGTGCTCTACTACCTTACTTTTTGACCTCCTTAGGAACCACTGCTGCCGTAACAAACCTACGGACGCGCTAGTATCACACACTATACTCTACTCCTGTAGAGTTATTAGGGGGCGCCTATTACTCGCCCCTTTACTTTCTATTACTATTTCCTTTGCAACCCAGAACTGGTCTAGCATATTTTAGCCAATAAGCCACTGGGTAGCCGCCTTAAGGCCTTTCTATATTAAGAGCAGTGTATTATAGTTTTCTGTGCCAGCTGCTAAGAGCATTGCTTCTCGGCCGGTGCGTAAGGGGTATAATAGTATTACGTAATTTAGTATCTGTCTTAGCCAGCTATATTCGCACCTTAGGCTACCTACTAGGACACCTACCCAGTAAAGCCAATTTTTTAGTCCTATTATTCCTGTCCTTAAGAGTATTGCTATTGTATTTTCTACCTTTATTAGGCCCTCTTGGAGCCCTTAGGTATTTACCCCCTATAGTATTACCTATACTATAGCTTGGGTTCCCCTTGCCTAAGTCTACCTCTATACCTTTAACTCCTATTTATCTCTCCAGCGTCGGTCTAACCAGTATTGTGTTGCGGTAGATAGTTTTCCAGTACTCTTTTATGCTCTACTTTAGCTCCTTTCTTTCCCTTACTATTGTCTTTGCTGGCCTCTTACGCGTCTCCCTTCCTCCTCTATATAGGCCTAGGCCCTAGCGCTGTACTATTCTTCTTCTACTTTCTCTACCTATTTTCTTAATATATCTTCCCTACTTTGGGGTTGTTGGTTCCTTCTCCTATAGGGCACCCTAGGGTCCCTCTATAGTTTATTTAGGCGTGTCTTAATATACTTTATAATATTAGAGTTACATTTCTTTTGCACCCTTTATATTGCATCGGCTTCAATATATAGTTATAGGGGGGGAATATTGGCTTCCTTCTTAAGTAGTGCTGTGGCCGTTCACTTATACCCACCTGTTATACTCCTAAGGCAGGCTATTTAGACCTTTTAGAGTAGTTTAAGGAGTAATTTAGGGGGGCCTTTCTTAGTTTCTCTAGTGGCCTAAATACTAGATCTATACGTTATAGTTAGCCGGACAACTGCTATATATAGTAGGCGTAACCTCTAGAAGCATGGACCCTATATAGAATTAATAATCCTGGACATAGCGATATACTGTACTTGGCCCTTATAGGCCGCTTATGCCGTATATGCGCTCCACCAGAGCTTGCTATCTACCCACACTCCTAATACCCTTAGGCCTTAAACCGGTTGACCCCCAAAGCCTTAGATATGGATTATATGCTAAAGATCTATAGATTAGTTACGTTTTCTTATAAAATAGATTAGCTGGTATTTCTCTAGTAAGAATTGGACTCTATATTATCTTGCCCATTCTATATAGGTGTTATAGGCTTTCTCTAGTGTCCTATAGTTCTCTACGGCTGTTGGCCCATATATAATTAGGTTTGTGTTATTAATAAAGCCTATCCCCTAGATTGCCCCTTCCTTAAAGGTATTAAGCAGGTTGCTTATAAAGAAGAGGAAGAGTATAGGCGACAGAGGTAATCCTTATAGTATCCCTATTACGACTGCAATAGGGGGGCTCTAGTATCTACTAAAGACTAGTGACGTTTCTTTCTAGCCTATAAATCCTTAAACAAACTAAATAATCTATTCTGGGAAGACCTTTACCCTAAGGATATATAGGAGACGCTTATAGGGTATATTATTATAGGCGCCGCTAATATCTAGGCTAAGCATTAATACTATAAAGTCCTTTCGCATAGCCCATGCAGTTTTAATAGTAGCAGCGAGTAGTGTAAGTGTTAATAGCGTTAAGCGATTCTTTCTTGCCCCTATTTAGCTTTGTAGTAGTAGGGCGTGTTCCTCTACCGTGTCTACTATATAGTCCGCTATAACCTTTTCTAAGATCTTGCTTAGGGTATTTTCTAAGGTAATAGGGCGGTAGCTTCCTGGGATTAAGTAGTCTGCTTTACCTTCTTTTTATAAGATAACCATCGTCATGGATCTTCCAAGTTATAGGTAATAGCCTATTATAAAGCATGCTCTGGCTACGTCTGCAAGCCAAGGTGCTATAAGTGGTCTATAGGTCTTTAGGGCTTTGTTTAGGATCCCATCTAGTCCTAGTACTATATTGTTTAAAAGGCGGCTAATAGTTCTAGCCATTTCTTTAGTTGTCATATTGCTGTTGACCCTTAGGCAAGTCACTGGTATTTTACTAGTAATATCGCTAAGGTCTACTAGAGCTGGTTAAGGGAAAAATCTTTCTATAAGGATCTTTACCTTCTTGTTATTATTGCTTATGGCCTATAGTTCGCCTACTCTTTATAGGGGTAGTAGGTGTAGATCTTCTACTAGGCATCCCGCCTTTTTCTTTACCCATTTTGCTATGGTCCAAAGGCCCTTGTTATAGGGGAGACTTAGGTTAGTAGTGTGTTTATTTATAAACCGTCTCCAGTTATTCCTTACTTCTTTTTTTAGGGTATTCTTTAGCTGGTTTCTTGTGTCTTTATATTGTCTCTCGTCCTTAGAATTATGGCTGCTTATATATTTCCTCCTTGCTCGTCGTTGGCCGGCTACAAGGGCCGCGCACTGTGCGGACCATGCGTGTCGCGCGTAGGGGCCCGGTTTTAAAACTAGGTAGTACTCTTCTAGCCCGCTTTTAATTGCTGCTTAGATCCTTTCTAGTCTTTAATTAATTTTCTTAGGGGTAGCTAATAAGCCTTACTTGTTTGGTATTAGGTGGATTTCTTCTAGGTCTTAGAGTTATTGTTTAATTATATTAAGGAAGCTATCTATATTAAGCTTCCTTATTGCGTATCTTTTACTATTTGGTTGCGCCTTGATGTCCAGATCTAGTTATATCTGGATAGGGATATAGTCTAAGGTAAGTACCTATTCTTCTTTAGGGGAGCACCTTTCAAGTCTCTAGTATAGGTTTCCATCCATAATTGTAAGGTTAATTGTACTTTTGGCGGTACCCCATTGCTATATAATTGCACCTGGGGGGGTAGCTAGCTTAAGGCCCCTATTGTCTATAGCTCTTAGTAGACACTCTGCCTGTTAATTAGTAGCAATATAGATGCCCCCCTATTATAGGTGGTAGAGGTTTATGTCTTCTAGTAGGATAAACTCTGCGTGTTTAGTTTCTAGCAAGCTTATTATAGATATAATATTCTCTGTCTATGCTACCCCTTTAACCCTAGGGTTATAGACATTAATAATTTATACTAGTCCCCTATATATCTGGATGGTTATAACTACAATATCTAGGTTAACTGCCTACTATAACCATAAGGCAAGGCTGATATTTTTGCTAATTATAAAGCATACGCGTGTAGCTGCTTTTGGTTCATACAGGAGCTAGAATCCTTAGGGGCAGTATGTTAATTATATATAGGTATTATAATACGGCTTTTATATAGCAAGAATATGGTATTTCTCTAGGTCTAGACTGTCTAGTAGGGGCCTTACTAGATGGTGGTTTGTATTGCCACAGTTATACTATATAATGGTTAAGTGGCGGACCCCTAGCGGGGGTCCTTTGCCTCTCCTTTACTCCTTATTTCTTCCGTTTCCACTTTCTCTAAAATGTTTAGAACTTCCGTCTCCTATATTTACTCCCTAGCCACTACTTATTTTATATAGAGCTTTCTATTCCTGTGTCTTATGTTCCTACTAGCCTTTCTAAATTTAAGTCTGTTATTGCCTCTGGTTCTTCCCCCGTTCTCGCCGGTTGGCTATATGCCCCTTATAAGCCAGCTACGTGTATTATGTTTACCACGTTAAATCTAATTCTTAATTATCCCGGCCTTGAACTTGCTATAGCCGTCTATAGGGGTCTTTCTACTAGGCGTCCTCTTCCTTGTGTCCTATATATCCCTTATGTCCCTATTCGGTCTGGTAATATCGCGCGGCGTTGCTTTTGGCCCATTGAGGCTTGGGATAGCTGGCTTAGCCCCCTAGTATTAAAGGTAGGAAACGCTAGGAAGATACCTGCGTCCCCCTAGCTTATTGCCTGTTGTTTCCATTTATATAACCTAGCGTGCAGTTGTTCCTGCAGCTGTTAAGCCCTTTCCTTCCGTCTTCTGTATTCAATGCAGTCTTCTCTCTCCCACGCCTTATATGTGCTTCGGTAACAGTTTGCGCATTTTGTTTGGTCTTAATTTGTATATTGTCTTATATTATAGGGGCCTATATAGTAGCCGCAGCATACCTGTGCTGTGTATGTGGATTGGGTGTGTCCCTATTATACGCAGCGATAATATCGTTCCAGGCGTAGTCTGTAGTTGTAGAGCCTTATATTGTATATAAGGCCATTTATAATTATTCCTTTTTAAATAAGGAGTTTTTGCATTCCTAGTATATATACGCCAACAATAAGGGAGCTATGCGTTTATCTATTATCTCCCTAGCAAGTCTTTAGTGCCCCTTATATCCTCTTATTATTTTCATTATATGCTTAGTTTGTATTTTCCTGTTAAAGCCATTAGATCCAGGTAATTACGAGTCCTGGTATAAGGCGTTCCGTTTATTTTACTATCTCCTGTATAGTTGCTATATTGTCTGCCTGGCGTCCCCTTTCTACCCTAAGGCTTATGGGAACCGACAGGACTTTAACTAGGTAATCTTTATAAAGCACTTTTATGCTAATACGCTCTCCTAGCCTATCCCCTGCCCTTACGGCCCATTTCTTTGCCTATTAGTTCTTTAGGGTGACTCTAATATCTCCACTCCTAAGGTGTTGGACTGTGATGGCGTTATAGACCTCCTTGCAAATCTTTATAGGAACTTCTGTTTCTAATTGTCCCCTAAGTTCCTCTGCCTTTTCTATATTTGGTTGTATTGTGATTATATACCCGGTTGTTGTTTTTAGGGGGGTAGGTTCCCTATGCTATAGAAGCGCAGCTATAGCGGCCTAGGTGCGGTTTGCCTATAGGGGGGGGTTTTATTTATCTTCGATTTTGTTTAGCCGTTAAAGGATTTAATTAAGGGTTTACTAGAGGGGCGCCTAAGGTTTACTAGACTAGAGCTATTCTGCTAGCTGTATTAGTTTGTAATGGCTAATAGATGCTCCCCTATAGTTCCAGATACTAGACGCGTCTAATAGGCTTTATATTTTGTCAGATGCCTTCTTAATTAGGGTATTTCCGCTTTCTAGTGTGGTATTCGCCCGTCCTTATTGTTATTGTGGGGGGCCATTGTTGGGTATGGGTCTGGTGGTCGCGCGCGACTGCGTACCACTGTCGTTCCACCTGTGCCTCCCCTGTGATGCATGCATCTCAGGGGATTATCAGGGTGTTTTTTAGGGTTCTTTTGGTTGGTTTGGTCTTTTTGGGCCGGGTGCAGTAAGAGCTCCAAAAGTTGAGACTCCTAAGGACTAGGGAAGGCGGTTATGCTCTAGCTTATTAATTAGTAATTAAACCTTTTGTGGGATAAATTTTTTATATAAAAATTTTCTGCAGTTTATATATATAGCTTATTAATATCTACTTCGCTATATATTATCGCCGCTTATGCTCGCTCCGTGATACTATATTGTGTTAACCCTATATACTACCCTCTAAAATATAGAACAACCTTAAAGCCCCCATAACAGCCGCCGGCATTATATCCGCACTTTAAAAACAATTAACAGAAATATAGAAGTCTTTTATAGACGCTCTCGCACAAAATTAAGCTATTTTAACTTAACGATAAGCTGAATAAGAAGTACGACACTAGCAAATAATTAAAGACCTCTAAGAGGAAATCCGTACCTTTAAGATACCTAAACTAAGGCCTTAAGATTAAATACTATCTTTAGAGATAAATATGCGGGACAAGAGTCCCGAACCTGCAGTAGCTATTTACTCTAAACTAACTACTGCATTATAACAATCTAAACGACTATTAAACCCTCTAATATTTATTAGTAAATGACGAAAACTCCAATTATTCCTAAGCCAGCTTAAAAATAAGCTAACTGGTAATGCTAACCGCTACCTAACTAAAGCTAACTGACTTTACTACGCTCTAAGTTAACTAGGAGGAGACGCAGCTAACCTTATTAAACCTCTTTAACCAAACTTAGTATAAAGTCTAGTTGTACTTCTTAAAGCTATATATAGTGACCTAAACCGCTAAGCTACTGCTTAGAGAAAGATAAACTACATGGCTTAAGGAACAAAAAGCTTCCTAGTATACTTCTCCAAATTTAATTATTACGTAAAGGAAACAGGCTGGAACGACTCCGCACTAATTAACAGCCTTATTAAATCTTTAAGCCCTAAACTAAAAACCTCCCTAATAGACGTAGACTTACTAGGAGCCCTTAATGCCTATATAAACGTTATTAATAAACGGTATAATAATATATTACGCCTAACACCGAAACCCGCTCCTTAATATAATATAACAGCCCCACAAACGTCTACTAAGTTATTATCTCAGCCTAAGCACCCCGACGCCATAGATATTAATACTAGAACTCTAGGATACACCTTACTAGGCTCCTCTAAATAAGAATAACGTACTAAGCTAGGCCTTTATTTTAAATATAGAAGTAGCTCCTACCTCTCTAACTACTGCTCTGCCCCTTCCCGAAAAGATCTATAAATAGTTAACGCTAGTAGTTATTTACCGCCCTAATCCTCTAGTCGTCGCCCCTAATTATTATCTGGTTCCAACTCGTTATCTAGCAAGCACCACTTATGAGGACGAAGTTATAACCGACACGCTATAAGAACTCCGCCCCGATTACCTCTAAAAGAAAGGTTTTAGAGCTAAGTCGCTCTCCGGGACAGCGCTGCCTTAGGATCTCGTTAAATGCATTAGATGTTACAAACTCTAACTCTTAGGAATATAGTATAACCGTTAACTGCCGTCTTTGGCAGAATAATTAATAGGCTAATACTTAAGTCCTAATTAACATAGGAGCTAGTGGTATAGGATTTATTAACAAGATCTTTATATAAGATAATGGTTTTACTCTAGCCTCCCTTAACTAGCACATTAACGTATTTAGATTTAATGGTAAACGTACTATTTTAGGCCGTATTACCTATATAGTATTCCTAAGACTCCAATACCTAAACCATAAAGAATTAATTAAGCTCTTTATTACCACCCTAGGTGACCTAATAATCCTTAGATAACCTTAGATAAAGCTATATAAGGTAACTATTAATTAGGACAACCTTAAGCTTCTATTTACCGCATCCCATTGTAAATAGAAATGCTTTATAACCCCCTACTTAAACTCTAAACCAAAATCTAAAAAATCTACCAGGATCTATTAGTTTAAAATTTCCACTGATATCTACCCCGTATCTAAAAAGTCCACCAAATTCCACCAATATAAGAATTCCACCGACGTCTACTAAGAACCCAAAAATTACACTAGACTATATGAACTAACTTTAACTGCTTCACCCCGAACCAAGCTTAATATATAAAAGTACCAGAAGAACTGGTATTCTACTATAAAAAAGATACTTAAAGAGCCTAAACCTAAATCTGATACCGACCCTAAATCTAATACTAACTCCGTATCTAATACTGAACCTAAAACCGAACCAGAAACTACATAAGAAACTAAGGACAATCTAAGCCTGCTTAATACCTTAGATATCCATATAATTAGAGCTACTTTGCTAGCATAACTCGCTAGGAAACCAGAACATATAATCTTTACTGTTACAATGGCTAATATTAAGAAGGCCTTAGCACTAAAGAAGCACACTAACCCTGCCACGAAGGTACTAATAGAGTACTATAACTATCTAGATATATTCTTATAAAAGGAAGCCAATAAGCTACCGGAACGCCGTCCATATAATTATAAGATTATAGTTAAAGAAGGAAAATATCCTAGATTTGGACCCCTATATAGGATGTCCTAAAACGAACTTTAGGTACTATGGAAGTACTTAGACGAATATCTGGACAAGGGATTTATTAGAGCAAGTTCTTTACCCATAGCCGTACCAGTAATCTTTATTAAGAAACCTGGCAGTGGTCTGCGCTTTTACGTAGACTACTAAGCTCTTAACGCTATTACTATTAAGAACCAATGCCTAATTCTATTAATTTAAGAGATACTAAACTAATTAAATAAGGCTCGCTTCTACACAAAGCTTAATATTATCCACGTATTTAACCACCTTTATATCACGAAAGGAGACAAATGGCTTACTGTATTTTGTACTTAATACGGATTATTTAAGTACTTAGTAATGCTATTTAGCCTCGCAAACGCCTTAAGTTCTTTTTAATACTTTATAAATAACACCCTGCACCTATACCTAGACGTCTTTTATACCACTTATATTAACAACATCTTGATATATAGCAATAATCCAGCCAAACACCGAAAATATATTAAACTGGTCCTATAAGCCTTGCGCAGAGCCAGCCTATAATTAGATATAGATAAATATAAGTTCTATAAAATGGAAGTTCTATACCTTGGACTTATTATTTCTATAGACGGCGTATAAATGGACCCTAAGAAAGTTAAAGCGATTGTAAACTAGCAAGAACCTAAGAATGTTAAGGACGTAAGGGCCTTTATAGGATTCGCCAATTTCTACTAATAGTTTATTAATAACTTCTCCGCCTTAGTTTTACCCTTATAGCCTTAATATAAAAGGATAAAGCCTTTATCTTTGACAAAGAATATAAGAAAGCTTTTACTTACCTAAAAGTTATGTTTATTCCGCATCTATACTCTAACACTTTAATCTAAACTGAATGAGTGTTATAGAAGCTGACTTATCTAGCTATGTTACTAGAGGCATTCTGTCTTAATATAATAAGGAAGGAGTATTACACCCTATAGCATACTTTTTAAAATAACTAAGTCTAGCCGAATGTAATTACGAGATCTACGATAAGGAGCTATTAGCTATTATTAGATATTTTAAATAATAGCGACCTAAACTAGAAGGCTCTAAATTTCCAATTAAGGTTCTTAGCGACTATAAGAACCTATAATACTTTATAACCACAAAATAGCTAAGCCACTATTAGGCCCGCTAGTTAGAATATCTATCCTATTTCTAATTCTCTATTATATATTACCTAGGCGTTTAAGGCTAGAAGCCTAATACCTTAACCCGATATTTATAAGACGCACTAGCTTAAGAAAAAGCGCGCTCCTACTGTAATTAGACCCTGCTCCACCCTAAACTATTTAAACCCCCTACTAAGGATCTCTTAGTATATGTCCTTAAAATAACTAATTAAACTATTAAATAGATTATAGCTGACGAATACCTAAACAATAAGTTTATCTAAGAGACGCTTAAGCTAATTTAAGACGGCGTTAGACGCTCTAAAAGGATTTCTTTAAATAAATATAAAGCTTATAGAGACCGCTTATACTACCAGAACCGTCTAGTTATACCTAACCACAACGAACTTAAGCTTAAGCTCCTTAAATATGTATACAATCTACTAGTAGCCGGTTACCTAGGCCAAGGAAAAACCTTAGAACTGCTCTAATAAGAATACTACTGGCTAAATATGCATAATATAATATGAAGGTATGTCTTTAGCTGCTATACCTACTAACGAGCTAAGGCTTTGCATAAGATATATAATGGCTTCCTAAAGCCACTGCTTGTTCCAGACCAAAGATAGAAGGACATCTTAATTAACTTTATTGTTGATTTCCCCGTAAGTATAGGCTGTATAAACATTATAGTAGTTATAGACCGACTATCTAAGATAAAACACTTAATTGCCTACCCTGATATTGTGGGAGGGTACAGTGTCTCTCCGATAAGAAGTCACAGTGTAGTCTATCAGTCTGTCTGTCTATCTGTCAGTTAATCAGTCAGTCATAATTAGTCAGTATCAGTTAGTAGAAAGAAAGAAAAGAATGTATTTCCGGTAACTGGTAGGTTGGTTATCTGTAAGGAAGAGGGAAGCCGAAGGCTTTATAAATATAGGAAAATGCCAAGACAGTAGGCGATATCTAATCTACACCACCACGTTGTCCCCTAACGTTCTATACTGTAGAAGAAATAGCAAAATGAAAGTATAGTAAAAGCAGAATAGAACAAAGGAAAGTATATCCCTAAAAGAACGTAGGTAACCTTATCCTTAGCCCTTCTTATAAAACTATTCTACAGTGTCCTTCCGTTATCCATAGCTAAGATCTGATCTTCCTACTGGTAACCAGAACAGTAAACCAGAAATAATAACGGCAGTAGTAACAGCAGTAACAGCAGTAACAGTAATAGTATTATAAACAGTAATAAAAGCAGATAGTTAGCGCGGTAAAATAAAATAGAACAATTAGTGGCAGAACAGTTAGTAGAAGAACTCGGTAATAGTGAGTAAGTAGTAAGACATCCGGCAGTAGAACTTTTGGTAGCAGAAATCTTGGTAGCGGCAGACGGGAGATGGCAGTTGGTTGGTAGCAACAGTAGAACAGTTAAAGTAGCATTAGGCCTAGAACAGGTCGGTCGGAACGGTTATCTAGCAGATCTCGCAGCAGCATAGATCTGGCACAGTTAGATAGAACAGTAGAGACGGACCAGTTAGTTAAGACAGTAGGGACGAAATAGCCAGACGGAATAGCGGAAGTAGCAGCGTCGGCGACAGAGCAGTTGACCAAGGTAGCAGAGGCTGACCTGATTTGATTGTTCAGCTAGTCGTTGATATTAAAACTCTGCATCTGGCTCTGCATCTGGCTGTGCATCTGGCTATGCATCAGTAGCTCTGCATTGCATATTCTGCGTCTATATCTACGTGCGTGTCTGCGTGCGTGCCTGTATGCCTGCTTTAACTGCTGGCCAAAGACTGTCTAATTGGTCGGTAACGACGTGCCGCAACTAATCATTTGGTCGTTCAATTAAGGTAGAAAGTTGGCCCGGTTGAAGGCTCTAACTGTCCTGATTTAAATGTAGAGATGGCGTTTAAGACCTAGGCTCTGCATCTGTAGGCTCTGTATCTGCGGACAATCGATTTAGACTCTGGCTGTGCAGTCGTTTGGTCAAGGCCCTGTATCTATGCAGTTAATTAAGGCTCTCAGTATCCACCAGACGTCTAATCTAGAGACCTGTCTTAAGACTTCCTCCCTTGTAAGCATAAACAGCAGCTTCTAGTAAACCATTTTTGCGGGCCCGGTGCCCTTCTAGGACGTCCTTGCTTTTGACTTTTTTGGCATACCCTTGGGCTTTTACGGCTGCCTCTTTACCCCCATTATTGGCAGTACGCTTGCGTATCTTTGATCTTCTTCCGGCTTAAGAACCTTCTTAGGATTGTCTTCTGCTTCTACCCTCTTTTTTATTATCCTGCTGACTCCGCGCTTTGTCTAATTCGTCCTTAACACCTTTAAGGTTATCCGGTAGTAGCTTCTTGGCAGTTATGACTACCTCCGTTGTATATCCCTTGCCCTTATGTCCACAATGCAGTCCTTTGTTAAGACGACCTCTAAGGAAAAGCGCTGGCTTCTGTACGTCCAATTCCTGTTCCCCTTGTAATTCTTAACATGGTCCTTTACTAGCCTGGCTAGATATGGCCTGGTTCTGTCTTTAGTTGTATAGGGATGGCTTAGGCTTAACGTGGTCAGCTGTGCCCTATATATGGTCTCTTGCAGAGCATCTTTGTTAGTGTCTCTTTATATACTACTTTACCGTTTCCGCAGTACTTGATTTCCAATGTTATGCTGCTGTTCTTGTATAGGTCCCTTCCTTGCCGCGGTGTCCGTTCTTGTTGTGCAGCTGGCAGTACTGAATTTAGATGGCAGTGACAGTCGTGCTGCGGTTATTTGTCGTTCGAATAAGGAATAAGGTTGGCCCAGTCGAAGGCTCTAATTTGACGACATTTGATTGACTTGCTTTAGTAACGTGACGTGCTGCTATTGAGGCTCTGGCTTGATTCGGTTCTTTAACTGACCGTAGCTTTCATGCAGTTGTTTGATCAAGGCTTCTGTATATCCGTTTGGTTATGGCTCTGCGTCTAGCTCTGTATTATACAATCTGCTCTGCATCCGTGCAATCAACTAAGGCTCTTAATGCTGTTCTTATTGCATTATTAAATTCTAGGGGCGGTATAGAGTTCTACCGGCTCTATTGCTGAATAGACTAATTAGGATTTTCTGTGCCGGGCATGGAAAATCGTTATTGGCTTGTTAATAGGCGGTGAGCTAAACTGATATCTTTGCAGTAGATTGACGCGTCTTAACGCGCCGTGATTAAGAAAGTAAATAAGAAAAGGAGCTTTAGGAAATACCGTAATTAAGCAGAAAAAAAATAGAAATCTTTTATACCATTACCTGCGTCCTCTCCCCCACCTTAGAACTTAACTATCCCCTAGTTGAATATCCTATACTTACAGCGGAGCCTGCTGCGGAGCCTGCGGGTTAATGGCTGACTTAGTTAAGTGTCCGTCTCCAAGACCGTCTCTAAGGATTAGAAGATTTATTCTTCTTTCTAGCCTCTGCCGTCTTATCTGTAGGCCATAACATAATCTGGATGCATTCTCCTAGTTGTATATTCTTCTCCTGCGGCAGAGCTTATAGCTTAATGGTTGTCCTGGTTGTACGGCTGTCTCTAAGGGTCAGGCGAGTCTGTGGATGTTGCTGGCTGGGCGTTACTGCTGAGTCCGTGGGCTATACTTGATAGTAGTCCTCCTAGTTTATATGTGTTTTGTTATTGTTCTTTAGCACTACTCTGTTATGGAAAGCAGTAAAATCCGTTTGTTCTATAGGGGGCTATTACCGCGTCTATTCTTCCTTTGGCCTATCTAGGTCTGTTCCCTAGTATATATAGAGCTAGTCCTTAATACCCTTTAGTTGTCCTTTATTGCCAAGCCACGGAAGTATAGGTCTAGGTCAATTGTATATCCTAGCTACTAGACTTCCTTAATTAGATAGATGTATAAATCCTTGCTGAATAAGATCCTTTAAGCCTTAATACTTGTGCTTGGTGAAATGGTGACTTCCTCCGCATCTAGAACAGGTCTGCTGGCCTTGTCTTCGCGTGCTCTGCTGACCCTATGCGTCCCATTGCGGCCGTCCAAAGGCAGTAGAATCTTGCGGATATTGGGGATCTTGCGGATATTAAGAGCCTTGCGGAGATCGCGAATCCTGCAGAGGTTGACAGTCTTATGGAGATTGACAGCCTTGCGGAATAAAGGGAGCTCGGGTGCTGTTCTGCCAGTCTTTATATCCTAGTGCTAAGCTATATCCTTGTACTGGGCTTTAAACTGCAGCCTGATTTAATAGCGTTGTATACTTCTTTGGGTCCAGAAGTCTTCCTTCCCTTTAACGGTTGGGCTTATTCCTTTGCTGCTATATCTCTTATATAAGCTAGGTATTTAGGACATCTTCTTCTAAAAGGACAGCTATTTGCTTAATGTTCTCTGCAGCCACTATCCTTGACTCTATAGCCTTCTTTAGTCTTTTAAATGTAAGGGTGCTAGGCTTGTCTGCTACGGCTCCTGTCTTTTCTATTACGTAACTGCGGTATTTGACAGGGAGTCCTTGTATAAACCACCACCCCTTCTCTTTCTTAGTAAGGTTTCCTGTGGCTACCGCTCTTGCTAAAATACTGGTAAAATCTTGTATATAGTAACGTAGATCTCCTAGCTACTCTGCCAACTTCCTAATAAATGCCTTAATAAAGTCTCTTAACTCTATGCGTCGGTATTAGTCCTTAGCTTAATGTTTGGTCCTAAGCTTTCTTATAAGCTCCATCCAGTCACCAATTATAAACTTAGGTAGGCTTTGGATCCATATCCCTATCTAGTAATTATAGTACTCTAGAAGGCCCTGGTGCTTCCCCCCACCCATTATACAATATTGGGTGCATAGCTGTTTATACTGCTTAATAAACTGTAATATGTTCTGTCCCGTAAAGTAAGGAGTTCCAACAGTTCCTGGGGCTGGCATAGGCTGAACTATAACGTAGATCTTATCTTAAGCCGTTAACTACTGGTTATATGCATCTAGAGCTTCCTTAGGGGCCTGTAGGTGATCCTTACGGTTCTTATCTTTTGTCTACTAGGGGTTATCGGTCCTAGGGGTTACAGGTAAACGCTGCGGTGGGTCTGCTTGTATGGCCGTAGTCTTAACAGTATAACGGCTCGCATAAATGCCTCTGAACCGAAGCTTGTGGATTGCTATCTAATAAAGATACTAAGCTAAGGAGAAGAAAAGAAGGGGGTCGCCAGGACCATAGTAAACATATATGAAAGGGCAGCCGCCAAGGCGCTAGCGGTAAGCGAGCCAATCGTAGGTTGGCAGAATATGGCAGCAG
>Ga0307507_10006415_pt1 | contig 18079 bp, 19 predicted proteins | sample 7_EM_MG_FD_207223 | JGI IMG/M metagenome (GOLD analysis project Ga0307507, IMG submission 207223) | Populus trichocarpa ectomycorrhiza microbial communities from riparian zone in the Pacific Northwest, United States - 7_EM | ecosystem: Host-associated > Plants > Roots > Unclassified | place... | reverse complement strand
GTTCTCGACGGCGCCGAGCTCACCTGTCGGATTGCTGACGACGGGCGTCCCGGAAAGTTCTTGAAAGAAATCCGGGAGGGGTGTCGGATCGGGGCGGTGGTGTTCGTAGCAGGGGTGAGGCCGCCCACGAGGGGCGGCGCCGAGGTGAGGAACCGCGATCATGAAGCTGACGACCATTACTCAGGTCACCATCGACGGAGTGGTGCAGGGGAACGGCGGCGCGTCGGACGAGGACCGCAGGAACGGATTCGAGCGCGGCGGGTGGGCCCCGGGGGCGGGTGACGACGAGACCAGGACGTTCATCACGCAGACCTACCAGCGCGCCGAGGCGTTCCTGCTCGGGCGGCGGACCTACGAGTTGTTCGCCGGTTCCTGGGGATCCATCGACCAGATGCGCGCGCATCCCATCGGCGTGGCGCTGGAGGAGGCCCCCAAGTACGTCGCCTCGGCTACGCTCACGGCGCCGCGTTGGGAGGACACGACCGTTCTCGGTGGTGACCTCGCGTCGGCCATCAGTGAGCTGAAGGCCAAGCCGGGGGGTGAGCTGCAGGTGCACGGCAGTGGCACGCTGACCCGGTGGCTGCTGGAGAACGGTCTGGTCGACGAGATGACTCTGATCGTGGTCCCGGTGATTCTCGGGCAGGGCACCCGGTTGTTCCCGGACGCCGGCCCGGACCTTGCGCTCGACCTGGTCGAGTCGCGAGCCGACTCGAAGGGCGTGACGATCCAGGTCTTCCGGCCGGCCGGGCGCCCGCGGTACGCAACGGCCTGAAGCACCTGACCCGTACACCACACCGTCTTGACACCCTAGGAGATGATCTTCAGATGCAGTATCTGGTTTCCGTGATCGATGACAAGAGCAATCCCGGCAGCACGGACAGGCAGCCTGCCATCAGCGCGTTCAACGAACGACTGATCGCCGACGGCTACTGGGTTTTCGCGGGCGGACTCGCCGACACCACCACGGCCACGGTCATCGACAACCGGGGCGAGCAGGCGGTGTTCAGCGACGGGCCTTTCGTGGAGTCGAAGGAGTACCTTGTCGGCGTCTGGGTGTGGGAGGCCCCCGATCTGGATGTGGCGCTCAAGCTCGCCACCGAGGCGTCGAAGGTCTGTGATCGGAAGATCGAGGTGCGGCCGTTTCAGTGAGCGACGTCGAGGAGGCGGTCACCCGGGTGCACCACGAGGAGTGGGCCCGGGTGGTGGCCGCCCTGACCAGGCGCTTCGGCGACCTGGACATCGCCGAGGAGGCAGCGGCCGAGGCGTTCGCAACCGCCGTCGAGCGGTGGCGCGCCGACGGCGTACCTCCCAACCCCGGCGCCTGGCTGACCACCACCGCCAACCACAAGGCCATCGACCGGATCCGGCGCGAGAACAAACGCGACGACAAGCACAAGGAGGCTCAGATGGTGTACGACGACGACCCGCCTGAGCCTCTCGGCGCCATCGGCGACGACCGGCTCCGGCTGATCTTCACCTGCTGTCACCCGGCACTGGCGATGGAATCCCGCCTGGCGCTGACGCTGCGCATGGTCGGCGGGCTGACCATGCCCGAGATCGCCCGTGCCTTCCTGGTGGCCGAGAGTGCCATGGGGCAGCGGATCACCCGCGCGAAGGCCAAGATCAAGGCGGCCCGCATCCCCTATCGCGTGCCGTCCGCCGAGGACCTCCCGGCACGCGTCTCCGGCGTGCTCGCCGTCCTTTTCCTCGTCTTCAACGAGGGCTACCTGGCGACCGGCCCCGACACCGATCCGGTGCGTCACGACCTGACCGCCGAGGCGATCCGGCTCACCCGCCTGATCCGCGAGCTCATGCCGGCAGACGGTGAGGTGGCAGGGCTGCTGGCGCTGATGCTGCTCATCGAGGCTCGCCACCCCGCCCGGGTCTCGGCAGGCGGCGAACTGGTCGCCCTCGACGAGCAGGACCGTGGAGCCTGGGACGCGGCGCTGATCGCCGAGGGGCACCGGCTGGTGCGTGAGCGCCTCGCCGCAGCGGCCGCCGGCGTGGCTCCGGGTCGCTACCAGATCCTCGCCGCGATCAACGCCGTACACACCTCCGCCCGCGACGTGCGCGACACCGACTGGTCGCAGGTCGTCGCCCTCTACGGCCAGCTCGTCCGCCTCGACCCCTCGCCGATCATCGCCCTCAACCGGGCCATCGCGGTCGCCGAGCTCGACGGACCGGAGGTGGCACTGGCGGCCGTCGACCGTCTCGAGGACAAGCTGGCCGGCTATCACGCCTATCACGCCACCCGCGCCGACCTGCTGCGCCGGCTGGGCCAAAGTCAGCAGTCGCGCGCGGCGTACGACAAAGCCATCGAGCTGGCGGGCAACACCGCCGAGACCGCCTACCTGACCCGTCGCCGCGACCAACTGCGGTAGCGCCCACGGATCCCGATCGACATCCCGTGGGCAGCGGTGGCGGGCGCCCTTGATCGCCTACGTATGGGCTGATTGCCGGGATCTGGTGTGGCGCCAGTGCGTGGCGAGGCGGCCCCACAGCGATGCGGCGGCGATGGAGACGGCCAGCAGGGTGATGCTGCCTGCGATGTCGAGGACGTAGTGGTTGCCCGTGGCGAGCACGTCTGCGGCCATGAGCAGCGGGAACAACCACGACAGCAGCGCCAGGCGTGGATGCGTGCCGCGGAGCGCGGACCACACGGCGTACGCGCACCACAGTGACCAGCCGACGTGCATGCTGGGCATGGCCGTGTAGTGGCTAGGACTCGTCCAGCTCTGCTGGGAGGCCTGGTCCAGGATGTCATACCTGGCAACGATGTCGACGGCACCCGGCAGCGCCAAGCGCGGTGGCGACATCGGTATCGCCCAGTAGATCGGCAGGACGAGGACCATCATCGCGACCATCGTCCGACGGACCTTGCGGTAGACATCGGCGTGCCGGATGAACACCCACAGCAGTGTGCCGGCGACCACCGCGTAGTACAGCCGGTACAGGTACACCGCCAGCTGGCTGAGGACCGGATTCCCGGCCAGCCAACCGTTCGCGCTGCGTTCGATGTCGATGTGCAGCGCGTGTTCGGTGGGCTGGAGGGCCAGCGCATTGGAGTTGGCGGCCGCGAGGTCTTTGCCTACAGCGGCGTCGAGACGTGCGAAGAGCAGAAACCAGAGCAGCAGAAGGATCAGCTCGACGAGCACACCAGGTCGCCCGCCGATACCGCGGAAGAGCGCGCTTGTCCAGGTTCGCGCGGTCGGGCTCGACCGTCCGAGGGCGGCCGCCGTGGGCTCCTTGCCGGCCTCGGCTGTCGGCCGAGGAGGTTGGCGTTTGGCGTCCGGCGGCGGATTCACGCGGTCACCCTAGCCGACTACGGCAGAGGGCTGTCCCTCCGTTCTGGCTGATCTATTGCCAGGTAAGGCAAACGTGGTTTGCCGGTAAGGCCCCCTTACGGGCGTCAGACGCCCGTAAGGGGGCCTTACCGGCACGTTGAGATGATCTGCCAGGGGCGGCGCTGCTGACAGGGGTGAAGCGAGGGCGCCTTGGTCGCACGAGACGCAAGCAAAGTCCCCTTCGCTCCATGGCAAAGCCGGGAAAGATGCCCCATTTGATCACCCTGTCCGGATTATCCCACCTTGGATCGGCCGCAGGCCCGTCGCCAACCACTCCGGACCGAGCTATCAGGGACATTACCGCCGACAAGCCCAGGTAAATCAGACAGAACCACACGACATTAGTCCGTCGAGGTCTGGACCGGCAATTCGCTCGAATTGTTCTGTGGGCGATTCTCTGTCAGATCGTCAACGGCGTCGGTTTTCTCATGGGGCGGGGGTCGAATTCCTTTGCGCGAGAAGCTCCGTTCTTGTCGTTCGGCGGTTGTGGGGCGTACGGTCATGGCCCAGAGAGGCGCGTAATGGATGGTCTACGTTCGTTTTCCGTTTGGTCCGGTCTTGTCGCCGTCATCGGCTGTACCGTTCTTCTCGCCGCGTGTGGTGCGGACCTGCCCGCGGTTCCGCAACGCCCTCCCGTCACCTCGCCGCCGCCGACGCCGAGCAGCACCGTCCCCGCGTCGAGTTCCGTTCCGCCGCCGGCTACCACCGGCAGTCCCGCCGCGGCCGCGGCTGCGTCTTCGGTCGCCGACGGCACTTACCGCTTGACCGCCGACCCGATGTGCGGGGAATTCGCGATGGACGGGGCTTCCCTGGTGGTGCGGGGCGGCGCCGCCACGATCAGCCAGGGTGCCTGGCCCGGGGACGATCCCGGTGCCGTGCACGGCCAGCCGGCGGCGGGCAGCATCACCACCACGGGGAAGAGTTTCCAGATCCATGTTGCCAACGGGACGGCGGCGATCATCGATCTGACCGGTACGGTCGGCGCGTCCGGAACGCTCAGCGGCAGCGGCCGATCCGGCGGCCTGCACATCAGTGGCGAGACAGGCTGGACGTGCGAATTCACTTTCACGGCCAGGCGTGGAACGGGCGCCGGTTCCGCCGGGCCGACACTGAACGTGGAATCGTTCTATTCGCCGACGAGGAACATCAGCTGCCAGATTCTTCCCGACACCGTGTACTGCCAAACATGGACACCGCAGCAGTCCGTCAAGCTGTCCACCAGCGGAGCATTCACGACCTGCACGGGCACGAACTGCATCGGTGACCCGGGCGAGCACACTCCGGTCCTGGCCTACGGCGAGACGACGGAGGTCGGAGCGTTCAAGTGTGTGTCGGCAACCGGTGGGGTCACTTGCACGGCCGGTGGAACCGGCTTCGAGATATCCCATTCCGGCGTCGTGAAAGTGCCGTGATTCCGGGCTGTTCTCAGTGAACTCAGTTCTCGCGGCACCGGCCCGGGATGTACGACGCCCAACCGCTGGGTGGCGCGCGTCATCGCCACATACAGATCGTTGGGCCCGTGCGGGTCGGCCGCGAGGATGGCCTCGGGGTCGGCGATCACGACCATGTCGAACTCCAGGCCCTTCGCCTCGGCCGGGGTCAGCAGCACGACCTTGCCTGTCAGCTCCGGCGGCGAGCTGGGCAAGTGCGCCAGGCACGTCCGCGGCTGCCGGTCGCCAAGGCGCCTCCCCGCTCGCCCGCACCGACTGGGCATCGACATCCTGAAACTCACGCTGGCGACGGGACCTCGAGCGGCAGGGCCAGTCTGAAGGTGGCCGTGACCCGGGCGTCCGGGACCAATCTTCGTCGTACATATTGTCAACAATTTCATCGACGATTAAGGTGCGGGGTGTCCAGCACGCGGAGCGACGAGGACCGACCTTGATCATCGACTGCCACGGCCACTACACGACCGCCCCGCCCGCCCTCGAGGCGTGGCGCACCCGTCAGATCGACTCGCTGGCCGAGCCCTGGACCGGGCCGCGCCGCGCGGACCTGCGCATCAGCGACGACGAGCTGTGCGAGACGATCGAGCCGAACCAGCTGCGGCTGATGGACGAACGCGGCATCGACCTGACGATCTTCTCGCCCCGCGCGTCGTTCATGGCCCACCACATCGGCGGATTCGAGACCTCGTCGGAGTGGGCCGCGATCTGCAACGAGCTGTGCCACCGCGTGAGCCGGCTCTACCCGGACCGGTTCGCCCCCGCCGCGATGCTCCCGCAGTCCCCGGGCGTCGAGCCCGCCACCTGCGTCCCCGAGCTGTCCCGCTGCGTGGAGGAGTACGGCGCCGTCGCGCTGAACCTCAACCCGGATCCCTCCGGCGGCCACTGGACGGCCCCGCCGCTCACCGACCGGTCGTGGTACCCGATCTACGAGAAGATGGTGGAGTACGACGTCCCGGCGATGGTGCACGTCAGCACGAGCGTCAATCCGGCGTTCCACACCACCGGCGCGCACTACCTCAACGCCGACACGACCGCGTTCATGCAACTCCTGCAGGGTGACCTGTTCCGGGACTTCCCGACGCTGCGGCTGATCATCCCGCACGGCGGCGGCGCGGTGCCCTACCACTGGGGCCGGTTCCGCGGCCTCGCGATGGCGCTGGGCAAGCCGGAGCTCGAAGAGCACCTGCTGAACAACGTCTTCTTCGACACCTGCGTGTACCACCAGCCGGGTTCGGACCTGCTCTTCGACGTCATCCCGGCCCGCAACATCCTCTTCGCGTCGGAGATGATCGGTGCCGTCCGCAGCGTCGACCCGTGCACCGGCCATCACTTCGACGACACCCGCCGCTACGCCGAGGCCGCGAAACTGTCCGAAGAGGACTGGGCGGACATCCGGGAGCACAACGCCCGGGCCGTCTACCCCCGCCTGGACGCCCTCCTGAAAGGACAGGGCCGGTGACCGCGCCGAAGACGCCCGGCTGGCTGGACTGGTATGCCGATCCGTCCACACCGGACTTCCGGCTCCCGCCCGGCACCGTCGACGCGCACTGCCACGTGTTCGGCCCGCAGGCCGAGTTCCCGTTCGCGCCGGAGCGCAAGTACACGCCCTGTGACGCGAGCAAGGACCAGCTGTTCGCGCTGCGCGACCACCTCGGTGTCACGCGCAGTGTCATCGTGCAGGCCACTTGCCACGGCGCGGACAACTCCGCCATGGTCGACGCCGTCCGGGCGGCGGGCGGCCGGGCGCGTGGTGTCGCGACCGTCCGTCCCGACATCGGTGAGGCCGAACTCCGTGAGCTCGACGCGGCGGGCGTGCGGGGCGTGCGGTTCAACTTCGTGCGGCGGCTCGTCGACGCCTCACCGAGGGAAGCCCTCAGCGCGATCGCGAAGAAGATCGCCCCGCTGGGCTGGCACGTGGTGCTGTACTTCGAGAGCGCCGACCTGCCCGAGCTGGAGGGCTTCTTCGGCGCGCTGCCCGCGCCGCTCGTGGTCGACCACATGGGACGCCCCGACGTGACCCGCCCGGTGGACGGGACGGAGTTCGCGCGGTTCCTGAACTTCGTCGAGCACAACGATGTCTGGGTGAAGGTGAGCTGTCCCGAGCGCCTCAGTGTGACCGGGCCTCCGGCGCTCGACGCCGAACGGCACGCCTACACCGACGTCGTGCCGTTCGCCCGCCGCGTCGTGACGGAGTTTCCGGACCGGGTGCTGTGGGGGACCGACTGGCCGCATCCCAACCTCACCGATCACATGCCCGACGACGGGCTCTTGGTCGACTACCTCCCGCGGGTGGCGGAAACCGTGGAACTGCAGCGGAAGCTGCTCGTCGACAACCCGATGCGCCTGTACTGGCCCGGCGAAACCGCCTGAATACCCCCACTTTCCCCGAAGGGCATGCAATGCAGCACGCCAACGCGCTGAACCGGTTGAACCGGCTGCCGATCGCCAGGTTCCACAAGCTCACCCTGCTCGCCGTCTCGTTCGCCTATTTCTTCGAGTTCGCGGACATCAACAGTTTCGCCACCACCGCGCCCAAGCTGATCAAGCTGTGGGGTGTGACGGTCGATCAGGTCGCCTACGTGACTTCGCTGTCGTTCGTCGGGATGTTCTTCGGCTCGATCATCGCGAGCACGATCGCCGACCGCTGGGGCCGGAAGAACGCGCTGATGCTGACGACCGTGTGGTTCGGCGTGTTTTCCTTCGCGGCGGTGTTCTCCTGGGACATCGTGTCCTTGGGCGTGTTCCGGATCCTGACTTCGGCGGGCCTTTCGGCGATGACCGTCGTCGCGGTCATCTACGTGAACGAGCTCTACCCCGCGGCGAACCGCGGCAAGTACCAGGCCTACGCGATCGTGATCGGCATCTGTGGCACGCCGGTGACGAACCTGATCGCGAGCGCGGTGGTACCGCTCGGCAACTGGTCGTGGCGGCTGGTGTACCTGTGGGGCGCGCTCGGCGTCCTGCTCGTGCTGTTCACGCGACAGCTCAAGGAATCGCCCCGCTGGCTCGAGAGCCGGGGCGAGCACGCCAAGGCGGACGCGGTGCTTCGGGAGATCGAGGAGCAGGTCACGGGGGAGAAGGGCCCGCTGCCGGAGCCCGCGCCGCCGGTCGAGGAGGCTCCCGCGACCAAGACCCCGCTGCGGCTGCTGCTGAAGAAGAAGTACCTGTATCCCACGCTGCTGCTGACGGTCCTGTGGGTGACGCAGACGATCGGGTTCTTCGGGTACTCGAGCTGGGCGCCGACGTTGCTGGCCAAGGAGGGCTTCAGCGTCGAGAAGTCGGTGTTCTACGTCGCGCTCACCACGGTCGGCGCGCCGCTCGGGTCGTATCTGGCGGCGCTGGTCACCGACCGGTTCGAGCGCAAGTGGTGCCTGGTCGCGTTCGGCACGGTCATCGCGCTGTGCGGGCTGTTCTACGGGCTGACCTTCAACCCGGTGCTGATCGTGGTCTTCGGCTTCCTGGTCAACCTCTTCGAGCGTGGCTACACGGCTCTGGGGTACGCGTACTCGCCGGAGCTGTTCGACACCCGCGGCCGTTCGTTGGGCACGGGCGTGTCGTACGGGCTGGGGCGGCTGTCGAACGCGGTGGGCCCGCTGATCGTGGCCGGGTTGTACAACGGAAGCGGGTACCAGAGCGTGTTCGTGTTCATCGCGGGGACCTGGCTGGCCGGCGCGGTGGTGCTGGCGGTCTTCGGGCCACGGACCCGCCCCGCGAGGGTCCGGTCCGCGGCTGCCGAAGCGAAGACCGCGGGGGTCTGACCGGCTCAGGCGGGCCGGTTGGTGTCCGGGATGTCGATGTTCACCGGTTTTCCTTCGGACAGGTAGAACATCATGAGCTTGCGGATGGCTTCGTCGAGGGTCCAGGCGATCGGCGGGATCAGGGGCAGCGGGATGAGTTTTTCGCGCAGCGCCACGAACTGCGGGAAGCCGAAGCGGATCAGCGGGTCCCAGACCGGTTCGTGCGGGACGGCCACCCAGTCGGCGACCCGGTCGCCGGCGACGTAGCGGGTCAGCGCGTTGAGCAGGGGCCGCGCGAGAGGCGCGCCGGGGCCGGCGGCCTGGCTGGCCATCGTGAGGAGCGTGTCGGCCAGTTCGACACCTTCGCGCGTCGGTCCCATGACCGGGTCCAGGATCTGCCGGGACTGGGCGTCGGCCGCCTCCCAGGACGCGGGGATGTACTCGTCGAGGACGCCGAGCATGTGCGCGTTCACCTGCCACAGGTGCAGGAACGCGGCGGACTCCGCGGGGCTGACCGGGACCCGCCATTCGGTCAGCTTGCGCATGACGAAGGTGGGCAGGCTGTGCCAGGTGACCAGGATTTCGTTCTGGCTGATCGGGATCCGCCCGCCGCCGGTCGAGGACCAGCCCGGTGACTGCGGCAGCAGGTGCCGGACTGCGGCGTGCACCAGCCGGGTCTTGACCGCGGTCACCATGATGTGGCCGTCGGGCCGGTAGGCGTTCAGCTCGTGGAGATCGACGCCCAGCTTCGTCGTCTTCGCGACGCGGTCCTTCATGGCCGCGCCGCCCTTGGAGTAGTAGACGGCGCGGGCCTCGCCGGGGATGGCGGTGCTCATCATCCCGCTGCCCAGCCCGTATCCCAGCAGCAGGTAGGTGCCCTTGGCCTTCGTGAAGTCCGCCGCCCGGTCCAGTTTCGCGCGGTCGGCCCACGACGGCAGCCGCCGCGCCTGCTCGATGAACGCCCGCAGGTCCTCCGGCAGACCCGCCGGCAGCGGCTGGTCGTTGCGGTTCCACGTCCTCAGCAGCTCGTTGACCCGGGCCACCTCGCCCCGTTCGAGCAGGGACGCCACCAAGGGGTCCGCCTCGGCGTCCCACACCCAGCGGGGATCGGCGCCCGTTCCCGAACCCGCGATCGAACCGCTCGGGCCCCACGTCCAGGCCGCCAGCGCGCGGGCAGGCGCCGCGGCACCCAGGGAAGCCAGCGCGCCCAGTGCTCCGCCGCCCGCGATCAACATCTTCCGCCGACTGAGTCCGTCCATGCGCCGAGCTCCTCTTCGAGTCTGCGATGATCCTGGATGATACGGTGATACGCGATACGTAATCGCGTATCTCGCCAAGGAGAGCACAAGCCGGCTCGCCTGGCCAGAACCAAACGGGCTTGATCGGTTCAAGCGGGGTCGGTGAGTGGAACCTGTACGATTCGGCGCGATGACGCCGGGCCCGGAATCACTGCTGGAGCGCGCGCTCGCCGAGGCCGTCGAACGGGTCGACGACAACGACGAGATGACCGGGCGCGTGCTCGACGGCGCCTACGAACAGTTCTGCCGCATGGGAATCCGGCGTTCGACGATGGAGGACGTTGCCAAGCGCGCGGGGGTTTCCCGGATCACCGTCTACCGGCGTTTCGCCACCAAGGACGCGTTGGTCGAACACGTGGTGCGGCGCGAGTTCCGCCGGTACTTCGACCAGTTCCTCATCGATATAGAGCAGGCCCGGACCGTCGCCGACCGGGTCGTGCTGGGCTTTGTCAGCGCGTTGCGCGCCATCCGGCACAACCGCCTGATCGGCGGGCTGATGGCGGTCGAGCCGGACGTGCTCGTCCCGTCCATGATCAGCGACGGCGGCCGGACCCTCGCCGCGGTGCAGCGGTTCGTCGCGGGTCAGCTCCGCCGCGAACAGGTGGCCGGCACCGTCTCCGCCGAGGTGGATGTGGAGCTCGTGGCCGAGCTGATGGCCCGCGTTTCCGCGTCTTTCCTGGTCACTCCGAGCCAGGTGGTCGACCTCGACGACGACGAGCAGGTGCGTGAGCTGGCCAGGAAGTTCCTCGTGCCGATGCTGGAGCCGGGCTAGGCCGCGACGCGGCTCGTGCGCAGTGCGGTGACGACCACCGTGGTGATGACCAGGTGCATCAGCATCAGGCCCACGACGTTGGCCGCGGTCGCGCCCGCGGTCAGGAGCAGCAGGTCCGGGATCCAGGTCAGGGCGAGTACCGCGGGAACGACCACGCGGAGCGCTTTCGGGGCTCGCCGGGCGATCAACGTCCAGCCCGCCGCGCCGGCGAGGACCCCGAGAACGGTGGCCGGCAGGTAGAAGACGGGGGAGAGGCCCATGGCGATGCCGCCCTCGTCGAGCGTGGACGCCACGAGCGCGATGACCGTGTTCGCGGCGAGGGCAACGAGTGCGGCGAGGCCGAGCCGGACGGCGATGGCTGAGGTCGGGGTGGCAGTGGCGGTGGTCATCGGGTCTCCTTGGGTTGCGTGTGCAACCCAACGGTAGATTGGGTTGCGTGTTAAAGTCAACCGTGGGTTCGGAGAGGCCGGTGGGTGTGGGAGAGCGCGACGAGGAGCCGGTGCGCTGGCTCGACGACGAGCAGCTGCCGGTGTGGATCAACCTGGCCAAGGTCTTGCTGACCCTGCCCGGGGTGCTGGAAAGCCAGCTCCTGCGCGATGCCGATCTGACGCTGCTGGGTTACATGATCCTGGCTCGGCTGGCGGCGGTTCCCGACGAGACGCTGCGGATGAGCGAGATCGCGGAGATGGCGAACGGATCGCTCCCGCGGATTTCGCACGCGGTCGCGCGGCTGGAGGACCGGGGGTGGGTGACCCGGAGGGTGTGCACCGGCCAGGGCCGGCGTTTCACGGTGGCCACCATGACCGACGCCGGCCGCGCGCACCTGGCGGCCTCGGCTCCCGGGCACGTCGCGACCGTGCGGCGGCTGGTGGTCGAACCACTGGGGGAGGACTTCGTGCGGCTCGGCGACGCGGTCGAGCGGATCGTCGAGGTGCTCGGCCTGCCCACGACGATCCTCAAGCCATAGGCCGTCCCGCGTCCGCAGTCCTGGGCGGCTTGCCCGGAAGTCGTGGCGCCGTCGGTCTTTTGCCGCACCAGGGACACCATCGCCGGGCCCAGCCTGCCGACTCCGGCGACCCAGCCGAGAGCCGTGTAGATCAGCGTCTGTGCGCTGAAAAGCCAGGCGCCGGTGAGGAACACGACCACGTAGGTCACCGCGTGCGGCATGTGCAGCGCCAGCAGGCCGACCCCGCAGGCGGTCAGGGCGAACCAGATGATCGCGACCGGCCGGGCCCCGAACCGGTTGGCGAGCCGGCCGGCGACGAGCATGCCCGCGATGCCGCCGAGGTTGATCACCAGCAGGAAGCTGATCGCGGAGCCGAGGTTGTACCGTTGCCGTCCGGTCTTTGCCTTGGCCAGCAGGAAGTCAGCGATTCCGGCAGCGGACATCCTCGTCCCTTTCGTCCGGGCAGCGAAGGCGTCCGAAGCTGCATCGGCTGAGATATTGAACGAAGACTTATTGCCAGGTAAGGCAAACGTGGTGTGCCGGTTCCTCGGGGAGTCGGTCGTGGGCGTGGTCCGTGAGGGGCACATTCACTTCCTTCAAGTCCCTCAAGGTGCCCCTCACGGACTTTGGGCCGGCTTGGTGGGCGGCCGTGACAGGTGGGGTGTCAGGTGTTGCTGGGGCCGACGAGGTGCGGCCTCAGTCACGTCGGAGTGTCATGAAGGGTCCCTTCAGGACGAAAAATGTCCTGAAGGGACCCTTCATGACATCAGGAGGTCAAGCGAGGACCACCACCGACCGATCACGCCACGTTTGCCTTACCCCTCAATAACTCAAGATTGTTGACAATCCTGCGCAAGGTGGGCCAACTGGTCCCGTGCGGCGACCGCGATGTCGGCGCGGACGCCCAGTTCGCCGAGCATTTCGGCGGCCGCCGCCATCTCGGCGGTGCGGCGGACGGCATGCCGGTACGAGCCGTCGACCAGTCTGTCCACAGTGGACGCGTTCGCGGCGGTGAGCTCGTCGACGACGATCTTCCGCAGCCAGTCTTCGCAGCCTGCGGCGCGCGCGGCGCCGAGGGCTTCGACCACTGCGGCCGACATCCCTTTGAAGAACACGCTGCGCAGCAGCTTGCGTTCGGCGGCGAGCCCGGCCTCGCCGGCCATGACCTCGACCGCGGCGCCGAACGAGTTCAGCGTGGTGGACACGGTCCCGGCGGCGTCGCCGGTGGCGAGCATCGGGACCCGCAGGCCGCGGCCCGGGACCGGCGCCATGATCGCGACGTCGGTGAACGGCACACCGCGCCCCGCCGCGATGCCGGCCAGCCTGCGCTTGGTGCCGGGGGAGGCGGTGTTCAGGTCTGCCCACGCTGCTCCCGCCCGCAGGCCGGCGAGGCCGGCTTCCAGCGCGTCGACGGCAGTTGACGCGCTGTTCACGCTGAGCACCAGATCGGCACCGTCGGCGGCTTCGGCTTCGGAGCCGGTGGCGACGACGCCCTCGGCCGCGGGAACGGCCGGGTCGTAGCCGCGCACGACGGCCCCGGCGGCGGCCAAATCGCGGGCGAGCGCGCTGCCGGCCTCGCCGAGTCCCAGTACCGCGATGGTTCCGGTCATAGCAGAATCCTCCCTGCAAGCTACGATCGAGTACACGATGTGCTCGACAAAATTGTCAACAAACGGAGTCCGGGTATGACCGAGAGTGCTGCGGACCTGCGGCCAGGGGAGCGTTCCGTGGTGGCGGCCGTCCGCGACGCCATCGTCCGCGGCGAGTTCGTGCCCAACCAGCGGCTGGTCGAGGCCGACCTCTCCGCTCAGTTCGCCGCGAGCCGGGCCACCGTGCGCGCCGCGCTGATCGAGCTCACCAACGAGGGGCTCGTCGAGCGGGTGCAGAACCGGGGTGCCCGGGTGCGGGCGGTGTCGCTGGAGGAGGCCGTCGAGATCTCCGAGGTCCGGATGATGCTGGAGTCGCTGTGCGCGGCAAAGGCGGCGGAGCGCGTCTCCGACGAGGAGGTCGCCGAGCTGCGCGAGCTGGGTGAAGCGATGCGCGCGGCCGTGGCCGGCGGGGACGTGGTCGGCTACTCCGGGCTCAACCAGCGGCTGCATCGCCGGGTCCGGGAGATCAGCGGCCAGCGCACGGCGGCGCAGGTGCTGGAACGGCTGCGCGGGCAGAGTGTCCGCCACCAGTTCCGTCTCGCGATGCGGCCCGGGCGGCCGCAGGTCTCGCTGCCGGAGCACCTGGCGATCATCGACGCGATCTGCGGGCACCGGCCGGACGAGGCGGCGGAGGCCGCGCGGGTGCACCTGGGCAGTGTGATCGAGGCCCTGCGGGCGGCCGACGCCGCGGAAGTTTCCCCGCTGCACACCTGACCCCTCGCTCCTTTGCTTAGCCGCCAAAATTGTTGACAATTTCGTCTACCGAATCTAGCGTGGCTGGCATGAGGCCCGTGATCGTCACCGACCCGCCGCGCGCCGACCTCGGGCAGGTGACGCGCCTGGCCGGGTACGGCGTCGCGACCGTCCACGAGGCGCTCGGCCGCTCCGGCCTGCTGGGTCCGGACCTCCGGCCGATCCAGGAGGGCGCGCGCATCGGCGGCACCGCCGTCACCGCGCTGTGCTGGCCCGGCGACAACCTCATGATCCACGCGGCCGTCGAGCAGTGCCGCGAGGGCGACGTCCTGGTCGTCACCACCACTTCGCCGTGCCGCGACGGGCTTTTCGGCGAGCTGTTCGCCACCGCGCTGCGCCACCGGGGTGTCCGGGGGCTGGTCATCGACGCCGGCGTCCGCGACGTCGCCGACCTGCGCGCGATGGGCTTCCCGGTGTGGTCGGCGGCCGTGAGCGCACAGGGGACCGTCAAGGCGACCGCGGGCGCGGTGAACGTGCCCGTCGTGCTCGGCGGGCAGGTCGTCCGGCCGGGCGACGCGGTGCTGGCCGACGACGACGGCGTCCTCCGCGTGCGGCGCGAGGACGTCCACAGTGGACTGGAAGCCGCGCAGGCGCGCCTCGAGAAGGAAGCCGCCGCGAGGGAGGCGTTCGCCGCGGGGCAGCTCGGCCTGGACCGCTACGGGCTGCGCGAGACGCTCGAGAGTCTGGGCGTCCGCTACCTCACCGCCGAGGAGTACGAGAAGGAGCAGGCATGACCGACGGCGTGCGCTGCATGCTCATGCGCGGGGGAACCTCCAAGGGGGCCTACTTCCTGGCCACCGACCTTCCGGCCGACCCGGCGGCTCGCGACGATCTGCTGCTGCGGATCATGGGTACCCCGGACCCGCGCCAGATCGACGGCCTCGGCGGCGCGCACCCGGTCACCAGCAAGGTGGCGATCGTGGCGCCGGCGAGCGAGCCCGGTCACGACGTCGACTACCTGTTCCTGCAGCTCGGGGTGGAGGAGGCGACGGTCTCGGACCGCCAGACATGCGGCAACCTCCTGGCCGGTGTCGGGCAGTTCGCCGTCGAACGGGGGCTCGTGCCCGCCGGGCCCGAACGCACCACCGTGCGCGTGCGGCTGCTCAACACCGGCACCATCGCCGTCGCGACGTTCGCCACCCCCGGCGGGGAAGTCGACTACACCGGTGACACGGCGATCTTCGGGGTGCCCGGCGCGGCCGCCCCGGTCGAGCTCGACTTCACCGAGACGGAAGGGTCCGTGTGCGGCAGCCTCCTGCCCACCGGCAACGTCCGGGACGACGTCGGCGGGATCGCGGTGACCTGTGTGGACAACGGGATGCCGGTCGTTGTGGCGCGCGCCGCCGACCTCGGCGTCACCGGGTACGAACCGGCCGACGAGCTCGCGGCCGACACCGCGCTCGCCGAGCGGATCGACGCGCTGCGCACCGAAGCCGGGAAGCTGATGGGGCTCGGCGACGTCAGCGGCACGTCGATCCCCAAGACCACCCTGGTCGCGGCGCCCCGCGAGGGCGGCGCGATCTGCACCCGCACGTTCATCCCGGTCCGGCCGCACCCGTCGATCGGCGTCCTCGGCGGGGTCAGCGTCGTGACCGCGTTGCTGCTCGACGGTGCCGTGGGTCGGGAACTGCTCGCTGCCCCGGCCGCCGGACCCGTCGAAATCGAGCACGCGAGCGGGAAGCTGGCCGTCGGCATCGAGTTCGACACCGCGGCCACCCCGCCCCGGGTCAGCCGGTCGACGGTGATCCGCACCGCGCGGAAGTTGTTCGACGGCACCGTTTTCCCGCGTCCCTGATCTTCGGCAAGGAGCCGTCGCATGCCGCAGCCCTCGCCCCGCCACGAAATCGCGCACCTCGGTCACGTCGAGCTGCTCACCCCGGAGCCGGAGAAGAGCCTGGACTTCGCTCGAGGAGCGCGGCCTCGGCATCGGCTGGGTCGACGGCGACACCGGGATCGGCGCCACCTACCTGTTCCGCGACCCGGACGGCCACGAGCTCGAGATCTACTGGGAGACCGAGCGTTACGCCCCGCCGGAGCACCTGCGGCCCGCGCTGAAGAACCAGGCGCAGGCCTACCCGGCGCGCGGCGTCGGCGTCCGGCGTCTCGACCACGTCAACTACCTGGCCCGGGAGGCCGAGGCCAACGGACGGTTCGTCTGCGACGCCCTCGGCGGCCGCGTGACGATCGAGTCGTTCCACACGCACGGCACCCCGCCGGTCGCCTCTCTTTGAGTGCGGGCCGATAGCCGCGGAATCACTTGGTGTGCAACCGACTTCCCACGGTGATCGCCGCCGGCGTTGATCGCGGTGCGCCCGCGCGCGGTCATGGCCGCTACCAGGACTGTCGACGGATTGTCGACGGCTTGGGCCACTGTTGGGGAATCTCGATGGGGCGGTTCGGCTCTGCTGGAAGCGGGGTCCGGCGTGGGGTGGGGGAGAAGTTTCCGCCGATCTGTTCACCGGCACGGACAGCTACTCCGTGCTGATCGGCGATCGCCTGCTCAATGCTGCACGTTGAGCTAGGAGGCTTGCAGGTGTCACAGTTTTTCGTCGTGCCCGGTGGCGTGGCAGACAAGGTCTTGCGCACGTCCCGGACCAGCGTCTCGGAGCTCGTGCGCGACACGTACTTGCTGCAGGAGACGGGCGGCAGTGCCGACCCGGACAGCTATTTCCTCCGCTTCCCGGAGAAGCCCAGGGTGATCGCGCTGCCCGAAGTGGCCGAGCAACGGCCACCACCGCATCGGCCACGTCATCGCGCTGGGCGACACACCGGCCGAGGCGCCGGCACGCGCCGAAGCCGCCCGCGCGCAGTTGACCGTGTCTTACTGGCGACTCGTGATGCGACGACGCCGGACGCTCAGGAACCGAGCGCGCCGAAGGAGTTCACCAGCGCGGTCAACGAGGCCATCAGCCCGCTACCGCCGGTTGCCAAGGCCCCGGCCGACTTGAGCACGGATATCAGGCGGCCGACGCGGCCGGCCGCGGCTTGCCTGTCCGGTCGCGGCGCGCCGAGTTCGGCATCGATGGCTTCGAGTTCGGCGTGCACTTGTGTCATGGCAGGCGGTTTCAGCTGCAGGGTGGCGATCTCCTGCCGGACTCGGTCGAGCAGGGCCCGGGTATCGCTGTATCCGGTCTGCCCGCCGTGGATGATCTGGTCTCCGGCGACATTGTTGATGTTCGCGGCGTGCTGGCTGCCGATGTTGAAGGTCATCGGTAGGCCTCCCTTCACGGTGAACGGCGAGGGCGGTAGGTCGGCGGGATGGGGTATGCCGCCTCCACCCGCCGTCGGCGAGCGGTCGCGACCACGTGGAGCACGATGCCGATGATGACCAGGACGGAGCCGATCGCGGCGGCGGCCCAGCCGAGCAGCCCGATCGGGACGCCGCCGAGCGTCGGGCTGCTGAGGTCCGGCGGGACATCGCCGGGATTCCCGGCACTCGGCAGCTTGCTCCAGATTTCACTGATGAAACCGAGCACCATCGAGGCGAAAGCGGCACCGCCCAGCACGATGAGCAGAAATCCGAACCAGATCAGGCGGGTCGCCTTCGTCTTGGTCGCCGCGATATCCCTGAGGAAACCGTCGCGTTCGTGGATCGACTGGTGGATGTACTGATCGCCGCCGATGTTGTTCAGCATGTCCGCGTCCTGGCGGCCGACCGTGAAATTCACCGCGTTGTCGCGGCGATTGTCTCGATCTTGGGCCGCGTCGAAGCGGCCGGTGCCGTCCCATCGCTCGTTCCCGGTTTTCTCCTCGAACCGGATCTCGACTCGGCCGAACCGGATGACGTCACCGTGGTGCAGGGCCACCGATGTGGACACCACCTGCCCGTTGATCGTCGTCCCATTCGTCGAGCCGAGGTCCTCCAGCATGGCGTGCCCGCCCCGCTGTACGACGACGGCGTGATATTCGCTGATGAACGAGTCCTCGATCCGGACGTCGGAGCCGGCGCCGCGCCCAATGATCATTCGGGCGCCCGAAAGCGAAAATGATGTTCCGCGAAGGGGCGCGGGTCCGGTGATGACGAGCTGAGCGACCATTGGTGTCTCCGAGTACGGCGAGGACGTACTTCTCCCAGAGTACGCCACCGGCGAGAAAATACTTGTTTCGGAAACGGAGTTCGCCCGGTTCGTTC
>Ga0307507_10006414_pt1 | contig 18085 bp, 6 predicted proteins | sample 7_EM_MG_FD_207223 | JGI IMG/M metagenome (GOLD analysis project Ga0307507, IMG submission 207223) | Populus trichocarpa ectomycorrhiza microbial communities from riparian zone in the Pacific Northwest, United States - 7_EM | ecosystem: Host-associated > Plants > Roots > Unclassified | place... | reverse complement strand
ATAAATAGCTTTAAAGTAGCTTTTATTTATTTAAAATATGTTATTAGTATAAAAGAGGTAAATATAATTATGGTTGCTAAATGCGCAGATTACTGGCAGGTTGCGCGCAGGTTACGCGCAGGCTGCGCGCAGGCTGCGTGTCAAAAAAACACGATATAGGCTAGTTGGTCGAGTTGCCAAATGACCTCAACTGCGTGCCAATTGCGTTAACCACCAACTATTAAGGCCATTAAAAGGGTACCATATTTTGCCGATGCAGTTATAGTTATATTGGTTAGCTAGGTTATCTAGGTTAATTAAAGTAGACTAAAGTTAGGTGTTAAATTGCTATACTTCTTAAGAGCGTAGAGCGGTGCTAATAGAAGATCTTAATTAAGCACACACTCCTTTATAAGTATTTGCAGGATTAAAGAGAGCAAGGTTATATTCTTTAATACCTTAGCATGCACTAATAACTTAATTATATAGGCTAAAATCCTCCTAATATGATTTGGATAAACTATGCTAAACTATCTAAAGTTAATTAAAGAGCTTTTAAAGATAATTAAGCCAAGGGATACCTGGGTTTATAGTAATAATCCTTAGAAAGGTAGTCTCTCTCTATTCTAATATATACTGCTACTTGTTCTCTTCTATTTTAAAGTGGTATCTTAACTTATATATTATACGGTTAAAATTATATCCTTTTCCTACTAAATAATTATAATAGAAGGTACTAGCTTGGCCCTTAAGCATAACAGAATAGGCGTTATAGTATTAATTAGACTCTATTTCTACCTTCTAGCAACAGTTGTAGAAGATACGTAGTTTCGAATTAAGAATATTATATAATTCCTTACCAAACTTCTTCTCCTAATCTAAATAGAGCTTTATAAGCTCTATAAGAAATTTTAAACTGCCTCCAATCTAAGATTAAGATAAAGGAGGTAGGAGTTGTATTACAGGCTGCAGTAGGGACGTAGGTCTAGTTAGTAGAGTTTAAAGGTTATTAAATCGCGAAGCAATGGGATCCTATGCCTGCTCTTATTGGGGTGTAGTATCTAATATCAAAGTTACAGGTTAAATTGGAGACAGAGAAGTTAAAGGTGGAGGTAGATTTGTCTCTAAAGGTATATTACTTAGATTCTATTGTAAATTAAGCTTTCTTATAGTGCGTAGTTAATGCTTAATCTCCTATAGAGTCCATTTATACTCTTCTTTTACGTTAATAACATGCTCCTAAATATTATCTCTAATAACTTCCCCATCTATAGGGATAAATACTCTATACTCCTAAAGGAAGTTATGGAAGTCCTATATAATATCCTTATTTATAGGAACCTATGTTTCCTTTATCTATCTAACAAAGTCCTCCTTTATACAATACCATAGCATAGCATTATTGTATTTGCTGTCTTTATAGTGTGTTATATGGTGTAATAGGAATCTATTTAGGTCCTGTTGCTCGGCGTTTATAGGGTTAATTATAGCTTTGTTCTATATTTTCGGGTTAATATCTTTCTTGTACTTCTTTGGGTAGGTCAACGCCATAATGGCTATTATTTCATTAATTGAAAAATAAGGAAAATAAAGGTTGTTTAATATATAGTTAGGTATTAATCGTGATCCTACAATCTACGAAGGTACACGGAGGGTGTTAAGGTAGTTGTTTAACGCGTTTTGGACGTTAACTTAGGACCCTAGGTTTAGTAACACTTCTAACCTAAAGTACTTAACTAAATCTTCGTAAACGTGGTTGTTCTGCGTAATAGACGCAACTTGGTATCTCCTAGTACTTAGTAACACTTCTATTACTAGTTTTCCGCAAGTCTAAGGTAGTATAGTATCGCTAGGATCCATTCCATATAAGCGCATATAGTACCCCTGTATGAGACTATCTCTTCTATTCAAAAACCTACCTGCTTTGTAGTTGACTGTGTATTCAACCACTGATTAGTGTTGGTTATATAGGGTGACTCACCAATAACAACTACTCGAGTAGGTTACAGTGATGTTGGTTAAAAGCTTATTGTTCTTAGAATGAGGAAGGGTGAGGAACTTAAGGTTCCTTACCACGCTAGTGCCGCGGCGATACGTGACAACTACGTGCCTTATTCCCAATATATAGTATTCCCATTTTTAATTTAATAACTGTTGGAATCACGGTAGGGGGGGTTTTGGTTTTAATCGTTTTCTTCTTCTTCTTTATTCTACTTCTATAGGTGGAATCTAATGGATTTCCTGAGCTCGCTTAGCTTACGTGGTCAACTAAATTGGTTACAAGCAACTGTGTCTACTATATTATAGAACCTTATTCAGACAATAATCTTTCTAATTTATAATGCCTTCTATTAGATCCTTATTGTCACGGAACCCCACCGCAGGGGCTTCCATAGGAGAGCCCCGTGCTCTCGCGTACACCTCGCGTACAGCTTACGTCAGCTACGCGTAGGTATATCACCTCCTTACGCCCTCGACCCTTACGATCGATCGCGCAACGTCTTGTAGACTCCCCGAATACATACGCTCTGTAGCTATTGCCCCCGTCCCGTGACATTACGTTGCGCCTTTTTATCACCGACGCTCAGCCTACGACCAATTCTACGTCTCCACGATACTACAGGCGCTGCTAGAAGCAGCGTGTCTCCCACTTCGTATCTCTAAAGAACCAACAATAGTAAGACAAAATTCCTTACTAGCCACTATATCAAACTTAAAGAACAATCTAATACCTATATCGAACCCATAACGCCAATTAATCCCAGGAGGATTCGATGCATTAGCCCTAGCCTTAACCCCTAAAGGGAAGCCTAGTAGCTTAAAAGACTATAATAACCTTAACAAGGTGGACATTAACAATGTCTTATCTTTTATTAACTACACAACTACGGATAAATAAGCCGAAGGGCTACCACCCATTAAGATTAAGATATGAGACGCTGATGTTAGCGACTCGGTTAATCGAGGCACGAGCACGGCAAGAGGGTCGCGCAAGCCTGTACGATTGGATTGTCTATAAACGAGGATCCAAAGCTAGAGAAAGGAAAGGGGAAGAACGGAAGCACCGCTCGAAGCTATATATAATCCTCTGGTCACGTAATGGCAATTTACCAGTACCGTTTTCCACCAGCGCCATAACATTACCCCCCCTCCGAAAAAGCCTGCCCTCAGGCTTTGTATGTCCGTATTATATCCGTGGGGTGTTCTTATCTATATACTCAATAGGTAGCTTATTATCTTTGCTATACTAGCACTCCATCTACTCGTCTAGATACTTTAAGGGTCCTAGCTTGTTAGGGTATTGGTTATAAAATTCTTTAAGCTTTTAGGGGCAACCTATAAAGTTCTAGGCGGGGTACCAGGTTAGGTCTAAATTATAACCTTTCTATTAGATATAGTATTTCAGCGTTCCTTATACTAGTTTATAGGCTAGTATTTTATTAACTTCCTATTTATCGTCGCTATTAACTTAAATCGGCAGTGGAGGCTTATTCTTTTGTCTAGGTAGTGGGTTATTTATAGCTTTCTATAGCTTATCTGGTAAGAAAATAGGGTGGACTTTAATTAAGTCTGGGAGTTTAACCTTATATAAGTTGCCTTCTTTATTAAGGATCTTATATAATCCTGCCATCTTATAGTCTAGCCTACGGTTAGGCCGTTCTATCTTCTAGTTCTTTGTTATAACCTAGACCTTATTACCTATAGTAAAGTTAGGCTTAGGCTTATGCTTATTTACCTGCTATTTTATTAATTTCTAGGCCTTCTCTAGGTTCTTATAGGCTACTATTTATGCTTCTTCTAAGCGTCTAGTATACTGCTGTGCTTCCCCATAAGATAGTTTTTTGCGTACGGTCTGTGGTCCTTCTAGTCTCTCCCAGTTAAAGCTTATATAGGATAAGTATCCCATTTCTAGCTAAATAGGTGCAAACCCTATAGAGTTATAGGGTAGGGTTGCCTGGGTATAGTCCATTATAGGTAGTAGTTCACTTTAGTTATCCTAAAAGTAGTTAATAAAGGGCCGGAGTCTCTAGTCTAAGTATTAATTTATAATCTCCGTCTGACCGTCTGTCTGGGGGTAGTATGCTATAAAGAGCTTTAGTCTAATACCTAGGATCCGGGTAAACTTATTCCAGAAGGCTAATATAAACTACGGCCTGTGGTTGGATATAATAGTATCTAGTAGTCCGTAAATTTGGTAGATATAGTAGATATATAGTTAGGCCGCCTCTTTAGCATTAATATTCTTATAACAGGAGATTAAGAATAGGCGCTTACTAAAGCGGTTAACTAGGATTATAACTATATTATATCCATCGCGATCTGTAGGTAACTTATGGAAGTCTATAGAGATATACTCCTAGGGGCGTTCTAGTATTAGGAGTGGCTTTAATAGCCCTAGGGTTTTATCTCATAGAATTATAAACCTATAGCAGTCGTTGCAGTTCTATATATAGCGGTTAATATCCATAACTATTCCAGGCTAGTAGTAGCGGTCGCCAATAATTCTACAGGTCTTATTTTTTCTAGGGTAGGCTATAGAGACCTAAGTATATGCTTCGGCAATAAGCCAAGTCCATAAATTCTGTTCCTCTACCACTACCAGCCGTTCCTAGTGCTTAAGCAGTCCGTTTTTAAGGGACTATGGGCTAGTAGCATCCTTTACCTTTTCGCGGTACTCCTATAGGGAAGGGGCCGTACAGTTTGCCTATAGCAGTTCATTAATAAGGTTAAGTTCCGTAGTGTTAATAGGGCATATCCCGGCCTTTACGGGGTCTGTATTTAGTTCTGCCTATATTTAGGGGTTAAGGTGCTCTGGTTATAGCAGCATCTAGGTCCGTAATATAATCTTTATGGTAATCTGGTTATCTAGGTCTTGTTTACGCCTTATAAGGGCATCTGCACAGTTAGTTGCGCCTGGCCTATATATAATCAGGAAGTGGAACTAAGATAGGATATCCGCCTAGCGTACCTACCAGGCTGTAAGGGCCTTTATTGTTATAAAGTATTCTAAGGCCTTATAATCCAAAACCACCTTAATAGGCTTAGGGGTCCCTTCTAGCTATACACACCAGTGCTAAAAGCTAGAGATAATAGCTAGCATTTCTTTATTATAGATGTGGTAGTTTAGCTTAGCATCTATTATAGTCTTTAAATAGTATATAATAGAGTGCCATTCTCCATCCAGTTGCTTCTGGGAAAAGATACTAGCTATTATACTATCTAAGGTATTAGTTTCTAGCATTAAGGGCCATTCTAGGCTAAAGCAGGTAAGCAGGGGAGCTAATACTAGCCGTTTTTTAAGCTTATTAAAGGCCTGCCTATATATAGCGTTAAAGTAGAAGGGCTGGTCTTTCCTAGTAAGACGGTTAAGGGGCCAGGCGATCCTGCTATAGTTCTTAATAAAGCGTTAATAGAAGTTACAGAAACCTAAAAATAATTATACCCCCTTTATAGTCCGTAGGGGTGTCTACTAGTTAATTACGGCCGTTTTTTCTAGGTCTGCCTTAATTCCGTCCATACTAATAATAAACCCTAGGTACTTAGTGCGCTTAACACTAAATTCTAACTTCCTAATATTGGCCTAGAGACCAGCTTCGCGGAGCCGTTATAGGACTTTATGGACATACTCCTTATATTCCAGTTCATTTTTAGAGTAAATTATAATATTATCTAGGTAGGCTGTGCAGAAGTTATTAAAGTAGTTAAAGAGTACGTTATTTATATACCGTTGGTATATAGCCAGTCCGTTAGTTAGTCCAAAAGGTAGTACTTTACATTTGTATAATCTATAGCAGGTCTAAAATATAGTAAGATCCTTAGATCTGAGGTTTATTCTAATTCAGTAAAAGACCTGGCGGATATTAAGCTTTATAAAAATCTTAGCCTTATTTATACGGGCTAGTGTTTCTTTAAGTAAAGGCAGCGGATATTGGTCTTTGCGGGTTATATAGTTTAGTTTATAGTAGTTAATATAAAAACAGAGTCCACCGTTTAACTTTTTTATAAAGAGAATGGGTAAGGCAAAGGGGACTTAGCTAGGCTCAATAAAGCCCTTATTAAGGTTATTAATAAGGTACTGCTTAGTGGCCTATAGCTTATTAGTAGATTGCTAGCGGAGGGGGCTATAACTAAGGGTGTTTTCTTTATTGGGCTTAATCTTAATCTTATAGTCGTACGGTTAGTAAGGTGGGAGTATATTAGATACTGCCTTAGAGAATATATTCTTAAATTCCCAGTATTAATGGAGTAGTTTCTGTTCTACTAGCTCCTTATCTATAAGCTCACTTTCCACACTAAGCTAGTTACGGGCTAGGGCTTCCTTATCTTTAATTATCCGGTTAATTTCATATAAGATAGTTATAAAGGCAATGGTATTAGGCCATTTTAAGTTCTGGTAGAACCCTATGGCACTAATACAGTAGATATTAACTGGTGGGAGGTTTATAGGTTTTTTTACAAACGTTTTATGGACTGTATTTTATAGTGGAGGGTTTACAGCCCTCCTTAGCTTCTATTCCATTTTCCATAAGTTATCCTTTTAGTCTATACATTTAGTACAGCGTCTAATATTTCTTGCTGTTCTTTATAGCTGTATAGGGCCTAAGCTAGCTAGCTTATTACTAACTTCCTAGGTTTCTAGTGCCGGTAGTGCAATATTAGTAGTCTAGGGGCGGCATAGTATATAAATCCGTTGCGAATTAAGCTATACATCTTTCTTAAAGGCCTAGTCCCTACGCATAGCATTAGCCTAGTAAATAGTGTCTATCTATAGCCGTATAAGATTTTCCATTATAATACTGATTTCCTTTATAAAAGAAAGTGTTAGGGGTAGGGTTTTAGGCTAGACAAGCCGTCTACTCCATATATCAAGCTATAAGCCTAGATAGGCTAGCTATTTTCTTTTTAAAATTATATTGTGGCTTCCTAGGTCCATAATAAGAAAGGGGATATTATACTACCTTCGTCTGTCTACATAGAGGTAAATCCGCAAGATAGTTATAATAGGTGGTCCTATTTATCCATTATACCCACAAATAGGAATTAGTTAGGGTAGTTCTTTAAGGGGTATATTTAAAAAGTCAGCCAGCTTTATAGTATACTGTATATCTATTAAGGCAAAGGTATTTGCTCTAGAGTTAGCTAAAGCAGAGGTTAAAACTTAATATCTATTACGGAATAAAGTATAAGGGATAGTGTAGCTTCTTCTACTAACTAGCCAACCCAGATTAATATATAATATATCAATTTCTTTTAACCCTAGAGAGGAGTCTTGCTCTAGGGTTCCTCTTTTTCTAACTTTATACTATCCTCCTAAATTAACAGGACCTTATTTATCTTTACCGCTATTAGGCAGTCCTTTATAAAGTAGTCTTTCTAGCCATATAAGAAGTAGGCTCTTTAATTGCTAAGGGCCTGTCTATAGGGGTTATTATATATAGGTTAAGTATTCGCCGGACCCGCTGTAGGGCTAGCTATATAGCTAGCCGCTAGGTTAATGGCAGGCGGTATAGTTAGTGCCGTAGGGATTACAGATCTTACTAGGGCGCTGTAGCCCATTCTTATAGTACTTATATTTTAGTTAGTAGAGCTTCTAGTCTTATACTGCTTAGCATATACCTTAATTTAGCAGAGGCCCTAGTTAATAGCTAGGCACTAGTCCATAAGTTCCTTTAGCGTCTATATAGTAGTATAAACCGGTAGTACGGCGCGCTGTAGGTCTAGGGTAAGCTTATTAAAGAGGTCTGGCATTAAATCTTCCTAGGGGATTTAAGCCTATCTGGCTAGGTGTAGAAAGCAGGTCTAGAAAACCAAGAAGGTCTCTATCATTTTTATATTAAGGGCTTTATAGTTAAGGCGGGCGTTCTATATCTTATAGGGGTCCTTATAAATAGAAGATAGGTAGTTAATTATCTCTTCTCTAGAGAGGAAGGGGTCTACTAAGTCCTAGGCATATCGTGGACGTAAATACATCTATACGTCCCTACTAATACGGCCGAAGACATAGGCCATTTTAGCTTAGGTAGTAGGGAAGTGGTCCGTATTAACTTTAAGCTTATCTTGCAGTTAAAGCTTCCAATTGTTAAATATAGGGTTAGTTCCATTTATAAGCAATAGGGGGTCCGCGACCTTTACGGACCGCGACAATGCTAAGGCTGTATATTAGGCTAGGGCCTTAAGGACTATAGCAAGTCTCTAGGTATCTAATAACTCCTTGCTAGGTATAGGGGTATTTCTGGTTTTAAGCAGCTCTTAAAGCTGTTTAATTTTGGTATTAGCTACTGCGAGCTCTTTCTAGGGGGTTAAGACGGCGACTATTTTACTATTAGAGGTATTTATAGGTCCTATAGCAGCTTTGCCAGCTGCTGTATTTCTTAGCATAGTGGTAGGGATATTAGGTAATTTCCGGTGTTTGTTTATTTCCTAAGGGTTCTAGTCCATGCGTGTCCTATTCTTAGGTTTCGCGTTCTGTTTATATTCTTTTGGTTCTTAGGGGTCTATCCTGTCCTTATGGTCCTAGTAATGTCCTTAGGGTCCTATTCTATATCCTTATCCTATTTATGGCCTTATAGATATTTTTAAGTTCCTTCTTAGGAAAGAAGAGTAGTAACAAGCTTTAGATAATGTTAGCGACTTGGTTAATTGAGGCACGGGCACAGCAAGAGGGTCGCGCAAGCCTATACAATTGGATTGTCTATAAACGAGGATCCAAAGCTAGAGAAAGGAAAGGGGAAGAACAGAAGCACCGCTCAAAGCTATATACAATCCTCTGGTCACGTAATGGCAATTTGCCAGTACCGTTTTCCACTAGCGCCGTAACAGCTGAGATGTTTATAAAAATAGTAACATAAGAACCTAATAAATACTATCGCCTTTTATAGAACTATTATCTAAAGCTTATACGAGCTAAGATGCATACTGCCTAAGATTATAATATTATCTAAGACCTATAAGCTTATAAGGCGCTTGCTAATAATATACGCTAAGAGATTAAAGACGACCTCTATATGTCTAAACACGACGTCTAATAATTAAAAAAGGCTAAGATTACACTTATTGCTACAGTTACTAAAAGAGAGGGTATAATTAAATACCTACAATCTTAGCTTAATAAGCACATTTGTAACAATACCAGATACCCCTCTACTGCATATAATGCCACCTATATCTCTACGCCCCCGGCAACCTTACCTACTTAACGCTTAACAAAGGGTTAGCGCCAAGCAGCTTTGCCTAATAGGAACCCCTACTACAGCGGCGACAATAAAAGCTATAATAACCAAACCCAAACTACTACTATAGGGTCTAATATACGCTACCCTAATCCCCTAATCTTTAAGGTTGACCGCAAGGAATACAGCCACTAGAAGATACAAATCCGCGAGAAACTAACCTAGAGCACCTGCCTTTTCCCTACAGAAGATACTAAGATTGGCTACATCATTAGGCGAACGAAGGGCATCCTGTTTAATAGGCTCTTCGCTTAATAGGAGACTAGTAGTCCCTAGAAGTGGCAGTCCCACTAGGAGGTCCTTAACAACCTTAACTAAATATACTGCGACTATAACCTAGTAGCCACCAGTTAAGCTAAACTATATGCCCTAAAGATAAGTCCCACTAAATTATTTAATCAGTTCTATGTTAAATTCCAGGAATATACTAGAGTCTTTACCTAAGACAATACTAAAGACCAGAAAGATCTTCTTAAAAAAGTCACTTATCGCCTTAGTCACGCAGCCGCTAGCCACAATTATAATAACGTTTATAATATGGTAGCAGCCCTACGGAAGATTAAACAACGGCTAAACTAGATTGCTACTATAAACCTCCACCTAAAGACCTCCCTATAGAAGCCCTCCGGACCTACCAAACTACTAACCCCTACTACCCTAAGCAACACTACCGGTCCTAATATTGACCTCTCTATACCAACCTTCCTGTAGAAGCTACTAGACGGAAAACGCGAGCTACTTTAGAAGCTAAGGCGTTGCTATAGATGCCGTTAAGAAGGCTATTATAGCTATAGCCCAAACTGCCTAATAGCTAGGTTTAGCAGCTACTGCCTAACACCTAACCTAGTACCTTAAATACTAAATACGTTGCTATATGCCACTACCGTACAAGATAAAGACGCAGTAATAGTGGTAGAGTTAGATACGGAAATGGAAAACGCTAAGTCCTAGCCCTAAGTTACAGGTTAGGATACCCTAATAATAAGGGGATCTATATATCGGCCTACTTAATAGATAACTTAGTAAAGATAAATAGACGGAAATAAATAGTTTTACCTATAATAGAAATTACTGCTAAAAAATAATATAAAAGCTATTCCATAATTAATTGCGGAGCTACTAATAAATTTATAGATTCCTAATTTATACGCACTTACAACCTACCTACCTTACCCCTTACTAAAGCCCGCGCCCTATAACTCGCTAACAGTAGTTATACCGCATAGAAGATTACCTATATGGTATAACTCTACCTAGACATAAACGGGCACCAGGAAGAGCTCTAGGCCTATATTACACCACTTACTAACTACCCTATTATCCTTAAAATAAACTAGCTCGAATAACACAACCCCACTATTAACTGGAAAAAGAGAGAAGTAATCTTTAACTCTAAATACTATAGAGAGACTTACCTAGGACATGGCCTAGCCGCCTCTATCTACTCCCTAGGATACCAACCCAAGGAACCCCTTATTACCCTACCCACAACCAACTACCACTATGTAAGTACTGCGGCCTTCTACCGTATAGCATATAGGAAAGACTAGACCGTTACTATAGCCTCCTAATTATAACTATATAAGCTTAATAAAGAATAGGACCACGTCCTCTATAGTAATAGGATAGATATAGTCAACCTCCTAGAAAACAATGCCCCCGTAGAACTCTATGGACTTTCACCTTTAGACTTTAAGAAGTTTATAAAGCTTAAAAAAGGACTTACTAATAAGGAACTCCGCAAGCTCCTCCCTAAGAGGTACTATAACTTTATTAACGTATACTTATAAAAGAGCGTAGATATACTCCCCCTACATTAACCTAATAACCATGCCATTAATATTAAATAAGGAAAAATGCTACCCTATAAGAGACCCTACCTAATATTAAAAGATAAACTTTTAGTTGTTAAAAAGTATATTAATAAGCACCTTAATAAAGGGTTTATTTGTCCTAGTATATCCCCAGCAGCTGCCCCTATTCTCCTTGCTAAGAAGCCAGGAGGAGGTATTTAATTCTGCATTAACTACAGAGGACTTAACGCTATTATAATTAAGAACTGATACCCTATACTACTTATATATAAGACTTTTAAGCGGCTTAGCTAAGCCAAAATCTATATTAAGCTTAATATTATTACCGCCTTTAACTACCTCTAAATACGGAAAGGTAATAAATAGAAAACCGTATTCGCATCGCGCTTTAGCCAATTTAAGTATACCATTATGCCCTTTAGTATATATAACGGCCTAGGCAGCTTCTAAAGCTATATTAATAACGCCTTATAGGACTACCTTAACAACTTCTGCTCTATATACCTAGATAATATACTTATTTACAGCAACGACCCTTCTAAGTATACCAAGCACGTTTAAAAGGTCCTATAGCGCCTTAGGGACGTAGGACTTTATATTAATTTAAAGAAGTATAAATTCTCAGTTACAGAAGTAAAATATCTTAGACTAATTATTACTACTAAGGATGTCCGTATAGACCCTAAGAAGGTATGTATAATTACCAAATAGCAAACCCCTAACTACATTAAGGACGTATAAGCTTTCCTCAGTTTTGCCAACTTCTATTAAAAATTTATATATAACTTCTTAGGTGTTATAGCACCACTTATAGCAATAATATAAATAAAGGGCCTTTTTATAAAAGGAAGAAAAACATATTTACGTTTTATCTAGATACTTAAATATAAGAAGGCGTTCTAAGACCTTAAAGATACTTTTACTAAAGCACTTATCCTAGCTTACTTTATACCAGGACAATAACTCTATCTTAAAACTAACTCCTCAGACCACGTTAACGCAGACGTCCTCTCCTAGATAGGTAATAACGGTCTCCTCCACCTAATCGCATTCTACTTGTCTAGGCTTATACCATAAGAATATAACTACAAGATCTATAATAAGGAACTTCTCGTAATTATATAAGCATTTAAGGAATTCTAACCAGAACTTTCCTTAGTAGAACCTAACTAGCCAACTAAAGTCCTTACAGATTATCGCAACCTTAAGTACTTTATAACTATAAAATAGCTAAACTAACGCTAAGTATACTAGAACGAGTTCCTCTCTGGTTTTAACTTTAAAATTATATATAGGCCAGGAGTATAAGGTACTAAGCCTAATAGCCTAATACGCCGCTTATAAGACCTTCCTTAGTCTAAAGATAATCCCTATAACTAGTTCCAACAATAAACAATCCTAAAAGCATGGAATTTAGCCCTAGGTATACTACCTATAATAGAGCCAACTATACCTTAGCTCTATACCACAGAACTAAAATCACCTCCTAAAATTAATAAGCTTATTACTACGGCATATAATACCTTTGTTAACCCATTACTGTATTAACTTATTGCCGCAAAGACCGCTAGCGCCTATATACTGCCAACTAAACTCCAAAGCTTAGGCCAGATTAATATGGCAGCCTTAGAAGTAAAAGAGAATAGGCTCTATTATAGAGGCTATCTATTTATCCCTAATTTAGAAAATCTATAACAGCAACTAATTTAAATGGCCTATAACCTCTAATTAAGCGGCTATTTAGGCAGAGGAGGAACCTATAAGCTTCTTAGCCAATACTACTTCTAGCCTAAAATAATAGACTTAGTTAAACGCTTTATAGGCGCCTGCTACGGTTATAAGCATATTAAGGCCTTTAATACAAAGTACAAAGGACTACTATACCCTCTACTAGTACCTATATAACAATAGGCAGATATTACCATAGATTTTGTTATTAACCTACCACCCTATAAACAACATGGCCGTACCTATAAGAACATCCTTATAATAATATGCCAACTTATAAAAGAGCGCCACTACGTCCCAACTAAAGGCGTAGCCGTTAGTAATGTTACTAATACCTTCCTCTATAAAATCTACTGATTACATGGGTTACCTAACTTGATTACATCTAACTAAGGCATATAGTTTAGCTCTAATGTATAGAGACAAAACTGCTAACGCCTTGGCATCTCCGTTAAGATGTCTATATCCTTCTACTATAAAACTACTAGGCAACCGGAAAACGCTAATACTAGTATAAAAGCGTACCTATAATAGGTAGTTACCTATAGTTAAGATAACTAGGTAGATTTGTCAGAATTAAGCAAGGAATGCTGACTAAGCTCTGGACACGTTGTGAGGTCAAAGTCTGCATGCAATCTACATAGACATCAACCGCATCTACTGCATCACGAATCAATCAATATTCATCGTCTGCGTCATCTCTATCATTAAATAGACCCTCAAGACACCTCTGCTGTGACCTTATAACCTTATAATTCCAACAGGTTATGAGCCCAGGTAGCAACACCTCTCCTAACTCAAAAATTAACCCCGAAAATAACCTTCTCTACCTTAACCTTAACGACACCTACATACGATCACAAGGCCGGTAAAATTATCATTTTCAATGGAGATAACTTTGCAGACTGGGAGCGCACCTGCGAGGCAGCCCTAATTATGTCAGAGGGCTGGGATTTTGTCACTAGTGCAGAGGACCCAAATCAAGTCAATTCAGCTAACGGAAGAAGAAGACAAGGGGAAGCAAACAAGATCATCTACAATTCGATAGGAGACAACCGTTAGGAAGAGATGCGTGCGATAATAAAGGCGTATAATATTTAAGGAATATAGGAAGGAATAAAGAAGTTCAATAAGGCTAATAACGAGGTCTACATCTCTAGACTCCACAGAGAGTTCTACAGCACTATATTCAACCCTATAAAGATGCAAATCATCAAGTTCCTCTAAATACTTAATTAATTTAAGATTAATCTAGTCTTAACACCTTAAACACTTACCAACAACGATATTAAAGAGCAGCTTCTCTTGGCCCTCCTAAGCGATGTTATATGGCAGAATACGAAGACCTGGTGTCTACAAGACAAACAAGACCTCAAGAGCTGCATTACCCTTCTTTAGGAGTAAGAGACTGCTCTCCCTACATAAGTACAAAATGCAGCACTTGCACATGAGAGGAAAGACGAACCTAGGGGGAGAAGGGGAAACCAAAGTCGAGGTCAAATAAGGGGCAGAGGCCGTGCTAGTAGATTCAATCATTCCTTATCACATTATCGCCATAGCTCATCGTCTTGAGTAAGCAAAGAGCTAAGACAACCAGAAAGAGACAAGTATAGAGTATACTATTAGAAAGGTTACTACTAAAAAGACTATCCCCTACTTAAGCAATTCCGATTTAATAATGCTAGGAAGACAGATCAAGGTGCTCCTAAGGTAGAGGAAGTAGGGAATATAGCAATAGCTAAGGAAGAATTCAACAGCAATTTAATCTACCTTAACCCTAACCCTAAACGTGCTATGCTTACAATAACGTCTCTAGCTTAGGCTCTTAACTTAGAAGTAACTAAGCACTTTACTAGTAACCAATCAGACCTAATACACTTAAAGAGATAGAATACGCCACGACAGGTCTATACTACAAATGGGACCGTTGTCCCTACTATAGGCTACGGTTAAGTTTAAATCGGTACCCTAAAGCTAAAAGATATCTAGCTTGTACCTTTATTTAAGTTAATTAAGCTGATCTCAGTAAGAACTCTCACTTAGGAAGGCTACTCAATTATATTTAACCCAGACAATCAAGCTACTGGCAAGCATAAATCAGGTGCAACGTTTAAGGCCACTACAAAGAACAACCTCTACGTGCTACAAGAGCATTAGGAAGCATTTAATGCAACAGCAGAAGCACACGATTTATAACCAAACATTAGTAAAACAGATGCTGAGCTATAGCACCACCAAACTAAACATACGAATTATAGTAACCTGTTTAAGCTACAGCACTTCTTACTAGGCATAAAGCTTAAGAAGAGAGTAGTACTAGTTAGTAAGAGCACATGCGAAGCTTGTCTAGCTGGGAAGATACAAGAAATACTAAACAAGAAGACAACTAAGCGCAAGAAGATACCTAGTCAAGGGCTACACCTAAATACTACAGGACAAATTGGTACATTAATTAGAGGTTACAACTACTACCTCCTAGCCCTAGACGACGCCACACGCTACACTTAGGTTATTTCTCTTAAAACCCTCTAAACTAAAGAGGTACTGCCGCATATTAAAGAGATCATCACAAGGGCAGAGAGGTTCACTAGCAATAAAGCTGCATGGATTTAAGTGGATAATAGAAAGGGGGAGTTCGGCCGCAGATTTTAAGACAAACTGATACCCTAGGGTATTAACTTTAAACCTTGTCCGCCATACAAGCACTTATACAATGGCGCAATCAAGCGCGCGATTTACACAGTCAACTGCAAAACAAGGTCACTTCTATTTTAAGGAAATATACTAGTTAAACTCTGGTGCTACGCAGTTAAGTATGCTGTCTGGATCAAGAATTAAGTACCCACCTTAGCACTTCCATTTAACGACAAGCATAGTGGTACTATTACACCCTATAAGGCATATACCTAACAAGTTCCTAACTTAAAGAATCTAGTTATTTTTAGGTGTCACGCCAATCCAATTAATACGCTTAAGAAACACCCTAGGAAGTATAATTTAAAAATAAAACCTAACTACGTTTTTATAGGGTTAAAAGGGAGTAGTTAATTTAAGATAATAAACCTACATACCTAAGCAATTAAGCTATTTGGAGATGCTAAAGTAAATAAGTATAGGTTCCCTTATAGAGCACCTTAGGTGCAAGCTACAAGACATAGTAACTAAGTAGGCCGCTTAGATTAAGTGGGAAGCCTAGGTTAAGATTAAGCGGGACACTTAAATTACGCTATAAGCCAAGCCGCGAACCGACCTATACCTCCCCCTACTACCTTAAACGCGCCGATAGAGACTCTAGTTGCGAGAACTATAAATAGGCCAGATGGTAACCAAGTGGGCTACTCTAAATAAGTGGGAAGCCCAGGTTAAGACTAAGTGGGCCGCTCTAATTAAGTGGGAAGCCCAGGTTAAGATTAAGTAGGACGCTTAAATTAAGGTAATGCTAAGGGTGGGACGCCCATATAAAGTATATTAATACATATTCCTTATGCGCAGAGAATAAGGTCTGGAAGGTTACTAAATATAAAGGTTTTTAACGATATGGTGGTTTAGTTAGTAATAGCTATAAAAGCTATTTACCTAAAAGCTAAAAACACTACCTTTATAGGAGCACCTATAGCACCTTTTAACGCTATTAAGTTAGATTAGGCCTTAAGGGAGGACGCTCCTAGCTAGATAAAAGCTATCTTTAAAGAATTCCTCTTACTTAAGAGGATGCACACCTATACTATTATAAGGGGGAGAGTACTAGAAGGAAGGTTATTACTCCTAAGCAAGCTAGTTCTAAAGCATAAGTACAATACTAAAGGAGAAGTAATTTGCAAGAAGGCAAGACTGTGCATTTAGGGAGACAAGCAGACCCCCAACATTAATTATTTTAAGACATTTGCGTCTATTGTATAATATGACACCTTTAGGTTCCTAATGGTAAAGGTAGCAGCTAAGGACCTTAAGCTTAACCATATTGACGTTAAAACTGCATTCTTAAACCCGCCGTTACAAGAATAGATTTATATGCAGATTCCTAACCTATTAAGAGACTTTAAACCTAAGCTTAAGGGCATAAAAGACGTCTACTTAAAGCTAAATAAGTCACTTTACGGCCTAAAGCAGGCACTGAGAGAATGGTTTTAGATGGTTAAGAAGTTCTTTAAGAGCATAGGTTTAAAAGCAGCTAATACTAACCCCAATCTCTTTATAGAAAATGAAGTATATATCTTGCTATTTATTAATGATATGCTAATTACAGGAAAGCGCCGATACCTTAATATTACAAAGACAAGAATCTTAAGAGAATGGAGATGCAAAGACCTAGGTCCTATAGAAGTATTTATAGGCTTCTAAATCAAGCGAGATCGTACAAACTAAACCCTCAAGCTACATCAGACGATGTACACTAAGAAGCTACTTAAACGGCTAAAAATGGACAACTGCAATCCAGCCAAGCTACCAATACCAGCAGGTACTGTCCTGAAGCCCAATATCAAAAGCCTCCTTAAGTACGACGATGCAACAGTATACCGGCAGATCATTAGCTCTACGATCTACCTCTCAAACTACACACGTCCTGATACCAGCTACGCTGTCGGTTAGTTAGCTAGGTTTATAGCAGCACTAGGAGAATCACATTACCGCTTAAGCAAGCAGCTATTATGATATCTAAACAGCACTCTCGAAGTAGGAATTACCTACTTAAGTTAAGCAGTCTACCTTCCTCTATGCAAGCTCACGTTACCTACTAGTTACAATATCTTTACCAATGCTACGTGGGGAATAGAATATGATCGGATATCATTCCAAGGCATAGCAGTTATACGCTATAGGGGAGCAGTAATCTGGATGGCTCAAAGGCAGAAGTCGACGGCATTGAGCTCAATAGAAGCAGAGATTATGGCGGCATTAAAAGGAGCAAGGTTAGCAGTATAGCTTAAGAAGCTAATGAGAGATCTAAGGGAGAGAGATAACAACAACAACCCCTTTATCCCTACGCTCTATTGCGACAATAAGAGCATGGTTAACCTTTTATATGACACGAAACACTACCAGAAAGCCAAGCATATCAAGACTTAATACCTCTTTGTACGAAACAACATGGTTCAGCGAGGTCAACTTGAAGTGGTACATATACTAGGCAAAGATCAGCCGGGAGATATGCTCATAAAACAGCTACCAATCGACCAATTTACGAAGCACTATGCAACGCTAGGAATCAGTAACTAACGGAGACGGTAACAGACGGAGACGGAGCAAGTTACGGAGGTTTTTCGCCTACTATAGGTTTTCCCTCTGTACGTAGGCCAAATGGCACTTGCAAGGTATTTGGGAATAGCTTCATAA
>Ga0307507_10006412_pt1 | contig 18096 bp, 12 predicted proteins | sample 7_EM_MG_FD_207223 | JGI IMG/M metagenome (GOLD analysis project Ga0307507, IMG submission 207223) | Populus trichocarpa ectomycorrhiza microbial communities from riparian zone in the Pacific Northwest, United States - 7_EM | ecosystem: Host-associated > Plants > Roots > Unclassified | place... | reverse complement strand
GCCGGGGCCGGCCAGGTCGGCGAGCCGGTCCTCGTGCGCCGTTGTCACGCACACCGGGCCGTCGCACACCGGCTTGGCGGCGGCCTCGTCGACGACGTACATCCGGCGCGGGTCGGAGGGCAGGACGAGCAGGGCGAGCACCGCGCCCGCCAGGACGGGTGCCAGGGCGAGCAGCCGGGCGCGCCGGGTCGCGGCGACCAGCAGCGCGAAGCCGGTCGTGGCCGTGCCGAGGACCCAGATCGTCTGCCCGATGTGTACGGAGGCGGAGAGCGTGACGAGCGTGCTGTGCACCTCGTCCACCTCGGGTGACAGCAGGGAGAGGCGGTTCGGCGCCGTGGTCGTGAGCCCCGTCGCGGGGTCGATCGTCGCCGTACGGCCCAGCGACAGGTGCATGAGGGCGGTGAACGCGAAGGCGCCCATGGCCAGCAGGGGCGGGGTGAGCACGGAGGGCAGGGCCCGCCCGGCGCCCATGCCCAGTACGGCGCCCGCGACGAGGAAGAGCGCCCCCACGAGGGAGATCGGCAGCCAACTGAGGTGCGTGTACCGGGTGTTGGCCAGGACCTGGACTCCGCCGACGAGGACGAGGAACGCGTAGGCCGAGGCCAGCGTGATCGCCGTCGCGCCCGCCGGTACGGCCGCGCGGTGCCGGGCGGGCCGGGGTGTGCTCGTCAGCAGCTCGACCATCTTCGAGCGGTGGTCGCGCAGGCCCTGCAACGCCCCGAACCCCACGGCGAGCGGCCACAGGTAGAACAGCAGGCTGCGGGTCCACAGGGCCAGCGACGTCCACTGGGCCGTCCACGCCGTGGTGCCGTTCCACCAGCTGCCGTTCACCAGATACAGGAAGGCCGGCGCGCTCGCCAGGACCACCCCGCCGGCCCACGGGGCGACGGAACGTCTCAACTCGATATGCAGGACACGGAAGTTCACCAAGTCCCCCTTGTCTGCTCCGGGTTGAGCAGCAGCGCCGAGTAGCCGCGCTCCAACGGGCTGTCGCCCACGTGCTCGGGACCGCCGGCTGCGGCCAACTCGTCCGGGGTGCCCTGGAAGACGAGCCGGCCCTCGGCGAAGAGCACCACATCACTACAGGCGGCGGCGACGTCCTCGACCAGATGGGTCGACACGACCACACAGGTGTCCGCGCCCAACTCCTGCAACAGCTCCCGGAAACGCAGGCGTTGTGCCGGATCCAGCCCGGCCGTCGGTTCGTCGAGGAGCAGGATCGACGGATCGTTGACGATGGCCTGGGCGATCCCGACCCGGCGCACCATGCCACCGGACAGGGCCTTCATCCGCTCCTCGGCACGGTCGGCCAACCCCACGCGTTCCACGGCGCGTTGCACCGCCCCGGGGATGTCCGCCTTGGGCACCTCCTTCAACCAGGCCATGTACTCGACGAATTCACGCACGGTGAACCGCTTGTAGTAACCGAACTCCTGCGGCAGATAACCGATCCGGCGCCGCAGCGCCCGGTGCTCACCCGTCCCGCCCGCGGACTCGCCGAGCAGTTCCAAGGTCCCCTCGGCGGGCCGCAGCACGGTGGCCAACGCCCGGATGAGGGTGGTCTTCCCGGCCCCGTTGGGCCCGAGCAGACCGTGCACGCCGGTGCCGAGCGACAGGTCGAGCCCGTCGACGGCCATCCGCTTCCTGCCGACCCTGACCTTCAGCCCGGTGGCCCGGATCTCCCAGGCGTAGGGCGTCGGCGCGATGTCGGCCGCGCTCATGGCGGGCATCATGTGCTGGTCCTTTCCGATGGCTTTTCTCATGGCTGTTCCACGGGTCACCGATGGGCTCCCAGCACGGAGTACGCGCCCCTGCGGGCGATCACGACACCGATGCCGAGCGTGAGGACGAGCCCCCAGACCGCCAGCCCGCCCGTTTGAAGGGCGAAGGTCGCACGACTGGCGACCACGGTCGGTGCCACCACCACGCCGGCCCATACGACGACCACCGCCACCGCGGCGCGGGTCACCCCGACGACACCGCCGAGCGCCAGGGTCGTAGAGGTGAAGGCCAGACAGGGCAGCAGCCACTGCGCGGCCGTCACGCCGGGCACCCCCGTGGCCCAGCCGCCCACCAGCAGTGCCGGAACGACCACCGCGAGCACGGACGCGGTACGCCGCAACACCAACTGGAGCCCGGCCCTGGGCACGGAAGCCGTCAACTCGTATGCCGGATCGAGCCCTTGCGACCAGGAAGCCGCGACACCGAGCACCGGCAGAACCGGCGCGAGCAACAACACCAACGACACACGGCCGGAGCCGAACCCGTAACCGCCTCCGACCAGATCGAGCAACAGGGCGAGCAGAGCGACACTCACCACCATCCCCAGCCACGGCACCATCGCGGGCGTCAGCCAACTCGACAGCCGCACCGACCGATACCGCCGCCGCGCCACAGGCGCGCCCAGCCGGGGTTCGAGCCCGGCCCACACATTCCCGACGAGCGCCGCCACGCCAGGCGCATGCACGGCAACGGCCGCCGCGAGCCGCTCCCGACAGACCCGACAGGCCTCCAGATGAGCTTCTACGGCCCACACCTCGTCGGCGGTGAGATCCGTGCCGTCGAGGCCGCGCGCATAACAGTCGATGATCCGCGTCGAAGCGTGCTCCACGCTCATGTCAGCGCCCTCCGCATAGCGATCCGAGCCCGGCGCGCACGGGTCTTGACCGTGCCCTCGGGCAGCCCGAGCAGGACGGAGGTCTCCCGGACGGACAGCCCGTCGAGCACCAAGGCCTGCAACACCTGCCGGAGTTCCGGCGCGAGGTGCCGCAGCGCGTCGCCGACGTCCCCGCCGACGGTGGCCGCGAGCGCCTCCTCCTCGGCGGCGGGCGCCGCGTCGGCGGGGGCGGCGGCCGGCGGTGGCTCGGCGTGGTGGGCCCGGCGCCGGAAGGCGTCGACGAGGCGCCGCGCGGCGATCGTCCACAGCCACCCGACGGCCGTTCCGCCCACCGAGGCCCCCGCGAACGCGCCCGCCGCACGCCACACCGCCAGATACGTCTCCTGCATCACCTCGGCGACGATCTGCTCGTCCGCGCAGCGCCGGCGCAGCCGCACCGCCATCCACGGCGCGGTACGCCGGTACAGCTCGTCGAACGCCGCCCGGTCCCCCTTGGCCACCAGCCGGACGAGACGCTCCTCGTCCCACTCGTCCGGTGCCTTCCTGACTGATCTCACACCGGCTAGACGCGGGGCACGGACCCCCGGTTTTCGGTTCGGCGTGAGCCCTGTCACACAACTTCGCTTGGACTGGGTCCGGACCGGCGCGATGATGTCCGGTTGTCGGCGACCGGGATTTTCCCCCGGACGCAGAGGGATACGGGGAATGCACATGGATGGGGCAATCGGGTCCGAAGAGTGGCCCGCGCGCAGTCTGTTGGGGCTGTTGTCGCTCCCGGCCCGGCGAGAACTGCTGGGCCTGGGGACCCGGGCACGGTTCGAGGCGGACGCCGTGCTGCTCAGAGAGGGCATGAACGACCAGCACGCACTGCTGCTGCTGTCCGGTTTCGCCAAGGTCACCGCGACCGTGGAGAACGGCGAGAGTTCGCTCCTCGCGGTCCGGGCCGCCGGGGACACGGTGGGCGAGATGGCCCTGATGACCGGGGCCCCGCGCTCCGCGACGGTCACCGCCTGCGGTCCGCTGACCGCCCGGGTGCTGCCGAGCGGCGCACTGCGGCAACTGCTCCTGCGGCGCCCCGAGATCTCCATGACCCTGACCGCCGTCGTCGCCGACCGGCTGCGCTGGGCGAACCGGCGGCGGCTGGACTTCCGCGGGTATCCGGCGAAGGTACGGCTGGCGCGACTGCTGGTGGAACTGGCCGCTTCCTACGGATCGTCCGGGCCCGGCGGTGTCGTCATCGGCTGCCGGCTGACGCAGCCGGAGCTGGCCACCCTGGTCGGCGCCGCCGAGACGACCATCCACAAGGTGCTGCGTGAACTGCGCGAAGAGGGCCTGCTGGAGACCGGCTACCGCTCCACCGCCATCAGGGACCTGCCCCGGCTCAGACGACTCGCGGACCTGGCGCACGAACAGCCGTGAGAACCGCGCCCGACCGCCGTCAGACCACCACCCGCAGCAGCACCACGCCCAGCCCCCCGGTCACCCCCATGACGGCCGTGCACACCACCGCCCTCGTCAACCAGCGGTACTTGCGGACGGCCACGCGCGCGAGGAACCGCACGGTCTGCGACAACTCCCGCCGGTCCGCGGCCTCGTCCGGACGCGACCGGTCGGCGGGCAGGATGTCGGGCCCCGCCGCCAACTGGACGAAGCTGTAGCGATTGGGGTCCGGGTCGCGCAGCAGCCGCGGGCTCAGGGAGGCCGCCACGCTCACCACACCGCCGACCAGCCCGCAGACGAACAGGGCCAGCAGCACACCGGCGAACACCCCGGCCGTACCGCCCCGTTCCCAGGCGAGCGCGGCCCGGTGGCTCCACGCCCCCGCCGTACCGGCCAGGGCCGCCTGCGCCGCCGCCAGAATGCCGGCCTTCGTGTCCGCGTGCTGGTGGGTCGTGTGCAGCGCGGTGAACATGTACTCCGCGGGGCGATTGCCGACTTCATGTCGGGCGGACGCCATGGGACCCCCTTCGCGCTACGACGGTGTGTTCCGTCCGGTAGGGCCAGTAAGGGCCGAACTCCGCGCCCGAACCAGTCACTTCTGCGGGTTCTCGACACCTCGTGTGCATCGTCACGGATCCCGGCATTCCGTACTTCCACGGGGTTCGCTCCGGGGTCGCGGGTGTACGACTGCTGTGCCGGCGCCCGTACGAGGGGGGAGCGGGCGCCGGCCTGCCGTGAAGCAACTCCATTGATTCGCGGGAGATTTGGAAGATGGGGCGCCCTTCGCCCCGAAGTGCGGGTAGCGAGAGGTGTCATGACAGCGAAGCGTGGGGAAGGACCGGGCGGCTCCGGGGCGTTCGAGCGCAGGCTGCTGCTGGCGGTCGACGCCAAGGGATACGGCGGCGCCGACGCGGTGACACAACGTCAGTTCCAGGACGGGATCACGCGGTTGCTGGACGAGGCGGCCGCCACCGCCCGGCTGGACCGCGCGGACTGGCTGACGCAGGAGGGCGGGGACTCCGTGTTCGCCGTCCTGCCCGAGACGGCCTACGAGCCCGCCCTGATCGACACCTTCATGCGCGCACTGGAAGCCGGCCTGCGGGCGTTCAACCAGAACCGGATCCCGCGGGCCCGGCTCAGGCTCAGAGCGGCCGTCCACTTCGGACCCGCCTCGCCGGGCAGCAACGGCTTCTTCGGCCGGGCTCCCGTCGAGATCGGCCGCATCCTCGACAGCGCCGCCCTGCGCACGGCCCTCGACGAGTCGCCGGACGCCGCTCTCGCCGTCGCGGTGTCGGCGATCGTCTTCCACGACGTCGTGAAAGAGGCACACACCACCCTCCGGGAGGAGGAGTTCCGGCGGGTGTCCGTCACGGAGAAGGAGTACCGGGGAGAGGCCTGGATCTGGGTGGCGGGGACCGGTCCCGGGCGGCCGGGAACGGAGCCGGACACGACCCCGCCGTCCGACACCCGGCCCGGGGTCGACCGGGCGGCCGGGGAAGCGGTGCGGCAGCAGCCGGCCGCCAGGTTCGTCCAGAACGTGTCGGGCGGTACGGGCATCCAGTCGGAGAACGCGACGGTGACCATCACACAGACCCCGCGCACCACGGGTGACCAGCCGTGACCGAGGACCCCGGGAACCACCGGGAACCGGACGCACGGACCTACGTGCAGAACGTGGGCCCCGACGGCTGGGGCATCCAGAGCCCGAACGCGACGATCAACGTCTACGGCTCACGCCTCCCCGCGATCGAGGAGTTCCCCGCCCCGGCCGCCCCCGACCCCGCCTGGCTCATGGAACAGCCCAGCCGGCTGCTGGACGCGCGCAGCCGGATCGTGCCGTTCGTCGGCAGGGAAGCCGAACTGGAAAGGCTGCGGCAATGGCGGGACGCCGAGGGCCCGCGGCTGTCGGTCCTGCTGCTCCACGCTCCCGGCGGACAGGGAAAGACCCGGCTCGCCCTTGAGTTCGCCGAACGGTGCCACGGCCGGACCGGCCCGGACACGCCCGCCGCGCGGCCATGGCATGTCCTGCACGCGGGATTCCAGGGCGCCTCCCCCGGCCCCTTCCCTTCGGGCAACGGCGCCGCCCCGCCCGACGACGCCGCCGGGGTCCTCCTCGTCGTCGACTACGCCGACCGATGGGCGCACAGCGAGCTGGAGCGCCTGCTGTCCGCCCCCGTCCTCAACCAGCCGCAGCCCACACGGGTCCTGCTGATCGGCCGTACGGTCCGCTGGTTCGCCGCCCTCCGCGCGGAACTCGGCGACCGCCGCGCCGCCACCGCCGACCTGCTCCTGCCCGGGCTGGCCGGGGACAGACTGCGGATGTTCACCGCCGCCCGCGACCGCTACGCCGAGACCGACCTGTACGGCGTACCGGACATCGCGAGCACCCGCCCGCCCGCCGCTCTCGACCAGCGTGACTTCGGCCTGCCGCTGAATCTGCAGATGGCCGCCCTGGTCGCGGTCGACGCCCGCAAGAACGGCACCGCACCGGCCCGCTACGAGCCGCACCACCTCTCGGCGTACCTGCTGGACCGCGAACGCCTTGCGTGGCAGCGGCTCGTCGACGCCGGACGGGAGGGGCAGGACTACCGGACCGGGCAGTCCGTCATGGCCAAGACCGTGTTCACCGCCGTCCTCACCGGAGCGGTCGGCCACCGGACCGGAAAGCAGGCCCTGCGGAAACTGGACCTGCCCGCGCCGCACGACCACCTCCTGGACGATCACCGGTTCTGCTATCCGCCCGCCGACCGTGCCACGGTCCTGGAGCCCCTGTACCCCGACCGGCTCGCGGAGGACTTCCTCGGTCTGCTCACCCCCGGGCACGACATCAGCTCCTACGAACCCGACCCCTGGGCGCACGACGCCCCCGCGACACTGACCGCGGAGCCCGCCGGGACGTCCGCCGACGAGGATCTCCGGGCGGTCATCGCCCCCCGCGCGGTGACCTTCCTGGCCTCTGCCGCCGGCCGCTGGGCGCACCTCGGCAAGGACGTCCTGTACCCGCTGCTGCGCCGCGATCCCGGTCTCGCGATCGCCGCCGGCAGTTCCGCCCTGACCACGCTCGCCGCCCTCGGCGACCCCACCGGCCGGGACGACCCGGACGACACCGGCGACAGCGGCCCCGACCCGGACCTGCTGGCCGTACTGGAGGCGGTCGAGGCCAGGCTGCCCCAGGACAGTGACGTGGACCTCGACACCGGCATCCTCGCGGTCATGGAGGTCCTGATCGCCCACCGGCTGTCCCTGACGACCGACCCCGGCGACCGGGCGACGCTGTACGGCACGCTGGCGTGGCGCCGTAGCAACGCCGGCCGGCGGCAGGAGGCGATAGCCCCGGCCGAGGAGGCCGTCCGGCTGTGCCGACAGCTCGTCAAGGCGGCTCCCGACGATCCGGACGATCGCGAACACCGCGGACACCTCGGCCGGTTGGTGGTCGTGCTGGACAACCTCGCCGGAAACCTGTCCGACGTGGGCCGCTCGGAGGAGGCACTGTTCCTCTCCGAAGAGTCCGTGACGATCTGCCGCCGACTGGCCGAGAGCGACCCGGCCGCCCACCTTCCCACTCTGCTGAGGTCGCTGATCAACCTCAGCCACCGGCTCTCCGGGCACGGCCGCGCACCGGAGGCGGTGGCCGCCACCCAGGAGGCCCTCTCCCTCTACCGCGACCTGGCCGCCCGCATCCCCGTCGGCCGGCGCGGCGAACTCGCGGTCCAACTGCGCAATCTCGGCGCGAGGTTGCTTGAGATGGACCGTGGTGAGGAGGCGCTGGCCGCCACCCAGGAGGCCGTCGACCTCTCCCGTGAACTGGCCGCAGCGAACCCCGCCGCCGAGACCCCCGGCCTGGCCATGGCGCTGGGCAACCTCGGGGGCGCGCTGTCCGCGGTGGACCGGGCCGAGGAGGCCCTGGTGGTCACCCAGGAGGCCGTAGACCTCTGCCGCGACCTGGCCGCCGCCAACCCTGCCGCCCACCAGCCCGGCCTGGCGCTCGCCCTGTACAACCTCGGCCTGAGCCTCGCGCAGGTGGGACGCAAGAAGGAGGCACTGGCTCCCGTCGAGGAGGCCGTGGCCATCCAACGGCAGCTGGCCGAGACCGACTTCGGCGCCCACCACCTCGCTCTCGCCCGGGCGCTGCACGGTCTCGGCGACCGGCTGGTGGATCTGGACCGCCGGGAGCAGGCTCGGGCCCCGCTTCGGGAAGCCGCCGATCTGTACCGGCAGTTGATCGTCGCGCACCCCGCCCTCGATCTGCCCGGGGGCGCGGTGGCCCTGACGCGGGTGTCCTTCGCCCCGGAGGCACAGCCCGAGGAGATCCTGGCGGCGCGGGAGCGGGTGGCCGACCTGCACCGCCGGCTGGCCGAAGCCGAGCCCGACTCCGACCTCCCCGACCTTGTCACTCAACTGTCCGATGCCGTCAAGTCCCTTGTCGAGCTGAGGCAGTTCGAGGAGGCGGTCACCGCCTTCGAACGGGCCGTCGCCATCTGTCTCCAGGCAGATGGCCGGAGCAGGGCCGCGAACCTGCTCAACAACTTCGCCAACACCCTGGAAAGCATGGGACGGCTCGCGGAAGCCGCCACCGCGGGCGAGCGGGCCGCCACCCTTTTCGGGGAGACCGGCGAGCGCGACCTGGAAGCCATGGCGCTGACGAATCTCAGCCGGGTCCTGTCCCGCCTCCGCCGGGTCGACGAAGCCGCCGACGCCTCCGGGCGGGCGGCGGCCGTCTACCGGGAAAGGGGCGAGCCGACCCTCGAAGCCGCCGCCCTGACCAACCAGGGCTACGCGCTGACGGCGGCGGAGCGGTACGAGGAGGTCATCGGCGTCAGCCGGAGAGCCCTCGCCATCTTCGAGGAGAACGGCACCTCTCACCATGCCTCGCCGGGTCCTCCGTGGCACAACCTCGGCTACGCCTTCCTGAGGCTGGGACGGTTCGAGGAGTCCCTCGCCCCCCTGCGGCAGGCTGCCGACATCTACCGGGAGCGGGAGAGCCACGGCCGTGAGGCCGACTCCCTGGGCAGGCTGGGCTTCGCGTTGTACAACCTCAAGCGCTACGAGGAGTCGGCCACCGCCTACGAGCGGGCGGCAGTCCTCCTGCGCGAGACGGGCGACCGCCCTGAGGAGGGCAAGGCGCTCAGTCCCCTCGGCGGCATCCTCGCGCATCTGCAGCGGTACGAGGAGTCCGTCGCCGTCTGCCGACAGGCCGTCGCCCTGCTGCGGGAGGCCGGAGACCGCCGGGGCGAAGCCGGGGCCCTGGTCAATCTGGGCGGCGCCTGCGCGAACACGGGCCGCTTCGCGGACGCCGCCGCCGCGTGCGGGAGAGCCGCGGTCCTCTACCGCGAGGAGGGCGATCAGGCCCATGAGGCCGACGCGCTGTCCAACCGCAGCGAGGCCCTGATGAACGCCGAGCGGTACGAGGAGGCGGCACCGGTCTGCGAGCAGACCGCCGCCCTCTACCGTGCCGTGGGCAACCGCTCGCGCGAACGCCTCATGCTGCACCGGCTCGGCGGCAGTCTCCTCTCGATGCGCCGCTACGCGGAGGCCTGCACCGCGTACGAACGAGAGAGCGAGGTCTGCCGGGAGACCGGTGATCTCCCGGCCGAGGGCGAGGCGCTCCTCGGCCTCGGCGTGACACTCTCGTACCTGAAGCGGCCCGAGCAGGCCGTGCTGGTCTGGAAGCGGGCCGTCGGTGTCTACCGCGAGGCCGGTGACCGTGTCGGCGAGGCGTCCGCATGGTCGGCCCTGGGTACCGAGTTGGCGCAGCTGGAACGTACCGACGAGGCCGTCAACGCCCGCCGGCGGGCCGTCGCCGCGTATCGCGACGCGGGCGATGCCGGCGGCGAAGCCACGACCTCCGCCGAGCTCGGGGCCGATCTCCGCCGGGCGGGCCGGCACGCGGAGTCCGTCGCCGTCCACGTGCGCGAGGCGGGGCTCCACCGGCAACTCGGGAACCTCCAGGGCGAGGGCCGGGCCTGGTGCGACGCGGGCCTCGGCCTGGAGCACGAGCAGCGCCGCGAGGAGGCGGTCAGCTGCTTCTCGCGGGCCGCGGAGGTCTCCCGCCGGGCCGGTGACCACGCGACCGGAGCCGAGGCACTGCGTCACCTGGCCGATTCCCTGCGGTCGCTGGGGCGTACCGACGAGGCATTCGCCGCCTGGCAGAGATCCGTGGCCTGCTCCCGGACGGCGGGTGACGAACGCGAGGAGGCCATCAGCCAGTACGCCTTCGGCCAGGCCCTGATCACCGAGGCACGCCACGAGGAGGCCGTCCCCGTCATGCGGCGGGCCGCCGACCTCCTGCGGCGCCTCGGTTTCCCCGCCGGGGAGGCTTCCGCGCTCCTCGACCTCGCCCGCGCTCAACTGGCCCTGAACCGGCCGGAGGAGGCCATCGCCCCGCTCGCCCGGGCCGCCCCCGCGTTCGCGGAGGACGGCGACCGCGACCGGCAGGGCGCGGCGCTGTTCGATCTCGGCAGGGCGCTGGCGACGACGGGCCGGGACGAGGAGGCCGCCGCCGTCGCCCTGAGCTGCGCCGCCCTGTACCGCGGCATGCGCAGACCCGACCTCGAACAGCGGGCCCTGCTCGGCATCGGCACCGACATCGCGAACGCGGGGCGAGCCGAGTACACCCTCCCGCTGTTCCGGCGCCTGCACGAGGCCCACGTGGAGAGCGGAGACCCGGAGCAGCAGACCTGGAGTCTCGTCCTGTGGGCCGGCGCCCTCGTGGACGCCGGGCACTACGCGGAGGCTGTCCCCGCCAACCGGCGGGCCGTCGACATCTGCCGGGCGACAGGCAACGCGACCTTCCTGAGCCTGGCCCTGAGCCAACTGGAGAAAGCCGAACGCGGCCTGAGGCAGGGCAACCACCGCTTGCCCTGACTTCACCGGCGGTTCAGGTCGAAGGTGCCGGTGAAGCCCATGAAACGGGCCCAGATCCGTGGCGGGAAGACGTTGCCGCGGAGGGAATCGGCGCCGCCCACGTCCGTGAGGGGGAGGAGCTGGGCCTGGCCGGGCTTGTTGCGGAAGAGGGTGATCGCGGTGGACAGGTCCTTGGTGTAGCCCACGAACCAGGCCGACTTGGTCAGGTCGTGGGCGCCGGTGGCGACGGACGCGGAGCCGGGGACGATGGACCGGGTGCCGTTCCGGAAGGCCACACCTTGCAGCACCTTGTCGATGATCGCCGCCACCCCGGGACTGAACGCGGCGCGGGAGTGCGGGTGTTGGAGACCGCCTACCGGCTTGCCGTGCCGGAGGATCCGGGTCACCGAGTACGGATCGTTCTGCTCACCCCCGTTGGCAAAGGTCGAGTAGGCGTCGGCCGTCCGGATGGCGCTGGGTGTCGAGGTGCCGATCGGGAAGGTCTGCTCCAGCGGGGCCATGCTGCTCTTCAGCAGCCCGGCCCTGACGGCCGTGTTCCGGATCTGGACCCAGCCTATGGACTTGCCCAGTTGGACGAAGGGCGCGTGCGCCGAGGTCACCAACGCGCTCTGCAAGTCCGGGAGTTCGGGGGGAGGGGTCTTCACCGACCAGCGTATGGGGGAGGCGCGCCGCTGGCCGTCGATGAGGGCGGCGAGCGCGAAGGGCTTGAACACCGACCCGGCCGCGACACCCGAGGTGTCCGCGTTGTCGGTGAAGTGCTTCGTGGCGTCCGAGCCGCCGTACAGGGCGAGCAGGGCACCGTCCTTCGGCCGTACGGTGGCGGCGCCGACCTCGACATAGCGGTCGGTGGAACGGTTCTTCGGGTCGAGGCCCCGGCCGGTGACGTCCTTGACGGCCTGCTCCAGCCGCCGCACCTTGTCCTTCTCGAAGGTGGTGTGGATCCGGTAGCCGCCGCGCGCGAGGTCGCGGTCGGTCAGCCCGGTGCGCTTGGTGATGTACGCGTTGGCGACATTGACGAGATAGCCGGTCTGGCCGGCCAGGCTCGTCGACACCGACTCCTTCTTCGGCTCCGGGAACGTCCGGTACGTGGCCCGCTCCGCCGGGGTCATCAGCCCGACCGCGACCTCACGGTCCAGGATCCAGCGCCAACGCGCCACCGCACGGGCGTGGTTGGCCGCGCTGAGCGAGGGGTCGTACTGGTCCGCGCCCTTCAGCGTCGACGCCAGCATCGCGGCCTCGCTGGGGTCGAGGTCCTTGGCCGGAATGCCGTAGTACGCGTATGCCGCGGCCTGGATCCCGTACGCCTGGCGGCCGAACCAGCTGCTGTTCAGATAGCCCTGGAGGATCATGCCCTTGGTCTTCGTCCGGCTGACCTTCAGGGAGATGAAGAACTCCTTGACCTTGCGGGTGTAGGTCTGGTCCTGGGACAGGTAGGTGTTCTTCACGTACTGCTGGGTGATGGTCGAACCGCCCTGGACGTCCTCGCCCTTGGCCATGTTGACGACCGCGCGCAGCTCGCCGGTGAACGAGACGCCGGCATCGCTGTAGAAGCTCGCGTTCTCCGCCGCCACCACCGCGCTGCGTATCGACACGGGTATCTGCGACAGCAGCACGATCTGCCGGTCCACCGCTCCTACGGCCGTCATCTGGCTGCCGTCGGCCCAGTAGTAGACGTTGGCCTCCTGCCGCGCCGCCGCGTTCTCGTCCGGCACGTCGACCTGGGAGTACCCGTAGGCGAAGAGCCCGCACAGGCTGCCGACGGAGAACAGAAAGCCCCCGAGCAGCAGCCGCCACGACGGCAGCCAGCGGCGGAGGCCTCTTCTGTCACGGCGCGGGTAGTCGATCAGACGCATCGTAGGAAAACTCCTTGTCCGGTGACCCACCGACGGCGGGGCGCTGCACGGCGTCGTGTTCTCAGAGGCTGGAGCGGCCGTGTGATCGGACCTGGTTCGGAATGTCACGAAACCGCAACGGTCGATCGGTCGGGGGGCGCGAGCCCACAACCCGTCAGGTGGGTAGCGAATCAGCCATGATCATGCGATTGCCCCTCGCGGGAGTTCCGGTCTACGGATACTTCTGCGCATGCCACGTGTCCTGTTGATCGAAGACGACCGAGCGGTGCGCGAAGGTGTCCAACTCGCGCTTCGCCGTCAGGGACACGACGTCGTGGCCGCCGGGAACGGCGAGGACGGACTCGGCCGGCTGCGGTCCTGCCAGGTGGATGTCGTGGTCCTCGACCTGATGCTGCCCGGCATGTCGGGACTGGAGGTCTGCCGCCGGATCCGCGCCGACGACAACCAGGTCCCGATCATCATGGCGACCGCCCGGGGCGACGACGTGGACATCGTGGTCGGGCTCGAAGCGGGAGCCGACGACTACGTTGTCAAGCCCGTCCAGGCCCGGGTCCTCGAAGCCCGTATCCGCGCCCTCCTGCGGCGCGTCGGCGCACCCTCCGGCGGAGGTGTGCCGAAGACCGAGACCCATGGCGAACTGGCCATCGACCGCACCGCGTTGACGGTCTGCCGCGAGGGTGTGCCGGTCGCCCTCGCCCCGTCCGAACTACGGCTCCTGCTGACCCTGTCGGCCTCGCCCGGCCAGGTCTTCAGCCGGCAGCAACTGCTCGAAGCGGTCTGGGAGCACAACTACCACGGTGACGCGCGGTTGGTGGACGCCTGCGTCAAACGCCTGCGCACCAAGATGGGCGAACCCCCGGGGCAGCCCCGCTACATCCACACCGTCCGTGGCTTCGGCTACCGGTTCAAGGACTCCGGACAACAGCCCGACCAGCCCGACCGGTTCGGGCCGCGATGAGGAACCTGCTGAAGTCCCCCGCGAAGGCCACGGGGACGGCCGCCCGCGCCGTGGCCCGGGTGCGGGCTCCGTCGCGGCTGCGCGGCGTGCGGGTCCGGCTGGTGGTGGCCTTCGCCCTGGTGGCCGTCGCCGCCACCCTCTCCACCGGCGCCCTCACGTTCCGGGAGGCGCGTACCGGGGTGCTCCAGCAGAGCCAGGACGCGGTGATCCGGCAGTTCCGCGACCACGTCAACACCATCGTGGCCGACTACCGGCTTCCCCTGAGCTCCGCCCGACTGAAGGAGTTCGCCGATGACGTGGCACGGTCCGAACCCACCCAGAGCTGGCGGATCCTGGCCACCTACCGCGGCCGTAGCGCCACCTCGACGCCCAGGGATCCGTTCGCCGAGCTGACCCCCGAGCTGCGTACGGCCGTGGCCACCCGCTCCGCCGCGGACTTCCAGCGGGTGACGGTCCACGGCCGCCCCGCACTGGTCGTCGGCCTGCCGGTCGCCTTCCGGAAATCACCGGGAACCGTGGCCGGGAACTCGGGACTCGCCGTCTTCCTGGCGATCTCCCAGAACACCGAACAGCGCTCCATCGACGCCCTGGTCACGTCCGTCGAACGCGCCTCCGTCCCCGCACTGGTCCTGGCCGTCCTGCTCGCCCTCCTCGCCGCCCGCGGGGTGCTGCGTCCGGTGCGCGCGCTGCGCGAGGCCACCCGCAGCATCGCCGAGGGGCACCTGGACACCCGGCTCGCCGTCGACGGCTCCGACGAACTCGCCGATCTCTCCCACACGTTCAACGAGACCGCCGCCGCGCTGGAGGAGTCGGTCGCCGAACTGCGCCGGATGGAGACGCGCGCCCGCCGCTTCGCCGCCGACGTCTCCCACGAACTGCGCACCCCGCTCGCCGCCATGTCGGCCGTCACCGACATCCTCGACGAGGACGCGGCCCACCTCGATCCGGACACCGCCACCGCCGTACGGCTGATCAGCCAGGAAACCGTCAAACTGGCCCGCCTGGTGGACGACTTGATGGAGATCTCCCGGTTCGACGCGGGCGCGGCCCAGCTGCACCTGGACGAGATCGACCTCGCCGAATCCATCAACAGCACCCTCGCCACCCGCGCCTGGCGGGAGACCGTGCACGCCCAACTGCCCCCACCCGGCACCCTGCGCGGCCGTCTCGACCCGCGCCGTCTCGACGTCATCGTCGCCAACCTCGTCGCCAACGCCCTCCGCCACGGCGCACCCCCGGTCCAGCTGCGGCTCTACGAGTACGAGCGCTCGGGTGCCGGGCGGTGGGCGGTCATCGAGGTGCTGGACAGCGGTCCCGGAATCCCCGCGGACGTCCTGCCCCTCATCTTCGACCGCTTCTACAAGTCCGACGCCGCCCGCACCAGAACCGAGGGCAGCGGCCTCGGACTCGCCATCACCACCGAGAACGTCCGCCTCCACCACGGCACCGTCCACGCCGCGAACCATCCGCAGGGCGGCGCCCTCTTCACCGTCGAACTGCCCCTGTCGCAGGACGGGTTGCCGCCTTCCGAATCCCCGGACGAGCATCCCTCGGAGTCCCCCCGGCCCACGGAAGGGAGCCCGCTGGCATGACGTCTGCGACGCCTGTCCGCCCCCGTACCGCCCGGCTCGCCCCGCTGCTGCTCTCGGCGATGCTGCTGCTCACCGCCTGCGGGGTCCCCGCGAGCGGGGTGGTGCCCGCGGGCGACTCGGCCACCGGGATCGGGCGGACCACGATGCTCTACTTCATCCGGGGCGACGACCTGACGGCCCTGCCCGACGACACCGCCTCGACCACCGATCTCAAGGCCGCACTGGCGTTCCGGGCCCAGCACGCCGGCACGGTGCTGTACGACGTCGAGCTGGCCGTGTGGCTGCTGGCCGTCGGCCCGGGGGACGCGGTCCGGGCCAAGGGCGTCACCAGCGAACTTCCGGCAGCCCAGACGTGGCGACCGACCGTCCGCGTGGCGGGCAGCGCGGTGACCGTCGAACTGCCGCCGTACGCCAGGCCGTTGACCGCGATCGCCACCCGCCAACTCCTCTGCACGGCCGCCGACGCCTTCCTCACCGCGAGCCCGGACACCGCACCGGCCCAGGTGACGGTGAAGGTGCCGGGCCATGCCCTGTGGCGGGCGGACGGCTTCGACAGGACCTGCTCCTGACGGCGCCTCATCTGCGCGGGCGCAGTTACAGAACCAAGACGAAACGAACCAGGGGCGGTCTTGAGCCGCTGGTCACATGTTCGCCGTACGGGACGGCGAAGGCGAAGGAGAGAACGCTGTGGGCAGGCACGCACTTCCGCGCGGCAGGAACGGGAAGAACGGCAGGAACGGCGGGCGGATGGCCGTGATCGCGGTTCCGGTGGTGGCCGCGATGGCGATGACCGCCACCTCCGCGTCGGCGGCGAACGGGCTGACGGCCGCCGACAAGGCGATGGCCACGAAGCTGAACCAGCGGGTGGGCGTCGCGCACCTCGGCAGCAACGTGGTGGGCGAGGTCCGGGACGTCGTCTCGGGGGAGACGGTGTGGTCCAAGAACAGGACGACGGGACTGATGCCCGCGTCCACCAACAAGCTGGCGACCGCGGTCGCCGCGCTCACCGTGCTGGGTCCCGACCACACCGTGCAGACCAAGGCCGTCTACCGTTCCGGCACGGTGTACCTGGTCGGCGGCGGCGATCAGCAGCTCAGTTCCGCCGACCTGAAGAGTCTCGCCACCGCGGCCGCCAAGGCCCTGAAGGCCAAGAGTCTCCATTCGGTGCGGCTGATGATCGACGACCACCTCTTCGCCGCACCCAGCCTCGCCACAGGCTGGAACAGCGGCTACTACCCGGACACCGTCGCCCCGGTCCGGGCGCTGCGGATCGAGGGGAACAACACCCAGGACACCGCGCTCACCGCCACCACGTACTTCGCCCAGCAGCTCACCGCCCAGGGCATCACGGTGGGCAAGCCCGCGCGCGCCAACGCACCGTCGGGCACCACGGTGCTGGCCACCCACACGTCCAAACCGCTGTCGACGACCGTGGAGTACATGCTCAAGCACAGCGACAACGACATCGCCGAGGGCCTGCTGCGGCTCACCGCGCTCGGCCAGGGCCGGGCCGCCACCTTCGCGGGCGGCACCGCCGCGGTCCACGCCGTCCTCGTCCAGTACGGCATCCCGCTCACCGGCGTGAAGGAGTACGACGGCAGCGGCCTGTCCCGCAGCGACCGGATGACCGCCGACGCCCTCTCCGCCATCGCCGCACTCGCCGTCGACACCCACCACCAGACCAAGCTGTGGCCGATCCTGCAGGGCCTGCCGGTCGCCGGAGTCGACGGCACCCTCAGCACCTCCTACGGCCGCTTCACCACCGCACCCGCCTCCTGCGCCGTCGGAAAGGTCGATGCCAAGACCGGCTCCCTGCACGACGTGTCCGCCCTGGCCGGGGTCGCCAAGGGCGCGGACGGCCGCTGGAAGAGCTTCGCGTTCGTCGAGAACGGCGTAGCCCCCACCGCCACGGTCACCCACGGCCTGGACGGCCTCGCCGCCACGGTCGAGGGCTGCTGGTAGCAGCCACGGCCGAGCCGGCCCGCCCCGCGGCTGCCCGAGCCGATGACCGCTCGGGCAGTCGCACCGCCTCGATCAGGTGCGATCAGGTGGTGAACCGGTGGGTGCCGGAGCCGATCCGGTAGACCGCGCAGCCGTCCTCCTGGCGCAGGAACGTCCCGTCCGTGCGGGTCACCGCGTCCGCGGCGGGCGCGGGGATCCACACCTCCGCGGTCGTGTTGGGCGGCACCGCGCAGGTCAGCGTGAACCGGCCGGACCGCTGCCGCCAATGGGTGGAGACCGGGCCGTAGACCGAGGTGAACGTGGCGCGGGCGGTGGTGACGTCTCCGCCCGGTCGGGGACGGATGACGATCTCGCGGTAGCCGGGTCCGCCCGCCGAGATGCCGGCGATGTTCGTGTACATCCATTCCCCCACCGAGCCGTAGGCGTAGTGGTTGAAGGAGTTCATGCCCGGGTCCTGGAAGCTGCCGTCGGGCCGGATGGAGTCCCAGCGTTCCCACATCGTGGTCGAGCCCCGGTCGATCTGGTAGCCCCAACTGGGGAAGGAGCGTTGCCGCAGCAGGCGGTGAGCGACGTCGGTGTGGCCCGTGTCGGTCAGGACGGGCAGCAGCCGGGGAGTGCCGAGGAAACCCGTCGACAGGTGCCAGTCCTTGGCCTCGATCAGCGCGACGAGCCGGTCCGCCGCCGCCTTCCGTGACGCGTCCGGCAGCAGGTCCATCGACAGCGCCAGGACGTAGGCCGTCTGCGTGTCGCCCTCGACCCTGACCCCGACGCCGTCGGAGGCGGCGGTGACGTAGGCCTGCTGGAAGGCCG
>Ga0307507_10006411_pt1 | contig 18097 bp, 4 predicted proteins | sample 7_EM_MG_FD_207223 | JGI IMG/M metagenome (GOLD analysis project Ga0307507, IMG submission 207223) | Populus trichocarpa ectomycorrhiza microbial communities from riparian zone in the Pacific Northwest, United States - 7_EM | ecosystem: Host-associated > Plants > Roots > Unclassified | place... | reverse complement strand
CCCTAATTTTAATAAGCTAAAATGAGACTTTAACTAAGTCGCTAAGGTGAAAAATGTTTAATTTAGTAAGATTGGTACCTCCTTTATACTAATATAACCATTAGATATCTATAAAATTATTTAAAGCCCTAATATATAGTATATACTTATAAGCTCGTTTAAAAAAAGTAAGCGAGTTATTTAATTAAGTCCCTATACGGGGTATGACATATAAAAGCTAAAATTATAACTTATAATTATAGCTTAATATACTCTAAGGCTAAAAACTTAAAAATAGGTTATAGTAGATCTAAATATAGAGTGCACTAATACAGATTTAATTAAGAGAGCTTAAGAGGAAATTGTGGAGTAAAAGGTATAAATTAAAGCTAATGTGTTATAAAAAAAGCCAAATGGGCGGTATATGTAGTATAAAGGGTAAAAATTTAAGATCCTAAAATTGCATAGTAAAATGTCCAGATTTGGTGGGTGTGCGTAGGTTTAAATAGAGGGCATCAATTTTGGTAAGGCGAGCGAGTTTTGGGGGGTCGCCGAGTTCTAGGGGCCTGAGCTTAGGGCTAGCGGAGGAGCCAGTACAGGACAGGATTATGCGGTCGCGCAGAGCCCATAGCCTTAAAAATACTTAGCTTATTAATCAATCAATCAATTGCATCTATATTGCCTTTTATTTGAAGCTTTTTAAGCGACTTTTAAGCCTTTGCGATCAAATCTAGGGTTTTTAGCGGGCGGTAAGCCATACTTTCCTAATTAGGAAGGTGTATGAACTTTTGTTAGCGACCTTCATACCAAATTTAAAATTTTAGGGCGCTTGCTAAAGGATTTAAGTTCGCTTAATTTCTATAGGCAATTATAGCGAACGCCTCTGTTTGCGATTAGCTTCCCTCTACAGCGTTATAATCTTTATTAATATTATAAGGTTTCTACCTATATAATATTACCAAATTTTATTAACCTCTCTATAGAGATAGGCATAGGCAAAAAAGGGGGAAGAAAGAGGAAGTATATATTAGGCAAGTTCTAAATTGCTTTAATTTAATTCCCCTAGCTAACTAAGACAATTCCCTAGGGCAACTAGAATAATTCTCTAGGGCAACTAGGATAATTCTCCAGGGCAACTAAAACTGTCCTTACGTGCAGCTATAGGCGTTTACTACAGTTACTATATATAGTTAGTAGCAACTAGGCGAAATCATATGTAAGCGAAATTGACTTTTGTTAAAGAGGGGGGGGGGTAAAGCTAGTTATTCCTAGAGCTGTAATTGTAGCGAACGCATGTACCTCTATGTAAGGACCTTTTTAATTGCCCTGGAGAATTATTCTGGTTGCCTTAGAGAATTATTCTGGTTGCCCTAGGGAATTGTCTTAGTTAGCTAGGGGAGTTGTTATGGAACCTGACCGTAGGGGCCTCCATAGGAGAGCCCCGTGCTCTTATATATACCTCGCGTACAGCTTATGTCAGCTACGTGTAGGTATATTACCTCCTTACGCCCTTGACCCTTATGATTGATCGCGCAACGTCTTATATACTCCTTAAATACATATATTTAGCTGCCATTGACCCTATCCTATAATATTACATTGCGCCTTTTTTATTACTAACACCCAGCCTACAACCAATTCCATATTTTTGCAATACTATAGGCGCTACCAGAAGTAGTATATCTATAAGTTATCTTACCGCGTACTTCTAAAGAATTAATAATAGTAAGATAAAATTCCTTACTAACCACTATATTAAACTTAAAGAACAATCTAATACCTATATTAAACCTATAACGCCAATTAATCCTAGGAGGATTTAATTTATTAGCCCTAGCCTTAACCCCTAAGGAGAAGCCTAGTAGCTTAAAAGACTATAACAACCTTAATAAGGTGGATATTAATAATGTCTTATCCTTTATTAACTATATAACTATAGATAAATAAGCTAAAGGACTACTACCCATTAAGATTAAGATATAAGACGCTGAGATATTTATAAAAATGGTAGCATAAGAACCTAATAAATACTACCGCCTTTTACAGAACTACTACCTAAAGCTTATATAAGCTAAGATATATACCGCCTAAGATTACAATATTATCTAAGACCTATAAGCTTGTAAGGCGCTCGCTAATAATATATGTTAAGAGATTAAAAACAACCTCTATATATCTAAACGCGACGTCCAACAACTAAAGAAGGCTAAGATTATACTTATTGCTACAGTTACTAAAAAAGAGAGTATAATTAAATACCTATAATCTTAGCTTAATAAGTACATTTATAATAATACCGGACACCTCTTTACTATATATAACGCTACCTAAGTCTCTATACCCCCGGCAACCTTACCTACTTAATACTTAACAGAGGGTTAGCGCTAAACAGCTTTACCTAATAGGAATCCCTACTATAGCGGTAATAATAAAAGCCATAATAATTAAACCTAGACTACTACTATAGGGTCTAATATACGCTATTTTAATCCCTTAACCTTCTAGGGTAACTGTAAGGAATATAGCCACTAGAAGATATAAATCTGCAAGAAACTAACCTAGAGCGCTTGCCTTTTCCCCATAGAAGATACTAAGAGTAGCTATATTATTAGACAAATAAAAGGCATCCTGTTTAATAGACTCTTCGCTTAATAGGAGACTAGCAGCCCCTAGAGGTGGCAGTTCTACTAGGAAGTCCTTAATAACCTTAACTAAATATACCACAACTATAACCTAGTAGCCACTAGTTAAGCTAAACTATATACCCTAAAGATAAGCCCTACTAAATTATTTAATAAGTTCTATATTAAATTCTAGGAATATACTAGAGTCCTTACCTAAGATAATGCTAAAGACTAGAAAGATCTTCTTAAAAAAGTTACTTATCGCCTTAGTTACACAGCCGCTAGCCATAATTACAACGATATTTATAATATGGTAGCAGCCCTATAGAAGATTAAATAACGGCTAAACTAGATTGCTACTGCAAACCTTTACCCAAAAACCTCCCTATAGAAGCCCTCCAGACCTACTAAACCACTAACGCCCACTACCCTAAGCAATACTACTGGTCCTAATATTGACCTCTCTATACTAACATTCCTATAAAAGCTACTAGATGGAGAGCGCGAGCTACTCTAAAAGCTACAGCGTTGCTATAAATACCATTAAGAAGGCTGCTACAGCTATAGCCTAAACTGCCTAATAGCTAGGTTTAATAGCCACCGTCTAACACCTAACCCTATACCTTAAACACCAAATATAGCGCTATATACCACTACTATATAAGATAAAGACGTAGCAATAGCAGTAGAGTTAAATACGGAAACGGAAAACGCTAAGTCCTAGCCCTAAGTTATAGGTTAGGACGCCCTAATAATAAAGGGATCTATATATTAGCCTACTTAATAGATAACTTAGTAAAGATAAATAGACGGAAATAGATAGTTTTACCTATAATAGGAATTACTGCTAAAAAACAATATAAAAGCCGTTCTATAATTAATTGCGGAGCTACTAATAAATTTGTAGATACCTAATTTGTGTATACTTATAACCTATCTACCTTACCCCTTACTAAAGCCCGCGCCCTATAACTCGCTAATAGTAGTTATACTATATAGAAGATTACCTATATAGCACAACTCTACCTAGATATAAACGGGCACTAGGAAGAACTTTAGGCCTATATTACACCACTTGCTAACTACCCTATTATTCTTAAAATAAACTAGCTTAAATAATATAACCCCACCATTAACTGGAAAAAGAGAGAAGTAACCTTTAACTCTAAATACTGCAAAAAGACTTGCCTAGGGCATGGCCTAGCCGCCTCTACCTACTTCCTAGGATATCAACCTAAGGAACCCCTTATTACTCTACCTATAACCAACTACCACCATATAAGTGCCGCGGCCTTCTACTACATAGCACGTAGAAAAGGCTAAACCATTGCCGCAGCCTCCTAATTATAACTATATAAGCTTAATAAAAAATAGGACCACATCCTCTACAGTAATAGGATAGACATAGCTAACCTTTCAGAAAATGATACCCCCGCAGAACTCTATGGACTTTCACCTTTAGACTTTAAGAAGTTTATAAAGCTTAAAAAAGGATTTACTAATAAGAAACTCCGCAATCTCCTCCCTAAGAGGTACTATAACTTTATTAACATATGCTTATAAAAGAGCGTAGATATACTCCCTCCACATTAACCTAATAACCACGCCATTAATATTAAATAAGGAAAAATGCTACCCTATAAGAGACCCTACCTAATATTAAAAGATAAACTTCTAGTTATTAAAAAGTATATTAATAAACACCTTAACAAAGGGTTTATTCGCCCTAGCATATCCCTAGCAGCCGCCTCTATCCTCCTTACTAAGAAGCTAGGAGGAGGTATCTAATTCTACGTTAACTATAGAGGACTTAACGCCATTATAATTAAAAGCCAATACCCTATACCGCTTATATATAAGACTCTTAAATGGCTTAGCCAAGCCAAAATTTATACTAAGCTTAATATTATCGCCACCTTTAACCGCCTCTAAATATAGGAAGGTAATAAATAGAAAACCATATTTTCATCGCGCTTTAGCCAATTTAAATATACTATTATGCCCTTTAGTGTATGCAATAGCCTAGGCAGCTTCTAAAGCTATATTAATAACGCCTTATAGGACTACCTTGACGACTTCTGCTCTGCGTATCTTAACAATATACTTATTTATAGTAACGATCCTTCTAAGTATACTAAGCATGTTTAGAAGGTCCTATAGCACCTTAGCAACACAGGACTTTATATTAATTTAAAGAAGTACAAATTCTTAGTTACAGAAGTAAAATATCTTAGACTAATTGTTACTACTAAGGGTGTCCGTATAGACCCTAAGAAGGTATAAATAATTACTAAATAGCAAACTTCTAACTATATTAAGGATGTATAAGCCTTCCTTAGTCTCGCTAACTTCTATTAAAAATTTATACACAACTTCTTAGGCGTTATAGTACTACTTATAGCAATAATACAAACAAAGGGTCTTCCTATAAAAGGAAGAAAAACATACCTATATTTTACCTAGACGCCTAAATACAAGAAGGCATTTTAAAACCTTAAAGATGCTTTTACTAAAGCACCTATCCTAGCTTATTTTATACTAGGACGGCAACTCTACCTTAAAACTAACTCCTTAGACTACGTTAACGCAGGCGTTCTTTCCTAGATAGGCGATAACAGCCTTTTCTACCTAGTCGCATTCTACTCGTCCAAGCTTACACCATAAGAGTATAACTATAAGATCTATAATAAAGAACTTCTTACAATTATATAAGCGTTTAAAGAATTTTAACCAGAACTCTCCTTAGCAGAACCTAACTAGCTAACTAAAGTCCTTACGGATTATTATAACCTTAAGTACTTTATAACTATAAAGCAACTAAATTAACGCTAAGCATACTAGAATAAATTTCTCTTTAGTTTTAACTTTAAAATCGTATATAGGCTAGGAGTATAAGGTACTAAGCCTAATAGCCTAATATGCCGTTCGCAAGACCTTCCTTAGTTAGAAGATAACCCTTATAATTAATTCTAATAACAGACAATCCTAAAAGCATAAAACTTGGCCCTAGGTATACTACCCAAGATAGAACTAACCGCCCCTTAGCTTTATACCATAGAACTAGAATTACCCCCTAAAATTAACAAGCTTATCACCGCAGTATATAACACCTCTATTAACCTATTACTGCATTAACTAATTACTATAAAAACCGCCAGCACCTATATGCTGCCTAATAACCTCTAAAGCTTAGGCCAGATTAATATAGCAGCCTTAGAAGTAAAAGAGAACAGGCTCTATTATAGAGGCCGTCTATTTATCCCCAACTTAGAAGACCTATAACGGCAACTAATTTAAATGGCCTATAACCTCTAGTTAAGCGGCTACCTAGGCAAAAGAGGAACCTATAAGCTCCTTAGCCAATACTACTTCTAGCCCAAAATAATAGACTTAGTTAAACGCTTTATAAGCACCTACTACGGCTATAAGCGTACTAAAGCATTTTATATAAAGTACCAAGGACTACTATACCCTCTACTAATACCTATTGTCACGGAGCGAGCATAAGCGATGGTAATATATAGCAAAGTAGATATTATTAAGCTATGTATATGAACTGCGTAATGAAGTCAAGACGTTGCGTAAGGAGAGAAGGTAAGGAAACGGGAAGAAAGGGTATATATCGTTAGTTTGGTTGCTCGGTCGACACGTACACGGAGTAGAATAGGGTTCGAGGAGCGGTTCTAGCAGAACTTAGTAGGATTAGTAGACTTTGGCAAAATTCGGTGGACTTTAGCAGAATTTAGTGGACTTTGGCAGAATATGGCAGAATGCGGCAAACTGCCATAAATTACCGTCTCGCGGTCGGTCTCTTCTTACTACGTCAGTAGAAACAGGTGGACGTGTATAAGGTGTCACGGAGATGTCCTATAACAGTACCCCCCCTTTAAACTCGAGCTTCTGCGAGATGGGGCTGTAGTAGTTCTAAGTAGAATTTGTAAAAGTCTTCTGCAGCTTACGTAAGTCCTATAGAGTTAACGGGTTCCTATATAGCTTCATTAAAGCCTCTCCATTTTGTAAGGTATATATACTGGCGTTTCCGTTTATCGTACTTAATGTTGTTAATTCTTTTAATGAAGTACTTATCCTTACCATCCACTTTAACTAGTGGGGGAGGGTCCTAGATCTGTCTAGGCAGGGCATCTAATATAGGGGCAATAGGGTAGAGAACTAACGTGTGGAATACGGGATGGATTTTAACCGTATTAGGGAGCTTCAGTTGGTAGGCATAAGGAGAGACAACTTTCTTAACTTTATAAGGGCCGGCGTTCTTCCAATTAAATTTCTTAGTAGGTTGTTTTGTATTTAGATTTCTTATGTCTAGCCAGACAAAGTTATTAATTTAATAGGCTGGTACTAGGGTTTGGTTCTTATTTGCTACGGCTTTATAGACAGATTAGGCCCATATTATTTTGTTAATAAGAAACTCTTATAGTTCTTCTATCTTCTTTATAAATTCATTTGCTTCTGCGACTTGTAAGGCTTAATAGGCTAGGCGAGAAATATTACTAAAGGGTTCAAAACCCATTTGTGGATGCTAGCCGTAGTTAGCTAGGAATAGGGAGACCTTTGTGGTTTCTAAGATGGAGTTATTTACAGTAAACTTAGTAAATGCAAGCCAGTCCATCTAGTTGTCCTATAAATATGACGTATATATCCAAATATACTATTCCATTATAGTATTTACACGTTTTATTTGACTGTCCGTTTCTGGGTAGTATACTATAGACAGCAGTGCTTTAATGCGGAGTTAGGTAGTTAGTTCTTTTTAAAATATAAAGACAAACTGTCTGCCTCTATTAGAGACGATTGTTTTGGGAAGTCCGTGGAGTTTCTATATATAATCCAGGAACAATCGGGCAACGGCAGGCGCTAATATATTGGAGTAGGCAATTAAATATTTTATCTTGGATAGTTGGTCTATAACTACCATAATGTTTATACAGCCTTTACTTATAGGGAGATCAATAATAAAGTTAATTAAGATATCCTTCTATCTTCAATCCGGAACAGGCAGTGGCTTTAGGAAGCCGTTGTATATCTTATATAAAGCCTTAGCTCGTCGGCAGGTATAGCAGCTAGAGACATACCTTTGTATTATATTATGCATGTTTGGCTAGTAGTATTCTCATTAGAGTAGTTCCAAGGTTTTTCCTTGGCCTGGGTAACCGGCTACTGGTAGATTATATACATGTTTAAGGAGCTTGAGCTTAAGTTCGTCGTGGTTAGGTATAACTAGACGGTTCCAGTAGTACAGGCGGTCTCCGCAGGCTTTATATTTACTTAGAGAAATCCTTTTAGAGTGTCTAACGCCGTCTTAAATTAGTTTAAGCGTCTCTTGGATAAACTTATTGTTTAGGTATTCATCGGCTATAGTCTATTTAATAGTTTAATCAGTTATTTTAAGGACGTGTACTAAGAGATCTTTAGTAGGGGGTTTAAATAGTTTAGGGCGGAGTAGGGTCTGATTATGGTAGGAGCGCGCTTCTTCTTAAGCTAGTGCATCTTGTGAACGTTGGGTCAGGGCATTAGGCTTCTAGCCTTAAACGCCTAGGCAATACATAATAGAGAATTAGAAATGGAATAGATATTCTAACTAGCAGGCCTAATAATGGCTTAGCTGTTTTATAGTTGTAAAGTATTGTAGGTTCTTATAGTTGCTAAGAACCTTAATTGGGAATTTAAAGCCTTCTAGTTTGGGTTGCCATTGTTTAAAACATCTAATAATAGCTAATAGTTCCTTATTATAGATCTCGTAATTGCATTTAGCTAGACTTAGTTGTTTTAAAAAGTATACTATAGGGTATAATACTCCTTCCTTGTTATACTGAGACAGAATGCCTCTAGTAACGTAGTCGGATAAGTTAGCTTCTATAACACTCATTTGGTTTGGGTTGAAGTGTTAAAGTATAGGTGTAATAGTAAATATAACTTTTAGGTAAGCAAAAGCTTTCTTACATTCGTTATTAAAGATAAAGGCTTTGTCCTTTTATGTTAAGGCTATAAGGGATAAAACTAAGGAGGAGAAGTTATTAATAAACCATTAGTAGAAATTGGCGAATTTTATAAAGGCCTTTACGTCCTTAACATTCTTGGGTTCTTGCTAGTTTATAATCGCTTTAACTTTTTTAGGGTCCATTTATATACCATCTATAGAAATAATAAGTCTAAGGTATAGAACTTCTGTTTTATAGAACTTGTATTTATCTATATCTAATTATAGGCCAGCTCCGCGCAAGGCTTACAGGACCAGTTTAACATGTTTCCGGTATTTGGCCAGATTATTGCTATATATTAAGATGTCGTTAATATAAGCAGTACAAAAGACGTCTAGGTATGGGTACAGAGTGTTATTTATAAAGTATTAAAAAGGACTTAGGGCGTTTATGAGGCCAAATAGCATTACTAAGTACTTAAATAATCCGTATTAAGTATAAAATGCAGTAAGCCATTTATCTCCTTTCGCGATACGGAGGCGGTTAAATGCGTGGATAATATTAAGCTTTATATAGAAGCGAGCTTTATTTAATTGGTTTAGTATCTCTTGAATTAATAGAATTGGACATCAGTTCTTAATAGTGATAGCATTAAGAGCTTGGTAGTCTACGTAGAAGCATAGACCACTGCCAGGTTTCTTAACAAAGATTACTGACGCGGCTATAGGTAAAGAACTTGCTCTAATAAATCCTTTGTCTAGATATTCATCTAAGTACTTCCATAGTACCTAGAGTTTGTTTTAGGACATCCTATAACCTAAAGGTGTTTAAAGCGTATCTCTACTGGTGGAAAAAACATTTTTAAATTAAGAAGGAGAGCTTAATGCGAAGCTATTAGAAATAAATTAGCATATGCTATAGGGACCTTACGTACCATAAAATAGACGGTGATGTGCTAACTAATGTTTATAATATATGTCTTTACTATATCCTCTCTTATGTAAAGATATTCTAATAGCTATAGAAGTGGATCCCAAGTCTAGGGCTTAATAAATTAGAAAAAGAAAAGCATGCTATATTTATCTAGGACCTTTACGCTATCCTACACGCTCTCTAGGTAGATAATACCAAGCCTCTATATCGCTTTATTTAAGTCTAAATTTTACTTTTTCTTCTTTTTAGCATAGCTATAGCTATAAGACTAGGAGCTTTTATTAAAAGCGCTAGTGCTAAAGGTAGCAATAAGGCACTCTAGTTTGAAAATATTAACGTTATAATTGTTCGTAGTGAAAAAGACCCTAGCTAGAGTATAATTATGGTGAACGTAAACCTAGAATACATTAAGAATAAGGAAAAGGATAGTAGACTATAAGCCAAGTTCTATGCCTAGACTGCACTATATCTCACTAACTAAATATAGGAAGAAATTTATTTTCTACCTTAAAGGACTCCCTACGTTCTGCATTGTCTTATATATTTTAGCCATCGGTGTCAGGCAGAAGGCATTTTGAGATAACTTTATAAGTATTTAAAATATCTTCGGACTAAAGGTACTAGCATACTAAGATGTACTACACATTGGATGGAACGACGAAGTACTAGCTTAGCCATTTTTCTATAACATTAGATATATAACTAGGGGCATTAATGTTCTAAAAGACAAAGCCTTTCTATACGCAAAGTACCGTGATATATTTATACAGTTAGGGCTTATTGCTGGGTTTAAAATCTCGCTAGAGCTATACCAATTGCGACGGGCTTTGGGTAAAAACCTTAATAGTAGGTTTACTCTACTATTATCCCTAGGCTCTGTTTGTTCTATGCTAATACTATAGATAGACAATGTCTTTCTAGAAGAGCGCAGCTAGACTATAGGCCATCTCGGTAGCATATATAAAAAGTACTATATACCTACGCATATTGCGCGCGATAACTAAAGTATCTATTTTAGAAGTCCTTTATAAGATCTCCTCATTAAATCTATTACAAGAATGGGCCTATTACAAGATTAACGCGCACCTACCAAGCTTAGTGATAATTAGGTTAAAGAACTCCGGAACCACCTTAAGCTTAAAAGGCTTTATAGTAAGTAAAAAGAGCATAAGAACTAAATCCGTAATATAGGCTTCTGGCCTACTACCAAGGCTATAGGAACCGACTTGTATTAGCAATATAAAGATACCAAATAGAAGATCGGCACAATATATTAAAGATTACATCAGGAATAATTAAATAAGGCTATTTATAACTTCTATAATTTAGTTAATATAATTAAGATCGCCTGGTAGCTTAGTAGGAAGGGTTTAACAGAGGTGCTAATATTACTATAAGTTAAGTTTGAAATCTAAGAGCGGGCCACTATTACTAGTATACTGTTTAAGCCATTTAAAAATAATAACGCTTGCATTAAATTTATCTAAGCCTTAGCTTGACTATGCCATTAACAAGAAACGCCTTAACATAAAATATTAAAACAAAAGAACATAGATTTTGTTCTCTTTAATACCCCCAACTTATCTTTTATAAGTAAGCAAAAGAAAGCTATATATGGCTTAGAGCGTGTCTTAAACAAAATTTCGTAAAAGAGTTAAAGTAATAAGACCCTAAAACGAGAGCGGATTACTTTAGAGCCTAATAAAATTAAAGCTATTTATTGCATGTACCTATTTCCTATAGCGCTTCCTCATGCGGTGTGCCTTATTTGTATTAGCAATAATAGGTTTATATATAAAGAAAAAATGCGCCTAAGACCGCGAAAAGATGTCCTTAAAAAATATATAGAAGGGCATTTCCGACACCCTAAGTATTAGGGAGAATTTAAATGTTGCTACCCTAAATATTCAACGCAGCTAGAGGGGATAATACATTTTATAAGATATGTATATAATGTTTATAAGGTATCTTACTAATACCTACTAACTTTATTCCTATTCGCAATTATAAGGCCAATTATAGCTTTAGATGCCATTATAAATATAAAAGGAAAAGTCTTACTAATATACGCGGACTCCCCCTTCACTGGTATATATTGCAAGGGAAACGCATTATTATTGCTATCTCTATATTTAAGATAATAAGCGAAAGAAAAGAGGGAAGGGAGGAAGGAAGGGAGGAAGGTAGCAGTAGGTAGCTCCTTCTCTCTTTAGTAATAGATTATATTATATTAAGAAATTTTCCTTTAGAGCTTATTAATTTGCGTATTTAAACTTATTAGGATTAAATAACCCGCTTATATACTCCTTTATAATTAAAAGATAATTTGGCTACAGTTATATTATAGAAGGAATAGAGTGAAGTAGAATAAAATAGATGCGATTAATATATTAACATCTAGCTTACACTGCACTATCCTATAAGCTATATGTCAGCCAGGGACTAGCTAAGGTTATTATAGTGATATAATCCCCTTTTTATTTTATTCTATTTTATTCTATCTTTTCTTGTTAGCCTTCTAAATGTAAGCTATATGGTAATCTTACAGCCAAGGTGCGCACGTAGATAATATGCCTTGTTTCGCTGCTATATATCCTACAGCACCCATCTCGCATGCTATATAAATAATATAAATCGATAATTAGTATATAGGCTGTGAGACACATCGCAGACAAAATGGTATATGCTCCACGACTTAACTCCCTCCTACTTGTTAATATAAGACGTATATCTAGCTCCTGCGCATAACTAGGACCGGAACTAGGCCCTGGTATATAGCCCTATACTTTAAGCCTATTACTTAGCTTGGAGTTAGGAGGATATTAATATAATCTAGCACTCTAGTACTTGCCAGCTTAGCTATCCAAACGCCTCTATGCCTATAATAGCCTGCTAATAAATTTTTTATAGGTAATTAGCGTTCCATTTTTGTTTTCTAGGTTGTTTAAAGCCTCTGATTTTAGACCTACGCATACTTTTATATAAATCTCTTTGCTCTTTAACATTTTTAGTCTTTTAATTTGTCTAAGTTAAGGTCAAGGATACGGCATACGGTCAATTAAAGATAGTTATACGCTTGGCTCTAAGAACACTCCCCTAGTGTTTCTAACATCTACAAAATCGTATCCCTAGCAATGTGTTCTATATATAATATATAGAACGATTACCAGCCTTTATATGTAAGTATTTGTAGCCTTATATATTATAGCTGATCTAGCTTCTAACGCTAAAATAGAGTGAAATTAGTGACAACTAAAAGAAGGAATTTAAGAGATAACGCAATATTATTTACTCTCATTTTAAAGACTATGGGTTAATGACGGATAATAAAGAAGATAAGGCTTTCTAAACCCTTATTAATTACTGTAACGCTTATAACAATCCAAAGAAAGTTTAATATTTAAAGCAGCAGCTGCTTAACCTTATTAGGGTAGAGACCTAATAAGAGATATTTACTGAGAAAATATTATAGGAAGGATAGGAGACATTAAGACATGGAATTTAGATATACTATAGGCCTTAAGAAACTCCTAGATGTAACTTAGTAATGGCATAGTGGTACTTAATAGATTATCTCCCCCATTACAGCTAAATGTACAATATGACCTTTGTTTAATACATTTAAAGGGGCATTATTACCAGGTATGTTGTAATATTATTACTTTAAATGCTTGTTTTCTGTAGCCGGAAACCCCTTTTTTAAAGAGCGACCAAAACCTGCCTTTTACTAATTTAGGCATTCTATTTTAGTGGGCGGAACGCCTAGGTACTAAGACTGGCCCCTAACCACTAGTGCTAATAGCAGGCCTAAAAACGGGTCCTATAGGCGCTGGTTTTTTTTTTACTGGGTGGTAAGGGATAATAATACGGGAGAATCTAACTCCATAAGCTATAAGGGCTAAATTGCTTAAATGTTAAAAGGGAAGAGAAACGCCTAATTAGGTGTTAGTAAATTAGTATATAGGCATACATAATAGCGAGCTAAGGTGAAACTAGAAAGCTCTAATTAGGGATTTACTCTAAAGTGGACTAATCTAAAGCGTAGCGCCCTCTAAACATGCAGCCAGGATTTTAACGGATTTAGTGGCTGTAGCTTAGGTCCTATAAGCTAGGAGGTTGTAGGAGCTAGGGGATCCTACAAGCTAGGTAGTTATATAAGTAGAGTAGTTTAACCTAGCGCCCTCTAATTAACACCTAGTGTGTAAATAGGGTATTAATGGGTTTAATAACTTCGTAGTTTTAATTCTGCGAGCTAGGCGATCCTATAAGCTAGATAATTATGCGAGTATGGTACTTATAGGAGCTGGGCAATCCTGCGAGTTAGGTAGTTATGTAAGCTAGGTAATCTAACCTAGCGCCCTCTATTAACGCCTAGCATGAATAGAAAGTAAATATTAGGAAAATACCAGAACTATAAAAAAAAGAAATATATAAGTCCTAATCTAGAAATATTAAAGGAGTTCCTATATAAAGACTTCTATAAACTTTATAACGACTTGAAGCCCCCTTATATATACTTAGAGAAGTTTACATATAAATAGCCCTATAAGCGTAGCCATAAGTCTAAGCCCTCTCGCGTAACCCAACCACCTCTCCCTACTATACCGGAATAGATAAACAACCGCTATATACTATAAGCAGAGAAATAATTTAAATAAAGAGAAAACACTATAAAATAATATGTTTATATCATTAAGATATAAATCCATAAGTACTATAGTCTTAAACACGACTAATAGTTGCTAAGGTGGCATATATCCTAGGTCTATAAGAAATTTAAAAAATCCTAGGTTGTTAGTATAGATTTGCCTTCTATTATCGCTTTTAAGGTAGTAAATAAATTTATCTAAGTAAAAGCATAGATTATCGCGAATACTTTATAGCTCACTATAAGTCAAGCGGGTAGAGATTCTGGTAGAAATAGTAAAATATTATTTTGTTTTGCGATAGGCTAAACGAAAAGAGGCCAAAGTTTTAACCCTTTTACCGGCTTTTATTAGAAATCTTCTTTACATTTATATCCTATACTTATAGATTTAAGACTATAAAGCCAAGGCCACTGTATTTAACTGTTGCCTATATGGCCTTGTTACTTAATATCTCTTTATTGCTGTCTGCCCCTATTTCTTAATCTTTAGTGCTAAAACTATTTTCTCCGTTATATAATGTCTCTGCATCCCATTCTTAATCCTTATTACTAAAGTTACTTTCTAAACCAGCTAACGCCTCTATATTGCCGTTATCTCTAAAGTCGGTTTCTTTATCTATAAACGTCTACTTACTAGCTGACAATTTAGGGACGCTGCACTTGTAGGTACTTGGGGTTATGGATACCACTTAAGAAGAAATTGTGGTTAATATTGTTGGGATATAGAATAAGCCTATAGACCTCTAAGTACCGGCTGCTTAGTACTTTAAGTAAAAGATCTCCCCTAATACAAGGCAGATTAATAGGAGTTAATTGCCGCCCGTATAAAGCGGAGCGCTTATAAAGGGCTTAGCCAGAATGCTAATTAAACCACCCTAAAGGCACTAATAGCTCCTTTGCTATAGATGGGGGGTCAATATACAAGATTAACTGGCTAGGATAAGTCTACTATTTAGGCAGTGTCTTGCCCTAGGAAGGATGGGCGTTAGAAGTAGATTATATAATACTATTTCTACTAAGAGAGGCGTTATTAGGGGTTATTATTAACTTCTAATTCTAGTTTATAATTTTATGCGAACGCTTCTAAACCCTACTAAGGCGTGTAGCGTCCGTTGGGGATTATTAGCTATGTAAATTTAGTAACAGCTTAGCTAATAACTACTCCAAGTAATGCCTTACTTGTAGATTGCTTTAGGCGCCTATAGTCTTAGGCGCAGACAATATATAAGCTAAGAGTAATCACAGCCACTAAATATTGTACCATAGACACCATATAGGGTAGAAAAGGGCGGCTAGTATACTCTACCTTTCCCTTCTGCCTTTTGTCCTAACTCCGCCCTAGGAGAGAAATGGAATATAAACGTTATACTTCTAGTTTTTATCCGCCATTAATTTAACTTACCTTTAAATTTAACCTCTTAACTATACATCCCTTACCATCTTTATAAGAATACTAGATATTATATATATTACCTTAACTAAGCTTAGATACGTTGCTAATATAACCTATAGGTCCTTAATTGGTACTTATAAAAATATTACAATATACTATTGCCCTAAAGATAATATACCTGTTTATTAACTTGCTAGAAATCTTAAATTATCCTAGAATTGTATTAATAATAAAGATATAGCATCTATTAGCAGGGAGAAGAAATAATTGCAGCTTTCTAACCCTATGCAGAAATAGATACCTTATATACCTACTTAAACACCTAACAAGGTTAACTCTTATAAAATTAATAACAATATAGAGGGTAATATATAAGAGGATATAGAAATGTACGCCAATTACCTTAAGAGCCTAAAAGGCCGTAGTGAAACCAAGACAGTCTTACCTAAGCCAATAAAGGACCATAGCGAGGCCAAGATAGACTTGCCTTAACTAGTGGATATAGTTACGGTTTCTAAACACGTTTTGCTAGTAACTTAAGGTATATTTATAAGACCCCTATATTTATTTAGCAATACTAATAAGTAAGCAGGGAATAGCTTAGCTAATCTTATAACGTTTCTTAGAGTTGTATCTCCCTTATTTAAAGTATTAACAATTTCCAATGCCATAATTTTGTGTAGATAACTAAAGTATCTCGTCTTATAGTTACCTTCTTGTTTTATAATAAAGGACTTAAGATATCTTTAAAGCCCTAGTTATAAATTATTCGTATCTATATTTAGCCCTATTGCAGTAATATACTGGTATCCTACCTGGGTTTTAGCCGTGGATATACCACTAAACAGACTTGCATTATACTATGCTAAGAATCCCTGTCTCTTTTGCCGTTATGCTAAGATATATAAACCACTTGAAGATGTTATAATAGAGATAGCTAAGAGGAGTAAACCGTATAAGCAAGGAGATTAACTAGGAAAGGCATTAGAGGATTTATTAGAAGAGATATTAAGGAGAAGGGTATATAAGAGAAAGGTAGATCCTACTATAAATAGAGATCCTAAAAGGTCTAAGGTATAAGAAATTTCTTATAAAGAAGATTTTTGCAATTACATTCTTGTCTTTCGGCATTAAGAATTAAGGCGTTAATTAGGATTTCCTTAGCTTGGTGTTTTATTTCTATCTAGTTGCTTCTATGTTAAGAATATCTCGTTGTTGTTTATATATAAAGGAACAAGTTTTTGTATATTAGATTGAAGTTAAGAGACTCGCTTATAGTAAGCTTATAAGTTCTCCACCTTTATATGCTTGGTAGCGATAAGTTAGCTAGCCTATAACTTGTTTAGTCCTCTATAAAGAAAAGATTACCGTCTCTGTTTAATAGCATGGAGGTTAGACTAGTGGCGTCTATAGACCTTAATTGCACCTATTTTAGGTTAGCATAAGTATAATAGGGCAAGACTTATAGCGACTTTTCACGGCCACTATTTTTTATTATAGTCATTTTTAAGAGGTTGCTAATTTTGAAATTAGTAAGCCATTCTTCGCCTTTTTGTTAAGATAATCCTACTACAGTTGCTAGCGAAATCGGCTTCCGCCCTAAGCACTTACAGAATTATTGTACCACTTCTTGCCAAGGCGCTTTAATCTTAATATAGCTAGATCTAAGAATACCCTATAGCGTTAGGCAGCCACACTGCTTAAATAATATAATACGCTTATTAAGCGCTTAATGTACTGTATTTACGCCGCCCTGTAAGGTGCGAAGACGGGGCGTAATAACAAGGGTATAGCCGGAGCGGGTTAGCTACCCTCCCTACTAGTATAATTAAAGTGTTTATCCGCTTCTTAAGATATAAGTATATTTAGTATAGTCACTTGCAAATTCGCCTGTACTAAAGTCTAACTATATATCTTAGTCTTACCTCGCTACACTTAGGGCTGTGTAATTAGCTATATCCTACCTAACTCCCTCTTTACAAAACCAAGGATAGCAAGGCACAGCAGAATTAGCTTATAGCACTCTTACGCTATCTCGCTTTTAGATGCAATTCTTTGGTATAGCTTAGCGTCCTATTTTCCTATATGCTCGCTAACCTTAATAGCTAGGACTATTCTCCAGATAAGTGGTTTGCCCTACTTATCTCTTTAGTTAGGCTGCTGTATTTAAACCCAACTAAGATCTATTCCTACTACTTTACCCCGTCCAGCTCTATGCGAAGCAATGCGTCTTTTACAACATAGCAACACTGGCGATTTTAGTCTTACTTAGTTTAGCGACAAAGCTATTCCTCCCTATGCGATACTTTCGCATATATAGGGAGTAGATACTAAGGAGGTTAACTTTAAAGACCTAATAAATAGCACTAGTAAGAATTAGCCTAGCTATAACAAAATCTGGTTTTGTAGAGAATAAGCTGCATAAGACGGCCTAGAATACTTTTGGATTAATACCTATCTGATCAAGGTTGCGTCCTTGCAGTCATGTGACCGCAAATTGCCATCACGTGACGGCAATCTAGGGCAATTTGCGGCAACTTGCCTACGAACGCGAGTTAAAAGGGGTTGATTACGTGAGCTAAGC
>Ga0307507_10006410_pt1 | contig 18100 bp, 19 predicted proteins | sample 7_EM_MG_FD_207223 | JGI IMG/M metagenome (GOLD analysis project Ga0307507, IMG submission 207223) | Populus trichocarpa ectomycorrhiza microbial communities from riparian zone in the Pacific Northwest, United States - 7_EM | ecosystem: Host-associated > Plants > Roots > Unclassified | place... | reverse complement strand
TGTTGCTAGATTGGATGAAGCTTCCTTGTTGACCTTCGCCTTTTCTTTGTCCTTCTTGCTTGGGCAATCCTTTGCCATATGTCCTTCACCACCACAAGTAAAACACACTCCTTTCTTTCTTTGTTCCTTCTTTTTGGCAGAGTTGCCATCGTTATTGAACTTCTTCTTTGGTTTGTGTTCTGACTTCTTGTGGGTGGGTTCCTTAGGTTATTTATCATACCGTTTTTTGCTATACGCTCCTGTACTTGGATGGATAGAGTCTAATCTTTCTGCCATAGCAATACCAGTGTTGATATCCTCGTCTCCAGTGTACTGGGTTTCCACGTCTTGTGGGAGTCTTGGGTGCATACTGGTAAACAATTGTTGTATGAAAGCGTAGTCACTTATAGTGTCTTCTCGTAGCCGTGATCTATGCATGAGTAGATCTGTACCTATCATAGATATCTTCTGGACTTGTCCATTCCATGATTGCCTGATGTGGTGGAACTTGTGATAGGTATCGTCCTTATGCTTGGATGATTGGAATCGTTCCCTGAGATAGGTTACTAGTAGGTGTCTTGTGAGGTTTTCTCCAAATAACTCTGCCGCTTGGAATGCCGCTTCTTGGGCTCGTCTTGCTGTATAGAGAATCCAGTAGTTTCCTGATCCTGCAGCATTACGGGATACATTGTGCAATCGTAGATAGAGTGAGACTGAGTTGTACCATCTATCAAATGCCTCTGGCTTGAGGTCTTCGCCGTCATCTGTGAATTTCTTAGGTGATGGAACCTTGATGCTAAGCCTTGGTAAAGGCTCTGGTACTGGTTCAAGACCTGGTCCGTCAGCTGCTTCACCATGGTCAGACATGTCGTCTGAGTCGCTACTTGAGCTGTCTGGATCGCCGGCCGGTGCCGCTACTGGGGCTTTGCTGGTTGATCTTTTTTGTGGAGACTCTGGGAACCCGCCGGGGGTGACTGTCGCTGCCTTTGCTAGTTCTGTTGCTGACTCCGCTAGATGTCGTTGAGCGCTATCTCTGGGTAATTGCCTAGCTGCTTCGTCTATTGAGAACTGTTCCTTTGTAGGTGCTTTGACAAATCGTGCCTGTTCGTCTCTAGCTCGTTGTTGAACCTTCTTCGTGGGAGGTCTGCTCCCGCTGGGTTCCTAGTGTTCTTCAATCTTGATAACTGGTTCAAGTTAAAAAAATGTACCCGCCTCCAGGGTGGTGGCGGGAATCGATAGGGTAACGATACTATATCTATACCAAAGTGCGGTATATAATGAGACTAAGTACCGGAGGCTTAGACTAAGTTGTTGTAACAAACTTCTTACTATATCGCAACTACCAAGTAGTTCCTAATAGCTAAGGATGTTTGGTCTTATTGGATACTCGAAGCGAACTGAAGAAGTAACTTTTCAACCAAGTATATTGAAAACTGTGTCTGTCGAAGTCTGCTCTCCCTAAGTCCGGAGAATAGCAGGTCTTAAATACACTTGTCAGGCTAACCCGAGCCTTGTAAACAATAACGATAAAGGCTCCCAAATGGTTGCCTTGAAACATTACCTAAAACATATCAAGTATCAAACCATATCTTAACACAATGAAATCAAACATACTGAGTATCAAACGATACTCGAAACCAAACATAAAACATCCTGAGTATCAAACGATACTCGAAACCAAACATAAAACATCCGGAGTATCAAACGATACTCGAAACCAAACATAAAACATTCTGAGTATCAAACGATACTCGAAACCAAACATCAAACATCATGAGTATCAAACTCAATCATAAAAAATACTGAGTATCAAACGATACTCGAAATCATAGCGTAACCCATACCGGTTACAGTACCTTGCATCAAATACGCTGATGTTGCGCTATAACGCAAGTGACGTCCCTTCTGCATTCTCTGCACCCTGTATACACTGGATTTTGTTCCAAGGCCCTCTATCTCCTGACACGACGTTGTGTAGCACTGAAGCCCTGTCTTCATCTTACCTCCGGGTCTCTTCACTTTCTTCTCATGACGCCGCCAGCTGCACTTTGCCTCCTCCACGCGCCCTGACTTATTTCCCCTGCTCTCTCTGGCGTCGGCCAGAGCGCTTATTCCGAATCTCAGGTGGATAGGGTAAACTACTTTGTGCTCTTTATTTTCTAGGGAGTTGCTTCTATATATCATACATATATAACTTCACGATGTGCAAAACGCCATCTGGCGAATTGTGGCAAGCAAGTTAGAATAACCTCACCGCAATTCACCGGAGGGCGTTTGTGTTATCGCCCAACTGCGCGAGTACTATGATCTATACCTGGAGCCAACCTCCCCCCCCCACCGTTTTCTCATACCTCAATCTGCTTCCTTGAATGTTCTTAAATCAATCCTGCTATTAACTAGCCACCACTGTTCCCCCTCCGAGATCAAGTACGCCAGGCCCTAAATTGTCCCTACCTCACCTATTGTAGACTCTTGAGCATCCTCCCTTATCTCCGCCGTAACAAGGCCATGTATATCCTAGGGAAATCCCGAGTTGACTGCACTCAACATCCGAACAGCCGAGACATGTGTATCACACACAGTGGATGTCCCGAACGTCGCGTTCTTGGAAGACGACAACCGGTATTCAAGTTGCGTTACTAGTTCAACAGGGAGTGATTGAAGTATCACCTGATCTTCAGGAAGCTGGCAATCTGTAGGCAGGCTATACTGGCTATATCGGATCAATTCGCGATATACTCTCTTGAGGGAGACCCCAGACTCCTTATTAAAATCAAAGACATTGGACTAAATATCCTGATAACCTTTCAGGATCTTCCTGCCGACGACCAGTGCAGTTGCGACACTCGTTGTACTCGGTAAATGTTGCAGGACATCGGCAGAGAGATTGGCACTGTCGCGTCGAAGAGATTTTGAGATTCAATAACCTTATTAGGATGGTGTACTGACCTCCGTGGCTGTGCCCAATTTGGTACATGGTATTATTTTTATTCAATTGTCCCCATTCATCGTTTCTTTGTTTCTTAGTAGATGTATCTTGATAAAGTTGAAATGTGTTTCACAATAAATCAAGTCGATACGTCGCTTGAACTCTTCTGCACGATCGTATTCCGGGATCTGAGACCTGGTAGAGCGAGGCAGAGGCGGGCTGATCTGCATTCTCTGATATTGTATATCCCTCAGTGGCTCATCAACCTTGGCCAGTGTACGCTTAGTTACTCAAAACTACTAGAAGATACCTTTCATCTTGTCAAATTGGTCCAGATAATCCTCCATATAAGCTATGGTGTCAGACATCTGGCTTCAGTATTGTGCCATCATACTGAAGACAACGTGTCCTTGGCTGCATCTAAGAGCCTGTTTGAAAGATATCACTTTTGAACTCTGTGGCTGACGCAGTGCTACTGTGAGCAGTCCCAAATTACAGCGCTCAAGATTCCTCATCTCTTTCCCTTACCACTTGGCAAGCTCATGGTCGGCTTTTATGGGTATCAAATACCTAGGGTACGGCGGGAATGTCTCTCAAACATCCTCAAAAGCTTGTAGTTGGTCATCTTTTTTGAGCAAGGCTTCGATCCAGTGCATCATATGATAAATAATTCTTGATACACCGTATGGAGCATGTGTGGGGTGTGCACGTCAGGGGGGTGATCCGGTAATGTTCATAAAAAGACTTTTGGCACAAAGGGATACCAAGGCCCCAGAACTTGAGCTGTGTAGCATATGACTTCGAGCCTTAGAACCGCTTTTCGCATTCATATCGTTGGTATTTTTGCATAATCGCTAGCTCGATAGTTCTTCATGTCGGTTCCTAATTTCCCAGCAGGTAACTCACATGTAGGACAAGCGTTGGATTTTGACCCATGCAGTCTCAATGTTTCCATATAGTCCGCCACCCATGCAGACAAGATTGGGAAGCATCTCTGAATCTTCCTATTAGCAAAATCAATTGGGATGCCATCAAGCGCCGTGTGGTGCAGGAGGGCAAATGTGAATCAGAATATATCTTGCAGTGTGTCGGCGTTCACTGGTCCTGAGTATTGATCTGGTTTGGTGGCCCTTTCGACTTTGAGGGGCACAGGCAATAGTGCAAGATGCAGAACAGCCATTGCTCCAGGGCTGTTACACTGGGCTGACAGAGGATTTCCAAGGGTATTCTAGACAGACCATCGTTTGTTTTCAGCGGAGAAGCTGCTGAGATGGGTCTGATCGGACGTCCCACTAAGGGAAACTACAGTTGCAGAAAATGGAAGTGTCTTCTATAATTAGTCAGCAAATGTTAAGATAAAGGAGGGTAGGGCAGTGTTCTTGAACATCCGTCCACTGGTCCGAGGTGTGCATATCCGCATAGATCCTCTCACCATTAGGATCCAATTCATGCCGTAGGATGTAGACCAAGTCCTCTTGGTAAGCGATCTGGCAAAGGAGATATCTAACACAATCCAGGACATTACTATAAAAGAACTTGAATGACACAGTTTCCTTGCTTTTCTCAACTTGTCCTTCGAACCATTCCAGATAGGAACTGTGAGGGTCCAAAGATCCGAGGTAGTTCGTCAGCATATGTACAGAGCCATAGCCGACTAACACAGAACTACAAAGGCTACTCAACAAGTATTCATTCATTTCTGATTTAGGTCTAATACTCTGAATGAACCAAGAGGGCAGTTTGAAACCTTGGGCAAAACTGAATGGTGATCACAGGGCCTTGCAGAAATTCCGGTTTTCTTGTTCAAATTTGTCAACAACTCCAATTAATTCTCCAGCACGTGGATACTATTTCTCTGGGCAGGGTAACGACGAGGTCCAGTCGTACAATATCACAGTATTGGAGTCATGAGCAGGTAATGCTTCAAGCTTGTATTCGTTGAGATCCTGATCGGATCCATAGTCGGAATCCTGCAGCTAACTCGCCTATTTTTTGTGCAACTTGCTTGTTTCCATGTTGTCCATGATATCTTTGAATGATGGATATCATACGGTTGACAGAGGAACAATGTCTAGATTTGCCTGCACTGTTTGCAGGTGTTTGTCATATGCGCCTGACCGAAGGTCCTTTTGTCAGCAGAATCAATATTTGCTAGACCTGGTGGGAGTCAGCCCAGTCTGTATTGTGAGTTATCTGTAGATTGGAGGGTACGCGTACTGCTGTGTTTAGTCTTGGGGCAAACATGTGTGGTTCGCACGCAGAGTCAAGGGGCTCTGATGCTCCGAAGAGGAACTAGTTGTCTATAGGGATTAGCGCAGACGTCACCTGGCATCAACTGTCGTTTCTTTCAAGACCATAGCTTTTCCTGAACAAATGTGCATAGTATTTGTGATTTAAGTTGAATCGGGTAATGGCCGAGCCCTGTGTTTGAGCATCAGTTCTGCGATACTTTTAGCCAATCTTGAAAACACCGTGTGATTCTTTCAAACTCCCTCAAATTCTTGTGACTTGTATATATGAAATAGCTAGCGCACCATAGAAGGGACTTCATACAAAAAACTATCCCACATTCAGAATCTCTACAACTGCCACCATATTTAGCAAACTAGTTCCAATACTGACATTTAGATAGACCAAGATGAAACCAATATAACCCACAATATCATCCACGTATGATACCCCAAAATGGAAAATCAAGTAGTACAGCTGGCTCCAGCGGGACATATATACCAAATTGCCCCTAATATTCTCCTGGGGGTGATCAGCGCAATACGCCCTCATCCTAAGGTTGAGTAAATTACTCACGATACGAGAGCCATAGGCTTCCCAGCTAATAATTAAGGCGCGGTGGTGTATAAAGTATGGTGGCAACGTGTGAAAGATCAGCTGGTAGCAAGGAACTTTACACCACTCGCTTATTTTGCTATCTGAGAATTTCATCCAATCGTCGCATGCATCAGGGAACTGTACCCTGAGTGCAATCAACTCGTCACAGAATCAGCTGCGCATAACGTGGCTTGTATGCGGGAGGCCAATAACGGATTCGTTAAAGTTGTTAAAAACTTTATAAGTAAGTTGACAACCACCATGAATAACCAGCTTCAGGTTGTGGCTGAGGGCCAGCCTGTTCCGGCACTGGGCCAGCCAGGAGTCTCCACAGCCCAGGTGATTCTTTCCCCGATAGTATTATTTCTGGGAGCCGCAATTGAATGGGTCCTGCTATGGCTGATCCAAACCCAGGTCCAATTCCCGAAATGCTCTCCTTGCGATTAACAGAGCGCAAGGACAACGGCAACTTGTTCTTGGCGGCATTCCAGCGCAAGCACAAGCTGTTTCAGGTATCGCGTCGGGTTAACCTGCGCTGCAAGCACAAGGACAAGTCGTTCTTGTCATTCTGATAGCACACCAGGTTGGTCTAGGTGGCCCTCCAGGTTAGCCCCAAGCAGAAGGGCCAGCATAAGCTATTCCTGGGGTCTTTTGGGCACCAGGACAAGTCGCTCCCGGTATTGCCCTGGGCAAATCTCCAGACAACTTATCCCACAGGAAGCGCAAAGACAAGTTGCTCAAGGCCTCACCAGAGGCAAGTACAAGGAATACTTGCTCCACAAAACACTGCCTTAGTGGCTGGGTTGCCTCAAGCACCAATCCCACTTGATACCCCACCCAGTAGCCCAGGCAGCTGCTCAGAGAGTAGCCAAGCAAATAGTCCAGCAAATAGTCCAGCAACCAGCCAAGAAAACAGTCCAGCAAACAGCCCAGCAAACAGCCCAGCAAACAGCCCAGCAAACAGCCCCGCAAACAGCACTCCAAACCATCCAGCAAACAGCCCAGCAGACCGCCAACCTTTGAGCCCACCTTAAAGCCCACCAAACAGCCCTGTGCCAGCATCAATCATACCTTATCTTCCGCTAAATCGCCCAGTGCCAAGATGTGAGTCGTTTTTAAAACAATCACCTTGTTTAGGTTTTTCACTGAATGACTAACGAGTTGTGGATTGGAGCTCGCTACTTAGATGTCCATGCCCAGTACGTATTATTTGGATCCACCATGGGGCTTATAGCCCTGTCGCGAACCCTTTTTATCACTGGCTCAATCGGCACCCTGTCAAATAGGTACAGTTTGCTGAGTTGGATTCCTATGACATCCATGGACGGTCAGCGATGATTGCGAGATCTATACAACATTACACAATTCGGTACTTGCTTGGCACTACACGAGAAGGACCCCGACTCCTACAAGACAATCCCTACAGGCTGCTCTCGTGGATCAATTATGGCTTCATCGATGCCACTAAAGGGGTAAGGCCCTAGCTGCTGTGCAATCTAGTTCTTCAAGCCCTGCTGGATATCTTGATCTATTGTCATCGTCCGAATAATGTAAGTAGGAACCCCACATCGGCTCTGAGGGAGGACAACTCTCTTCTACCAGGGGCGGTGACCAATTGGGCGAATACAGCTATTGCAGAGGACCAATTGTGGGGAGGTTCATTTCATCCGCAGGCCAGACGACTGAAGCCCCAAGCTAATCCATCGTCGGCTAATGAAGCCGGTGAACCACAAGGTGGACATGCCCCTGACGCTTTACTTGTAGCATTATCCAGCACGTCATTAGACATCGCCGGCACCAGGGATGGACGTGAGAGCAACGTTAGAATGTTGTCATCCACTAGTGTAGAGAGAAGGGAATCCCCTGTGAAACCTGTACCACTCACCCTCAAATGGTCGAGCCGATTGAATGTACAACACTCAGCAGAACTGGGACGGCGTCCTGCTCCAGGCAACATGACATGCAAGTGCAGGGCTCTGTTCAACAACGAAACGTTTGATGGATATAAGTTCAAGAGATTTTGTGTGGCTTCTATAGTTAGGTAGTGGTTAAAAAGCCCGAAGGTACGGACGTACAGTCCTTCCTTCCATGATGAGGATGGTCGCGAGCGTAAGCCCAAGAGAGATTGTTTGCCCCTCTGAGAGTTTGATATGAAGGTCGGACTATCGTTTGCTGAGTCTACCTAGAGATATAGTCTATTCGTGATATTGTTTAAACATAAAGCTCTTAGGTGTTTCAAATATATTTCTTACTACCTGCCTGCCTGCCTGACGATGTTCATATCATCATTTCACGTTCGTCATGCTTCGCTCATATGTGCCTTTGTGCTTGAGGGATGAAACATTCCAGTGATGTCAATGGTGCCTTGGCAGACGTCTAGAGACATTGGGTCCCTCACGTCTCTTGGCATCTCTATCGTTGTGAGACTTAAAACCTTCTTTTATCATATCCGGTGGAAAGCTTTGAGACTGAGAACTGTTCACGATCATTGAATTGTCTATGTTCTATATCTTTATCCATCACAATTGGTTGATCCGCTGTGTGGCTAGTTAATTTGGCTCACGACACGGGGATCAACTTCTGTTTTCGACATGGTTGTACCAGCACAGCCTACTTCGCGTTCTTTGCTTGTACCCAATACCCCCCCAAGGGTAACTCTCAGGAAATAGATACCTAGTGTTGACGAGGTATATATAAAGACCCCTCCTACTACCCATCGTTCCATTTTGGCGTTTCTACTGTCTATACGTTCCTCTTGGCTCTTCTCCAATGTCTGGTGCGAGATCCCGACCTAACTCCGTCAACCTCCCTCCCAGATCCCTGTCTATTTGTGGACATATCAATAATTTTTCTCATCTTTTTCATTGAATTTAATTCAATCTAAACATACGCACACATCCCCATGCCACCTCTGAGCTCATGGAAACAGCCGTTAGAGAAGGGAAAGTAAGTAAACTAGGTCTATATATTTGTGAGCAATTTTAATCTTTCCCTTCGGAGTAGATGCCCCACTGCCCAGCCCTAGCAGATTGACTGAAGAGCAGCAAATGAAGAAAGGCTCTGCCTCTTATAGTCACCTTTCGCCCAGCTGAGAAGAGAGTGTAAGTATTCACTGAAAGGAACAGATTCGCATTGCAGAATAAAGCGCTCTCAACATACTTTCTTTTGACAGATACCTGGTTGAGCAGGGGCACTTTGAGCCAGCCGGCGAGGACTGGGGCACTTGCTAGGTTGAAGATAACCTCGACCCAGCTAGCAAAATGTGTCATGCTAACAGTTGGGCAGAAATTCGGAAGCCATATGGCGACCGTGTGGATGCGAAAATTGTGGTGCAGGTTCTTCTCTCCTGGCGTCCGATCTTGTGCCTACTTTAATTGACATGAGCAGCTCAAGGCCTATATGACAGCCCGCAACCTTGACCCCCGCCACTTGACAGATGCCCAAGAGGAAGTAATCACTCTCTTCGCGGGCACCCTTCCCCTCATGAAAGATTGTGTAACCCATATTGAAAAAATACCACCACCCAGATTATATCGTAGAACTCACCCTTCACCTGAGGATGCTAGTTAACGTTTTGGCTAGGAAACTCCACCAACCAAACCTGCGTCTAATTGTAGAGTGCCCAAGTGGTAGCCACCGCCTGAAATCTCGGAGTAGGTGATTATTCCCTCCTATCTCCGGTCACCCTTGTACTAACTTATAATGACAGTGTCTCAATCTTCAACTTATGGCCCACAGGTAGTAAGTTTGCAGATATCGGGCTGAACCGGACCACCAGAGGCGGGACATCTTTTTCTCAACCATCAGGTCTCTGCTGGCGACATGGACCCGGGAATCCCAGGAGTGTGTGTTGACGAAACCCTGGATAAAGATCTGCTCGAGGTGGTCGGTCGGGAGTGTGGCAAGGCGGGAATCAGATACCCCCAATATCTGATCTGGCCAACAGGTAAGGGTGCTATCAGGGGTCAAGAGCCCGAAAACACTGTCTTGTTATGACACGTCCCCTTTCTCTATAGCCATAATGACATTTTAGCGTTGCTCCTTGCAAACCATGGCCAAGGTACCCTCAATTTCTTGGTCGTCAAGTCATGTGGCAAAAATAGAGAGTATAGAGCTCGGACGCCTGAGCCTGCCAAAGGGAAATACCTGGTCTTCAATCCCAATGTTTGGGAAAATGCCGTGGGTACCATGCAAGTGGATGAGGATGAGGATCAGGATGAGGATGAGGAGGAGGAGGGGGAGGATAGCTAGAGGGAGAGATCGAGTGGGAACCGCAGATACCTCCGGACTAGAAGGCGATTGTTTTGGACGATGTAAGTATTGACACCTAACGTGCTGTGAGTTAACATTAAGCTCAAAATACCATTGCTAATAGACGACGTAGGACAAGGAATTGGGAGCTCCGGGCCCCTCCACAGAATAGAGGACTACCACACGGGAAATCGAGTAAGCCCTAAGCGCTAATCCGGTCACTCCGCTCTCCCAGGCGTGTGGCACAAGGCCTTCTGCGTCATCTACCCAAATGAAACTTCAAGACTTCCGGAAGGTTCTAATGACATGCACTGGATGCCAGACTACACTTCACATAGTGGGCGGGGAGCTGTGCTGCGTTTGGCACACGCTGGTGCCCCGGCCACCCCTCTCTACAGCCTACCCATATTTAGCGAGGAAAGTTTAGTGTTCCCTGCCGTTGCTCGCATTGATGCTCCGGTTCACAAGACTCCAGGAAGAGCAACTGAACAAGCCAGTCGCACAATTGAACTGGCAGCCGCACTGTGCTCAAAACATGATAGCACTCACGACAGCCCTCCTACCAGGCTGCTCATGATCTACAATTCACGTCCAGTCTCCCCCGCCATTCCTCTAATTGATGCCCAGGTTCACAAAACCTCTGCGAGAGCGACAGAACACGCAGCTCATACCACTGAACAGCCGCCCACTCCTAGCCCTGACAGGACCAGCAGCCCCTATGACACCCCTAGCTCCCAAAGTCTCTTTTCAACATCCAGTTTGAGTAGTACCCAAACAACAACAAATCGCGATCGCCCCCACCCCAAATTCAAAAAGACGCGGGGCTGGATGAAAATCAATTGGGATATCCTAGTTTCTCTCGTCACTTTTCACTTTTTTTCTTTTATTCCAGGGATCTTTTATTCCCTTTACTCAGAATTCTCAGTTTGTGGTTCGTTAGCTGGTCTGTGATAGTAGCCATATCATTCGGTCATCTTGGTTTTGCTTTGCCAATCTTGTATCGCTAGTCATTACACATCCTGGCGTTAAGCCAAGAATTTTTTTAGGTGTATCAAGCATGCCGTGAATTGTGGCCTTAAGTAGGCTAGCGTCGGCGGACCAAACTAGTCAAACATGTCAGCACATGGCGTGAATACAGAATTCTAAACCTCTAGTAGGAATGATAAAAGGTTAGGAGATGTGGTTCGATAATCCTAATCCACTTTAGGCTTGGCGAGTGTCTTGCTACAATGAGTATTGCTAACCAAGACTTGTTGTCGCTTGATTTTGCTTAGCCATCTAGATTAGCGATGCCCAGTTCATTAAACCTTTTCAATCAGAGTCAGGATGACCATGATACCTGAAGACGTAGAGAGCATGGTGTGAATACCCAATTCCAGACGTTTAGTGGGGTTGATTCAACATTAGGGGAGGAGGTTCGATGATGCTAAGCTGCTTCAGGCTTGGCGTGTATCTTGCTAGAAATGATGTCGCTAACGGAAACTCCTTGTGGCTTTCTTTTGCTTAGCCTTGTAGATTAGCGGCACATATCTCGGCAAATCTTTTCAGCTAGAGCCGGGATGACCATGATATCTGAGGACATTAAGATCATGATAATAATGTTGAACAAGCTGAAACCCCCTTTTTATTAGCGAATATTGTCTTTCAATACTCAGTGATAGTGTGTGATTCCGCCAACCCCCCCCCGAACTGTTAGTGTATAAAACCTGACTCATCCTTTGTACACAATAGAGATTCGTCATCTTTGCGAAACGAAACATATATTCCCTTGTTCTACATACTATTTCCTATTTTGCATAACGTTGATCAACCATTCCATATTGCACCCTGTCTAGAAAACAGCAAGTCATTTCACGCAGCCAGCCAACCCCACGAGTCGGAAATCAGAACGCACGTAGCTGCAAACTCTTGGGCAATGGCATACAATCAGCAAGATCAAGGTCGGGAAGACTACGAAACCAATCCAGCAGCTTGGCGGGCACATCCCCACATAGGTAGTCATTGCATATACGCCCTACACCACTAAAGGAACAGGCGAACTTGAAAGACCAACAAAGTACCCCAGGAGAAGGACGATACAGGGCATGACGTACACTGATATTGAGACAGGGCCTGACCCAGAAGTACCAATGGATACACTTCGTCTAAGCGATGATAGCAGGAATGAGTGACAAGACTCTCCTTGATTGGTTCAGACTAAATGGGATACCGAGCAAGATGCGGAAGACGACGATATTCCAGATGCTAATGGAGCTGGGCTGCGTCACCAGTCATGAACGGTGGACAAACAAACATACAATCAGAAGTCTTCTGTGCGAGTTCCCACCAACTGCGGATCACAGGAGGCAGTACTCGTTAGGCAGACGCTCAATAGCTCCAGGACGTATAAAGCCCAGTAGAGCACATACTCCACTAGTATTCACATCATCTAGTGCATCAGGAAAATGTCATTGCATGGTCCACGGTGGTCCTGAACGCTCCTGGTCCACCAAGGGGGGTTGTGGTCCCCGTGGTCCACCTGGTCCAATCTGATCCATTCTGATCCACACTTTTTGAAAGTTTACCGAAAATGTGGACCACGGTGGATCAGGACGGACCAGGAGGACCAGTAGGACCATAACCCCGCCTTGGTGGACCAGGAGTGGTTTTTACATTTTGCTGATGTGTCGCCCTATATTCTTTCCCACATGTCGTGCAGAGTACCACACTATCGGGAGCTAGATGTTCGAGTCCAGCCGGTGAATCAACTACGTCACACTCGGGAGAAATTTGGCCCTGTTTCTAGTCAGGGCAAAATACAGCGAGAGGAGTAGTGGTGCCTCTAGAAATGCGGGCCAAAGCTCTTATTCTCTGGTACACCCTGTTTCTGGACCCACTTCCAGGCCCAATTACTTTGATGTCTAAGGTACACTGTACTTGGCTTAAGGCACTCGATGATAGCACTCATGCTGGAAATCTAAAAGCGTCGGAGGAATACCTAAAGATCGTGAGTGGACACAGATATATAGAGATAACCTCCCCCAGAACCTAGGGAGCGTACTAATTCTGAAAGATCCAGAAGGGACACTTCGGGGTAAGATCCCAGTTTGTTTCCCATGGAAATATGAGATCAGAAAATTATACTATCTCTCTAAAGATCCCGCGTCGATTGTATGCAGAGTGGACTATCTGCTAGAAAAGGATAGATTTATGTACTACCTAAACAGATATGAGGTTGGTCCGCCCTAGTTCGACAACTTTCTTCCAATAACTAACAAGTATTACACTTTGCCCAGAAATTCACATTTCGATTCGGGGCACTCACGATCACCCGGCGACAACCATCAGCCAATAGCAATGATAGTTTCCTTACCATCACCCCCCTCTATCGATCAAATACATAAGACTAGTTAATACCTTGTATAACCTCCCCTTGCCTCTAACACTGCAGCTACTCTACCAGGCATTGATTTCCACAATTTTTCCAAAAACTCCTCAGGAATTGTCTCCCATGCCAAAGGTAATACTTGTGCAAGTCTCCTCCTAACAGCTTCTTTTCCTCCTGGGGTATCTGCAATCCTTGGATACTGCTGGTGTAGTCACTTTTTAAGCTCAACCCATACATGTTCAATGAGATTTAAATCATGGGAGTAAGGGAGGTGATCCACAACTGCAATAGAATTTCTCTCCAACCAATCCATAACATTGTAAGCCTTGTGAACAGGAGCATTGTCCTGCTGAAAAAGGATATCTTCAAGTTGCATACCAAAGGAAATTATTTGTTCAATAACAGGAAAAAGAGACTTTCTTAAGAGTCTAATATACTTAGTCTTGTTGATACTCTAAGTAATAGGGACTAAAGGACCTTCTCTCTTACCCCAAAAGCACCGCCCATACCATGGGCGAAATTCCCTTTTCTTTTTCCTTTAGGTGACTGCAATCTCACAGCCACTTCTCACTAGCTTCTCTAAACACCCAGTATTGCCTTGGATCCCTGGATTTCTCCACACTGCACTCATCACTCGATATCACTCTCTCAAAATTCTCCACAGTCCAATCCCTATAAGCTGTAGCCCAGCTCAATCTCTTAGCAACATGATCAGGTTTGAGTCTGGGTCTTGATTTGGCTAGCCATTTCTTGACATTGGCTTCTCTGAGTACTCTATCCACTATTGATTCATGTTAGTAACTAGCCACCCCAATCATATTCTCTCAGTCAGGGTAGCACAAGAACTCGCTGTTGAGATATGGGCCTCCAAGTGGAGGGATGGTGCGAGATATGCATTGGCTTCCTACTCACTCTACGGGGAAGTGTGTTGAAATATGTGGCTTCTCAGAACCCGGTTACTACGAGTTCACCTCATCCTACACATTTAGTATGGAAGCTGGGAAGAGGACACAAGTACCTTCTGTTGTGACTGCGATATTGTAGTATATTAGACCTCCGCTCTCTCTCTCAGTAAATAGAAGATTGAACAGTAGCTTTTCAGCGGTGAATGAAGATACGGTATTATAACAGGTTATGAGCCCGGTCAGCTACTTCAATTCTTCTGTATTTCGATTTCCTTCGCTTCCACATCCTGGTCCGCACTCTGTCTTTACGCAGCAAACAAATCTAAACCAGGTCTACTATCTGAAGCACTTTCACTACTCCGGAGAAGGGAACTTACCAGTGTAAGTACGGTGAGACGGCTAAGCTCAACCATTTAAACTATACCCAATGGCGTCGCGACATTGAGTTCTTCTTACAGGCTGAACAAGCCTTGTCAATTGTTCTAGGAGAAGAAGTTCCCCCACAAGGGCCAAATACTAAATCCAATGACTTTGACAAGAGGGATGGTATAGGGGCCGCTATCATTCATGCCTAGTGTGAGTCTTCGGTAAAGGCCTATCTTCATGGCTTGTGAGACCCACATTCTAGGTGGGAAGCGTTGAGAACAAAGCTCGATACTATAAAATCTCGTGCAGGGAGAACTGCTATTCTCCGAAAGTGCAATCAGCTACGTCCTGCTTCTGATTTCTCTGTTGCCGACTATATCACTCGGTTACTTGAGTGCAGCAAGGAACTCAGTGGAACTGAGCAGGCTATTCCACAAGAGACTTTTATTAGCCATCTATTAACGACTCCACCAAAATCTTTCGACTCAATTATCGATATTATTACTCATCGCCGTGAAGTGGAACAGACCACCAACCGCGTAATCTCTACACCAATTGAATGGGAAGCCTCCAACCGCACTCGCAAAACAGAGACCGAACTAACAAAATCCAATGCTCCAGCCACTGCCTTGGCTACCTATACCAGTAGAGGATTTCGCGGGAAAGGTAATTTTACCACAAGAAATAGTACCTTTAATCGCAGTCGTCTACAACGTCGTTCCTCCGTTCCCAACTCCTCCTCTTACCGTCGTGGTGGCCCTGCCTCTCGCCCTACCTGCTGGTATTGCCTACGTCCAGGCCATCGGCAGGACAACTGTGATCTCCGCAGACGAGCTGAGGAGGCCAAATGGGAAAGAGGTAGTACACGGCCTGGTGGAAGAGGAACAAGAGAGAATGAAGAGGTGGGAGCTGCCTTTGCCTCTATTAAGGCACTGGCTGGCTTTGTAGCCAAGAGAAGTAGTTCAAGGAACTCAAGCTTGGGAGCTTGAATTGTGGACTCTGGAGCGAGCCATCATCTGAGTTGTGATCGTATGGCATTCAATTCTTTAAAACGCCTTTCCCAACCTATTACTATATACCTTGGTGATAGCTCCTCCGTTTTTGCAACTGGTTCAGGAGAGATTACAATAGCTCTCCAGAATTCAAGCTTAACTATCCACGCTCTCTTCGTCCCAGACCTAACGTAGAATCTCTTGTCTGTGAGTTGTCTTCCAGCTGAAAGTCAGATAAGTTTTCGAAATGGGTCTTGCTTTATCAAATACAAAAGCAGTGATAAAGAGGAGCTTGTGGCTTTACAAGATGGACTCTACCATGTTCAGGTGGGAGCCCCTGGAAAGAAGACTTCGCTTTTGGCTACCGCTCTTGCTACTTCCTTACCAAGTTTTACTCTTTGGCATCAGCGGTTGGCTCATCCGAGCGACAAAACTCTTGCCACGTTAGTACCCCAAGAAACCTACAAAAGAGACAAGGAAGAGCAGGAGAGAATCTGCCAAGGATGTATCAAGGCGAAGCATACGAGGAAGTTTGAAAGAAAACCCCAATCACGGGCAAAAAAGGCATTTGAACTCTCGCGTTCGGATCTATGTGGTCCGATTAGTCCCTTGTCCAAGTCGGGCTTCTGATACTTTATTCTTTACATCGACGACTATACAAGGGCAACCTAGGTCAACTTTTTACGAACAAAGACCTCAACCGAGGTGGTTTCCGTCTTCTAAAATCTGCAAGCCAGAATTGAAAAAGAGTATCCCGCCTGGCCAATTACTAGGTTCCGGTGCGACAATGGCCGAGGTGAGTATGATAACTCACTATTTCGTGAGATTCTACGCATTGGTGTTATCACCTTTGAACCTAGTCGCCCCCAAACGCAGTCCAAGAATGGGGTTTCCGAGCGCATGATAAGGACTATTTTTACGAAGGCCCGCGCAATGCTGATTGATTCAAAATTGGAGGACGAATTTTGGGCAGAAGCGGTCAGTACTGCAGTCTACCTTCATGCGCGTACTCCCTCACAGTCAATGGGGGGCACTACTCCCTATGAGAAGTTAAAAGGCAAGAAGCCGGAGTTGGGACACTGGAGGAGATTTGGATGCACTGCCTTCAAGTTTATTTTAAAGGAGCTGAGAAAGGGCAAGTTTTCAGAGCGCTCTAAGGAGTGTATATTTTTGGGCTATGTACATGATACAAGCAAGATTTGGAGACTGTGGCATCCACAGAGTAGCCGCGTGATTGAGACTTCTGATATTGTGTTTGATGAACACCGAGTCTTGGGAACTCGTGATGTGAATAGTGGTGTGATTGAAATTTTACGCTCGTGTGTCTCAGAGAACATGCCACCTGAGGAGGACTCAGGAGTGTTGTGCCCACCTGGAGTACTGTCGAGCACGCAGGCACTACCAGCTCTGGGAGAGGTTGCTGGCCTTATAGAGCAGAGAGCACCTACTCCCTCACGCGTACGGGTGGAAGACTCTGGGTTTAAAGGGACCCGTGAGTGTACTAATTCTGATCTGGAGATTGAACTCGATCAGTCCACACCCTGCCCAGTCACGACAGATGACAGGTGTGAAGAAGCATCTCCTGCGGGGAGTCTAAGGCTTGAAGAACCCCCCCAAGTCCCCAAGATTATAAACTTGTACAGATTTCAAAGAGTTGTGGCAAGGGGGCACCCCAGTGCTCATTCCGCAATTCATGCGATGATGGGGTTTGGGGCAGTTGACAACACTGAAGTGGACCCGACTAGCTACCGGGATTCCTTGAGGTCGGGGCACTGCCAGGAATGGAAAACTGCTCTGCAGGAGGAGTTCAGGTTCCTAGAGGACAATCAGACCTGGTCTATTGTTGAAAGATCTAGCCTTGGGCATAGTGCGCACCCCATTGGATGCAAATGAATGTTTAGAACGAAGAGAAATCCTGATAAATCTATATGCTTTAAAGCACGACTAGTGAGCAAGGGTTACGAACAGCAGATATTTGGTGAGACCTTCCGTTCTGTGGCACAACTGACAAGTATAAGACTAGTTTTGGCTTTAGCTACCCTCAATAGGTGGGAGATTCATCACCTTGATGTCTGTATGGCATTTCGGAATCCGCCTTTGGAGGATACAGTCTACATGGAAATGCCAGAGGGTCTTGAGTGGCTTAAGCCTACCCTGGTCTTGGAACCCGACAACTCGATCCTCAGGCTCAATAAAGCTCTCTACGCTTGAAAGGAAGCTCCCCGCCTCTGGTACCAGCATATTGATCGCTTTCTTGGATCTATTGGACTTAGGAAATCAGAAAACGATCCCAATTTCTATTTCACTGGAGAGCGAAACCTATTTCTGGTTCTCTATGTTGATGATATCCTCCTTCTGTCAAAGTCCACACTTCTAATTCAGGAGGTTAAAGCCAAGCTATCGGGGAACTATAAGATGAATGATCTTGGTCTGGTAAAACAGTTCCTAGGGTTAGAGGTAACTACTAGTGTGGACTCCCTTTTCC
>Ga0307507_10006407_pt1 | contig 18105 bp, 16 predicted proteins | sample 7_EM_MG_FD_207223 | JGI IMG/M metagenome (GOLD analysis project Ga0307507, IMG submission 207223) | Populus trichocarpa ectomycorrhiza microbial communities from riparian zone in the Pacific Northwest, United States - 7_EM | ecosystem: Host-associated > Plants > Roots > Unclassified | place... | reverse complement strand
TGTGCCTTCTTGGCCAATTCATTTAAAGATCTAAGGTTCCCTGCAAAAAAGTAGATAACAATTTTTAGTGTCAATCTCCGAGATATATCACAGCCGAACAGCCTGAGATGGCCAAAATCCACATAACAGAGAAGGTCGGAATTCATACCTCTGACGTCGGCAATGCACAAAATTCGCACACCTGCCTTCTCAATCACTTTTTGGGGTGGAAGTTGGACAGGCTGAGGGGGCATCCCAGGCACAGAGCCATTTGGGACGTATTGCTGGTGATGTGCGCCGAATTGAGGGGGGCGGGTTTGTGGAGGTACCTGTGGCATAGTTAGAAGGGGAACTGTCAGAGTGTCGCCAAGAGATGAACGAGAAGCAATAGCGCCTAGAAATAGCGGCGGACACTTGGACTAGAGGGCGATCTGCAAGGGTTCATAGGTTTAACTTACGGAAGCCATTAGGTGTTTGAGAGGCTGTGTTGATGGAAATTTAATGCGTAAGAGAGGAGGATAGTTTAGGAATTTAAGAGATAGAGGAGACGGGGGAGGAGGTGAGAAATGCTTCGAGAGCAAAGGGAATAGGGGTTGATGAAAGACCGAGCAGTATTAGTAGTGTGCTGGATGAAAGCAGAGAGGGTAGGTTAACACAAGCCGAGAGTGTTGGTGGTGGTGGTGGTGGTGGTGGTGGTGGTAAAAAAATTCGTGAGTTGTGGGTTGAGGGCAATGAGGGTGCAAACAGCGGGAAAGGTGAAGTGGTGGTGGTGGTGGAGTGAGGTGGAGAGAAGGATGATGGTTGTGAACAGCAGTACCACGCGGTGAGCGGTAGAGTTGAGCGCGGGGATTGGAGGAGAGAGCAGAGCGGGCGAGGCAAGGCGCTGTGGAAAGGGTTATGGGTGAGGGTTGAGGGGGAGGAGGTGATCAGGTGGAGGGGGGGGGAGAGAGGCTGTTGGCAGCGGATGATTTTGCTCGGTTGTGCAGGCTAGGGCTTACCAGCCAATTAATAAAAGTAACCGGACATCTTAGCGCCAAGAATGAACCAAAATAGACGGGAGTGTCCGGATACTTTATGAATTAGCTAGTCCGGTATCATGGCCAGTCTACAGTCATATCATACTATTAACTTTACAGCAAACCGCAGCAGTAACCGCAGCAACACCAACGCAGTTAGAAAGGCCCAACTGATCTCACAGAGAAAGGTAAAAGTTCAAAAAACACCATGATACAGTATCATATTACAAGTATAGTACCCCCCTCCTCTTTGGAGTGACCGCAAGTATTTAAGTTAGGCTACCCGTCTACTGCTCGAGTCTGGCACTGTACTGTTCTGTTCCCCCATTCGCTAGTTCAATTTTTCCTATCCCCTCACATCCATGGATATTATATATACAAATTGTGGGGCAGAATGATATCGGTTAGCTACAGTACACTTTTTGTTTGCACTGCAGATTTCAAGCCCTCATTTTTATTTCTTTTCCCTTCTTTCCCCTCCCATGATACCTATATCATGCAGTACGGTTGAGCTCTCCAGTTCTTGTGCCCTGCATTAAATATCTCGGAACCCACTCCTTATTATACATGGAGGCACCCCACCCAAACAGTTGGTCACACCTTACTTTGCTCGCGCTCCATCATATCCGTGTATCACGCCTCCCGTACTGCGTTCTTGCTTCAAACCCGGGTCAGAATTTGCATAAACGAGAGCCATTCCCTCGGCCCTCATATTACCCAGCCTACTGTACCTTTGAGAACTTTACCGCACTTCTTTCTGTACGAGTATTCCTGCCTTGCTGGGAAATACCCTGAATGGGTAATAATATGCATAAGGATACAGCATAGATTCGTTTGAATCCAAATAAATTTACTAATACCGTCAAATTTGATATTATGCAACGCTAAATTCGTGACTACCGCAGCCTATTAACCCTCACATCAATTGGAACGAAAAAAAAACACAAAGGCACTTGCACCTGCGCCTGCACCTGCATTCATACCTTCCCCACCCAATGCTCGGGCACTCAGACCTGTCACCTAACATGTTGCGCCTTTCCCAAGGGCAACGATATCAGCTTGAGTGATGCGCCAAACTGTCTTTCCGCCATCCTGCTCCCCCTTGCCTTCCCAAACAGCCTCCTCCAGGACAACCCTGACAGCAGCCTTCCCAATGGCATCCGCATCCTGAGCCCACCCATCCTTCAGCTTTCCACCCGAGACAGCACCAAGGAGATTAGCCACACCATGGAGAGGGTACTCCAGCAGCCTAGCCTTCTCTCGCGACCCGACAATTAGTCCTGGCCTTAGGATTGCCGTCTTTTCAAATCCTATCTCGATAACCGCATCTTCCAATTCTCCCTTCATCTTCATGTAAGGGAATCGAGATGTTGAGTCTGCACCGGCGGCGGATATCAGGACATAACATTTCGCACCGGCTGCCTTGGCTGCCTTCGCTAAATCAAGGTTAAGGTCGAAGTCAATTTTACGCTGAGCCTCGAGAGAGCCGGCATCCCCACGAGTAGTTCCAAGGCCAGAGACAAAGGCGGTCGTGGGGATAGAACCAAGCGTTGCAGGCCACGTCGCGATATCGCTCGAGATGAGAGGCTTAAGCTTTGACCCAGGGTCGGTAATGGGGTGAGGATAAGGACGGCGCATTAAGGAATACACATGGGAGACTTGTGGGTTTGAGAGAAAGTGTTGGAGCGCGGAGGAGCCCTTCCCACAAGAGCGTTAGTAAAATTACATTATCAGTATTTTTTTTTAAAAAAAACATGCTTTTCCAAGAGGCCTAAGGGATGAAATGAAGATAACAAAAGACAAGAACAAGAGCCCCCCATAGAGATGGGTAACAAAAGGAGGAATGAATGAGTGTACTCACCACCAGACCCGTGCTCCCGACTATCGAAACAGACTTTGCGGAACTCATGTCGCGACCTATTTGCACTGATGCGAGGGTAGAGTGAATTTCGTCGGACTTGCAGGACACTTTGACGGAAGACGGCTGCTAAGTACTGGCGGTCGGTCCGGGCGTTTCCTTACTAACAAAGGAACGATCGGGCTTAGGAAGGACCTAACGAGCGGAAGAGAGAAGCGAACATTCACGTGCCAGAGGCACGGCACGAGAAGTATCCGAGGAGTGTGCAATTCTGCGCTCTCTAGCTGTTACACATATGCTCGGGTATGGGGTATTGCGCGGGTCGGCCATAAGAGAGACTAGTTACTCCTGCTTAGCTGGAACATGGCATTCCGCCTGTCTTTGAGATGACTTTACTGTACGTTGAGTGACCACCGGTATAATGCAAGTCTGCAATCCCTATTCCCCGACTCAGGGTAGGGCATTAGTATTAGTCTACCGCAGAGGCGTTCAGCCCAAGACTACTCCATACCGGAGGGTATGATACTCAAGTATGTTTCCCCACAGATTTTACAAAAAAAACTTGAGGTACTTCTTTACTCGAGTGACAGGGTATGCATGCTTCCCCCCGTTTGTTCCCGAATTTCACGGCTCTTAAGCGTACGGGCACAGGCTAGCACTAAACAAGGAACACGGATCGGCGGATGTGGAAAGAAAACCTATCATAACACCAGTATTCTATGCCAGCCAATCCCGAACCCTCCCTGTAGAATACCGGAAATGTTTTTTTATCCCAGCAGAAGCACAATGTCCCGCCCACAGCAAAGAAAATAGTACTTCAACTTCTGAGCAAGAGAAAATCACAAAAAATCATAAAAAATTGAAGTATTTCTTTTAAAACAAGCCAGAAACACCCTACTAGCCCCTAGGACTTTCTCTCATACCAAAAGATAAATATGTAGATAGCGCGTGTGTCTCAAAAACGTTCTCTTCAGGAAAATGCTGGGGCATCCTGCCAAGCTATTATATGTTGAGAACATGCTTATTACATTGTTTGGCACCTAAGGAAATCATTGGACAAAACATCGTGTTTTTGCTGATAGAAAAACCTCGCTGGTACCAGTATTCTACAGGGAGGGGCTCGGGATTGGCTGGTAACTTATTGAAAAGGTTTTCTCAAATAAACTTGAAGGCATTTCCTTCTCCAATAATGCCCCAAATACCGGTCGCAGTGGCTAAAACCTCTCATCCCTTCATCTGTATCATACCGAATTTCGCTCATAGAAAGCCGACCTAGCCAATCGACGAACTTGGCCTTCCCCTTGCTGAAGATAAGCCACCGTTTATACCTTTGGGGGTTAGGAGGTGGTGGCTAGCGTCTAAAAACAAGTTGAGGGCACCAGTCGTGCCAACGGGAGGGGCTTGATGATATCAGAGTGGCGCATCCTAGCGATGTGGCTCAGCAATAGAAAGAGCATGATGCCGGTATCATATTATCATACTGCACTCGTCATCACCCCAAGGGCCAAACCCTGAAGTTAACTTTTTATTGTTGCTTGCCGGTACCCGAACTCTTATGCTCTCCTCAGACTCCTCTTCGTTCATGAGCTGGGCGGCATCCACCCAACCCTTCCCCCCCTCACTCTCCGCCATCGTCTTCTCTGCTTCGGTTGTCAACACGCCCTCAGAACCGCTTCCTTACCGCGCAAACACAAAAGGTGAGATCCCCTGATTTTTTCGCCATAAGAACTCTTGCAATTTCCAATGATGATATCGCGTCCACGGGAGCGGCCTGAGAAACCGCTTTCCGTGTCAAATATGTTACAACCCCATCTGTATTCACCTTGATGAGGCATTATTTGCTGTTAGATTCTGAGCCATCACTCACTGTTAAAATTTGTGTTTTCGTTATCATTTCCTCCCCAAGACAATTTGTTTTACGGGCAACAAAGTTTGTTAACCAAGTCCGACGACGACGTCCATCACTCATAGGGCAGCACAGTACATACAAAGAAATAACAATTCAAACATTTGATCTCTGTTCCCATTCATCTCATCCTAGTTAGGCGCCATGTGCTCCTCTTCCGCTCAGCAATTGGTCGACACGAATAAAGAAAAGTCACCCCTCACTGGTGGCGGTGTCTTGAGCACTGGTGGTTTGGGAAAACCCCCAGGGCAGAAATGTGTCGATTGTGGTGATTACTCGTGTTGCTGGTAGGCTTTTTTACCCCCAAGCCTTTTCTTCATTTTTTTTATTACTTTCCCGGAATGGGGTGCAAAAATGTTGCTAACTGTTGTTGTTGTGGAAATCCACGTAGCATTCCTCTTCCTTGTATCATCACCTGAGAGAGCCTGGCGCTTGTGATGGAAAAGGGAAGCGAGGTTCTTTTTTCATGGATTATGTTTACTTTTTTTTCTTATGCCACATCTGAGTTTGGATGCTTTTGCCATGGGATTTGCGGGTGCTACCGGTGCTCGGATTGAATTGAATTGAATTGGGTTGGGTGGAACTCGATTTGGGTTGCGCAGTTTCGTGTTGTATGGATTGGGATTGAACAATGCACTCTTGTGAGCTATAATAACGATATTATGATAAACTATGAAGCCGAGTTGTACCCGGGCACTGTGCGAGTTCATCGTACGCCTGCGATTAGCGGTGCCGGTATTTTTTGTGTTTGTATAGACTTTCTCACACCAGATCACGAGTTCGATAACTAGATGGCTGCTGGGCGGTGTCGGCCATTCACCCGGTAGATCGACTGAATATTAGATTACTTATGGTTGGGTTCCGGCTCACAATAATTGTTCCTGTCAGGGCCGTCAGCAAAACTACTCGTACTTGCCCGGTAATCTGACAGGAAGAGAAAGAAGAAAAGAAAAGGAAAGAAAAGAAAAAAGAAAAAGTTAATCACGGGACCATGGAAGGTTGCTTTTATCGATGGGGGATTAAATGAAGACCTTTGATTCGCTGGGTGCGGGAATCCCTCGATGGATGTTTTTTTCCCTCTTCTTTTTCTTCTCTTTCTCCTGCCAAGGGGATTGAGGTCTCGCCCAATCCTGCAGCAGCACGTCATCAGACGGTCATCAACGAGCCAGCATCTAGACTTTTTTTCTTCTTTTCGTTTTCTGCCTGAATTTCTCGTGAGTTTGGTCAGGGGGGAGAAGTAAGTATTATTCTTGTTATTGTTGTCATTGTTGTCATTGTTATTCAGTATTACAGAGTTGGATAGAGAATGTGGGGGAAAGAAATGGGGAAGAAAAAAAAAGAAGGAAAAGGGAAAAGGGAAGCAGGCCTTTCCTCTGCCTTTTTTATTGGCTCTTTTGCCTTACTCGAGTACTGGAATTTCCTTTCTACCTCTTTAAAAATTGCTGTGCTTTCACCGTTTAGTTATTGATTGACGGAGCTAGGAGTCCCGTAAGGCAGGAAGCGAAAGGCAATAGAAAAGAAGCGTTTAACAGTTCAGCCTTCAGCCTCTCTCTCTCTCTCTCTCTCACCATCATCTTCGTCTGACTCCCATTCTTTCCTTCTCTCCCTCTATCTCTTTGTGTCTTTCCCTTTCCCCGCACATATATTACTCAGGGTCTATCTCTTGCTCGCTTGAGTGTTGCCTCATCTCGGGTCTCTCCTCTACCCTTGCGTCGGTTCTCGTCATCCATCGCTCCGACCACCCCCCCCCCCCCCATCTCTCTCTTCAGCCAACCTTTCCTTCCATCTTCCTTCCATCTGCATACTTACCACTCAAACACTATTCGTCACCCTCCTTCTGCCCTGGTTTGCATATCATCTTTTCGAGTCCGCTCATTACAGAATCGAATAGTACTACCTCGTACATAGCCCGCCTAGTCGGTCGTCCTGGCTTCGAAGTATTCCAAATTTCGCCAAACTCGTGACACAATTGCTGAAAGTTATCGGCAATCGTTATTTCTACTGTTGCACGCTCCGACAACCTTCTCTAAAGATGAAGCATCCCCTGATGCTTCACATACCCCGGTTACTACTACCAGCACTCATCCTCCTATGTTTGCTCTCGTGGTCGAACCCGGTGCAGGCTGACAAGCCGGGCCCGGTGACGAGTGTGCATAAAGCTGGAGTTTGTGCAATGCGTGGTCAGGTACCGTTCTCAACTCCCACTTCTTGGGCTTTTCGAGACCATCATCTGAGGGACAGTTGGGCTCGACAAAGCTAATGATGGTGCGTAGTGTGGCAAGAAATCCTTTTTCGGGGGGCAATTGCCCTGTCCCGATAACACGCCGGCTACTGAACCGAGCCCCAAGACCAGGAAACGGTTGGTGGAGATTTGTGGGGATACTTGGAAGGATGGACCGGTCTGCTGCGAGGATAATCAGGTGTGTTGGGAGGAATTCTGTCTGCTTTTTGCTGGGGCTTTGCTTACTCTTGGTGGTTTGGGATCCAGCTGGAGGATTTGTCGAAGAATTTGAAGAGAGCTGAAGCGCTCATCGCTTCCTGCCCTGCTTGCGAGGCAAACTTCTTCAACCTCTTTTGCACTCTCACTTGCTCACCCGATCAATCGTTGTTCCTCAATGTCACCGCCGCCCAAACCGCGAGCGCCGGGAAGGAGATGGTCACAGAGTTAGATTACTTTGTCTCCCATTCCTACGGGAGCGGATTCTTCGACTCGTGCAAGGACGTCAAGTTTTCTGGCACCAATGGCTATGCTATGGATCTTATTGGTGGGGGTGCGAAGGATTACCCTGCATTTTTAAAGTTCCTAGGAGATGAGAAGCCGTTTGGATCACCGTTCCAGATCAACTTTCCCCCCGAAGACAAATTGGGTGCCCCGATGAAGGCAATGGATCATTCACCCAAGAGATGCAATGATGGAGATGTGGCCTACAGATGTTCTTGTGTTGATTGTCCCGCTGTCTGTCCCACCCTTCAAGAAGTTGAAGTAGGGAAGGAATGCAAGGTCGGGGTAATTCCTTGCCTTAGCTTCGCAGTTATACTCATCTACTCAATTTCACTATTCATTCTTGTTGGGGTATACACTGCCACTAAAACCTACAAGAATTTGAAAAAGAGGAATTCTGAGCGTGCCAGACTATTGCAAGACAGTACACCGAGTGACGATGAGGATGAAGGTGATGTTGTGGGAGCTGGAATGATGGATATGCCTTACAGGGAATATTTCTTGAATTCGCGTTTGGACGATTTATTTTCCTGGTTGGGACATACATGCGCATCTTTCCCCGCTGTTACAGTCTCGGCTAGCATCATAATTGTTGGCTTGTTGAGTCTAGGTTGGCTCGGGTTCAGCATCGAAACAGACCCTGTGAGGTTGTGGGTTAGTCCTACATCCGAAGCTGCTTTGGAGAAGAAATTCTTTGACGACAATTTCGATCCGTTCTACCGCGCACAACAAGTGTTCTTGGTTAACGATACCACGGAAGCAGGAGCTTCTCCAGTTCTGAGTTATGATGTATTGAGTTGGTGGTTTGATGTTGAGAATCGCATCAGGAGATTAAAGAGTTTGAATCACGGAGTCACTTTAGACGATGTTTGTTTGAAGCCTACGGATGCCGGATGCGTTGTTCAGAGTGTTGCTGGATATTTTGGGAACAGCTTCTGGAATGTCAAAGAGGGGACGTGGCGGAGGGATTTGAGATCTTGTGCGGCGCAACCTGTTCAGACTCAGTGCCTGCCGGACTTCGGACAACCGTTGAATAAGAACTTAATTCTTGGAGGGTGGCAAGATACTGGCGATGTTGTGGATTCTAGGGCTATGATCGTTACTTGGGTTCTAAACAACCACGCAGAGGGATCCAAGGAACTTGTGAAGACTATGGATTGGGAGCAGAGCTTGAAAAGTACGCTACTTGCTGTGCAGGGCGAAGCTAAGGAGAGGGGGTTGAGATTGAGCTTTTCAACCGAAGTTAGTCTCGAGGAGGAATTGAATAAGAGCACTAACACTGACGCCAAGATCGTTGTTATCAGCTATATCGCCATGTTCATCTACGCTAGCCTCGCACTGGGAAGCGCAAGTTTGACAATCCCTCATGTCCTGAGCCAGAGCAGTAGACTCCTTGTGGAAAGCAAATTTACCCTCGGAATCTTTGGAATCATCATTGTCCTTATGAGCGTCTCTGCAAGTGTGGGGTTGTTCTCGGCAATGGGCATTAAAGTAACCCTTATCATCGCTGAGGTCATCCCGTTCCTTGTTCTTGCTGTCGGTGTGGACAACATTTTCTTGATCGTTCACGAGTTCGAAAGAGTCAACTATTCGCATCCGGATGAGAGAGTGGAAGTTCGCGTTGGAAAGGCAATGGGCAGAATGGGTCCAAGCATTTTACTCTCTGCAACTTGTGAAACTATTGCTTTTGCGCTGGGTGCTGTCGTCTCTATGCCTGCAGTTAGGAACTTTGCTATTTATGCCGCTGGTGCAGTGTTCGTCAATGCTTTGTTGCAGGTTACCATGTTCGTGGCCGTGTTGTCGTTGAACCAGAAGAGGGTCGAGAGCAACAGGATGGATTGTTTCCCCTGCTTCAAGGCGCCTGGTGGCTATGAGAGTAATGGTTCTGCTACCAACGTTGGAGGAGGGATAGTGTCCAATGCGAGAGGGGAGGGTATTCGGAATGCACCTGGATTCTCTATGGAGGAGGAAGGCATTTTGCAGAAATTCATAAGGAAGGGATATGCGCCGGCTCTATTGCAGAAACGCACTAAGCGGGTTATCGTGGGCTTGTTCTTGGGGTTGTTCACCGCCGGAATTGCGCTTTTGCCAAAGGTTGAGCTTGGGCTGGGTATGATACACCCCACTTTGTCATCAAGCCCGGATATTAACGTTTTAATGTTTAGACCAGAGAATTGCCATTCCGAGTGATTCATACTTGATTGGCTACTTTAACGACCTTTACGATTACCTAGACGTTGGACCACCAGTCTACTTTGTGACCAAGGATTATAACATTACCTCCAGGGAAGAGCAGCAATCACTTTGTGGGCGCTTTTCGACATGTGATACATTTTCACTCTCAAATGTTTTAGAACAGGAGAGAAAACGTCCCGAGATTTCGTATATTGCAGAACCTGTCGCTAGTTGGATCGACGACTTCTTCCTATGGTTGAATCCCTCCCTCGATCGATGCTGTAGAGTCAAGAAGAAGAATCCTTCCGAACTCTGCGACGAGTTTGAGAGTGATCACGTCTGTAAGGTTTGCTTCAAAAACCGGGATCCGGCTTGGAACATCACCCTCGACGGCATGCCAGAAGGCGACGAGTTCCTGGGCTACCTAGACACCTGGCTGCAAGCTCCGACAGGGGAAGAATGCCCAGTAGCCGGCAAGGCTGCCTACTCACACGCAATCGTTCCCGACCACAACCACAAGACCATAAAGGCCAGCCACTTCCGCACGTCCCACACTCCGCTCCGCAGCCAGAAGGACTTTATAGACGCCTACGCCTCCGCCCGCCGTATCTCCCAGGTTCTCTCGCAAAAGTCCGGCCTTGAAGTCTTCCCTTACTCCAAATTCTACATCTTTTTTGACCAATACTCTTCCATCGTCGGCCTCACAGAGGCGCTCTTACTCGCGGCTCTAGCATGTATATTCCTAGTCTCTTCTATATTGCTTGGAAGCGCGCAGACGGGACTGGTAGTTAGCGCTACTGTGCTAATGATCGTTGTGGACATTCTGGGCATAATGGCACTCTGGGGCGTAAGCCTTAACGCAGTTAGTCTGGTAAACCTAGTAATCTGTGTTGGTATCGGCGTTGAGTTCTGCTCGCATATTGCCCGAGCCTTCATGTTTCCCAGTCGCAGCGCCGTTGACCGCGCTCGCGGCTTCCGCGGGAAAGATGCCAGAGCACTCAGCGCCCTCGTCCAAGTCGGCGGTTCCGTAAGTTCCCCCCTATTCCTCCTCCTTATATATATTCCCTTAGACCTAATATGAAAAAAAGGTATTCACCGGCATCACCGTAACAAAACTCATAGGCGTCTGTGTACTCGCGTTCACCCGCTCCAAGATTTTCGAAATATACTACTTTAGAATGTGGCTTGCCTTGGTCATTGTTGCCGCTACGCACGCATTGGTCTTCTTACCCGTTGCACTGAGTTACCTCGGTGGCGAGGGATATGTCCCGGACGATAATTACGGTGGGTTAGAAGAAGACTTGAGAAGTCGGACGTATAGGAATCTCGTGCCGGCCGATTACGATGAGAGTTCCGAGGAGGACTAGTTGATCCGCCCTAGGAGAGCGTACGTAAGATGGTATGAATGTGATGGACATGCAAGCATGGATGGATTAGGGACTTGGGGTGTTTTTTCTTTCTTTCTTTCTTTCTTTTCTTCTATAACAAATAGCCCCTGGCGCCCTTTTCTTTCATCCCTTTATTATTACTCATACTGGCTTGAGCATATATTCTGGTTTTCTGGTTCTTATTATTTTTTCTTACCTCTATTTTTTTTTACCTGTTTGCTATGTGGGTTTGTTGCAGTGACCATACCTTGCTATATCATGTTTGCAAGGTCTGGCCTGGCGTGGCGTTGGTTTGTACGGCTATGGTATAGTATAGTAGTAAGTATGGAAATTGAGGGTGTCTTTCTTTTACGCCCTCTACGGCTGGATGGATATGCATTGGTTGGTAGATTTCTGGCTTGAATTTTTAGTACTTTTTACTGCGGGTGAGGATAAAAAAAGTAGGTTAATAGATATCGATATCGGCATTTGTACCTAGGGTTTACTTTCTTGCGTGAACTAAAGCGAGAACTTGAACCGATAAGAATGTTTATGGCATGTTGTAGCCTGTCGGTTGGATAGATGATAGCTCGTATAGTATTGTGCCCTGCCATGGTATATAACTTGAGATTCCGGGACTTATTCTGCATCTAGTCTATCTATTCATACACACATAATTCACAAAAACGCGCTGTGGGTAACTTACGCCATAACCCCTAATCGGCAGGGGGCAAAAATCACAACACATCACTCACTGACTCACTACTCAAACAATCTTGTCCATCAGTACGGAATCGTGCCTTAAACTGTTTGCACCTTATACTATACCGCGATATCAATAACAATATACTGGATATAGGCGGACTAAAATCGGACTTGCCCCTTGGACGTGATTAAATCCCAATGGTAGCATGCCCAACTGGTAGTACAGTACTCCCTCACTCAGCCATAAACAAACCTAATCGAATTTGGAGAGAAATACCGGTGGGGACATTATACATTGATTTAAAATAAAGATAGAAAGAAAAGAGAGAAAAATAAAAAGATTCAGTTCTCAGGAACACATAAAAGTAACTGTAGCAATAAAACTATGATAATATTATTATTATGATAATAATTATTAGAAAAAAGCACAACCTGATTATCTGATAGTATGATAATTTACTGGTTATCAGATTAGGGTATGATGCAAATTTTGTGTTTAAGTTGTGACTGTTCAAACTGTAAGATCCACATAAATAGTCTGAGCTTTCTACTTTTCTTCAAGTTTAGATATAAGAAGGCTTCTTCCCCTTCTTCCCTTTCTTCCCTTTCTTCCCTTTTTTTTCTTTTCTTTTTTTCTTTACAATTACCATTATTCTATCCTAAGGGTATAATTAAGTTTTAATAATATTATTATAAAAGTTTTTTTCTTTTACAATAACATTATTCTCTTATTACTTTGCTAGATAATATTTTCTCTTTCCCTCACCTTTTCTCTCTTTATTCCATTGTTACTTGACTTACAGAACTTGCTAACAGTTTTATTAGGTGCTGGGAGTTATAAAGAATCGGGCAGAATACAACAACTTACGAGTATCAATTTCAAACCTCTCTCACTATTTCTATGATCGACATTTATCTTTGGCCTTTTCTTTATTCTTATATGAGAGCTTACCTTTCAGATAAGTCAGTTAATAGTTCTTTTGAGTATAATTGCTGATTTGTCTTACTTGCTAAAAAGCATAAAGAGAGATATTATATAATAGGAGATAGTAAAGCTAAGTAGTCTTATGAGTACACTCTTACACCTTAAAGTACTTTACATTTTGAAAACCATAATAGTCTAGATACTTGATAGATTACTAAGTCTGGATTAGACTATTATTTATATCTTGAGTTTTCAAGTTGAGAATTCAGCAAATATATTAATCCAAGATCCAAAACCAAAACCAACTAATAAATAGGGCAACCCCCTTAAAATACTTGGCTAACTAAAACAAGAATTCCAAACACTCATAGTCTGTAAATGCTAACTTACATTAAAATTTATTATGTCTCTTATCACCTGAGCTGTTTTGTTTATTTTCTCCTCATCCACTCTTTCTTTTTCTATCATGTCTATTCCTCTATTTATCTTTCAATCTTTCAACGCTAACTACTTATTTTCTTATTTCTTCTTTTATATTGTCCTTGTCTTATTTCTTTTAATACAGTTTTATCACCCTTTTTCAACTTTCTAATAACTATTCCTAAACCAACTACCACAATCATACCTTTATATATTGCAAATCGATACTTCAATTTTTAGAAATCCTTAAGAATAAAAATTCAAAGAGTTTTCAACCATTAATGAAGATATATATTTATTCTTTCTTTTGACTTCAATTGACCTACATCTCAACTTACTAGGTCTTACTAGTTACCGACATGGAAAAATATTTTCTTAGATTACTTGTCTTATTAGGCAAGATGACTTTCCAGATTGGATATGACAGCTAGATACTAGGGAACTTCTCAATTGCTAGATTTTTTCAAATAATTATACTACTACAAATACACATTATTTACTATGTCTAGATATGAGATTCTTATACACAAGAAGATCTATCTTATCTTACCAGAGTGAAAACCTACAACTCCTTTTCTTATATGAATGATTTTCACATTTATCGACTTTGCATTCAGGAATTCTTTTTTTTCTTCTTTCAAGAAAGGCTTATCTTTGTATGAAGCATTTACCTAATTTTCTGAATTGTTATCTGTATTCAGACTGATCTTATGAGAGTCTTCAAGCCACATCTTGATTCTAATGCTACTATTGCTTCTTCCCTCTGATTCTGCTTTTATTTGCACATCTAACATTGTCTTCAAGTTTTGGCTTGATAGTATTGGTCAATTCGCTACTTTCTTGGAGTAGTGCACAAATTAGCACATCTTCTCTCTTAGTGTCTTTAAAAGTCTTTTTCTGCCTTTCAATCATATGTGAAATCTTAGCTTTACTCAGACCTGAAAAAAGATCAATTCCCTTTCCTGAAGTTAGAAGTTGAATCTTTTATATGTAAACTTTTGATAGGACCTAGCGATTTTAGCTTTGAGTAACTAATTCACTAATTGCCCAAGGGAAATTAAAGTCTCATTTTCTGCTTACAATTTATACATCCTTATATTTAAAAAAAGAAAGTATTTGTGTGATTATATTTTTCAAGTAAGCACAAAAGTTTATTGTACCCTCATGAGAGAGTTGAGAGCAGAATGACGAGTGGAAGAGAATGATTAGTGAGTCAGTTTGAAGTGCTTAGTTAAGGAGATATTTAAGAAGTATGTTTAATAGAGAGTTGTAGCCTTTATAGAAGACTGAAGCAAGATTGAAGTTAAATTAAATATTAATAATAAGAGGGATAATATTATAAGGTTTGATTGGTCATATCTATAAGAAGAACATCTACTCTATATCCCTAAATACAAGTTATAATGATACTTTCCACTATTAAGCAAGTACTAGTAGTATTTGCAAACTTAAATATGACAGGTATACTTCTGCTGTACTCAGGAAAGTGCCATCAAGGTTTTCATCCTCTGAAAATCAAAATTAGAGGCCTTTTACTGAGGCTATTCTTTTCCTTTGATATCTTAATAAGTGATTTCTTAATAACTTAATTAGATAATAGTTGACCAGAGGACTATTTTCTAGAATTTGCAAACTAATTTTCATATAAGAGCTACGTTGACACTAATGGTTTTAGTAGCTGATGACAATCTTTCAAAATGACTATTATAAGTGAAAATATTCAAACTATTGCCTGTGAACAAGCCATTATCGCAATCTATTTGGAAAGAATGCTAAACCTACCATCTCTTCAGATTAAAAGATAAGCTATAGAAAATATTAGAACCTTTTTACAATGTATGGATATTTGCTAGGCTAAGATTGTTGAGTATTTGATACTATCAATCGATGTTTTGATAGCATAGATCAGCAATTGAATAATATTGATTAGTGCGTTAACACTATTAATCAGCATTTTAATGATTGTAATTAGTAGTTGAAATATATTAAGTGACATTTGGAAAAAGATATAGAGTATGATATATTTTGATAAAATCTATTATCATTATAATAAAAGTAAATACTATTTTGATGCAGTTACTCTTTGCCTTTACTTATGTGATATTGAATATGTGGAGTTTATTTTTTCTAATTAATATAAAGGGAGTCATCTTTGTTTTCCTTTTGATTTTTACTCTGAGTGGCTTCTTTATATAAGCGTAATGTAAATAATTTTTGTTTACATTTGAGTTCTTTCTAAAATCTAAATGATCAATATATTTCGAGTTTTCCCAATCAAAAGTGATAATTGATACTCTTAATAGTCAGCTACTATAAGGCTTTTCTCTCTAGTAACTTGAAATTTAGTAACAATTGATTGAAATTGAACTAAATATATTATTAAATTCTTCTAACTTTTTAAATATAAGTAATATATATTCTATCCATTGATATTTGTAATAAATATTACGGTAAAGGTCTCATATACCACACATCTTTTTAAAAATATTCTCAAATGTTAGAATGTTCTTAAATGCTACAAGAATAAAATTATGTAAGTTTTTTTATCTGTACATTAACTGCAGGTTCATTTGCTTAATATAAATTATTAGCTAGGGCTTGGCACTCATAATGAAGAAGCCTACGATACTAGAGAGAGAGAGAGTATTTTAAATACTTTTACTTCTTCTATTATTTTTATCTGGGCTTTAATTGGTTTATATATTTTGCCTCTTATTACACAGAAGCCTTGTGAAAGACCAAGGAAAGAGCTTATTCAAATTGATGAGGTTTAGTAAATGTAGTTGTTTGCCCCTCAATTAGGTATCACAAATTTACTAGATTAGGCTTAATATCTAAGGGGAAAATGCTTGAAAAGCTGGGGTATTAGACTCAATTCAGCTACTTGTTAGATTCTAATAACCAGTTATTAATCTCCTATGCAGGGTTTTATGCTGAATTAGGTTCTTGAACCTTTATTTACTCTGAATTTTAATCATGTAAAAAAATTAATTATGAAAAAAAACTTATATAATATAATTCTGTGCCATCTGAGAGTAGTGTGGCATTGGAGGCAATTTTTTGAAATATGAGTGGCATATGAGACCTTTACTATTATTAAGAGTAATATTACTAGAATTGTATTTGGTAGACTACATATCTTACTATACTTCTATATTTAAACTCTGTATACAAGCTTTTTAAATACATTTACTAATTTTCTACTAAAGGGCTTGAGCTTGAAATTGAGATAGCATATTAGATGTTACTTCTGCTACTGTTGAACTTGCTGTGAGAAAAATCCTTTTAAGGCTTCCATTCTATATACTGTATAATATATTGTAGTTATTTGTTAATAATATGCTTAGAAAATATATAGGATGATTAACTAGTAAAAGTTATGGAAGTGAAATAGTCTAAATCAAGATCCTCAGCTTTCGTCCAGAACATGTTAACTACTTGGACTACCTAATAGAAGTCTATATAATTGAATATTACTATATCTTATTACCTCTCTACTAAAGTTTATTTTCAATTCACTTTGTCTCATAAAATTACTTATTTTGACTAACCATGAAATTCTATTCCCTTACTGCCAACAAGACACTCTGATTATTAAGAATGCAAGACACGTGTTGATCCTATCCTTATATAACAACCCTATGAATACGTAATGACAAAGGACTATAGCACAGGCCATATAGTATACCAAGAGGAAACCAGAGTTGGTATAGCTTTGTATAATGTCATACTAAATTGTTGGCTCAGCTTGGTGTGGGGGTCTACTAGACGGGCTATAGCTATAAGAGGTATTAGGGTAAGGCAGAGTAACTCTAGGCGGAAATAGTTACCTTGCTAGGCAGGGTAACCTTTGGGTAGTATACCCAGGTAACCTAGCTAACCTAGTATAAATATTGCATTGATCTCCACAGTGACTATATAGATGGTCACACAAAGTCGACTACACAATAATTCCATAAAAGGGTGAAGTTATTTTATATTAGGAATCACGTAACCCTACCTAGGAGGGCTCAGTTACACTACCTTCATAGACAAAGTCATACAGGGAAAAGGAAAACAGGATTCTACCTTGACTAGAGCCATTGACATTACTGGTGCTAATTTGGGCCTGAGTAGTAGCAATACTCAAAGAGCAAGGAGTCTCAGAATATGGTATAATGTGAGAATGCTTTGCTAACACCCCCCTCTGGCCTCCAGATTGGAACGGTAAACACTAATAGACCTGATATGTAGTTGAGTGTTTCATAGCAAATGAATATCCGTGGAGATCACCCTAGCAGACCATATATATTGTGGCCATCCAACTAACCAGAGGCTGTTCGCTGGATATATATGGTGTGCATGGATGGCTGCCCGAAGGGAGGTGGCCTATTTTGACTGTATTAGCTAGCATCGGACTAAGGACTGACTAAATAAGCCTATGAGTAGTATGATAGGCCTCAGGGTGGACTCTGGGGTATTCTGAGATTTGGTACATATTGGTTCCAAACAAGCATCTGAAGGTATGCCTGGGTTAACCCCGGACATTTAAGTTGTAGCATTACTATTAATTGTTAAGTGGACTCTAGAGGGGGACATCTTACTACGAAAGGGAGTAGAGTGGGAAGCATGGTTCTGGGTAGTGCCTGTGAAAGCCAAGATATCAGCATTAACTATTGTAAGGGCATGTAGTCAAATAACTAGTACAGGATAATAAGTAAATTATCTGATTAACTATATAGCCTATATATAGTAGATAAAACTGCGGCTAGGGCAGTAAGTCCTATGAGTGTCTCTCCAGTGGTTAACAATACAATTAGCCACTAGTAGGTTGACGATAGGAAGAGTTTTTCTCCCCTGAAGTCCTATTTGAGATACAAAACTGAAGGCTCTCTGATTGACGGAGATAAGTACGCCTCAGCCTTATAATAACTGGAGATGTTATTGTGATAATTGTTACAATCCTCTCCTCCCGGGTGATACTTGCAGCAGGCAACCGATAGTCTCCTAACGATCACTTCTCTGGGCCCAATAGCTGTTGCGATAGCTAAGT
>Ga0307507_10006406_pt1 | contig 18107 bp, 13 predicted proteins | sample 7_EM_MG_FD_207223 | JGI IMG/M metagenome (GOLD analysis project Ga0307507, IMG submission 207223) | Populus trichocarpa ectomycorrhiza microbial communities from riparian zone in the Pacific Northwest, United States - 7_EM | ecosystem: Host-associated > Plants > Roots > Unclassified | place... | reverse complement strand
CTCGCCGAGGAGTTGGGCAAGCAGTTGGCGGAGGTCCAGGCCGAGCGGGAGGAACTGGTGATCGCCGATCGGGTCCTGCGCCGGCTGGCCGAACAGGACCGGGCTGCGCGGGAGGCCGCCGCGGTCGACGCACCGACAGCGGCCCGGGAGGCATACGGCTACCACCTCTACGAGGACCACGCCGCGGGCCGGAAGTTCCGGACGTTCCTGCACGGGCGGGCCTGGACGGCGCACGCCGAGGGCCCGAAAGCATTGTTCGATCACGCGGTGGGCTGGTTGCGTCGGCATCGGGTGCTGCTGCCCAGGGTGAGTGTGCTGGCCCGGCAGATCGCCGAGGTTCGGCGGATCGCGGACAAGAGGCTGCACACGACGGTCGCCAAGGCGGCCCGGCGGGCCGATCCGGCTCTGCCCGGGGACCTGGTGGGCGTATCCAGGACGGAATGGAGGACCAGATCGGATCGCTCGGCCTGCTTCTGAACGCCGTGGAGCTCTGGACGACGCGGTACATGGAACATGGACACCGCCGTCGCCCAGCTCCGTGCTGAGGGCCACGAGATCCGCGACGAGGACGTCGCCCGCCTGTCCGCGCTCAAGCACTCCGCAAGCGGCCGGGCTCGACGACGAAGAGGACGGCGGACAGGACTGACCGGGCGGTGGGTCAGAGGGCGAACTCGACGGGTTCCTTGCCCTGCGTGACGAGGCTCTTCCACAGGTCGCTGGGGTTGCCGGTGGAGGCGTTGCGGAACTCCTCCCAGTACCAGTCGGCGCCCAGGAGCTGCTTGACGCGGGGTACGGCGACTCCGTCGGGTCCGGTGTAGTAGCGGACCTTCTCGATCTTGCCGTCGGTGACCGCCTGATAGATGGCCTTCGCGGTCACGGCCGGGCTGGAGCCGGTGCCCTGCATGCTGAAGAAACGCTGCATGCCGGACTGGTAGTCCTCGGGAATGTCGCCCGCCTGGTCGATCTTTGTAAAGATCCGTGTGGCGTGGGCGCCCGGGAAGACCGCCTTGACCGAGACGCCGAAGTCGGCCATCTCGACGTTGAGGCCCTCGGAGAAGGCCGCGACCGCGGCCTTGGAGGCGGCGTAGACGGCGGTGTAGGGGTAGCCCTGGTCGGCGCTGATCGAGGAGATGTTGACGATCACGCCGGAACGCTGCTTGCGGAAGTGCGGCAGGAAGGCTTTGGTCAGGGCCATCAGGCCGAAGACGTTGGTCTGGAACTGGTCATGGATCTGCTCCATCGATGCGGCCTCGACAGGGCCCATGTGGTAGTAGCCGGCGTTGTTCACCAGTGCGTCGATGCTTCCGAACCGGGCGGCAGCCTGTTCGGCGAAGGCAGCATCGGCGCCCTCGTCGTTGACATCGAGCAGGAGGGTCTTCACGTTCGGCAGGTCGTTGTGGAGGGCGAGGTCCGTCTCCTTACGGACGGTCGCCACGACGTTCCAGCCCTGGGACGCGAACAGGCGAACGCTGTCGCGGCCGAAGCCGGAGGTGGTGCCGGTGATGACAACGGTGCGGTTCATGAGAGGGACTCCTTCGTGACTTTCTGTGCTGGATCGGTAGATGTGCGTCTGCGCTCGGCTTGAAAGGGAGAGCGCAGACGCTTCGCGTCGGCTCCGCAGGTCGCCGTTCGCAAAAGTCCTCTCGAAACCGGCGTGTTGTGCGAGGCACTTCTGAGAGGCCGCCGCCATGGATCTCAGTGCGTTGTGGCAAACCGGATCTTGTTCGAGACGTCGGGGCGGGGGACCGTCTGGACGGAGGTGGGGATGCGGCCGCGGGCATGAAAGAAGGGACCCCTTGGTAGTGACGCGGTTACGACACCCAGCACAACCAAGGAAGCCCGTTGCCCGATCAGTTGGGCAGCATCTCTGTGCCTGCGTCCACCACGGTCATCCCTGCGTGTGCCCGTCCCCGCCCCTGCCGTTGCCCGGACGAGCCCGGTCCACGAACACTGTGGTGCCGCCTCCGACGACGGCACCGCAGCGGGCTATTCGACGTTCTGGTTGGCGGCGACGGCGCGTTCGAGGAGCGCGGGGTCGGCGAGGGTGGCGGGGTGGCGGAGCATGTAGGAGACGTCGTTGAAGGAGCAAGCGACGCTGCCGTCGACGATGCTTGCGCCGATGACCTGCTGAAGTGCCCAGCGCTGCCGACGTACGTCCTCGGGGGGCTCGACGCCGGCCAGCGCGTCGAGGCGGGCGCTGTCGCCTCCGGCGGATACCGCCCATGCCGCGTCGACAACCAGTTGCTGCAGAGCGAAGAAGTCGGTGGCGGGCCGGGTGAGGTCGGGGTCGCCGGCGAGGTATGCCGACAGGCAGGAGCCGTGGAGCGCGGCTGAGGACATGCCCTGGCCGTAGACCGGGTTGAAGGAGGCCACCGCGTCGCCGACGACCACCAGGCGTGCGGGGAAGCGCCCCAGGCCGGTGAAGTGACGCCGCCTGGATTCGGCCTGGTGGTAGGTGACGATGTCGCGGGTGACGGCGCCGGCGGTGGCCTGGGCGAAGACCGGGGGCAGTGCGGCGCAGGCCGCGCGGAAGTCGTCGATGGTCCTGCCGGGCCGGTCGTCTCCGTAGCCCATCAGCATGACGAGCCACTGCTTGTCCTCGACAGCGTTGGCGGCGGCGACGGACACCCCGTCGGGCCCGGCTCCCGGGCTGCAGAGCGCCAGTGCGCAGGGCACGTCGAGGTCGGTGGACTGCACGTCGCGTTCGAACAGGGCGGTGGCGTAGTTGATGGGGCTTTCCAGCCGCTCCAGGGCGGGCTTGTCGTAGCCGTCCTGGCTGATCCACTCCGAGAGCCTGCTGCCGCGCCCCATCGCATCCACGACGAAGTCGGCCGCCAGGGTGTGCTCGGCGGTGCCGTCGGTGTACGGGACGGCGCTGACCGCGCCGTCTCGGTACGACAGACCCGTCGCCCGGCCCCGCACCAGGGAGACGCCGGGCCGGGCCAGGACACGGGCACGGATGCGGGCTTCGAGGAAGGGCCGGCTGCAGGTGAGCAGGTGGTGATCGGCGTGGCTGGGCGCCTGCGGGTGACCGTCGAAGGCGGTGAGTACCCTGCCCGCGCCCGCGTCGGCCAGGACGGCGCCCATGTCGAGTGCTTCCTGGGTGAATCCGGGCAGCCACCGCTCGACCCATCGGTGGCCGGCCGGCAGCAGCGTGTGCACCTGGTGGTCCTGCGGCACACTGGGACGTGACTGGCCTGTGGCCGACAGCTCGTCGCGCTCGATGATGACGACACGGCGTGCGTGGTCGGACAGCACGCGCGCTGCCAGCAGCCCGGCGATGCTGCCGCCGATGACGCAGGCGGTGTCGAGCTTCGGCGTGGAGGCAGCGGGTGGTGCTGCCGCAACGAGTCCGTCGAAGGCGGATATCACAGAGTCGGACATGTGCGAAGTTCCTTAGCGGGACGGGCCGTTGCGCGGCGTGCAGGGTGAACCAGGAACACGCTAGGGTCCCTCACGTGCCGCGACATTGGACCTGCGTGCCGCTGGCGATGGACTTTCGTGCCATCGTGCGTGGACCGGCAGCGGCTCCGCCCACGGCCGACCGCAGGCGTCGGCATAGCGGGGTGAGCCAATCAGGAGGTGGTACGACGCCATGCAGCCCGATGACGGCCCCGGCCGGTTCACCATCGACATCACCGTGCCCTACGCCGATCAGAGCAGGAACGACGTCCTGCTCAGCGAGTGGCAGCGGCAGGCCGGCGGCCTGGTACCCGCGCCTCCGCTGAGTCTGCCGCGGCGCAGCGAGGGGGCGTACTCGGTGCGTATCAGGCAACGTCCGATCTGGGGCCTGGTGGTGGAGGACCAGTACAGCGACGCTGTCACGGGCAGCACCGGAGGTCCCGACGGCCACTTGGAGGACCGGGTGGTGCTCCACGCGACGTTCCGGGGGAGCTGGCTGTTCGCCTCGGCGCGCCGGACGTCGACGGTCGGCGCGGGGCTGCTGTGCGTCCGGCGCAACGACGCGCCGTGGGACTTCGAGGTTCAGCGGGGCACGCGTGCGCTGATGCTGCACGTGCCGGCCCGGGACGTCGATCTGCGCGGTCCCGGCAGGCTCGCCACAGCCGCGCAGGACACGCTGGCTGCCCGGTTGCTCCTAGCCCACCTGCGCACGTGTGCCGACCTGCCGGGCGATCCGGGCCACGCGGCGCGCAACGCGACGGTGGAGTTGCTGAACGGCTTGCTGCGGGGTCAGTGCATCGACGACGAGGCATTCTCCCCTGCCCTGGTGGCCGCCGCGAAGGAGTGCATTGAGGCTCGGCTGCTCATCGACGCCGATCTGACTCCTCGGACGATCGCCGCCGCGCTGCACGTATCGGTGCGGACCCTGTACCGTGCCTTCACCCATGAGGGGACGTCCGTCATGGGCTACGTACGCCGGCGGCGTCTGGAGCGCGCCAGAGCGGAGCTGACCTCGACCTGCTGGACGCTGTCCGAACTCGCCGCACGCTGGCACTTCGGCGACAGCAGCCACTTCATCAGGGCCTATGCCAAGGAGTTCGCCGAGACTCCGTCGGCCACCCGCCGCCGAAGCCTGTCCAGCCGGGGAGGCGAGTGAACTCATTGCGCAGACCGATGATCAGACCGTCCGGACCGACCGTCGCGTGTTCAACTCCGGCTACGGTGATGACAGTGCCGTCTGTCAGGCGGGCCGCGCACACCCAGTGAGAGTGTGCAAGCTGAAGTTGCTGGTCACGGGTCTGGTGTGCGTGGGCATCGGGGTGTTCGTGCTGGTCGCTTGCAGGTGACTTCGGTGGAGATCGTCGGTCACCGGGAGACTTCGCGGTTCGTGAGGACCAACAAGGCTCGGACCAGGGCGGTCGCCCAGGCGGGGTCGGTGCGTACCTTGCCGAGCACGCGCCAGTTCTTGAGGTGGGCGAGGCCATGCTCCACCGGTGCCCGGACCGCTGCTAGCGCGGTGTTCGACAGCTTCTGGCCGCAGGTCAGGGGTCGGTTCCCGGCGGCCTCGCAGCCGGTGATCACTGCCGGGTCGGTGTCGGGACAGCTGTCGTCGAGGCCGACGAAGCCCAGGTCGGCGGTGGCTCCGCGTCCGGTCCGCCCGCAGCTTGGCGGTGAGCTGGTCGTGTCGGCAGGCGGTGATCTCCGAAGTCCGTCCGGGTCGGCCGTCGAGGCCCACAGCAGTGCCCCCGGCGGGAGTTGAGTTTGGTGTGAAGAAAAACAACCATGCCGTCGAGGGCCCTGACGGCCTTGTCTGCACTGCCCGCCTGCCGCTGTCGAGTGCCACCCCGAACTGGCTCGCCGACCTGATACGCGGCCACCTGAAGAAGATCGGGTCACGGTGGCGGGCCCTGTCCGCGGGGAAGATCGCCACCATCGTGCTTGCGGTACTGCGCTGTGACCAACGGCCGGGCGATCTGGCCGACGCCATTTACGCGCCGTCGGCGCCCGCCTCCCTACACCTACGAGCGTGCGGTGCACCTGCCGTCGGGACGCTTGCGCAGCCAGCCGCGGTCGTCGAGCTTGGTCATCTTCGCCCGCAACGGTTCCAGCTTCCCGCGCACCGTCACCTCAAGGCCCAACTCCTCGCCGACCGCCCTGACCTGAACCGGGCCATCAGCGGCCCGCACGACCGCAAGGATCTTGCGGTAGTGGGCGGGCAACGCGGTCTCGTCGCTACTCTCGCCGCAGTGCGGGATCAGCAGCACCGCCCGCCCCGCCTCCCGGGCCGCTGTCGGTGCGACGACCGCGGCGGCCTCCCGCGCAGCCCGGTCCTGTTCGGCCAGCCGGCGCAGGACCCGATCGGCGATCACCAGTTCCTCCCGCTCGGCCTGGACCTCCGCCAACTGCTTGCCCAACTCCTCGGCGAGCGCGTCCAGTTCACTCCGGCGAGCCGTGATCCGCTCCAGCTCCTGCACTTCCACACCCTCCCCGCGCTCTCCTGGCGCACCGGCCCGGTCACGGATCGTGGGAGCGGCACGGCAGTCGGAGCAGCAGAACCCGGCACCGGCCCCGGCCGACAGGTCGGACGATCTTCACCATCGACACCCGCCCACGACCAGCCCGAGCATCCCGAACCCCGCGCACACCAGACCCGTAACCAGCAACTTCACGATGCACAGTGCTCACTGCGGTCACCCCTCCGACCGCCGAAACCGCCCCGCTCCCACCAGCGCAGCATCGCGAGGCCATGAACACAGCCACGGTCAGCAGGCTTCATCCCACCGAGTGAAGATCACCAACAGTATCCGGAATCGCGGCCAGCACGAATTTCCTGACCGCCGACACGAGCGCGGTCGCGTCGTAGCTGGACCATCCCTTCAGATGCCCTGCACAGGGGAACCAACTGGCCGTCACCCGCACTCGCGTTGCCCAGGGTGTGTGCCAATTCTATGTCCAACCCGACGCCGACCGACTTGCCGTACGCGCCACGCGCCGATGCCGATGAGGGGCCTGAACTCCCGCTCTCTGCCCACCAGATCCCGCACGTTGGCGGTCTCGCCCACGGCCTTCGCAGGGAGCCGACGCGGATCTCTTTCATCACCGCGTCCGAGTGCCGGAACGTCGCGCCACTCCTCCGCGCTCCCCACCCACCGGACGACCCACGGAGAACCTGCCCAAACTGGACACCAAGGCTTCCGCAGTCTTCTCCACCTGCCGGTCGCACTTCGCCGGCGCCATCGGCCATGTCCTTCCGGCGTGTGTCTCGGCGCCCCACTCCTGGAAGACCGCCGCCGATCGTGAGAGCTCTGGTTCTGTGGATAGAGTTCAGACATCAGGGCTCTTTGAGGTAACGGTCCGGCGTTCGGCACACGGCTACGCCGGGCAGTGTGCAACACACTGAAAGTGAAGAATTGATCATGAGCAACGTCTACTTCGACATCACCATCGACGGTGCCCCCGCGGGCCGCATCGTCTTCAACCTCTTCGACGAGGTCGTCCCGAAGACCGCCCGGAACTTCCGCGAGCTGGCCACCGGGCAGAACGGCTTCGGTTACGCGGGTTCCGGCTTCCACCGTGTCATCCCGCAGTTCATGCTGCAGGGCGGCGACTTCACCAACCACAACGGCACCGGCGGCAAGAGCATCTACGGTGAGAAGTTCGCGGACGAGAACTTCGACCTGAAGCACGACCGCCCGTACCTGCTGTCGATGGCGAACGCCGGCCGTAACACCAACGGCTCGCAGTTCTTCATCACCACCGTCGTCACCTCGTGGCTCGACGGCAAGCACGTCGTCTTCGGCGAGGCTGTCGAGGGCCAGGAGATCATCGACAAGATCGAGTCCCTGGGCTCGCAGTCGGGCTCCACCAAGGCCAAGATCGAGATCACCGCGTCCGGCGTCGTCGAGGGCTGAATCAGATCCGTGCCCGATCGTGACGGCACGGGATCGCGTCACGCAAGGCACGCACGCACGGCCTGAGGCGGTGAGCGGCGCCACCGCCCGTGTCCGGTTCAGACCGGTGACGGGCGAACAGCACGACTCCATACGTCGGGCCCCGGGGATCACCTCTGATCCCCGGGGCCCGCTTTGTTCCCGTGCCAGGGCAACTCGCCGCCTCGACCGCTGAGACCTCACCCGGTGGCGGTCGCCGGAAGCACGCCGCGGGCACCGGACGATACAACCGCCGCTGGTGGGCGACTCGCCGCAGCCGCTCGCGCTGCCGTTGCCGTCTCCGACTGTTTGCAAGCACTTCTTTGGGCGCCGGCGCACCAGCGTTTCGGAACTCCACTGACGTACCAAGTTGATCTGGCTCCACCGGTATGACAACAGAGGTCAGGCCAGGGTCAAGAGGGCCTGCGCGTGACATCTTGCGGCGTGATCGGACAGGGGACGACTGCGCTCTGGACTGGTAAGCGGGTACGTATGCGCGGTATCGAGCCCGAGAACTGGACGGCCGTTCGGTAGCCGGGCCCTCAACATCGCGCCGAAAATCGCCCTGGTCGGGCACGTCAGAGGAACTGGAGCACCTCGGCCAGCGCGCCGGGACGCTGGTCAACCGGCACGGGATCGACCAGGTGGACCCGGCACCCCAGCGTGGCAGCGCCGACGTCTGCAACAGGTTCGTCTCCCACCATGAGTGCATCGCCTGGCGCCACCCCGAGCCTGTCGCACGCCATCTGGAAAATCCGGGGATCGGGCTTCTTCACCCCGCGCTCGAAGGAGAGGAAGTAGGCGTCCACGAGGTCATCGACACCATGGTCGCAGAAGACAGGGCGCATGTCCCAGCCGATGTTGCTGACGACAGCGACCGGGATGCCTCGCCCGCGCAAGGCGCGGAGGGTTTCCTCGGTGTCGGGATAAGGCAGCCATGCCCCGGACACTTGGGAACGTTCATACAGGGCCTCGGCCAGGTCAGCCGCAGGCAGCATCGCCTCCCGGGTAAGGGCTGTGAAGGCAGCCCGGTGTCGTTCGGCGGTCAGATCGCGCTCCCGCCACAGCGCCTCCAGATGGGGCGGCACTGTGCGCGGAGGAACCCCTCCGGGCTGAGCCCCGAACTCTTCCAGTCGGCTGACGCATGCGTCGAGTTCGCCCTCGGGCACGTCCAGACCGGTTTCCGTTGCCACCGCGCGCAGCCACTGCGCGGCCGATTCGATCCGGAAGAGGGTCCCGGAGAAGTCGAACATCACACCCTTGATCATGCAGCCGATCCTGGCGGCGCCGACGAGCCGGCCGCAAGCCCAAGACGATCAAGATCTGCGACCCGAGCAATCCACCAACGCCCTCAGACCCTTAACGTCCGAATCAACTGAGGAACAAGAACCACGCTGGTCGCTACGGCGGCTTACCGACGACGTGCTCTCTCTGGGGTAAATGCGCTACTCCGTCCGCCCGGCGACGGCAGGGTTTGTGTGTCGATCACGGTCATGTCGGAGGCCGTGTTGCTTGATCACGGTCATGTCGGTAGGCCGGGATGGGTTTGTCGCGTACGGAGCTGTTCGCTGCGATCCGGAGGGGAGGGACAAGCGCCTTGATCCGGAACTGTCGCAGCAGGTTCTGGCGGAGAAGTACGGAGTGCATCGCCGGACAGTAAGGCAGGGCCTTCTATCTGCCGCTCCGCCGCCGCGGATGAAGCCAGCACCGCGGGCCACTGGCTTGGACCCGGCAAAGCCGTGGATCGACGCGATGCTGCGGGAAGACGCGAGTGCGCCGCGCAAGCAGAAGCACACGGCCCGCCGGATCCATCAGGGTCCTGCCCAGGGGTACGACTTCGACCTGGTGTCGAACTCCGCGGTCTGTGACTACGTGCTGGCCAGGCGCCCGCAGATCGAGGCCGAGGTGCCGGAGGGCCGCCGGCACCTGACGGGCATGGTCCCGCAGGTCCACCTGCCCGGTGAGGAAACCGAGGTCGATCTCGCCGATGCCTGGGTCTGCCTGGCGGGCCAAGTCGTCAAGTGCCACCTGTTCACGCTGCGACTGTCGTCTTCCGGCAAGGCCGTCAGTTCGCTGCCCAGTCCGCCCTCTGCTGGAATGCGACTCGAACCTCGCCTCGCTGCCGGCCGTGCAGACCCACCGCACCAGCCTCACTCGCGAGGCCGCCATCAGCCTCTACGCCGCCGGTGTGCCGCTCAAGCAGCGCATCGCCGCCCGCTCCCAGACCATCCACACGGTTGCCTTCAACCCCGGCGGATTTCACCGCAACGGAACCCGTCTGCTCACCGCAGGGGTCGCCGGGGTGCGGGTATGGGACGTCGCAGCCGCTCACCAGGAGAGTCGACGTTCCACAGCGGACAGCCGCTCGGAGGCCGTGGGTATCGTTCGTGGGCGGGCAACAGCGGTCAGCAGCACAGGACGAGTGTGGGACGTGGCTGCCGGCCGCGTCACGACCACCCTCACTGCCCCGTCGGCAACCGAAATGCTGGTGGCCTTCTGCCCGGACGGCACCACTGTCGCCACCGGCGACGACGGCACCGTACGGCTCCGGGACACCTCCACCCGGTACGCCAGAACTACGTTCATCGGCCTCACCGGTGCGGCGGAAACCCTGGCATTCAGTTCCGCCGGCCGCACACCGCAACATCTGCAAGGCCGTTCGCCGCGACCTCACCGGACAGGAAGGATCCCTGTACCTGCCGGCCCGGATGACCGGCCCGGTGTGCCGGAACACCACATGCCCATGAACTGGGCAACACGTTCTCCTGCCGCTCTGCCCGGCTGCGGCGTGCCCCCGCATCCTCTGTTCGATTGCCTTGGGCGCACCCACGTCAGGAGGCGGAACGGTGCAGCCGTCGGCGGTGGCGGCGGAGGCACCGTCCGATCGAATAGTTGCCAACCTCGATCACCTGTGACCGTTTTCCGCGAGAGGGTTTGGAGCCGCGTGCGGGCCGTGCAGGATGGGACCGTGGTAGGCAACCTCCCTGTCGTGACGACCAGCTTCGTCGGCCGTGAAAGCGAACTCGACGCAGTCAAGAAGGCGTTGACCCGGCATCGCTCGGTCACCCTCACCGGTGGCGGTGGTGTGGGCAAGAGCCGCCTGGCACTGCGCGTCGCGGAGGAGGTGCGGGGCCGGTACGCCGACGGGGTCTGGTGGGTCGACCTGTCCCACCTCTACGACGACCGGCTGTTCACCGCCACGGTCTGCGACGCGGTCGATCTCCTGGATCACAATCCGCGCGCTCCGGTCGAGGCCCTGTGCGAGTGGCTGACCGGCCGGCAGGTTCTGCTCGTCTTCGACTGCTGCGAACGAGTCCTGCCTGCCTGCCTCCTCCTGGTGAGCGAACTCCTGGCCGCCGCACCCGGGTTGACCGTCATCGCCACCAGCAGACAGCCGATCGGTGTCCGGGACGAGCAGCGCATCGAGGTGGCCCCGCTCTCCACGGACGAGGACGGCAACGGAGACGCGGTGCGCCTGTTCCACGAGCGCTGTGCCTCGGCCGCCCCTGCGCTGTCCCTCGACTCCCCCGACTCCGCCGAAGCCGTCTCCGCCATCTGCCGTCGCCTGGAGGGAATCCCGCTCGCCCTCGAACTCGCTTGCGCGCGGCTGCGGGAGAACAGCCTCACCGAGATCGCCGAGCGCCTCGGCTCACGGCTGGACACGCTCGTGGACGACACGGTGTGGCCCCGGCGCCACCGAGCCCTTCGCACGGCGATCGGCTGGAGCCATGAACTGTGTTCTCCGCTGGAGCGTCTGCTGTGGGCCAGGCTCTCCGTCTTCCGCGGCCCTCTCGATACAGCCGACGCGCGGTCCGTCTGCGCCGGCGGCCCGCTCAGCGCCGACGCCATCCCTCGGCTTCTGGAGCGGCTCGTCGACCAGTCCGTCCTCCAGCAGGTGGGCACCCGTTACCGCATGCTCGACACACTGTGCGAGTACGGCGCCATGTGGCTCGCGGAACTCGGCGAGGAGCAGGCCCTCACCCGGCTCCATGCCGCGCACTTCGCCACCATGGTGGCCGAGGCCGAGGCCGGCTGGCTCAGCGACCGGCAGGTCGCCTGGTACGCGCGGATCTCGGCAAGTCACGCCGACATCCGCGCCGCGCTCGACCACTTCATCGAGGCAGATCCCGACGCCGCCGTCGAAATGGCCGGCCGCACGGGCCTGTTCTGGCCCTGCTGCGGACATCTCCACGAATCCCGCGACTATCTCGAACGCACCCTGGCCCTCGACACGCCCCAGGGCCCGTCCCGTACCCGCGCGCTCTGGGCCCTGGGTATCACGCTCACGCTCCAGGGCGACCACCGAACCGCCCTGCGCATCGGGGAGGAGTGCGCCGTCGCGGCGAACCAGGACGGTACCCCGCAGTCCGAACTCTTCGCCGCCCACACCCTCGGCCTCACCCACCTCATGGCCGGCCGCCCCCAGGCCGCGTACGACGTGTGCGACCACGCCCTGATCGCCCACGGCACGTCGCCACCGTCGGGCGCGCCGCAGCTCTGCTGCATGGTGATCCGGATCTTCGCCCACTCCGCACTGGGCCGGCTGGCCGAGGCCTACGAGGCGGCCATCGCCCTGCGCCGGCTTAGTGTCCGGTACGGGGAGCACTGGGCGAGGTCGTACGCGTTCCACCAACTCGCCTTCATAGACCTCGTCCAGGGTCGTGCGCACGACGCCGAACGCCATGCCCGGGCCATGCTCACCAGCAAGCACAACCTCAACGACAACCTCGGAATCGCCCTCGCCCTCGACCTCCTCACCGGAGCGAACGCGATGCAGGGCAACGGCATCGCGGCCGCCCGCACATCCGGCACCGGGAACACCTTCTGGCGCATGCTCGGCCACCCGAACCACGGCACACCCGAACTCTCCGCGGTCCGCGACGAATGGGAACTGCAAGCCCGCAAGGCGGTCGGGGACAACGCCTACGACAAGGCCTTCCACAACGCACTGAACGACGACGCGGAACTCGGCCTCGCCCTCGTGATGCAAGGCCCTCTCCCCTCCTGACCGCCAGCCTCACGGGGGCCGAATTCGAGGAGCGGGGTCATGGCTGGAATCGCATCCCTCAGGCCGAGGCTCCCGGGTGCGACTGGTCCGTCGCCAGCAGCAGGGCCAGAACGCCGAGAGCGGATCCCGTGACGTAGCGCTGTACCCGCAGCCAGGTGGGGCGGGTGGCGAAGAACTGCGACAGGGTTCCCGCAGCCATGATGATGACCAGGTTCGCGCACACGCTCACGACGACCTGGATGCCGCCGAAGGCGAAGCCCTGGAGCAGGACGTCGCCCGCCCGGGTGTCCACGAACTGCGGAATCAGCGAGAGGTACAGCAGGGCGATCTTGGGGTTGAGGAGGTTCGTGACGAGCCCCATGGTGAAGAGCCGGCGGGTGGAGGTGTCCGCGACCTCTCGCGGGGCGAAGACGGACGCGCCGTCGGATCTGAAGGCCTGCCAGGCCAGCCAGCCCAGATAGGCGGCGCCCGCGATCTTGAATGACGTGTACAGCACGGGGACGGTTCTCAGCACGGCCATCAGGCCGAGGTTCGTCACCACCACGAAGACCAGGGCGCCGACCGCGACCCCGCCCAGCGACACCACGCCGGCGCGGCGGCCCTGGGCGATGCTCCGCGAGACCATGTACATCATGTTCGGCCCGGGGGTGACTACGACGCCGAGCGATATCACGGCCACGCTGATCCCGTTGCTCAGGTTCACCGTCGGTGCTCCCCGCCACCGCCGGAAGGTCGTGCTCCAGGACGGCGAACGGGCTTCCAGACAAGTTTCCCGGAGTCGTGCACGACGGCGTTGCCGGTGATGTGGTCGGCCGTCGAGGGAAAGTCCTCGCGGTAGTGCGCCCCGCGTGACTCCTCGCGGAGCAGCGCGGACTCGACGATGAGGCGGGAGGCCAGAAGGAGGTTCTCCAGGTCCAGGCACGTCTGTACCTGGACAGCCGCCCGAGGTCCGGAGGCGATGTCGAGCTTCTCCCGGCGCTCGTCCAGCGTCGCGATCGTCTCGGTCATCGCCAGCAGGTCATGGGCTGTCCGGATCGGTCCGGCCTTCAAGTACATCTCCCGCCGCAGGAGTTGGAGCAGGACCTCGGGGCAGGCGCCGTCCGGGGAGACGTCCATGCGGTAGGGCCCGGTGACCCGGAGGTGCTGTTCCCCCGGCGCTGTCGGCGAACCCGTACCGGCGCCCAGGGTCGCCGCATGCCGACCGGCGATCCGGCCGAAGACGAGGGCTTCCGACAGGCCGTTCCCGCCGAGGCGATTGGCGCCGTGGGCGCCGCCGGCGGCCTCGCCCGCGGCGTACAGGCCTGGAATCGTGGTGCGGGCCGTGCTGTCGATCCGGAGTCCGCCCATCAGGAAATGGGCGGTGGGGCGCACGGCGAGTACCGATGTGTCCGGCGAACCGCCGAATCCCGGCCGTATCAGACAGAGACGTTCGTACAGGGCGGGATAGCGCTCCGGTATGACATGCGCGCAGACACTGAGATCCAGCTGGACCGTTGCGTCCGAGAAACCGCGCCCCTCCACGATTTCGCGGTAGGCACCGCGTGACACCTTGTCCCGGGTGGCCTGTTCGCCCAGCGGGTCGTAGCGCAGCATGAATCGCTCGGCGTCACGGTTGAGCAGGGTCGCGCCGTCGAACCGTACGGCTTCCTCGACCGGCATTCCGTCGTACGTCGGTACGTCCGAGGCGAGCCCCGTGGGATGGAACTGGACGTATTCCATGTCGATGGCCTCGGCTCCGGCCCGCAGTCCGAGTGCGAGACCGTCGCAGGTCTTGTCCGTCGACGCGGCCGACGGCGCGTACATCGAGGTGCCGCCGCCGTCCGCGAGGATCACGGAATCCGCGGCGATCTCCAGGATTTCCAGACTCTCGACGGACAGCACCTGGAGCCCGCGTACGTGCCCGTCGGCGTGGAACAGGATGTCCGTGGCACGCAGCCCCGAATGAACCTCGACGCGGCCCTCCTGGACGAGTCGCGCCAGTCGTTCGCCGAGGACACGTTGAATGTGGAATCCGAGCCGGTCCTCCAGGTGGACGGCACGGGGTGCGCCGTTGCCACCGAACGGGCGGGTGGCGAATTGGCCGTCGTTGCTTTTCTCGAAACGCAGCCCGAGGCCTTCCAGCCATTCCACAAGCCCGTACGCGCCCTGGCACAGCGTTCGTACGATGTCCTCGTCGCCTGCGTACGCCCCGCCCGCGAGGGTGTCCTCGATGTGGGCGGCGACGCTGTCGCCCGGCGCGACGGCCGCGTTGAAGGCGTGGGTCTTCCAGGTGCAGCCGCCGGCCGAGGCCCAACGGTGCCGGGCATGTTCGTAGACGGCCTTCGTGACGAGTACGACGTGGGCGCCCTCGGCTGAGGCCTCGATGGCGGCGGCCAGGCCCGCGCCTCCGGCGCCGACGACGATCACCCGCGGGGTCCACACCGCGGGTACGGATTTCGTCCGGGTCCTCTTCTCCTGCGTCTTTTTGGTCTGCGTTCTTTTCGTCTTCATCAGCCCCCCTGATGCTTTTCCGAGAGCCCGTTGCTCTGGTCAGAGCTGGGCACAGATCTCGTCGAGGAGTCGTCGCTCGGCCGCCTCGTCGTCGTCGACTCCGCCGAGCATGTAGCCGCCGAACTTCATGTGTCCGCGCTCCCGGCCGAGGGCGATCACGCCCCGGCCGACGTCGGCGATGGCGGCTTCCACGTCCGCGAGTTCGACCTCCGTGTTCTCGTGGACGTACAACTCGGTGAGGCGCCGGGCCGGAATGATCTCGCCGTGCGCGGCACGCACTTCGGGGTGGGTGCGGAAGCTCTCCCAGTACATCCGCGAGCCCGGGATCACACCGGGTGCCGCGACCGAGACCGTGGTGATGGTGTCCCGATAGGTCTCCGCGAGGGAGAGCCACGACTCGACCTCTTCGTGGAGCTGTTTCCGGGTGGTACCGGGCAGTCCGAGGATTCCCGAGGCGTAGATCTTGTAGTCCAGTTCCTGGGCCAGTTCGAGTGCCTCGTAGACCCGGTCGGGCCCTTTGTTGATGCCCTTGGAGTCGCCCTTGAGGAGTTTCGGGTCGAAGGCCTCCAAGCCGACGTTCCATGTGCGTACGAAGCCCTGGCACAGCTTGGCCGACTGGAGGAACTCGAAGACCAGGCCGTAGGCGAGCAGGAACCGTTGGTCTCGGAGAACCGGCGAGGCGGCGCAGCGTTCGGCGAGTTCGTCGAGGTAGCCGATGTCGCCTGACCACTGGGACCGGGAGAAACCCAGGGTGGAATCCCCGGCGGCGTAGACATTGGCGCCGAGGCCGCCCACGACCTTTTCGAGTGCCGGAACGATCGTGTCCATCCGGGCGAATTTCGGGGTGAGCCCCTGGATCGAGCAGTGTTTGCATCGACGTCCCGGGCGCATTCCCCAGGTGCAGCCGGCGTCCAGAGGGAGAGTGACCATGCGTTTCAGGTCGTAGTGATGGGCATACCAGACGTCGAACGCCTTGTCGTAGTACCGCACCAGTTGATCTTCGATGAGTGCGTAGTCGGGGAGCATGCGACGGTCGAGTGGATAAGTGGGAGCGGGCTGGTTGACGACCTGAAGGTGTTCGCGATAGGCGAGCGAAGGGACACGCTTCAGATCGAGTTGCCCGCGTAATGCGTACAGGAGGCCGAGCATGGTGAACGGTCCGTTGTTGCCGGTGCTGACGAAATCGACGAGACGGTGGCCGTAGTGGCCGGTGAGTATTTCGCGATGAAGAATTCCCGCATGATCGTTGCCGAACACGACGACCGCGTCGGGGTTCACCCGCTTGATTTCCGCGGCGACGATGAAAGCCCACAGTGCGGTGGCGGTGTAGACGGTGAACGCCGCCACGTCAGGGGGGTCCGCCGCGATGGCGGCGCGTACCTCGTCCCACGGGACATGGCTCAAGTCGAGGTATTTCCAGGCGAGTTCGGGGAGGTACCGCTCCTGGTAGGTGATCATCTCGACCAGGCCGGAGTGCGGGTAGACCGTCCCCTCGTTCCGGTACCGCTCCTGGCCGTCCACCCCGTCCACGAGGGCACCGCCGCCGGAGTGGCCGCCGCGGTGGGCGGAGGTGAGCGGCAGGGCGAAATACCAGACGGACAGGGCGGCGGAGGCGGGACGAGGACCGGAACCCGTACCCGAGCCCATACCCGTACCGGCGCCGGTACCGCCGGGCGGAGGGAACTCCCACTGGAACCGACCATCGATGCCGACGACTTCCTCCACCGGCTCCAAGCCCATGTCCACGACGTCTCCATCCACAGTCGGCATCAGGAGCGGCCCAGCGTCATCGCCCCCTCTCGGCCCTGTCACGCGCCGTTCCACTGAGCGGACTGGTCACCTACTGGTGCCGTCGTTGCGGGAGCCTGTGTGCGAGGGTGGCCACGGGAGAGATCTCGTTCGGCTACGTGGTTCGGTTCTTCCTTCTCAGCGCAGTTGCTCGGCCAGGCCGACGATGATGCCCTCCGGGCCGCGGACGTAGCAGAGCAGATAGCTGTCCTCGAACCGGGCGATCTCACCGACGAGTTCGGCACCGTGAGGGCGCAGGCGGGCAACGGTGTCCTTGATGTCGTCGACGGCGAACATGACGCGGTGCGTGCCCAGAATGTTGTGCGGCCGGTTCCGCGGCCCGGCGCTGATCGCCTCGGGGCTGCGGTACTTCGCCAGTTCGAGCCGGCTGTGACCGTCCGGGGTCCGCACCATCGCGATGTCGCAGCGCACGCCGTCGAGTCCGGTGCACTGGTCGGCGACGAGGCCCTCGACCTGCGCCCTGCCCTCCAGTTCCATACCGAGTTCCACGAAGAACGCGATGGCGGCGTCCATGTCCTCGACGACGATGCCGACGTTGTCCATCCGTTGAATCGCCATGCCGGTTTCTCCTTCGTCCCTGTGCTTCCTCGTGCGGCCGGTGGTGGCCGCTGATGTCCCTGGGACGGAGCCGGTGACACGTTCTCGACATTCTCAGACAGCCGAGCTCTGAAAAATCTGGCTCTCACGGAGGCTGCCATTGCGTTGTGTGCGGTTCAGCGGATTGCGGCGCGGAGCCGGTGCTGTGTCTCGTGCATCAGGTCTCGTGCCTTGGCTGCGTGGGTCCCGACCAGGGTGCCGTCACGTTTGGCGAATTCCCCGCCGACCAGGACTGTCTCGACGTCGGCCGGGCCGGCGCCGAGCCCGAGCATCGCGACCGGGTCGCCGAAGCCGTCCAGGTGGGGCGACCGCAGGTCGATGATGGTGATGTCGGCCTGCTTGCCGGGGGTGAGCGAACCGGTCCGGTCGGCGAGACCGAGTACCTGGGCACCTCCGAGCGTGGCCAGCCGCAGCATGTCCCGCTGGTGCAGTACGACCTCGTGCACGAGCTCGTTGCGGGCGAGGGACTCGGCGTTGGCGCGCGAGCGTTCCGCGGCCAGCGCGAGGCGCATCTCGGAGAACAGGTCGGTCCCGGCGCTGCAGACGGTGTCGACCCCGAGTCCGGAGACGATGTCACGTTCCAGGGCTCGCCCGGTGGCCGGGTAGGTGCCGAACTGCATCAGCATGTCCGTGCTCGGGGTGATGGTCACGGTGCCGCCCGAGGCGGCGATCAGGTCCATCTCCTCGTCGGTCAGTTGGTTGGCGTGGATGTAGTTGACGTCCGGGCCGAGCAGCCCGTCCCGGCGTAGCGCAGTGACCGCGTCCGCGGTGCCGGCCATCCCGACGTGGATCGAGATCGGCAGGCCGAGTTCGCGGGCGAAGGCGAAGTCCTGGCGGTTGCGCTCCGGGGAGGTGAAGCACGGCCCGCGCAG
>Ga0307507_10006405_pt1 | contig 18109 bp, 4 predicted proteins | sample 7_EM_MG_FD_207223 | JGI IMG/M metagenome (GOLD analysis project Ga0307507, IMG submission 207223) | Populus trichocarpa ectomycorrhiza microbial communities from riparian zone in the Pacific Northwest, United States - 7_EM | ecosystem: Host-associated > Plants > Roots > Unclassified | place... | reverse complement strand
CATGTCAAGAAATATATAGTTACCTTTTAAAGTTGCTAAGTAGGTTAACTGCGTGTTAAGGAATATACAGTTAGCTTTTAAAGTTGTTAAGTAGGTTAACTATATATTATTTAACTTTTAAAGTTGCTAAGTAGGTTAATTGCGTGTTAAGAAATATATAGTTAGCTTTTAAAGTTGTTAAGTTAGTTAATTGCATGTTAAGTTAGTTAAATTGCGTGTTAAGTTAGTTAATTGCATGTCAAGTTAGTCGAATTGTGTGTTAAGTTGGTTAATTGCATGTTAAGTTAGTCGAATTGCGTGTTAAGTTAGTCAATTGCGTGTTAAGTTGGTTAATTGCGTGTCAAGTTGGTCAAATTGCATATTAATTACGCGAAACGCGAAAATTAAAGTCTACTTAAATCTTATCCTGCGAATATTTTCCCGATAATACTTCTTCCTATGCTAGTATATCTTATAAATATTAGGTTAGGGCATTAGGTTTTTAATCTTAAACGCCTAGGCGGTATATAATTAAGAATTAAAAACAAAATAGATATTCTAACTAGCAGGCTTAACAATAACTTAGCTATTTTATAGTTATAAAGTACTATAGATTCTTATAGTCGCTAAGGACCTTAATTAGAAATCTAGCGCCTTTTAGTTTAGGTTACTATTATTTAAAATACTTAATAATAGCTAATAATTCCTTATTATAGATCTTATAGTTATATTTAGCTAGGCTTAGTTATTTTAAGAAGTATACTATAGAGTGCAATACTTTTTCCTTATTATACTAAGACAGAATGCCTCTAGTAACATAGTTGGATAAATTAGCTTCTATAACACTCTTTTAGTTTAGGTTAAAGTGTTAGAGTATAGGTGTAGTAGTAAATATAACTTTTAGATAAGTAAAGGCCTTTTTATATTCCTTATTAAAGATAAAGGCTTTATCTTTTTAGGTTAGAGCTATAAGGGGTAAAACCAAAGTGAAGAAGTTATTAATAAACTATTAGTAAAAGTTAGCAAATCCTATAAAGGCTTTTACGTCCTTAACATTCTTAAGTTCTTACCAGTTTATAATTACTTTAATCTTCTTTAGGTCTATTTATATGCTATCTATAGAAATAATAAGTCCAAGGTATAGGACTTCCATTTTATAGAATTCGCACTTATCTATATCTAATTATAAGCTAGCTCTACGCAGGGCTTCTAAAATAAGATTAACATATTTCTTATATTTAGTTAGGTTATTACTATATACTAAGATATTATTAATATAAGCAGCATAGAAAACATCCAGGTAAGGTTATAGGGTATTATTTATAAAGTGCTAAAATTAATTTAGGGCATTTATAAGGCCAAATAGCGTTATTAAGTATTTAAATAGTCTATACCTAGTGCGGAATATAGTAAGCTATTTATCTCCTTTTATAATACGGAGGCGGCTAAATATATAGATAAGGTTAAGTTTTATATAGTAGTAAGCTTTACTTAATTAATTTAACATTTTTTAAATTAATGGGAGCGGGTACTAATTCTTAATAGTAATAGCGTTAAGAGCTTAGTAGTCTATATAAAAGTATAAACCGCTACTAGGTTTCTTAACAAAAATTATAGGTATAGCTATAGGCAAAGAGCTTGCCCTAATTAATCCTTTACTAAGGTATTTATTTAAGTACTTCCACAGTACTTAGAGTTTGTTTTAGGACATTCTATATAATAGTCCAAATCCTAGCTGTTTTCCTTCTTTAAGTATAATCTTATAGTTATATAGTTGGTGCTTTACTAACTTATTAGCTTCCTTTTATAAGAATACCTCTAAGTGCTTATAGTGGTATACTAGTACTTTTATAGTAGGGTTAGTGTGCTTCTTTAGTGCTAGGGCCTTTTTAATATCGGCCATTATAATAGTAAAGATTGTATATTTAGGTTTCCTAGCAAGTTACACTAATAGGGTAGCTCTAATTATATAAATATCTAAGGTATTAAGCAAGCTTAAATTATCTTTAGTTTCTTATATAGTTTCTTATTTAGGTTTAGGTTTAGTATTAGGTATAGAGTTAGCATTGGATTTAGGTTTAGGTTCTTTAAGTATCCTTTTTATAATAGAATACTAGTTTTTCTAGTATTTTTATATATTAAGCTTAAGCTTCTACTTAGTTTAGGGTATAGTAATTAAAGTCAGTTTATGTGGTTATATATTATTTTTAGGTTCTTACTAGATATTAGCAGAAATCTTATATTAGTAGAATTTAGTAAAATTCTTAAGTAGATGGAATTAGATGGACTTTTTAGGTATAGGGTAGACATTAATAGAAATTTTAGACTAGTAGATTCTGGTGTATTTTTTAAATTTTTGTTTAAAGTCTAAGTAGTGGGTTATAAGGCACTTCTGCTTATAATAGGGGGCGGTAAATAAAAGCTTAAGGTTATTCTAATTAATGGTTACCTTATATAGCTTTATTTAGGGTTATTTAAGAATTACTAGGTAACCTAGAATAGTTATAAAGAGCTTAATTAATTCTTTATAGTTTAGGTATTAAAGTCTTAGGGCCGCTATATGAATAATACAGCCTAAGATAGTACGTTTGCCATTAAATCCAAATATATTAATATACCGGTTAAGGGGTATTAGGGTAAACCTATTATCTTACGCAAAGATCTTATTAATAAATCCTATACTGCTAGCACCTATACTAATTAGGACTTAAGTATTAGCCTATTAACCTTTCTGCTAAAGACAGCAGTTAATAGTTATACTATAATCCTAAGAGTTAGGGTTTATAATATCTAATGTATTTAACGAGATCCTATAATATAGCTATCCCAAAGAGCGACTTAACTCTAGGATATACCTTTTAGTAGCAAGCAAAAATGGGTTCCTATAAAACGTTAGTTATAACTTTATCCTTATAAGTAGTGCTTACTAAATACAGGGCTAGAGCTAGGTAAAAATTAGGGATAGTAACTAGAGGATTAATACAGTGAACAGTTATTAGTATTAGCTATTTATAAATTATATTAGGGTATAGGGACGGAGTAGTATCTTAAGATATAATCCTTACTTCCGCATTTAAAGCAAAGGCCTAGCTTAATGCATTATTTTTATTTAGGAGACCCTAGTAAAGCGTATTCTAGGGTCTCTATATTAATATCTATAGCATTAGGGTGCTTAGGCTAAGATAATAACTTAATAGACGTTTATAGAGTTGTTATATTATATTAAGGAGTGGACTTCGGTATTAGGCGTAGTATATTATTATACCATTTGTTAATAATGTTTATATAGGCGTTAAGGGCTCCTAGTAAGTCTATACCTATTAGAAAGGTTTTTAGTTTAGGGCTTAAAGACTTAATAAGGCTATTAACTAGTGCGGAGTTATTCTAGCCTATTTCCTTTATATAACGGTTAAATTTAGAGAAGTATATTTGTATAATTACAGCACCTGTCGTACCGAACGCGTGCTTACGCGTACGGTACACCAACTACGCGTTTACGCGTTCGGTGCACTAACCACCCGCTTACGCGTCTAGTGCACCCCTGAAGCACTGACTAATCAGGGGGAGGTCGTATTAGTATATAGACCACGTAGTCTGCTTTAATACAAGAGATAGTTACCATCCAAACAAGCATATAATACTATATGTATTTCGTGCCCGTGGATACGACTCACTTGTGCTATTAAGTTAGTACGAACACTAATCAGTAAGCGCGCACAGATCAGCAATCACTTAATACCTCCCCCCGAGCAATACATACGACAGCGACCACCTGTTTAGACTCCTAGTACGACCTACTAGAAGGTTGGAAGTCGGGGATTACGGACTTATCTCCAACTCTATATACTTATTTAAGTCTTAGTATGGTTTACTGGAAGTTATAGACGTAAATATAGACCTATATAGAACCCCTATCCTTAACCCCCTCAAACCTTAAACCTCTTCGGACCTTTTGCGGAAACCCCCTACCCTCCTACAAACCATTACAGACCCGTTAATCGATTTTACGGACCGTTATAAGACCTCCCCTACCCGTTACAAGCTGCTACCACCCGCTACGCACTACACTATACTATAGTATGGCAGATATTAGTAAGCAAGTTAGCGAAGGTTAAAAGAAGTGGAGATAAGGAGTCGACGTTACGTCTACAAACAACGTTAACAACTATATTAGTTTTAAAATCCTTGAATATAAATACTTTGAGCTTATAAATAACAACCTATGGGAGTAATACTAGGAAGACTTTGCGGACTTTATAGAAGCTATTTTCAAGGCCTGCAACCCTGTTACCATCCGTAAACTACGAACCCTTTTACGTAACCAAGGTGTATGGGTTAAAAGGAATAAACGAGTTACTATTATATAGTCCTTATACAACATAATACACGAGAAGGACCAAACAGAATAGACTAAAGAGGAAATCCTAGACCAGTTCTAAGAAACTAAGGAACTCTTTACTTCTTCTAAACTTAATATAATCGCTGGCCTTATACCTAACCTACTTAACTAAATTTATCCTATAAACCTAAGCGGCTTTAGACTCAACCTTATTGGCCAAAATACACCCTACTCTTAAGTTACGGATTATAACACCCCTATAAACCAAAATACGGACCAAATTACCCCTGCTATTTAAGTCACAGATCTGCAAGCCATATATCCGCAAGCCATAGATCCGCAAGTTATAGATCCGCAACCCACCTAAGCAAAGACTTATAGTAAGGAGCTAGCTAACCTAGCCAAGCTCTATACCGACAAATCTAAGTACAGCAGTGAAAATGATAATTTTGACTTTAAATTAACCATCTTTACGGACCTCTGCTAGAAGGCTAATATTCCTAAACAAGAGTTTAGCCAAGCCTACTCTACTATACTACGCGGCCTAGTACTTAACCACTACTATACCAACCTTAAGAGTAACCCCCTTGGTGTCCCCTTTAATAAGCTATACAAAGCTACCCGCAACTACTTTAAAGGACTAGAATATAGGCGTGATATCCTTACCTAATAGAATACAACCAAGCTACGGACCATAATTAACAAGAACACCGAAAAATCAACTATAGAGTGTCTGTAAATCCTTATTAAAGACCTCCGGCACCTATAGCACGGCCTTAACATTAAGCTTTAAACAGATGACTTCCTACACAATAAACTTATTACGGCTTGCCAGGAAGTAGAGCCCTATAAATACACCTATTATAAGCCTGTAGACACCTTAGCTGGCCTTATTAATAACCTACGCTCCTCTATTATAACGTACGAAGTCTTAAACCTACTGGGCAGCACTTAAGCCTTCGCCACAGATATTTAATATCCGCAGACAGACTCAGATGTCTACTTTACAGACCGCCGTTACTGCTAGCAGCACCCATACCGACCAAGTCCTACCCATAACCCCCATAGCAACTCCCATACAAAAGTATACCCCCATAGACAAACAAACTAGAAATGCTTTGTGTGTGGCAAGGAAGGATATTAGTCTATAAGGTATACCTAGGAAGAACGTAATAGGTCTAAGAAGAGATTTAATAAACGGATTAGCCAGTTTATCTTAGAATATAAAGGAGAGGAAGAAGAGGAGCCCCCTAATAAGTTAATAGAAGCCCTTATAATTGACTTTAACCTAGATAACCAGGAATAGAAGACCTTAGAGATATTCCTAACTACTTTTAGACCTTTTACAGATAGCCAAGCCTTTAATATTACAACCGTATTAGCCAACCGTTCCTTTATACACTTAGTTGCGCCTAAAAACCATTCCGCAAGCACCCCTGTTACGGATGTTATAGATTATAAGCAGGACCCATTTGTATATATTACTATAGAACGCTATACCCCCAAGGAATTCTACGGTGTTATAATTAATATAGGCACCTCCAAGAAGTCTACTGCAGGTTACGGGTAATACCTTGCATATAGGACTACCGCAAATAATAATACGGACATTAACACTATGCAAACTGGGGCCGTAAACGTCCAATTTGGCATTGGCTTAACTGCATTAATTAAATTAGTTACAGTTAAGACCCTAATTGGCCTAGTTAACTTCTATATAGTAAAAGCAGACACCCCTTTCTTACTTTGCCTTGCGGACATGGACAGGTTATAGGTTTACTATAACAATATTATAGACACCTTAATCGGCCCCACAACTGCCCTAGGAAGCAAGTATATTACCCTACCAATTACACAACGATTTAGACACCCATTCCTTATATAGGGAGAGACTTTATGGACCTACATTCAGGAATCTTTTAACTATAACCTGTGCTACCTTACTAGTACAGAGATCTACTGTCTACACTGCCGTTTCGGCTACCTATTAGCCGAAAAGCTATATAGAGTCCTTGAACGCTCTGGACATAACGACATTAATAGGAAGGCAGTTAATTACCTAACTAAATACTGCTCCTTTTGCCAGAAATACGAATGTTCCCTAGGCTAATTCAAGTTCACCCTTTATAAGGACCTTGACTTTAACCACTTAGTGTATATAGATATTATATACATTAACGGCAACCTAGTATTATATATAATTGATAAGGCAACCCGCTACTAAGCCGCCCGTTGGTTACAAAATATATCTGTAAAGTATACTTGGGATATTTTATGGACCTGCTGGATTAATATATATATTAGACCTCTTGAGTATATCACCCACGACGCCGGTAGGAACTTTATTAGTAAGAAATTCCAGCAGTATGCTATGGCCATGGCTATATCAACAAAAGCTGTTCTAGTTGAGACGTATTGGTCCATCAGGCTTATTAAGCAAGCTTACCCAGCTCTATAGAGAGCTTATTAGATTATTATAGACGAGTATAAGGACATCTAAAAGGAACTAGCTTTACAGATGGCTGTAAAAGCCGTTAACGATACCACTGGCCCTAACGGACTAGTACCTACCCTCTTAGTTTATGGAGCTTACCCAAAGATAAGCAACCTAGGCCCCCCTGCCCCGTCTATTACGGAATAAGTAGCTGCAATACGGAAGGCAATAGCCGAAATAGTCAAATTACGGGCTAAACAAACTATTAATAACGCCCTATACCACTATAACGGACCTAATATAACCTTAGTACACAACCTCCTACTTAACTCTAAAGTCCTTGTATGGCGTAAAAGCGGTAGTTGGAATAGACCTTACCGTCTACTAGCTATAGAAAACGAGATATACTGCGTATAGCTTCCTAATGGGCCAACTAGCTTTAGAAGCACGTCTATAAAACCCTACTTTCGGCCCGAAAACACCCATAACGTTAAGCTAGATAAACTAGAAGTAACCACTAAACCAGATAAACTAAAAGCAACTGCCAAATTAGATAAACTGGAGGCACCCTTACCTACCCTAGAGGTCCCCTAGAAACCCACTAAACCTACTAAACCTGCTATAAAGCGTAGCTGAGGACGCCCCCATAAGAATCCCGTAATAGAGAACCACCTAACCTCTATAGGTATATCCGCAAAGCAATCTCCGCCTGCGGATATATTAGTTCTAGTACAGGAAACCCCTTTTACGGACTTATAGCGTAAAGAGATTAACGGACTACTTAAAAAGGGTGTCTTTGCGATTATAACGGAGAGAGATATTCCGTAAGGCGTCCGTATATTCAACTTACGCTTTATTGACAAGATTAAGCACCCTAGTACTAATAAAGCCTTTAAGAAATTAAGGCTTGTTATATAAGCTTATAATAACTAGGGAAAGGACCTAGTCCTTACGCAATTGCCTATAATTTAATGGGTTAGTCAACGGATTATACTTATACTTATGCCTGGACTACAGCAAACTAAATCTGTAGCCCTTTACTTACGGGATATCTTATAAGCCTACGTACAGTCTAATACCTACCTAAGTAGGGATATCTTTATACGACTACCCTATAAGCTCAACCTATAACCAGGAACAATTTTACGGGTTATAAAACCTCTTTATGGAGTACTAAAAGCCAGAAACTATTAGTTTAAGACATACTACTAGCACCATGTTAGTAAACTTAAAATAGAACAGTTGACCTACAACCCCTGCCTCCTATACAGCCCATTAAACGGCCTTGGTATTGTTAGACTCCAAACAGACAATACCCTCTTCTTAGCAAACCGGATATTTGCGGACGCTAAAGAGACTAAACTATAAGAAGCTAAGTTCCTGGCAAAGCTGTAAGAGTAGTTAACTAAGCAGACTCTAATTAAGTTTAATGGAGGCTTAATTATATAAAAGGGCAACTTAATCTAGCTAACCTAGGAATACTAAGCTTAAAACCTAAAGCTTATTATAGCAAAGCCTATAGACCTTACTAGTTCCTGCGGAGAGACCCATAAGACCGTAAATATAAAGGACTAATACGCTGTATAGCGTGCAAGAGGCGCCTATATTGCCATAGTCTGCCAACCTAAATCTGCCTACAACTTGTCCTTTGTGGCCTAGGTAGTAGATCCGCAAGAAGAAAATATTAAGCAGCTTAATAAGCGCATTTAGTGGCAAATTGATAATGCAGTAAGGGGACTTACTTTTGTACCACTAGACCTAAGTTCCCTTAGCTTACTAGTATTTATAGACGCCTCCTTTACCAATAATAGGGACCTATTATTACAAATCAGCTTTGTAATCGTACTTACAGACTATAATTAGGACGCAAATATCCTGCACTGGTCCTTAATTAAATACAAATGGGTAACCCGTAGTGTACTAGCTTTTGAACTATATGCACTAGCTTATAGCTTTAATATAGCAGCCGCAATTAAATTAACGATCTAGAAGATTTTATAACTAGAGCAGTTACCCCTGGTTTTATATACCGATTTAAAGTCCCTCTATAACTGCCTAGTTAAACTAGGTATAATATAAGAGAAGAGGCTTATAGTTAACCTAATGTGCTTACGTCAGGCCTATGAACGACGTAAAATTACGGAGGTTAAATGGATTAGCAGCAGAGATAACCCAGCAGACGCTATAACTAAGGCAAAGCTGTGTTAAGCTCTAAAAACCCTAATTAACATAAATAAGCTCAATCTAAAGGTTATAGAATGGGTGGAACGTGACTAACGGAGCACTTATAATTCATTTGCGGCCCATCGGAAGGCTATACGGTTCCTTTACAGCCCGTTGGAAGGCCGTACAGTTTACTTTACGGACCTTAAGCAGGACTTACGGCCAGCTTAAAGTACCGTCTAGAAGGCAGCCTAGAAGGCACCTTAGGAGGGATTTCCTATATATTTTTTTTTGTGTTTTACGGTTCTATTAAAACAATTACGGAGGCTGTATATAGGTGGTTTCATTTTTCAAGTACCGCTAGTGTATAATTACAGCACCTGTCGTACCGAACGCGTGCTTACGCGTACGGTACACCAACTACGCGTTTACGCGTTTAGTGCACCAACTACCCGCTTACGCGTCTAGTGCACCCCTGAAGCACTAACTAATCAGGGGGAGGTCGCATCAGTATATAGACCACGTAGTCTGCTTCAATACAAGAGACAGTCACCATCCAAACAAGCATACGATACTACATATATTTCGTGCCCGTGGATACAACTCACTCGTGCTATTAAGTTAGTACGAACAATATTAGTGTCACAGGACACCCCCGTAACACCTTACACACATCCACCTGTTTCCACTGACTGAACAACCGGAGACCGACCACAAGACAGCAATCTGACAGCAATCTGCCATATTCCGCCGCAATCTGCCATCTCTACTGTTAGAGTTGCCAACTGGCAACTTCAAGGACCTCTAACTGCCGAATTCTACTAAGTTCTACTAGAACCGCCACCTAAGCTCTACTCTACCTATGTATAGCATAGTACCCATTAACCTAGCAACTAAGTAAACGTTATGTACCCTTTTTCCCCTATTTCCTACTTCCTTTTCCTTATGTAATATCTTAACTTTATTACGCAGTTTATATATATAGCTTAATAATATCTACTTCGCTATATATTATTACCGCTTATGTTCACTCCGTGACACTATATTATATTAACCTTATATACTACCCTCCAAAATGCAGAATAACCCTAAAGCCCCTATAATAGCTGCTAGCATTATATCCGCACTCTAAAAACAATTAGTAGAGATATAGAAGTCCTTTATAGACGCCCTCACACAAAACTAAGCCACTTTAACTTAATAATAAGCTAAATAAGAAGCATAATACCTGCAAATAATTAAGGACCTTTAAGAAAAAGTCCGCACCCTTAAGATGCCTACACTAGGGCCCTAAGACTAAACGCCTTCTAGAGATAAATATGTGAAATAAGAGTCCCAAACCTATAGTAGCTATTTACCCTAAACTAACTACTATACTATAATAATCTGAACGACTACTAGACCCTCTAATATTTACCAGTAAATAATAAGAACTCCAATTATTTCTAAGCCAGCTTAAAAATAAGCTAACTGGTAATACTAACCGCTACCTAACTAAAGCCAACTAACTTTACTACGCCCTAAGTTAACTAGGAGGAGACGTAGCTAACCTTATTAAACCCCTTTAACCAAATTCAGTATAAAGTCTAGTTATACTTCTTAAAGCTATATATGGTAACCCAAACTGCTAGGCTATTACTTAGAGAAAGATAAACTATATAACTTAAGGAACAAAAAGCTTTCTAGTATACTTCTTTAAATTCAACTATTACGTAAAGGAAATAGGCTGGAACGACTCCACACTAGTTAATAGCCTTATTAAATCCCTAAGTCCTAAACTAAAAACCTCCCTAATAGGTATAGACCTACTAGAAGCCCTTAACACCTGCACAAATATTATTAATAAATAATATAATAATATACTATACCTAACACTGAAGTCCACTCCTTAATATAATATAATAGCTCCGTAAACAACTACTAAGTCCTTATCTTAGCCTAAGCACCCTAACGCCATGGACATTAACTCTGGAACCCTAAAGTATGCCCTACTAGGGTCCCCTAAATAAGAATAACGCATTAAGCCAGGCCTTTGCTTTAAATGCGGAAGCAAGGCTTATATCTTAAGATACTACTCTATCCCTATACCCCAACACAATTTACAAATAGCTAATACTAGTAACCGTTTACCGTACTAATCCTCCAGTTACTGTCCCCGATCTTTATATAGCTCTAGCCCCACATCTAGTAAGCACCACTTATAAGGATAAAGTTACAGCTAATGTTCTATAGAAACCCTACCCTATTTACCTCTAAAAGGAAGGTTTTAGAGCTAAGTCACTCTTTGGGACGGCACTGCCTTAGGATCTCATTAAATACTCTAGATATCACGAATTCTGACTCTTAGGATTATAGCATAACTATTAACTATTATCTTTAGCAGAATAATTAATAGGCTAATACTTAAGTCCTAATTAATACAGGAGCTAGTAGCATAGGATTTATTAATAAGATCTTTGTGTAAGATAATGGTTTTACCCTAACCCCCCTTAACCAGCATATTAATATATTTGGATTTAATGGTAAACATACTGTCTTAGGCCGTATTACCTATATAGTATTCCTAAGACTCTAATACCTAAACCATAAAGAACTAATTAGGCTTTTTGTTACCACCCTAGGTCACTTAGTAATACTTAAACAACCTTAGATAAAGCTATATAAGGTAACCATTAATTGGGATAACCTTAAGCTTCTATTTACCGCCTCCTATTGCAAGCAGAAGTGCCTTATAACTTACTACTTAGACCCTAAACCAAAATCTGAAAAATCCACTAAGATCTATCAGTCTAAAATTTCTACTAACGTCCACCCTATACCTAAAAAGCCCACCTAATTCCACTAAGAACCTAAAAATTATACCAAACCACACAAACTAACCCTAACTACTGTACTACCCTAAACCAAGCAGAAGCTTAAACTTAAGCTTAACATATAAAAGTACCAGAAGAACTGGTATTCTACTATAAAAAAGATACTTAAAGAACCCAAACCTAAATCCAATACTAACTCTGTACTTAATACTAAACCTAAAGTTAAACAAGAAACAGTAGATAATTAAAAGGAAGTTGCCAGCTAGCAACTCACTCCCCTTTTTATAGATATCTATATAATTAGAGCTACCCTATTAGCATAACTCGCCAGGAAACCTAAACATATAATCTTCGCCGTTATAATGGCTAATATTAAAAAGGCCCTAGCACTAAAGAAGCACAATAACCCTGCCATAAAAGTACTAGTATGCCATTATAAGCATCTAGAAGTATTTTTATAAAAGGAAGCTAATAAGTTAGCAGAGCACTAACTATATAACCACAAGATTATACTTAAAGAAGGAAAACAGCCAGAATTTAGACCCCTATATGGAATGTCCTAAAACAAACTCTAAGTACTGCGGAAGTACTTAGACAAACACCTAAGTAAAGGATTTATTAGAGCAAGCTCTTCGCCTATAGCTGTACCTATAATCTTTATTAAGAAACCTAGCGGCGGTCTGCGCTTCTATATAGACTACTAAGCTCTTAACGCCATTACCATTAAGAATCAGTACCCACTCCCGTTAATTTAAGAGACACTAAACTAATTAAGTAAGGCTCGCTACTATATAAAACTTAACCTTATCTACGCATTTAACCGTCTCTATATTGCAAAAGGAGATAAATAGCTCACTATATTCCGTACTAGGTATAGATTATTTAAATACTTAGTAACACCGTTTAGCCTTATAAATGCCCTAAGTTCGTTTTAATACTTTATAAATAATACCCTATAACCTTACCTGGACATTTTTTATACTGCTTATATTAACGATATCTTAGTATACAGCAATAACCTAACTAAATATAAGAAATACGTTAACCTTATTTTAAAAGCCTTGCGTGGAGCTAGCCTATAATTAGATATAGATAAGTGCGAATTCCACAAAATAGAAGTCCTATACCTTAGATTTATTATTTTTATAAACGGTATATAAATGGACCTAAAGAAAATTAAAGTAATTATAAACTGGTAAGAACCTAAGAGCGTTAAGGACATAAGAGCCTTTATAGGATTTGCTAACTTCTACTAATGGTTTATTAATAACTTCTCCGCCCTAGTTTTACCCCTTATAGCTCTAACCTAAAAAGATAAAACCTTTATCTTTAACAAGGAATGTAAGAAGGCCTTTGCCTATCTAAAGTTATATTTACTACTATACCTATACTTTAACACTTTAACCTAAACTAAAAGAGTGTTATAGAAGCCAACTTATCTAACTACATTACTGGAGGCATTTTGTCTTAGTATAATAAGGAAGGAGTACTGCACCCTATAGCATACTTTTTAAAACAACTAAGTCTAGCTAAATGTAACTATAAGATCTATAATAAGGAATTGTTAGCTATTATTAGATGTTTTAAATAATAGCGACCTAAACTGGAAGGCGCTGGATTTCCAATTAAGGTCCTTAGTGACCATAAGAATCTATAGTACTTTACAACTATAAAACAGCTAAGTTATTATTAAGCCCGCTAGTTAGAATATCTGTCTTATTTCTAATTCTTAATTATGTACCGCCTAGGCGTTTAAGGTTAAAAACCTAATGCCCTAACCTGACGTTTATAAGATATACTAGTACAGGAAGAAGCGCGTACCTACTATAATTAAACCCTACTTCGCCCCAAATTATTTAATCCCCTAGCTAAAGACCTTATAGTATACGTCCTTAAAATGACTAATCAATTAGTTAAATAGATTATAATTAATAAATACCTAAATAACGAGTTTATCCAAGAGACACTTAAGCTAATTTAAGATATCGTTAGACGCTCTAAAAAGATCTCTCTAAGTAAATATAAAGCTTATGGAGACCGCTTATACTACTAGAACCGCCTAGTTATACCTAACTATAACAAACTTAAGCTTAAGCTTCTTAAATACGTACACGACCTACCAGTAGCCAGCCACCTAGGCTATGGAAAAACCCTAGAACTACTCTAACGGAAGTACTACTGGCCAAATATATATAATATAATACAAAGGTATATCTCTAGCTACTATACCTGCTAACGAGCTAAGGCTTTATATAAGACATACAATAGCTTTCTAAAGCCACTACCTATTCCAGACTAAAGATAGAAGGACATCTTAATTAACTTTATTATTAAACTCCCCGTAAGTAAAGGCTGTATAAACATTATAGTAGTTATAGACCAACTATCCAAAATAAGACACTTAATTGCCTATCCTAATATATTAACACCTACTGTTACCCAACTATTCCTAAATTATGTATAGAAACTCCACAGACTCCCTAAAACAATTATCTCCAATAAAGGCAGCCAGTTTATCTCTGTGTTTTAGAAAGAACTAACTACCTAACTCTATATTAAAGCACTGTTATCTACAGCATACTACCTAGAAACGGATGGTTAAACGGAATATGTAAATGCTATAATGGAACAATATATTTAGATATACACATCGTATCTATAGGACGACTAGATAGACTGGCTTGTACTTACTAAGTTTACTATAAATAACTCCATCTTAGAAACCATAAAGGTCTCCCCATTTTTAGCTAACTACGGCTAGCATCTATAAATAGGTTTTAAACCCTTTAGTAATATTCCTTACCTAGCTTATTAGGCCTTATAAGTTGCAGAAGTAAATAAATTTATAAAGAAGATGGAAGAACTATAAGAGTTCCTTACTAATAAAATAACATGGGCCCAATCTGTTTATAAAGCTATAGCAAATAAGAACCAAACCCCAGCACCAGCCTACTAAATTAGTAACTTTGTCTAGCTAGATACAAGAAATCTAAATATAAAACAACCTACTAAAAAACTTAATTGGAAGAACGCTGGCCCTTATAAGGTTAAAAAAGTTGTCTCTCCTTATACCTACCGACTAAAGCTCCCTAATACAGTTAAAATCCACCCTATATTCCATATATTAGTCCTCCACCCTACCGCCCCTATATTAGACGCCCTACCTAGACAGATCTAAGACCCTCCCCCACCAGTTAAAGTAGATAGTGAGGATAAGTACCTTATTAAAAGAGTTAACAACATTAAGTATAACAAACAGAAACGTAAATATATATACCTTATGAAATGGAGAGGTTTTACTAAACCCTTATAGGAACCTACCAACTCTATAGGACTTATACAAGCCGCAGAAGACTTTTACAAACTCCACCCAGAACTACCACAGCCCTATCTCGCAGATACTCAAGTTTAAAGGGGGGGTACTATTATAGGACACCCCCGTGACACCTTACATATGTCCACCTATTTCCACCAACTAAACAACCAGAGACTAACTATGAGACAGCAATCTAACAGCAATCTACTATATTCCGCCGCAATCTGCTATCTCTACTATTAGAGTTGCTAACTAGTAACTTCAAGGACCTCTAACTGCCGAATTCTACTAAGTTCTACTAGAACCGCCACCTAAGCTCTACTCTGCCTGTGTATAGTATAGTACCCATTAACCTAGCAACCAAGCGAACGTTATATACCCTTTTTCCCCTGTTTCCTACTTCCTTTTCCTCACACAACGTCTTAACTTTATTACGTAGTTTATATATATAGCTTAATAATATCTACTTCGCTATATATTATCACCGCTTGTACTCACTCCATAACAATTAGGAAGCTTTTTATTCCTTAAGTTATATAATTTATCATCCTCTAAGTAGTAGCTTAGCGGTTTAAGTTACTATATATAGCTTTAAGTAGTATAATTAGACTTTATACTAAGTTCAGTTAAAGGGGTTTAATAAGGTTAGCTATATCTCCTCCTAGTTAACTTAGGGCGTAGTAGAGTTAGTTAGCTTTAGTTAGGTAGTAGTTAGCATTACTAGTTAGCATATTTTTAAGCTAGCTTAAAAATAATTAGAGTTTTTATTATTTATTAGTAAATATTAGAGGGTCTAGTAATTGTTATAGTATGGTAGTTAGTTTAGGGTAAATAGTTACTATAGGTTTAGGACTCTTGTCCCGCGTATTTATCTCTAAAAAAGGCATTTAGTCTTAGGACCCTAATATAGGCATCTTAAGGGTGCGGACTTCTTCTTAGAGGTCCTTAATTATTTATAGATGTTATACCTCTTATTCGGCTTATTATTAAGTTAAAGTAGCTTAGTTTTATATAAGGGTGTTTATAAAGGACTTTTATATCTCTGCTAATTATTTTTAGAGTGTAGATATAATGCCGGTGGCTATTATAGGGGCTTTAGGGTTATTCTATATTTTAGAGAGTAGTATATAAGGTTAACACAATATAGTATTATGGAGTAAGTATAAGTGGTAATAATATATAGCGAAGTAGATATTAATAAGCTATATATATAAACTATATAATAAAGTTAAGATATTGTATAAGGAGAGAAGGTAAGGAAATAGGAAAAAAAGAGTATATATTATTAGTTTAGTTGCTTAGTTAATATATATATAGAGTAGAATAGGATTTAAGGAGTGGTCCTAGCAGAACTTAGCAGAATTTGGTGGACTTTAGCAGAATTTGGTGGACTTTAGCAGAATATGGCAGAATGCGGCAGATTGCCGTTAGATTGCCATAGATTGCCGGCAAATTGCCATTGGGTTGCCGTCTCGCGGCCAGTCTCTTCTTATTACGTCGGTGGAAACAGGTAGACGTATATAAGGTATTACTGTTAACTAGATATCCATGCACCGATTATAGGAAATAAATAAGGACTCCCCCTATTGAAATGTGGTTCTAAGACCTCTATATATATATATAGGAAAGGTATAGAAAAGGAAAGACAAGGGGGGTAAAGGGAGTTAATAAAACCTGGAGTAGGTGACCGAGTTAATAACTAAGTCAATAACCGAGTTGGTGACCAAGTTAATAAGTAAGTAGCTGAGTTGGGGTAAGATAACCTAATTTAGGTTAATATACCCCACTAGCTGATTAACTAGGTGGTGATTAGCTGGATATACCTAAATAGGAAATATCTATGGTGTTAAACTAAATAAAAACTATTTAAAAACAGAACTTAATAAGGAAATTGTGCAAATAGGTTAAACAGTATACTTAAATCTAACTATAATAGAGTCTTGATATTAACCAGACTCAGTTATTAAATAAAGCTTTTATACTTCTGCCTTAATAGGGCTTTTATAAGACTGTTAGCTGTTATATTAGTAGTAGGAACCTACTTAATTACAATTAAGCCTTTCTAAACTTCTTGGCGAAGCTAGTATTAGTAGATATCTATATAACAAAGCTTTATGTTTAATTAAGATCCGTTTTTAGTAAGCAGTTAAATTGTCTATTAGTTATTATAGCCAATTATATACTCCTTATTTGTGCAAAGTTGCAGATCTTAAAAGAAGCGCTGCTACTAAATTAATTTAGTAGCTGTATTTAATAGAGCCTTAAGCTTAGCTTTAGTGCTTAATGTTATAACAGTCTTCTGCTTGGTAGAGCGCCAGTTAATTACTCCCCCAAATAGTAAAAATATAAAGCCTTTAGTACTCTTTTAACTAATAGGATTATTACTAAATATAGCGTTACTTAGAGGTGCCGACGGGCTCGTGCACGCTATAGGCTTGTGCACGCTATCCTTACCCTAACAAAACCTAACCACACAATAATGCCTCAATAGATTTAGTTGAAAATTGTATATATTTTACTTTAACGTATTGAGATTAAATAGAAGGGAATTTTATTATAAAATATAAACTATTAATAGAGTTATAAGCCTTATTAAAAATTATTTAAATATAGATTAACCTTAGATTTATAGCTTAATTTATAATATTATCTATTTAAAACTTTAATATATAAATACTATAAACTTATCTTTTAATATAATATATTTTGATATAGTAATAAATAGCTATATTTTATATAATTTAATATTTTAATTTATACTAATAAAAATTAAAGTATTAAAGTATTAGAAATATAGTAAATATACTATATATTAGTATTTATAATATTAGCTAAGTACATCTAGACACTATAGCAAATATTAAATTTATATAAAAGTATACTAAATTACTAATTAATTAACGTATTTCACAGGTGAGCTGGTCAAACGGGTGAGCTAATTACTTTAAAAACACACCAAAAAATGGAAAAATCACACTTTAATATCTTAACAACCACTTAATAATAAATTTTAATAATTTAAATTTGGACTTTTATATATACTCTCTAGCTCCTATTAAAGTTAT
>Ga0307507_10006404_pt1 | contig 18111 bp, 16 predicted proteins | sample 7_EM_MG_FD_207223 | JGI IMG/M metagenome (GOLD analysis project Ga0307507, IMG submission 207223) | Populus trichocarpa ectomycorrhiza microbial communities from riparian zone in the Pacific Northwest, United States - 7_EM | ecosystem: Host-associated > Plants > Roots > Unclassified | place... | reverse complement strand
ACACCGTCGGGGGCAGGTAGCGACCAGGTGACGGCGGGGTGAGGCGGGCCGCCCACCCCGCCTCATCCCGCGGTCACATCCGAGTTTCCCCGGCACCGCAGCGGAATCAGGTGAGGTAGTACATTGCCGAACAATAGTGTTGACCGCATTGAGCACACGCTGCGCGAGACCGAGGTCCTGGCAGCGGTCGGCGTTGTCCTCAGCTCTCTGGAGTACCTGTGCGAGCCGCAGGTGTTCGACGAGAAAGGAGGTTTGCTCAGCTGGGAGGTCGGCCGGACCCGGCTGCGGTCGACGGCGCGGCGCCGGGCGGACTTCCTCGACAAACTGTTCGCTCCGCCGGGCATCAACGTCCTCATCGGACTCCGGCTGGCCGCCGCGGTGGTGTCGGCCGTGCCCGGGACGAACACCCGGGTGCGCGCGACCGCAGCGAGCTATCTCGCGGTGACCAATGTGGCCATGCACGTCCGCAACGGCTACGGCGGCGACGGGTCGGACCACATGAACGTGCTCATCCATGCCGCTCTCACGGTCGCGCGGTCGTTCCCCAACGACAAGCGTGTGAAAGAGATGGCCACGATGTTTCTGGCTGCTCAAGTCTGCCTGTCCTACTTCGCCGCCGGCGCCGCCAAGCTCATCTCCTCATACTGGCGCGACGGCAGCGCGATGGCGGGCATCTTCCGCACGCGCACCTATGGCCACAAGTACGTGCACAAGCTGCTGGACAAATACCCCGTGCTGGCCACGATCGGCGGCTGGGGAGTCGTGCTCGGCGAGGTCACCTTCCCGCTCGTCCTGGTCGTCGACAAGCCGCTCGCCAAGCTGCTGCTCGCCACCGGAACCGGGTTCCACATCGGGAACGCCGTCTTCATGGGGCTCAATCGCTTCGTCTGGGGCTTCGGCGCGGCTTACCCCAGCATCGTCCACCACGCCAGGGGTCTGTCGAAGGCAGCGGTGAAGTGATGAAGAACCCGACGTGGACGAGCGGTGCCAAAGCCTGCGCGGCCGGCCTCGTCGCGTTGGCCGCGGTGACCCCGCTCGTCGCGGGCAGGCGATACACCGCACGTGCCGACCGCCGCGACGACGAGAGCTTCCCCGGGCTCGGGGAAAAAGTCGAGGTCGACGACCAGGTTCTGCACGCGCGCGTGCTCGGGCCCGCGCGCGGTGATCGGCCGACCGTGGTGTTCGAGAACGGGATGTCGTCGCCGCTGGAGCTGTGGGACTGGATCCAGCCGGCAGTCGCGGGTGTCACGCGAACCGTCGCCTATGACCGCGCCGGGATCGGGTGGAGCGGCCCGAAAAGGTCGCGGTTCTCCGCCGAACAGGCGGCGGCCGACCTCGAGGGGCTGCTCGATGTTCTTCGCTGCCCCGGTCCGTACGTGCTCGTCGGGCATTCCTTCGGCGGGCTGTTGATCCGGCGCTTCGCGCATCGCAACCCCGGTGCCGTCGCCGGGATGGTGCTGGTCGATTCGGCGCATCCCGACCAGTTCGACCGGTCTTCGCGGCAACGGCTGGGACTGGGCCCCACCCTCAGTGTGCTGCGCCAGCGAGCGCTGCTGATGTCCTACGGTCTCGGCAGGGCGAAGTCCGCCGGTGAAACGGAACCACTGGCGGCGGGGCTGCCGGAAGCCACGGCTCCGGTGGCCGGTGCCCGCATGCGGTCGGCGCACACCTGGCGCGGTACCTCGGACGAGATGACCGCCTGGGTCGAGCAGGTCAATCCGCAGGTCCGCGAGGCCGGGATCCCGCCCGGCTGCCGGGTCGCGGTCGTCACCGCGGGCCGCTCCATCGACGCCGATCCGGTGCACGGTTACCTCCAGGAGGAACTCGCGAGTCTCGCGCCGGGAGGCAGGCACGAGATCGTCGCGGATGCGGAGCACATGACGCTGCTCACCGACCGCGAGCACGGACAGGTGGTGGCGAAGCTGATCGAAGAGATGGTGCTCTCCCTCGAGGACTCACCGCCACGGCCGCAAGGAGGATGACATGCGCATAGTCAGAATGGCGATCGGAGCCCTGTTCGGCTCGTGGTTCCTGGCCACGTTCCTGGCCCAGGATCCGCGGCGCAAGTTCGACAAGGTCCGCGAGCTGGACAAGACCGGCGCGCTCATCCCCGACTGGCGGTTCTTCGCGCCCCGCCCCGGTATGCACGACCACCACGTCCTCATGCGTGACGAGCTGCCGGACGATTCCACGACGGACTGGCGGGAAGTGACGAGCCCACGAGACCGCAAGCTCGTCGACGCACTCTGGTTCGTGGGCCGGCGTGGCGAGAAGGCGATCACCGACGCGGCGTCCGGTTTGATGGCGTTCACGGCGAACAACGCCGATCGGAAGGAGGCGGTCCAGGTCACCATTCCCTACCTGACGCTTCTGAACTACGTCAGCCACGGGGTCGACCATCACCCCGAGGCCAAGCGGACGCAATTCCTGATCGCCACCTCGGACGGCTACGCCGACAAGGAAGAGCCGACGATGGTTTTCCTGTCGAACCTGCATCCGCTCGGTTGAGGGAGAGCGTAAATGTCCGTTCGCGGAGAACCCGCGCTGCCTGCAGTGCGGGTTCTCCTCTACGCTCCGCTGGACGCGGATACCGGTAACTGGCACCGGGTCCAGCGTTTCGCGCAGGACATCGTGTCGGTGATCCGCGCGCCACAAGCCTTCCCTGGCGAGGAGGGTCGGTCCGAGGAGCTGAAGACGGTCGCGCTGATCCACCGGAGCTCCGGCCGGGAGGCCATCGAAGCGGCAGCCACCTCGGTCCGCGGGTCCGGCGGCGTCATCGTGGTCGGTGACGAGGCGGAAACCGTGGACGAGACGGTGGCCGCGCTCGCCGCCGGCGCGCACGGCTACCTCGGCACCAAGCGGCCGGTCGAGCAGTTCGTCACCGCGATCCGTGCGGTGGCCGCGGGCTACCTTTTCGCACCGGTCAGTCATCTGCCGTCGATCGCGAAGAGAATGCTCGCCGTCGAGCCGGACAGCCGCCCGAAAGCCGAGGCAGGTGAACTGACACGACGGGAGCTGGACGTACTGACCACCATGGCTCGTGGCTACTCGAACGCCGAGATCGGCAAACATCTGTTCATCTCGGAGTCGACCGTGCGCAGCCATGTGCTCGCCATTCTCCGTAAGTTCGGCGCGCGTAACCGGACCGAAGCGGTGATATTGGCGAACCAACGCGGAATTCTGCTCGACAAACGCTGAAAGCGGGTTCGATACCAGCAAATTGGTGGATTTTTGCGCCACCGGCCGCTGCTAGGCTTTTTTCGAAGCGACCCGAACCGAGCGAATTGGTCGTCGAAACCACAAGGAGAAGCGCAATGAACCGTGTTGAATTTGCCGCCGTGCGCCAGGTGTCGGCTGGCATGATCTCGCCCCTGGAGACCGGCGTCGGCGTGCAGCCGATCGCCTGCACGCCAGTCGCTCTCGCGGCGCTCGCCGTCGCTTCGGCGGCCACCGCCTTCTACGCGTACCGCGCCTGTGGCGGGGTCGACTCCGAGTTCGATACGCAGTACGACATCAGCGAGAGCGAACTCAACGGAGACATGTCGGTCAGCGACCTGACCGAGGTCCTGCGGGCGTCGTAGCGGTTGACGTCCGACGCAGAAATCATCCGGCATCGCCCGTGTCGGCCAGTAGCGAAGCTCCGATCGCCGAGCCGCTGCTGGCCGTCACCGGGTCCCGACTCTTCAGTCCAGGAGTACAGCTGATGGTGCGAAACCAGGTCGAGACAGCGGCAGTACGGCAGATCACGGCTCACCTTCTCCGACCTTTGGAAGCTCATGCGAAGCGGGTCGTCCTCGCCTCCGACGACGCGGACGGGGCCGCCGCGGCCACGGCCACAGCCGCTGCTGCGGCGGCGGCCGGCGGGGGTGCGCACCATCTCTTCGCCGGTGTTCCCCTGGCCCGGGCGGGTGCCGCCCAGCCGAGCACTCTGTTGATCGAGCTGCGGCGCCGGTCGGTCGACCGCTCAAGCTAGCCCGGGTGCAGCTTAGGGCTCCTGAGTGGCGTTGCCGGTTCTATTGACGGGTAAGTCAATGGTGGCATTCACGACCTTGCCCTCGGGGCTGTGGCGGAGTAGGGAACAAATCGGGCAGATTGGTGGGTGTGTGGTGAAGCGAGGTGGACTTTCCTTGCGGCAGACGCAAGGAAAGTCCCCCTCGTGGCGCTCCGTCGCCTACTACCCGTCCGCTTTGTTCGGCTTGTCCGGTCAGGGTGCGGTCTGAAGGACGCCTTCAGTGCACTGAATCCACCGAAGGACGCCTTCAGTGCATCCAGTGGACCGAAGGCGTCCTTCAGACCGCTCAATAGAACCGGCAACGCCACTCACGAGTCCTTAATGGGCTGTCGCCGGTCGGGTCACGCCGACTGGGATTCGCGCAGGACGTGCAGCAGGTCGCCGACGGTCAGGTCGCCGCTGCCGGGGGAGACCACGTTCTTCTGTTCGACGGGGCTGAAGCCGAATATCATGTTCGTCACAAAGATGCTCGTGTTGGCCGTGTACCAGGTCATGGCGGCGATCGGCGGAGAGCTTTCGCCGAAGACCAGCGGCCGCAGTTCGGCGGCGTGCTTTTCGGCGGAGATTTCGATGCGCTTCATCGGAATATCTTCCCTTCGTGAACCCCTGACTGGAATAGCGGGTAAATGGAGCCTAGTCAGGCGAATTTTCTGTCGCATCCACCGAAAAGCTGACGAGCATCAGGTGTCCGCCTCGCCCGGCGACGAGCCTCGCCGCAGGCCCTGTGTTTGACTATGGGGGTGGGCCCGGCGCCGCGACCTTTCCGTCCCGGAACCGCGCCGAGATGGGAGACAGGTGAGTTTTCGGAGTGGGTTGCGGAGAACGCCCGGGGCAGATCTGGCCGGCCGGGACCGTGAGCTGCGGGTCCTCGCCGATCACGCCCGTGCCGCCGCGCAGGGCGAAGGGCAGGCGGTGCTGTTGCGCGGGCCGGCCGGGATCGGAAAGACGAAGCTGCTGTCCACTGCCCTCGACGAACTGGAAGCGCTTTCAGCTTCTGTCCTCACGGTGACGTGTACCGAAAGTGGCGTCACGGCTTACGCGGCGGTCAGGGCCCTGTTCGAGCCCCTTCACCCGATCGAGGGTGGCGGCCCCGACCTGCTGGGCGGCAGCGCCCGGCTGGCCTTGCCGGCCCTGGTTCCCGTGCAGAACGACCCGACGAGCTCGGTGGACACGTACTCGGTGATGCATGGCCTGTACTGGCTGGTCGCGGGCCTGGCCACGCGCGGGCTGGTCGTCCTTGCCCTCGACGACCTCCAGTGGTGCGACGAGTCGTCGTTGCGCTGGCTGGCCTTCTTGCTGCGCCGTGCCGAGGATTTGCCGCTGCTCGTGCTGGTGACCCAGCGCACCGGGCCGAACGGGACCAGCCCGGAGATTTCCGCCGGGATCTGCGCCACCCTGAACTGTCACTCGATCGACCTTGAGCCGCTCGCGGAAGACGCGGTCGCCGCCTTCCTGGAAAGCGGTTTCGGCGTGGCACCGGACACGAGTTTCGTGACCGCCGCGCTCGAGATCACCGGCGGCAACCCGTTTCTGCTCGGCCGGGTCGTCAACCGGCTGCACGACGAGGTGACCCCGGACGCCGAGCACGTCCGGATGCTGGAAAGCGCCGGTCGCGCGGCGGTGGCCGGGCCTTTGCTGGAGCGGCTGCCCGTGGACGTGATCGCGGTGGCTCGTGCCATCGCCGTCCTGGGCAACGAGGAGCTGGAGATGATCGCCGCGCTCGCCTGCACCCAGCCCGGTCTGGCACGCAACGCGGTCCGGGCCCTGCGTGCGCATGACCTGCTCGAACCCAGCCGGCTCGACTACACGCACGACCTGATCCGTGCTGCGGTGCTGGACTCCGTCCCGCCCGGGGAACTGGCACGGCTGCGCGAACGCGCGGCCATCCTGCTCAACGACAGCGGCCGTCCCAGCGAAGAAGTGGCTGTCCACCTGCTGCCGCTCGACACGCCGCCGCAGAAGTGGACGGTGACCGTGCTGCAGGAAGCGGCCACGGCGGCCGAAAGCCGCGGTGCTCCTCCGGCCGCGGCACGGTATCTGGCTCGGGCCCTTGCGGTGGACCAGGACGATGTCGCCGTGTTGGTGCGACTGTCGCGAGCACTGGGACAGATCGAACCGGCGTCCGCCCTGCCGCACCTGGAACATGCCCTCGAGCTGGTGAACGACCCGCGCGACCGGGTGCCGATCGCTACGCAGTACGCCATGGTTTCGCTGAGCGCGCGGAACTCCCGGCGGGCCTTCGATCTCCTGACCGAGGTGTCCGATGCGCTCGAAGCGGTGTCCGGTCCTGACCCCACGCCCGGCGACCTGGCCCTGCGGACGGCGATCCAGTCCGCGCTGCTGGTCTCCGGGCTGGACGAGAAGACCCTGGTGACGCGGGTGGGCGAGCGGTTCTCCCAGTTCACCCCGCCGCCGGGTGACACCGCCGAGCAACGGGGGCTGCTCGGCGTGCTCTCGTGGCTGGGCACGTTGCAGGGCCGCCCGGCGGCCGAGGTGGCCGCCCAGGCCGGCCGGGCCCTGCGGATCGGGGCCGGCCACAGCGGCTGGGCCGTGCTGGGCACCTTGTCCGCCCTGCACCTCGCCGATCAGACGGAGTCGGCGTTGGCCGGGATCGCCGGGGTGATGGCGCATGCTCAGAGCCGTGGTGAAGCGTGGACCTATGTCTGGTGCTCCACGATCCGCGCGATGATGCATCACTTCACCGGCAACCTCACCGATGCCCTGTCGGACGCGCAGTACTCGTACGACGTCATCAACCAAGAGCGCTGGTCGGCCGGCCTCGTCATGCCGCAGGTGGTGCTGGCCACGCTGCTGGTCCGGCAGGACGACGCCGTCGCGGCCGACCAGCTCCTCAGCGGCGTGTCCCGGCCCCGGCTGGCCGAGGCCACCAATGAATACCACTGGTTTCTGATGGCCAAAGCCCGGACCAGGGCCGCATTGGGCGATGCCGAGGGCGCCCTCGCCGCCTTGCGTACCTGCGGCGAAAGCCTTTCCGACAGCGGCATCGGCAACCCCGTTCTGGCGCCGTGGTGGTACGAGTCGGCCGAGCTGCTGGCCGGGCTCGGCCGGATAGCCGATGGCGAGGCCGTACTCGACGCCGTAGACCTCGCCGTCCGCCGATGGGGCACTCCGCGCGCGCTCGGCATGCTGGAGACCGCGCGCGGGGTGCTGGCGAGTGGCGACACGGCCATCGAGCGGCTGCGGTCGGCCGTGGACCTGTTGGCGGACAGCCCGGCCAAGTCGGAGCACGCGAAGGCCCAGTACCTGCTCGGATGCCGCCTGCTGCGCCGAGGCGACGCCGAGGGTGCCCGCGAGCGCCTGCGCCGATCGATCGACGTGTCCGTGCTTTGCCGCGACAAGCAGCAGCTTGCGCTCTCGCTGCCGGCGCTGGCCGCGGCCGGAGGGCGGATGCGCCACGGGACCGACTCGCCTGCGGACGCCCTGACCGGCAGCGAGCGACGGGTCGCCGAACGCGCGGCCGAAGGCGCCACCAACCGGGAGATCGCGGAGTCGCTGTTCATCACCCAGCGCACGGTCGAGATCCACTTGACCAGCGTCTACCGCAAACTCGCCATCGGCGGCCGACCCGAGCTCGGCGATGCCCTGCGTGACCGGTGAGTGAAACACCCTCGGCAAAGGTTTGCCCCTCAGTCTCGCCTTCGGTGCCCAAACGGCTAGAGAAACACTCGCTCGGCACGACGACTGCGACCGGGAATTAGGCTGCGTGCCAACCGCCGCCACGGGTCGCTGACGTTGTCCAAGGAGGTCGCCAAATGCGGTATTCCCGGCGGCAGCTCGTGGTCGATGTGGAATCCGAGAGAGCGCTTTCTCCGCTTATCGGCCGGGACCACGAGCTGGCTTTCCTCGGGAGACTCGTCGACGGGCTCTCCCACGGCAGGCCCGGACAGGCCGCGCTCTCGGGAGTGGCCGGGGCAGGCCGGACGGCCGTGCTCGAGCACGTACTCGCGGCCGCGCGGACTGCGGGCGCGGCGACCGCGCTGGCGTCGTGTTCCCCCGAAGAGACAGAGGTCCCGCTCAGTGCCGTGACGCGGCTCGCGACGCCCCTGCTCCCGTCGGACCGGTTCGCCGAACTGGTGGCGGACTGCCTCGGCAGTGATCGTGAGGGGGCTGCGCGGCTGCTCTGCGCCGTCTTCACCGAGCTCGCCGCCGACCGCCCGCTCGCTCTGGCGATCGACGACCTCAACTGGGCGGACGCCTGGTCGCTGCGCTGGTTCGAAGCGATGTCCACCGGTGGCCGGACGGCGCCGATCCTGCTGGTCGCGAGTGCGCACGCCCCGGTTACCGGTCGTCAGCTCGACCTGCGGCCGCTCAGCCCGGCCGAAAGCACCGAGGCGCTGCGTCAGATGCTGGGCGAACTGCCTGAGGACAAGATCACGGCGGCCGTGCTCGACGTCGCGCGAGGGCGTCCCGCGGTACTGCACGACCTCGTCACACAGTGGGTCGAGGCAGGCTCACCGACGGGGGCCGAGTGGCTGGCTGAGACCGGCCGGGCGGTGACCTCGGCCCGAGCGGCACGGACCCGGCGGGGCCTGCCACCCTCGGCGCTCGCCCTCCTGCGGGCGATGTCGGTGTCGGACCAGCTGGACGTCACCCTCGCCGGCCGCCTCGCCGGCCTGCCGGAAGAGACTGTGCCGGACGCACTGGGCACGCTCGAAGCGAGCGGGCTGGTTGTGGACGGCTGTCCGGCGGAGCCGCAGCTGGCCGCAGATGTGCTGGCTGAGCTGCCCGAAGACGCCAGGGCGGACCTGTGCCGGGAGGCCGCGGCGCTCGCGCACCATGGCGGGCTGGGCGCCCCGGCCGTCGCCGAACTGCTGCGGGCCGCGCCCCCGGTCGGCGAAGCCTGGGCGCGGGCGGTCCTCGAGGAGGCGGCAAGCCGGTGGTTGTCGCAGGGCGATGTGGAGACGGCTGCCGAAACGTTGCGGCGGGCACTGGCCGAGCGGGCGAGCCCGCCGGAGCGGGCGGCCCTGCTGATCCGGCTGGCCTCGACGGTGGTGCGGCGGGACCCGGACCACGCCGACCGCCTGCTGCTCCAGATCCTCACCGAACCGCAGCTGCGTGACCTGCCCGCGGCCGCGACCGCGGCGGACCTGCTCCTGGCCCGCGGGGACGCGGAAACGGTCCATCGGGCGGTCACCGCGGTGGGTCCGGACGACGACCCGCCTTCGCAAGCCGTCGGGGAATCGACGCTGACCGCGCTCGGCCGGCTCGCCCGGGAGTCGGCCTCGGTCGATCCCGGGATTCCCCTGCCCCCGATGCCCTGGCCGGACCACGAACCCGGTGAAGCGGCCGAGGCCGGGGTGGCCGCCTTCCGGCTCGCCGTCCGGGGCGAGGACCGCCGCTGGGTGCTCGACCTCGCCGAGCGGGCCCTGCAGGCCCCCGGTGACGCCCCCTTCGTGCCGCGCATCGCCGCTTGCCGGGCCTTGCTCTGGTGCGGTGCCCTCGAATCCGCCGCGGACGGGCTCACCTCGGTCGCCGTGGTCGCCCGCCGGCAGGATGCTCGGGCGGCCGCCGCCCAGGCGTTCCTGCACCGGGCGGCGGTGGCGCTGCGGGCGGGCCGGCCGGACGACGCGCGCCGGGACCTCGCCGCGGCCGACGGCGAACTGCCGGTGCGGTACTGGCATGCCGCCGCCGTTCCGGAGTTCGTTGCCGCGCAGATCACGTCGTGCGTGCAACTCGGCCGGCTCGACCAGGCCCGGCATCTGGCCGCGCAAGCCTTGCCCCGAGGTGGCGCCAATTCGGCCGCGGCGGCGTTCTTCCTCCACGCACAGGCGCAACTGGCTCTGGCCGAGGACGACTTCGAGACCTCGCACGTGATGGCCCGCGAGTGCGGCCGCGTCCTCCGCTCGCGCGGCTGGGTCAACCCCATGCTCGCGCCCTGGCGCGCGACCGCCGGCCTCGCGTTGTGCCGGCTCGGCGACCACGAAGGCGCCGCGGCCCTGCTGGCCGAGGAGCTCGCCCTCGCCGAGCGCTGGGGCACCGGCTACGCACTCGAAGCCCTGCGCGACCGCGAGGCAGCCGACCTGCGCCGCGTCGCGCCTTCGCCACGTCAGCCCTCCGACCCGCCGGTTGATCGGCCAGAGGTACTCGAGCGCACGGACGCGCTGTCCCCGGCCGAACGTGAAGTCGCCCTCCTCGCCGCCCGCGGGCTGGCGAACCGCGAGATCGCGGGTGAGCTCGCGATCGCGCTGCGGACGGTCGAACTGCGGCTGACCAAGGTGTACCGCAAGCTCGGGCTCAAAGGCCGGGCCGCCCTCGCCGACCATCTGGCATCGCCGATGGCGGGAGTGTGAGCGGTGCTGATCGAGCGCGAAGCCCAGTGCACCGTGCTGGAAGACGCGGTGCGGAACACCGGCGCCGGGGCCGGCGGGCTGCTGGTGATCCGCGGCGAGGCGCGCACAGGTGCGTCCACGCTGCTCCGGCAGCTGGCCCGCATCGCCGGTGATCGCGGTGCGCGGATCCTGCGGGCGGCCGGCGCCCGGGACGAGCAGGACTTTCCCCTGGGCGTCATCCGTCAGCTCGTGCTGCCGGTGCTCGACGACCCGGCCAAGCCCGCGTTGCCACCGATCGCCGGACGGCTGCTCCGTTCACTTGCCGAGGTGGCGCCGCTGCCGGCCGGTTCCGGTCCCACGCTGTACGGACTGCAGGCCCTGCTGACCTCGCTGGCCCGAACGGAGCCGGTCCTGGTGCTCATCGACGACCTGCGCTGGGTGGACGAGCCGTCGTTGCGTGCCGTGGCCTTCCTCGCCGCCCGGCTGCGGGGGACGCGGGTGCTGCTGGGCACCGTCCTGCAGGACGGTCCGGGCGGCTGCGAGCCGCTCCTGCGGGAAATCGCCCTGGCCACGACATGCGAGGTCCGCGTCGAACCACTGTCGCCGGCCGGCACCGGACGCCTGGCCGCGGCCCGGTTCGGCCCCGGCCACGCCCCCGCGTTCGCCGCGGCGTGCCACGAACTCACCGGCGGCCGGCCGAAGGACCTGCAGGCGCTGCTGGACCGCGCGTTCGCCCGCCGGCTGACCGGGCGGGCCTCGGATGTCGGAGAACTGCGGGCGCTCGGCGCGGCCGCACGTCAAGAGCGGCTGCGGTCCCTTGTCCGTTGCACTCCGGAGGTCGGGGCTTTCGCGCGGGCCGTGGTCGTGCTCGGCCGGCGCGCGCAACCCGAGCTGGTCGCCCGGCTGAGCGGGCTGGACGACACCGCGGCCGCCGACGCCCGTGAGGTGCTCGGCGAGGCCTGGCTCGGTTCGGCAGCGGACGGGCGGCTGGTTCCCGAGCCCGACCTCATCCAGGTCGTCGAGGAGACGCTGACGTCGGCGGAGGCTGCCGCCGCGCATCGCGCCGCGGTCGTTTTGCTGGCTGCGCAAGGGTTCCCGCCCGAGCACGTCGCCGCGCAACTGCTGTACGTGGACAAGCTGCACGGCCGCGACGAGTTCGAAACTCTGCGCGCCGCAGCGGTCGAGGCGCAGCGCCGGGGCGCGCCCGACGTGGCCGCGCGGTACCTGCGGAGGGCGTTGCTCGACCTCCCGTCCGACTGTCCCGGCCGGGCCTGGCTGCTCACGGAGCTCGCCACTGCAGAACTCGAGCATGATCAGCGGGCGGCGGTGCGGTACCTGGTCCAGGCCGTGCCACTCCTTCCCCCGGGGCGCGACCGGGCCACCGCGGTGGCCCGGATCCCGCTCCTCGCGGCCGCGCGGGAACCGTTGGTGACCAAGGTGGTCCGGGAGCTCACCGGACCGGGCGGCGAGCGCTCGGATCACGACCGCGACCTCACCCTGCGGCTGGAATCCCGCGACTGGTTCACGTCTTTGGACGACCCGGCCCGGCTGGCCGCGGCGTCGGCCCGCTTGCGAGAGCTGCCTGACGACCCGGCTGGTCCCGGGCCGGCAGAACGGGAGCTGCGAGCCGTACTGCTGCTGGCCGCGGTGCTCGCCGGACGGATCACGGCCGTCGAAGCGGCCAAGCACGCCGTTTTCCTCCTGGACCACGAGCCGGCCCACGCCGTTCGAGCCGGCACGGCACTGCGGATCGTCCCGCTGGTCCTGATCACGGCGGGCCGCGTCGACGTCGCCTTGCCCTGGCTGGCATCGGCGGACGGGCCGGACGCCACCGGGGCGACCACCGCGCTCATCGACGCGCACCGAGCGCTGGCCCTGCTGTCCCGTGGCCAGTTCGCCAAAGCCCGCTTTCCGGCGGAGCGGGCGTTCCGCACGGCCGATCCGAGCGGGTACGACGTACTGGCGCTGCCGGCCACGGCATTGGGCCTGGTCGCCGACTCGTCCGGGTCCGGTGAGGTTGCCCGGCAGGTTCTCGAGGGTCTCCCCGTGGGTGATGACCTCGCGGTGTTCGCGGTGCGGCGGGGCCTACAGGGAATGCTGGTCGCACGCACGGATCCGGACGCCGCGCTGGCCCAGTTCCTCGACCGTGGGCGCTGCCTCGACCTGGCCGGGTGGCGGAACCCGGCGATCTATGGGTGGCGCGGCTCGACAGCGCTGCTGGCGCACTGTCTCGGCCGTACCGAAGAAGCTCAGCTGCTGGCGGAGGAGCATCACCGCTACGCCGTGGCGTGGGGTGCGCCGGCGACTGTGGGCCACTCGCTGCGAGTGCTCGCCGGGCTGGCCGACAACCGGCGCGCAGCCGAGCTGTTGCGAGAAGCGGTCGAGTTGCTCGGGAAGTCGCCGGACGCCCTCGAGGAGGCCAAGGCCTGCGCGGACCTCGGAGTGCGCCTGCGCGCGACCGACCCCGACGGGTCACGGCAGTTCCTGGCCAGGTCCCAGCACCTCGCGCAGAGCTGCGGCGCCGGTCGGCTGGTGCGGTGCGAGGACGGGACGTTCGACCAGGAGGAACCGGCGAGCGCGGTGGCCGTACTGACGTCCGGCGAGGCCGCGGTCGCCAAGCTGGCCGTGGCCGGCCGGACGAACGTGGAAATCGCGGAAGAACTGAGCGTCAGCCGCCGTGGTGTCGAGAAGCACTTGACTAGCCTGTACCGCAAGTTCGAGATCGACGGCCGGGCGCAGCTCGCGGAGGTGCTCGGCGACGCTCAGTGCGGAAAGGACCAGGATGGCCTACGACGAGAAGCTGGCCGGCCGGATCCGCGCCCTGCTCGAGGGCGAGCCCGGGCTGGTTGAGAAGAAGATGTTCGGCGGGCTCGGATTCCTGCTGGACGGCAATATGGCCGTCGGTGTTTCGGGAGACGCGCTGATGGTCCGGTTGCCCGCGGACGACGAGGGCGCGGCGGCCGAGCCCGGCGTGCGGCCGTTCGAGGTCGGCGGGCGATCGATGAAGGGCTGGCTCCTCATCGATCCGCCGGGCCAGGAGAAGGCGAAGGATCTCCGCCGGTGGGTTGACCGGGGCACGACCTTCGCCCGCACCCTGCCGCCGAAATAACGAGGGGCAAGTCAAAGGTGGCGTTGTCTTCCGACCTCGCCCTCGGGGTCGCTTCGTCGCCGATGTCCCGAACGACGCGTTTGAGACGCCCAGTGTCCCGAACGCGTCGTTCGGGACGCTGGGCCACGTCGGCCACGCCGCCTTTAACCGTCAGGGTTGCTTGACCAGGACGGCGCGGGTGTAGAGCAGGTCGAAGCCCCGGCGTTGGGCGTTCTGCTGGGATTTCGACCCGGGCTGGGTCGTGATGACGGCGACGTCGCAGCCCGCGGCGACGGCATCGGCGAGGCGGGCCGAGAGCAGCGCGGACTGGATCCCGTGGCGCCGGTGCGCCGGGGCGGTCGCCGCGCCGGCGAACTGCGCGACGCCTTCTGCCAGGCGGAGACCGGCGCCGCCGGCGAACACTCCGTCGCGCCGTGCGGCGTAGCGCTTCACCCCGGCCGTGGCGGAGTCGCGTTCGGCGTTCAGGTAGATCTCGCGCGGGAATTCTTCGTGCCAGGGCACGCCTTGGGTGTCGGGGTGGGCGGCGCCGTCGGCAACGACCTCGAGCCAGGATTCGAACTCGTCGTCGCCGCTGTGCCGGATTTCGATCCCGGGTGGCGTGACGCGCTCGTGGCGATCGTCGAGGGCGAGGCCGAGCACGTTTTCGAACGATTCGAGCCGGTATCCGCGTCCGGTGAGCAGGGCGCCGATCGCCGGGTCGGCGAGGTGGGCGAGTTCGATCTGCGTCGGCGCGTCGCAGGCGGCGAAGGCTCGTTCGATCTCGTCGAGTTCGCCCTCGGCCGGCACGCCGCCGAAGCCGAGGCCGGCGACCTTGTTGAACGGTGAGCCGGGTTCGGCGAAACTCGCCACACCACCGGCGATCGGCAGCACGAAACCGGCGCTGTTCGCCCGGCGGTGGGCAGCCTCGCTGCACCGGGCGATGAGCTGAGCCTCCACCCGCTCGATGCGCTGGGCCAGTGCGGTGTCGCAAAAGAGGGGCGTGGCGATGACGACTCCTTGTCCGTGAATCACGGGTTGTGCCAGTCGCGGAAGGCGCCGAGGAGGGCATTGCGGGTTTCGGGGGAGAGGGTCTCCGGTGGGAGCCGCCCCAGTTCGTCGATGGTGGTGCGGAACTGGTCGAGGTAGCGTTCGCAGCCTTCGCAGAGGGCGAGGTGCTCGACGAAGCGTGCTTCGGTTTCGGGGTCGAGGGCGTCGTCGAGGAATGCGGTGACGAGTTCGACGAATTCGTCGCAATTCACTGACCGGCCCCCGTTCCGTCCCCCAGGTAGTCCGCGAGCCGTGCCCGGACGACGGCGCGCGCCCGGTGCAGCAGCACTCGCTGGTTGGCCGCGGAGATCTGCAGCATTTCACAGACCTCCTCGGCGGTGTGGTCCCCGACGTCGCGCAGGCTCAGCACAGCGCGTTGCCGCGCGGGCAGTTCCTCGAGCACCGTGGTGATGACTTGACGGATCTCGAGGTTGAGCGCGGTGTTCTCGGGCGATGTCCAGGCTGCCGGGGATTCGCGCCAGTGGCCGGGGTAGGCGCCGTCCGCGTGCTGGAAGCGGGCGGGGTCGACGGTCGGGCCGTGGTCCTCGTCCTGCGGCAGGAGGCTGGTCCAGGGGACGCTCCGGCGTTCCCGCAGGCCACGTTTCTTGGCGGTGTTGACCAGAATCCGGTAGACCCAGGTCTTGAACGCCGCCCGGCCTTCGAAGGCGTCGAGTCCTTTGAGGACGGCGAGCCAGGTGTCCTGGACGACCTCCTCGGCCGAGGCGTGGGTCGAGACGAAGGAGCGGGCGAGCCGCAGCATCGACGCCGACCAGGTGTCGAGCATGGACGCGAAGGCGTCGCCGTTGCCGGCGCGAAGCGCGGCGACGAGCTCGGAGTCCGGCGGCAGCGGTTTCACCCGCCGAATATACGTCCGTTTCGCACCTCCTAGACATTTCGGAGTTCTGACGTCCGGGGCCGGAGCAGCCCCAGCGCGGCCGCGGGGAACACGAGCACGGACAGCAGCCCGGCGCAGACCAGCGCGGCGGCGGTGACCGGCGAAAGCAGCCCGGCCAGCACGCCGATCTGGCTCGCGGTCACCAGGAACGGCAACGACGTCGCCTGCAGCAGGGCCGCGGCCACGACCGAGCGGCGGTCGAACAACCGGGCGTACAGCAGGGCGGGAACCCCGCGTGCGGCGAGCAACGCCACCAGGAACAGCGGCACCCGCGCGAGCGCGCCAGGGTCCGCGAGCAGGCCGGTGAGGTCCAGCCGGAGCCCGCTGGTGACGAAGAAGACGGGGATGAGGAATCCGTACCCGATGGCGTCCAGCTTGATCCGGAACCGGGGGTGTGAGCTGGTGTCCTTGTCGAGCATGCCCACCACCGCGCCGGCAAGGAACGCACCGAGGATGCTTTCCAGCCCGAACGCCTCCGCCAGCGCGACGAACGCGACCAGCAGGACGACCGCGGCCCGCACCCGGATCTCCGCGGTGGTGTCCTGCAGCCGGGTCAACGTCATGCCCAGCCGGCGGGAGCGGGCCGCCAGCGACACCACCGCGGCCGTCACCGCGACCAGCACCGCGAACATCACCAGCAGCACGACCCGCCCGCCGGTGCTGCCGCCGGACGCGGAGAACAGCAGTGACACCAGCACGACGGCACCGAAGTCGGCAACCGAACACGCCGCGATGACCGTCTGCCCGAGCGTCCCGTCGACGGCTCCGGCGTCCTTCAGCACCGGCACGACCAGGCCGAGCGACGTGGCCGACAGCGCGACCGCGACAAGCACCGGGCTCTGCACCCAGCCGGCCAGCCCGAACCCGGCACCGGCCGCGAGCCCGAGCGCGAGCGTCACGGCGTACCCGATCAGAGCGAGCCGGAGCACCGGGCCGCGCAGCCGGTGGACGTCGATCTCCAGCCCCGCCAGGAACAGCAGGAACGCCAGCCCGAGCAGCGCGACGATCTGCACCGGCAGATCCGGCCGGATCCAGCCCAGCCCGGACGGGCCGAACGCGATCCCTGCCACGATTTCCAGCACGACCGCCGGAACGCGCAGCTTCGGCACGAGCGCGAGCAGCAACGGCGCCACGAGCGCGATCGCGGCGATCGCGAACAGGTTGACGAATCCGACGTCCGGCACGGCGGGCTCAGCGGTATTCGGGGTTGCTGAAGTCGAAGCGGCAGCCCGCGTCCCATTCGCTGCGCTGGTTGCCGTGCACCGGGATGCCGCCCGCGTCCTTCAGAATCCGGGCCAGGTGCAGCAGATTCCAGGTCATGAACGTGGTGTTGCGGTTGGTGAAGTCGTTCTCCGGGCCGCCGGAGCCGGGGTCCAGATAGGACGGTCCGGGCCCGGCTTCGCCGATCCAACCCGCGTCGGCCTGCGGCGGGATGGTGTAGCCGAGGTGCTGCAGGCTGTAGAGGACGTTCATCGCGCAGTGCTTGACGCCGTCCTCGTTGCCGGTGATGAGGCAGCCGCCGACCCGCCCGTAGTAGGCGTACTGCCCGGCGTCGTTGAGCAGGTGCGAGCAGGCGTAGAGCCGTTCGATGACGAGCTTGGTGACAGAGCTGTTGTCTCCCAGCCAGATCGGCCCGGCGACGACGAGGATGTCGGCGGCCATCACCTTTTCGTAGATCGACGGCCATTCGTCCGTTGCCCAGCCGTGCTCGGTCATGTCCGGCCACACGCCGGTGGCGATGTCATGGTCGAGCGCACGCAGCACCTCGACGGCCACGCCGTTCTTCTCCATGATCCCGCGGCTGACGTCGATCAGGCCTTCGGTGTTGCTGCGCTCGGGTGAGCGCTTGAGGGTGCAGTTGACGAACAGTGCGCGCAGGTCGGTGTAACTCGGCATGGATTCCCTTTCAGAGGAGTTCGGCGTCCTGCTCGACGCAGAGCAGGGCGGGTCCGTCGGTGGCGAAAAGCCTCGTCATGGCGTCGTCGAGCTGGTCGCGGGCGGTGACGCGGATACCGGTGGCGCCGCACAGTTCGGCGTAGGCGGCCCAGTCGGGGTTGTGCAGTGACGTCTGCCAGACCGGGTAGTCCCCGGCGAGCTGTTCCTTGCTGATCTTGCCGAGCGCGTTGTTGTTCAGCAGGACGTGTTTGATCGGGATGCCGTACTTGACCGCGGTGGTCAGCTCGGTCGCGTACTGGCCGAATCCGCCGTCGCCGGTGACGGCCACGATCGGGCGGTCCGGCGCCGCCGCCCACGCGCCGAGCGCGGCCGGGTAGCCGAACCCGATCGAGCCGAGGTAGCCCGACATCAGCACCGGCTGGCCCTGTGACTCCAGGTAGCGGCCCAGCGAGTAGGCGTGGTTGCCGACGTCGACGGCCACCACGGCGTCGGCGGGAAGGTGCCGTGACAGCGCGTCGAACACCGCCGCCGCGGCCACCCCGCGACCGCGGTCGTCCTGCGCCCGGCGGGCCTTCTCCGCGCGCCAGATCTCCCACCGCGCCGCGACGTCGGGACGCTGGTCCTCGGCCTTCGTCTCCTCGAGGGCGGCGGTCAGCGCGGCCACGGTGAGCCGGGCGTCGCCGAGCAGGGACGTGGCGACCGCGTCGAACCGGCCGATCGCCGCGGGCTCGTCGTCGATCTGCAGGATCGGCTTGTACGCGGCGATCCCGGTGTGGTTGGAGAAGGACGCGCCGATGACGATCAGCAGGTCTGCCTCGTTCATCAGCCAGCTCGCCACCGGCGTGCCGCTGCGGCCGAGCACGCCCGCGCCGAGCGGATGCGT
>Ga0307507_10006403_pt1 | contig 18114 bp, 4 predicted proteins | sample 7_EM_MG_FD_207223 | JGI IMG/M metagenome (GOLD analysis project Ga0307507, IMG submission 207223) | Populus trichocarpa ectomycorrhiza microbial communities from riparian zone in the Pacific Northwest, United States - 7_EM | ecosystem: Host-associated > Plants > Roots > Unclassified | place... | reverse complement strand
GTATATAGGGGTGTAGGATTGCTTGATAAGGGTTGCTGAAGCTCCTCTAAGGTAGAATAAGTGTTTAATAAGGAGTTACGCCCTCCCTAACGTCTAGAGACAGCGCCTGCTCAGTAAAACGTCTCTTAAAATTTTAGCAGCACCTCCCTATAGGTGTTCTACATTGCCCATAGAGCTCTAGAGGCCCTGTAGCCTCACCCTATATCTCTCCTGAAGTATATCCATCCTTCCTACCAGTATGAGCCCTCTCTGATATCGTGGCCGTTAGATTTGGGTAGTAGGTTAGTAGATTAAGATTAAGTTCTATCACTCATTTTAAGGCCTTAAGGCGTCGTTTAGCGCACTCTCTGAGGATCTACCGATTGTGTACTAATTTCCTATTAAGGCCTAGTGTAGTCAATCAAGTCTCTGCACCATCTAAAGGTGTTTAAGGAAGGCGTAGAACTAAGAACCCGTAAGAGGCTTAGTAAGGCCGTCAGCCGCTATATTAATTAAAGCAACGTATATAAGGTTAATCCTATCACTGTTTATCTTATCTCTTACGTAGTAAAACTGGATGTTAATATGCTTCATTTAATTATATTAAACTGGATTTTCAGCTAACGCTTTTATAGCTTAGTTATCAGTTTTAATTAAGATTTTAGCGAACTGCTTGCTCTGGTCTAGTACACCTAGTTTAGTAAGTAAAAGTCAAAGCCACATAGCCTCTTTTACTACAGCCGTTAGAGCCGTGTACTCTAATTAATATATTAATAGTGAAACGGTAGCTTATAGCTTTAATTTCTATAAGATTGGTCCTCCATTTAACATAAATACAAAGCCCAATATAGAGCGTCTTGTGGTTTTATCTTATCCCTAATCAGCATTACTAAAGCCAATTAGTATAAGGTCTAGGTTCTCATCGCCTCTATAGGTAATTCCTCTATTAAGCAAGCCGGCCAGGTATTAAAGGATAAGTCTTACGGCCGTTATATAGGTAGAGGTAGGGTTATAGGCGAAACGGCTTACTGTTAACACTACAAAGGCGATATCTGGCCTTATTTCTATTATAGGAAACATAACTAAACCAACTATACTCTGGTATCTTCTAATGTCATCCTTACTGGTAGTTTCTTAATTAGCTATAAGCTTAATTAAGTACTTTATAGGTATTAGTAAGATATTAGCCTTTTATAATCCAAAACATTTAAGAGCTTTGATAAGGTAGGCTCGCTATAAGAGTATGATCTTCTTCTTCATTTAATCTCTCGTAACTATTATACCTAAGTAAAAGCTTATTGGCCTAAGATCTATTATTTAGAAGGCTGCTTTGAGCTCTACTTTCGCCTAATTGACTATCGCTATATCCTTATAGATAATCTTAGTATCATTAATATAGGCAGAAATGATTAAACCTTTCTATCCTTTACTGGTGGCGAATATACTATAATCCGCGTGTAGATAGTAAAGTCCAAGTTTTTTTAGTAGAAACTTTAAGAGCGTCTTATACCAGATTTAAGGTGACTGTTTTAGTCTATAGAGGGCCTTCTTAAGGCGGTAGACTTTACCAGCTTCTTTATAGCCTTTTAGTATAATAACATAGAGTTCTTAATCAATTGGTCTATAGAGAAAGGCGGTTTTAATATCCATCTGTTTAATTTTAAGGTCGTAGTAGGTAGCAATCGCGAATAGAGCCCTAAAAGCCATAGGTTTTACTACCGCAGCAAAGGTCTAGTCATAGTCGACACCGTACTGCTATAAATATTCCTTGACGACCTATCTAGCCTTGTAGCGGAGGACCTCGCCGTCCTTTCCCTTTTTAACTTTAAACACCTATTTACTAGCAAGAGGCTTATAAGGAGGCTTAAGGGAGGTAAGGTTAATAAGTTCCTATATCTAGTTCTTAATTAGAAACCCTACCTCCTCTATTATTACTTTTATCTATTCTTCGCTGTTTAGGCCGTTAATTGCTCGGTTATATATATAAGGCTTATCTTCATTAATTAAGGTAGTAGATGTGTACATTTCAAGATCAGGTAAGCCAGTATATTAAATATAGCTGGCTAGTAGAGCTATAGGATCAACCGCGTCGCGATTATTTAAGTAAGGGTTTTAAGGTGTAGATTAAGGAGGAAAGGTAGATAGAAGGGCTATTAGTTCATCGCCTATTTCATCATCCCAGTTGCTTAGTAGCTTATTAATATTATCAGCCTATTGGTTAAGGCCTTGGTCTATACCTATAAGGCTTATAAGGAAGGCAGTAGGGTCGCTTAGTAGGTCAACTCTTGACGTCTAGCGGCCTAATCAAGTAGTGGTTATAGTGAGGTTTTTGGGCAGAGGCTCAAGCCTATAGGGTAAGCTATCGCGACCTTCCTTCTAATTAATTCTTTGTTGTCTTTTTCTTGATAAAGGCTTTGGCTGAGGAGTAGTAGTGTCTTCCCTCCCTTGCTTATTAGACAAGTCGACGGATTCTTCTATAAATATAGTAGTAGTTTTTAAGCTAATATCGCCTTTATAGATTTTAATATCTTTAAAACGCTTAATCTTCTGTTTATCTAATAGCCAAACGTGATAGATTGTCTTGCCGTCATAGCTAATTAGAACACCCTTCTTTACTTATAGAGCGAACCTAGCTGATTTCACGCGATCTTCTTCAGCTATAAGGGAGTAGATGGTAGATCCTAGAGCCCTCAAATAGTATACTAAGGGAGGTTTGCCCTTAAGCTTTTCGTAAAGTGATATGCCATTAAGAAGAGCTCTTATAGGGCGTCTGTTTTTGATGTATATAGCTATAAGGAGTACGTCGGGCTATAGAAAGTCTGGTATATTGCTAGTAAGGATCATTAAGCAGGTAATCTCAGTAGAGGTTCGCTGTAAGCGCTCTACTACTCCGTTCTCTTCCTAAGCGTATAAGGCGGCAGGTTTAAATTCTATACCTAGATCGTCCATCCAGGTAGTTACTTTCTTGCTATAGAGCTCTGCTCTATAGTTGGTACAAATTCTAGTGATTTTAAGGTTGAATTTGGTGTGAATCTAATTATAGTACCTCTATAAAGTACCAAGCCACTCGTCCTTTGTATGGACGGTGTAGACTATAGTAAACCTTATATAGTTGTCAGTAAAAGATATGTAGTATCTTTCGCCTTTAAAGCCAACGGGGGTAATAGGTCCTACTAGATCCATATAGACAAATTAAAATGGCTATATAGCTTATTCCTGGGGTGTTCTATTATACCTCTTTCTAGCTTTAGATTAAGCGCAGGGCTTACAGTGTTTATTACTAATGTTATTAAACTTAATACCAAGTTTACTTAGGTGGCGTTTAAGGTCACTATAGTTAAGGTAGCCAAATCGGTAATGCTAAATAGGTAGGCTTTTATTATTTTTAATTATCTAGAGGATCGATTCTAACGAGTAGTTATACTACCAAATTAGGTAGAGTTGTTAAACTTTAGGTGCGTATCCTATTACCTTATTGTTACATTTAAGTTCGTAAGTCTTGTTATTAAAGAAAACACCTATTTCCTCAAGTCAGCTTCCAGATAGTAGGTTTGCTGGTAAATATAGTATATAAAAAACATTATGTAGAGTAAGCATACTTCCGTAACCTTTATTAGGGAGTGCGGTTTGTATAGAGATAGATCCTTTACCTACTAATTAAGCTTTATAGGGACCAACTATATCTAATAAGGTGTTATTATTGACGTAGTTAAAGAGAAGTTTATGATTCTTACAGCAATAGACGGTAGCAGTAGTATTATAAATAAAGTCGTACCTGCTTAATTAGGCTTATACCACCACTACTACAAGCTTATATTATGGATTTGCTTTATTTTTAACTTAATTAGAGTATTTATTAAGCTAAATAGGTAGCCTAGTCCTCTACTTCTTCCTTACACGGATTCTATCACCAATTCTCTATAGTGCGTTTTCTGGGTTTCTCTCCTAGCAGTCTTCTTTGGAATGCGTAGTTCTGTTATATTTTACGTAGTTAGGGTGCTTGTATATTCCTACTAGTACAGTCTTTCTCTTTGTGGACATTCTGTTGTTTAAATATGCTACTAGTATAGTAGAAGCTTTTTAATTAAGCTCGCTATTAAAGACAATAAGTTCCTTACCTAAGGCTTATGGGTTAGTATTTTTCTGTATCTAATTTGTTTGTTAAGTTGTTTTAAACTAAGTATAGTTAGTAGAGCTGACTCTATACAAAAGGGCCACTTAGGCAAGGATTTTATAGTTAATAGGTTGGTCCATTTTAATAAGGTGATTAAGGTTTAATATAATATAGGAGATAAACTCCTCTATATTCTTAAAATCTTAAACGTGTTTGGTAAAGAAGGTAGCTATAATATTGGTAACAGCTGCCAGATTAAGATCCTTAAAGTATTCTTTTAGAGCCTTCCATTTCTTAAGCGCCTATCCAGTATTTAATATAAACGGCTTATAGATATCGCTAATGTTCTAGTTAATAAAACCGGCTACGTAGGCTAGCTATTTCTTGTGTTTCTCCCGTTCCTTTACTAAGTCAGCTAGCTTAATTTTTAGCTGTTTGGCAGTAAAGCCTAAGTCCACCCATTTCTCTCTAATTAACTCGATTGTAGGAAGAAGCTATAGTGGGTTATTAAGAACCCACTCAATATTTTTAGATTGGAGGTGGTTTTATATATTAATACTAAACATTAGCCAGTCTTCCCGTCTAACAAGCTTTCGGATAGAGGCTTAGGCGGTATATTTATCGCTTATATTAACGAGGCTTATAGGTAGTTTATAGTAGGCAGTCTATAGGCCTTGTTATAACAACGTTATTAGATTTATTTCCTTTATAAGGAGTATATATACAGTGTAAGTTTTAACTTAATATATTCCTTAGCTGGTATAGGCAGTTCTAATAAGCTTCTTCTAATCTGCTACTAATACGGCTATTATAAGGCTTTATTCTCAAAACTCTATTATTCTATAATAATAATAGTAAGGTTATCTACTAAATGCGAGGTATCCTCCTAAGCCTCTAGTATTACCGTTTATTATGGGCTGTGTTAGGCTCGTCCTTGGTAGGATCCTCTTGTTATATTTAGTATAGAGTCCGTCGTTGGCAGCTACATAGCCGCTCATTATAGGTTTTTGGCGTCATAAGTTGGTTAAACGTTCAACGACCTTTTAACGCCCGTACGGTGATATTGCGATAGCAATTATTGTAAATAATAAAGCAATTAGGTTTAGCTCATCAGGCGCAAACCTAGGCTCATAACCTGTTAAAATAAGGTTATTGGGGCTAAAACTCTATACATTGCTTATTTCTATATAGGTGGTTGAAGAGATTTCAAGGAACTTCAACCGGCGGTCGAAGTTCTCTAATTGGTCAGATTCCTGCCAAGAGGTTCTCCCAAGTCTCATCACGTGATATCGTTGCGGGCTTGTTTTCCAACACAGAGCTTCTGCAGAGCTTCGTGCAGAGCCTCCGCAGAGCTTCGTGCAGAGCTTCGCGCAGAGCTTCGTGCAGAGCTTCGCGCAGAGCTTCGTGCAGAGCTTCGCGCAGAGCTTCATGCAGAGCTTTACGCAGAGCTTCGTGCAGAGCTTCGTGCGGAGCCTCTGTATACAGAGCTTCCATGCGCAAAGCCAGATGTACGGCCATATATAGAGCCACCTACTAAAATTTAAAAGAAAAGGATAATATAACTTTATTTACTGGGTTTAAATTAGTTATTTTTATATAATAATAAAGAAGACGGCAACTGAAAATTTATTTGGGGTATGCCAAGACTTATCGCGATAATATGCAATAGATATCCTTATCGCGATAAGGATTATCCAAAACCACACTGGTTGACCGTCTACGCTAAATGTTGTATAACCAGGAGATAACCATACTTGCCACGGAACTCGAATACCGGCAGAAAGAACTCACCCCCATTTTAGCAGAAGTTGTCTCAGGCCTCATAGATTTTGGTGTGGACAAAACAGCTATTGCTTTCTTAAGAAAACGGGGCACATTTTCTGATAGATATGCTACTGACGCACTCTCTCTTGCTACAGTAAGTTTTGTTGGATATGGAGCCACATACGCATCGCCCTTAAAATATGAAGAGATAATCCCAGCCACCACCATCGATCTCATTCTCATTGAACATGGATGCGAATTTGTCGTGGATCCTGGATTTTTTAGGTCCCTCAAAATAGAGAGTATGATACTTCAGAAGCTACCAGATCTTGCGTGGCGTAAGTTTCTTTGCTTGGTCTTCAATACAGGATGCTCATATATTCAAGATTTTGGGTACGGCCCACTTACGTTGGCCGTCCTGCTACGGTCCGAGCACCGGCTCCACCGGCTGCTTGCTAAAGGCGTAGATCCTAATGGAGATGTCAAGTTCGAAGAGTCAGAAATGAATAGCAAATTTTTGGCTAGAATAAGACGTTCGGCATTGGAGTTTACTATTCTATGGCACGATGGCATGAAAATATTGTTAGACGCTGGAGCCGATCCGTCCCTCGCAATTTTTGAAGCCATTGCCGTTAAAGATTATCAGGCGATTCAAGCGCTCCTTGAACGAGACTGCCCAGTTGGTGTGGGTAGAAAGTGGTATTGCAAACGAAAAGACATCTCGACATTGATCATTCATCAATTGAAAATTCGTAGGGAACATCTTCACAATCTGGCATCACGGCATCTGTCAACAAGAGAGCAGCGAGAACTGAGATTGCAAATCGATCCAATTCTCGACGACGGAGCTAATCAGGTGGTCAATGCCTTATGCGCAAAAGGGATAACCGTTCCTCGTTCTCTCATGATTCTGACGGGCAGGACGGTTTATCACGATCAAAATATAACGCCTAATATCGCTGATCAATTAAAGGATTGTGGATTCCAGTACAAGGACTTAATCGACAGGCGTGGATATTCGCCTACATTGTTAAGCTGCTTTGCAGCTGAATTCGATAATGCTTGGGAAATGCTGCTGTGGCACTTAAATATGGGCGCTCGACCAACGTATGAGATAGTGGGACCGCAGTCATGTGCTGTTCATCTTATAAACTGGTACGGCTACCGCCGTGACTGTCAATTTGAAACTGCGATTACTCGGCTCCATGCAGTCTGCAGGGTGGGCGAAAATCGTTATCGATTAGATTGATACGATAAGCGATATCATATCATATCATTATCATATCAATCGATTTTTTTGATAAATCCCGCTAAATAAGCGAGTAATTCTACTTATGGGGAATTCTACTAATATTCTTAGCTTTCTTACTAATTTCTACCCTCTTTATTTATACTTTTCCTTATATAAGATACTATAAAATAAAATAAAAATTATAAAAAAGAGAGGAGACCCAGTAGTTAAATTTTAGTAGCTTTTATCTATTCCTTGTCCTCTAGTTCCATAATCCAATCCTTACCCTCCAGTGCTCCTGCTGCCGCCACTATAGGCTAAAATTTTTTATCGTACGACAAACATCAAGCCTTATGATCCCGCTACTTACAATTTCCACAGCACTCACCACAGAACCCTAGGAGACTCCAACACTCAGTAAAGGGGCAAGGGCCTACTGGACAACGCGGAGTCGCCATATAGGCCTCATAGGGCTAGTGTTAATTAGCTCTCTACCTTATACAAGTAATATAGGTTACTTACAATTATATTTAGAGATCCACGGCTCTAAATCAGAATTGCATTTACATATAAGGGCCTCCCCGTCTGCACCTGCTTCTCTAATACCCCCCCCACCCAAGCCTCCACATTAATCGCCGGTAAAGCTTTTACCCTCTCCTACTCATCCTAAGAGTAGTTAGTTATATAGGTATATCATACAGAGAGGAGAGTTTACTTATAGTATGGCAATATTACCAAAGAATCTCTTATACGGCAGGACGGGAAGTATACCAGACAATTATATTTCCCAATTCCTAGTAGAGGACAATGTCAGTAGGATTCAAACTCATAATCTATTAAGTTTAAAGTTAGCATATATTTATATACGCCACCTACGCGCCTTTAGTGGTTACCTTTACCTAAAATTATTTTACTTATATATCTTATACCTCTACCCCTTAGTGTTATATAACATATCTCTTATATACCTTTCTTTATACAACTACTATATTCCTTTTAAAATTTCACTTTAGTGCCAGCTCTTCATACACTCCATCTTCTTAAGGTTCTATAATCCAAGCTGCATTCTCTCCCATAATACCGTACAACGCCCTCCTAAAAATACTCTCTCTAGTTCGTCACTTATAGCTAGAATTAAAAGTACCTCTCTTATAAAGAGTAAAAGCCGCAGCCAGCGCTTTATCTATTATTCTTAAGACTACCACTAAAGTAGAGAAACTTTAATTTCGTACGGTACTTTAGAGCAGTAGTCATTATACTTATCTTGGCTTACTAGTCAAGTAACCTTTTCATTTAACTTATTTACAATTTAATTGTACTCATTAAGTTCCTTATACTCATCTTATAGCAGCTTATTAGATAATACTGTCTAAAAAGAGGTAATAGGCTTCTCTAATTCTTGGTATGTTTCCCAAAGCCGTTAGACCTTTGGAAGTATTGTTTTCTACCACTCCTTCCTCTAAAATGTCTTAATATACTTCATATAACGATTTGGGTGAAGAGTAAGTACGGCGGCGTAAAGGGGTAAGTTATCTGTTCTCTAATAGTACTTATTAAACTTCGCCCATGCATTCTTTACTCAAAGTAAGAGAGCTTTATTTAATTTAAAGAGTGCCTATTATACAATATTAGCTTTAGCTTAAATAAAGTAGCTAGAAGAAGAGTTATACAAGAGAGTTCTCCATATGTTTAATAAGCACATCTATTATAAAGAGTACTCGATTAAGTGTTACATAATCCCCTTGTGTCTTTAATATTACACAGTAGAATGGCTTTAGAAAGGTGTAAATTGTACAAAGAAGCTTCCAGTCTTGCAGCAAGATATAATCCTCCTCAAGCGTATCACAATTGCTCTTAATATAGTTATCAATTCCTAACTCGTGCTCAAGTAAGACGCTTAGCATTTAATACCAGCTATTCCATCTTATACAATTATCAAGTAGAACTTATCTTCCAACTAAAGTCTTAAACTCCTTTATACGACTTACTAAGGCATAGGAGTGTACTATAACATTATAAAGCTTGCTAAGTAGGCCTATTGCTTGGAAGTCCTATTTCTGCTTAATCTCTTCCTCATAACTTCGCTCCTTTCTGCTTATGTTATTCCTTTTATATAACTTAATAGCCTTAAGTTTAAGAGCATCTTTAAAGAGAAAGGCCTAGACGGCAAGATTAATAGTATACCCCTAGCAGCGGATACATTATTAAATAGGATCCTAGGTAATATCCTTATTATCGGCGAGATACTTATAGATTATACAATAGAGTATGTTATTTATTATAGAGTTATTAGCAACAATGGCTCCAAGCTTTTAAAGAATCCCGTACTCCTATAGCACTAAAAGAAGAGCAATCCATTACTCTTCTCTACCATAAGTAGCTACCGTACAAAGAGTAAGAAGAACTTTTATCCGCTTCTCCTAACTATTAATAAAGTGGGCGCAAATACCAAGGAGAAGGTAGTTATTTGGAGAGGTCTAGATATTAATAGAAAGATAAATACTTGTTAATGCTAACTGAACTCATTTTCGTATGATATCCTTTTATAACTAGAATAACTAATTAATCATCCAGCTAACTTCTAAGTAAGTTATCGTAAGATATTTATCCAACGCTTGGTTAAGAGCCTAGCAGAAAATATAGAACTCTGGCCACTCAACAGCCCGAAATAGAAGGTTTCGTACAATAATTAGATTTATAAGAGCCTAGTTAATAACTTCCTTATTAAGGACCTTCTTTAGTACATAGAAATTAAAGTTGTCCGTCTTATATTCGGCTGCTACTTACTTATAGAGCTCCTTTAACTTCTAACTTGCTAATACTTTTATACAACTTTATATTATCTTAACAACAATTCCATACTTTAACTTTAGGTAGTTCCGAAGGTTAGTCGTTAATATTGCACCATACATACAGTATTTATAGTAGATATATTTCCATTTCTTTAAGTTATATATTGCCTCTCCTTTATCTGGTTTATAAGAGTGCTTATAGATTAGAGATCTTTTCTAACTAGCCTATTTCGTGCTAGAAGTATTAATTATACTTATAAGAAGAGAGGAGTCCGCTTCAGAAGCTATAGTTTATACAATACTTTAGGGCCTGTTTGTAAGGGCGCGAAGAGGCTTTGGGGAAGATTTGAAGGAACAATATAAATTCTATCTAAATCTAAGGGTATATAGCTCTTGAAGAGAACAAGACGTTGCGTAAAGAAGAGAAAGGAATAACCAGAGAATCTTGTAATTAAATAGTCAGGGGTCTTGGTCGATGCATACGCACGTGCGCACGCGGACGGACTTTGGTAGAATTCGATTGATCTGGCAGAACTTGGCAGAAGTTGATTAAGGCGTCAAGTTTATCTGTCGAGTGTTTTACCAAGACATTCCTACTGTAACTAGGCTAGTCCTGTTACACTGTTTGGTTCGTCGGTTGGAGGCGAGATGGAGGCGTTATCTTAACGGGCTAATATTGAATTGACGCTCCCGTTTGGTTCCTCTAGCTTCATTTCTTGCTCTGATCGCTCCAGCTGAGCTTTATCTCGGCAGGCGCGCCTACACCCCTGCAATTGCCTAAATAGGCTGTTGGTGCGGCTGAAAAACGTCAGTTTGAAAAATATAGGGGGAGACCACAATTTGAATAAACTAGAGCTTCTATTTCGTGACGCTAGTAAGCGCCCATCTAGAGCCTCTACTGCCACCTTCTGCCAAGACGTTGACGTGGTGGTTTTGAGGCCTTTGATCAAGCTCGCCATGCCGCCTACCCCTTAGCGAATCGTTATTATCACCCTTATATTAATCCTTGCAGCTGTCACCGCCATTGTAGAGCATATATCGGCCGACTACTATAAGCCTACCGGCGTTCGAAGCCGTCCTCGCGATGTAAATAGAGGCCAATTATAGGTAGAGGATTGTTTGGAGTCACCGCATTAACTATTCAATAAGACGCGCATACGGCCTAAAGTGCTTAACGACCTTCTTAATTGGCTTATATTAAATACGGATTTTAAAGATTCAAGAGTCTTAGCTATTGAAAAGGTAATGACGTTCTTTTATATATACGGCTATGGATCTAGCTGGCGAAACGTTAAGTGGAAGGTGGCTTATTTGACGGAGACAATAAGTCGGTATATAGTTGCCTGCAATTAATTTAAATTATAGTAATAATTAGCAGCCATTTTCATAAGGTTCTGGACGCTTTACTATACCTTTACCGTTAAATCGTCAAACCCCCACCTATAGAGATGCCAAAGGAGATTCTTAAATCCACTAAGCGTTGGCTATACTTTGCTAATTATATCGGCGCCCTTAACGGCTTATATGTCTTTGCCTATATACCTATAGATAAGCAGATTCCATACCGAAATTGATATAGCAATATTATACAAAACATTCTGGCGGTGGTTGATTTTGGAATAAGCTTTACCTATGTTCTACCTAGATGGAAAGGCTCTGCTTATGACAGGAGAGTTCTTAAAGACGCTATAAGCAAGGGATTTAAAGCTCCTCTAGGTTAATATTATCTTGCCAACGCCGGGTACACCAATTTAGATATAACATTATCGCTATATTAAAGCGTAAGGTATCATCTAAAGGAGATTAAGAAGGTAGAGAAAGTGCCCAATAATAAGTTTAAACTATTTAACTATCGTCATTTAAGTCTTAGGAATGTAGTAGAGCGTACCTTTGGTGTTTTTAAGCGTTATTGGAGGATATTTAATAGGCCTTATTAATTTAACCTACGCATTTAATTAAAGCTAATTTATGCACTTACTGCTGTATATAACTTTATTAATCTGCATTACAATATAATGGATAATTGGGAGGATCTTAAGCCGTTTAGTAATAAGGAATTAGAGCAACAAAGGAAGGGTTCTATAGTTAACCGTTTATTAGAAGTAGATGACGAGGATTTAATTAATAGAAGGCCTATACAGGAGCGGCAGGAGGAAATCGCGAATGAGATATAGAAAGACTACTATTAGGCAACTGGACGTATAATATAGGCGTATATCTACACGTCCTAGTGGTGATATATAGAGCTTCTATTTAAAAATCTTAGAGTATATTACTACTGCTGTGTATCTTTAATTCTATAAGCGAGTGGCCTAATAAAACTCCCTATCCCCGTTTTTATAGGCAAATATTTGTAGAGATATTAGGAGAAAGAGAGTGGTAATAAGCTAATTATATATAGCGTTAAAGACTCTATTAAGATTCTACTCCTTAACTTCCTTAACCTCTTTAAAATCCTTAATATTAAGATTAAGCCATATACGTTCGTCCCTATTAAAAGACGCTAGGATCTGATCTATCTGCTTAATATCCTTGCTGGCTTCTCTTAATAGCTTATAAACCTACTAAATACGCTCCTGTTGGCCTAAGTTTATAAATAGCTTTGCACTAAACTCCTTCTTAAATTTAGTAACGACTATAAACTACTAATTAAACTCTAAGTCCTTAAACTAATTTATAAACAGCTTAATCACCTAAGCCTGCTTATCTATTATTAAGTCCACTATTGCAGCAAGCTGCTTTGTTATTTAGGTAAGATTCTGACCTAAATAATTAGTTAATGTTATCCCGTTCTTCTTCTTCTTCCTAGCTTAAGCATTAGTGGTAAGAGCAGCGTTAGTGGCTGCTCGTTTCCTAAGGAAGTTGCCAATAGTGCTACTATCCTTATTTAAATTAGAAGTAGAGCTTTGCTAACTAGGTGTAGTTAAGCGCTTAGTTAAACTAATAACAGCACTATCCTTTATATAATTATTGTTGGTAGCCTTATTGCCCTCTATAAGCTTACTAAGGGTTATAGCTTGCTTACTGGTGGCAATTATATTGGTAAATAACTGGTGGTGTAGATCCTTAAGCTCTAGAGGCTTATGTCGGAACTTCCTTGCATCTAGATTGGCCTTGAAGTAATCATTAAGGACCTTTTTTAACGCAGTAGGATAGCCTTTCTTATCCTACCTAAATTCTAATTAACTCTTAAGCTTAACCTAAGCCTTATAGTCCTTCTTACATGAGTCGTGCTTTGATTTTATCTGCTTAAGCTCCATATTAGGCCTTTCAGCCTTTTTACGAATAGCCTGCGCGGCGTACTCCCACGCCTGCTTCTTATAGCTAGAATTGGCCCGTATTCCCTTATTGATTGCCTTAAATATCAAGCCCGAAAGCAGAGCCTCCTTTATATCAAAAGTCCATGCCAATAGCCCCCTCCGTCCTTCTCCGGGTATAATTGAACGCTCGCGATTGGAGGGTGAGGGTGAGGGTGAGCATAAGGTAGATTCGTCTCGTATTTGGAATACACGGCCTCTTGGCGCAGGCGTGCGCGTTGACATCATATAGGTGGCAGGTAGGGAAGGTGGAGGTAAGGGAGGTGGTCCTTCCGTCAACTTCTAGATGGCAGTCAAACCAAACAGGTCTTCAAATTTTACACCGCTGACATGGCGTCTTAAGACGCGGTAGAAGAGTTACACTAAAATGCGCCAAAAGCTACGACCACCTCAATTTAGAAACTGATACCTCCAGTGGAACCAAACAGGCCCTTATTAAAAGTAGAGATTTTTTTCTAAGTGGGGTATGCCAAGAAATTATCAAAATAAAAGCAATAAATACCGATAAGCGAAAATTATGATAATTTATCAATCTTATCAGATAAAATTTTATTTTCGCCTACCCTGGCAGTCTGTGATCCTCTCCATCAAGATAGGTACATCTGTGCTTATTTACTTAGGGGTTATACGGCTGTGCAAAATCATCTAAAGCGTAAAAAATACATGCCTTCTTAGAAAGACATGGAAGCCCTTCTATAAACCTGGATTAGAATGTTAAAATAGGTATAATTTAATGATAATATTTATTAAGCATACCTTTCTAAGAGTGTGGGGAAGCGATTATTATATAGAAGAGTGTCAGAGCTTCCACCTAATAAGAAGAAATACACGCTAACTAAAACCCACTTTAACAGCCCCCTATAAGCTAAATATAGGTAACAGTATAAAGGTTATAAGGGACGTTAATATCTCTCTAAACCTAAAGCATCTCTAAATGCATAGAATGCATCTTTTAGCAGCGCCTTAGTAAAACCATCAGCCATTTGTTGACTTATTTATATGTATTCCAACTCAATATCTCCGTCCGTAACCTTCTCCCGAATAAAGTAATGTTAGAGAGCAATATGCTTGGTTTAAGCGTAAAACTTAGGGTCTTTTACAAGAGCAATAGCACCTTAATTGTTGGCGTAAATGATTATTACGTAAGGAGATTCGTCAGTTGGAGATAGTTTTTAAAGGAGTTATTATAACTAAATGGCTTCTTTTACTGCAACTGTCTATGCCATATACTCTGCTTCACAGGTTAAGAGTGCTACCATAGATTAACGCTTTAAGGACTAGCTAATTGCACCACTTCTAATATTAAACACAAATCCTAATATTAATCTTCGAGTTTCTAAGTCATCTGCCTAGCTAGAGTCTGTAAACCCCCAAAGCGCTTATATCTCTCCTTAGAGAATAAGTTAGAGGTTAAGTATACCGCATAAGTAGGAAAGTATTTAAAGAATAGCTTATATATAAGACTTGTTAGGATTAGAAGCAAAGCAACTAACAAGGGAGACAGCGAAGGCGATATTAGGTCAAGTACTAAGTATAGCGTACATTAGGGTGCCAACCAGCGATTGGTATTAAGTCTTAAACGCAGAGTCAGCCTAATAATCTGCCGCCGCCAGTTAAAGACAAGAGGTTCCCATTGGCGTAAAGTAAGGGGAATAGTTCCAAAGACTAGCGCTATAAATAGCCTCTTTAAGGTAAGAGAATTGGCTAAGCTGTAGTTTACAGAGTTATTGATCTTAAGTTACTTTTATACCAAGGTAATAAGCAATAGGGCCTAGATTAATTATACTAAAGCGTCTACTAAATTGGGCTTTAATAATCTTAATATTAACAATATCTAGTCTAATAAGTAGGAGGTTATTAACGTAGACTATAATATACATGGAACCTTTAGCAAAGACTAAAGAGTTAGAGTTAAGTAGTTTAAAGTTAGCATCTATAAGAAACTCCAAGAGCGTTTCATGCCAAACTTAAGGCAACTGTTTAAGACTATAAAGTGCTTTATTTAGACAACAAACCCGTCCAGTTTCATTATTAAAACCTTTAGGTTAATTAACATAGATCTCCTCCTTAACACTTCTATAAAGGAAAGCAGTCTTAACGTCCATTTATTTAATCTTAAGGTCTTATGCAGCTGCAATAGCAAAGAGCGCTTTATAGCTTATAGGTTTTACAACAGACGCAAAAGTCTTATTAAAGTTAACCTTAGCTTATTATTCGTAACCCTTTACCACCTATCTTACCTTATATCGCATAATTCTTCCTTTACCGTCCCGCTTATGCTTAAAAACCTATTAGGCATTAAGAACTTTATAATTAAGAGGTTTGTTAATAAGTGTCTAGGTATTATTTGCTTTATAAAAGCTAATTTTATCTTTACTAGCGGAGTACCATTTATTACTATTAACGTTAAGGGTAGATTGTTTCCATGACCTTAGCTTATAAGGTTTAGCTATAGGGGAGTTGCTAAGCATAGCATAGAGGTGTTTAAAGGAAGGGGTTAAGAAGTGGGCAAGCGCTAAGAATACTATAATAGGCTGGTTTTCTCTAATATCAACAGAATTGCAATACTTAAGAGGTAGTTGCGGCCTATTAGTAGCTGCCAGACGTTTTAACTTCCGTAGGGGTGTCTTATTAGTAGCAAAGCGCTTTAATTTTTAAGCTTTCTTAAGAAGCTGTTTCTCTTCTTAATACTGTTTTCATTAGGTAGTGTAATTAGGTAGAGCTTCTTCTCCCTTAAACTAAGCATTAATATCTAGAGTATCAGAGTCGTATTTAATATATTGTTCTTAAATTCGACGCTTATTACTACCGGGAACTATTAAAATAGTTTCTTAAAAGTAGACAGCTAAGGCATGTATAAGCCGTCCTATCTCCTTATCTTAAATTTAAATAATATATTTACCCTTAAAGCTAATAAGGTTCCCTAGTCTTGCCTTCTTATCTATATAAGAGCTAAACTTCTTCTAACTACCAGCCCTATACTAGACATTGCAGCCAAAGGTGCAAATCTAGGAGTAATTAAAGACTTCGCCTTACTCCATTTTATAGGGGGTCTATATTTCCAACAATTTAATAGGGAGGATATTGTGTATAAAGTTAGCATGCTTAACTGCTTCTAGCCAAAAGTTCTTAGGAAGTAAGCAGTTATTTATAAAGGTAAAGGCTTGGTTATATATTATACAATTAAGTCATTCTAAGGCTCTATTTTGCTATTAACTCTCTAGGGTTAAGTATAAGAAATAAATTCCCTTATATAACGGAACCTTGTAGCAGGAACTACAGTGGGTTCTATTATTGGGCTAGGTATATAGGTAAGAACAAAACAACAACGTAATAACAACTAGTGGAGTGGTTGCCCAACAGATTAACTCCAATTGTATTCTGAGATTTACTACAAGGAGAGAACTATCTACAGTAGGGACTGAGGTCCTTTAAATACACAACTATACACCTAAGAAATCCTCTCTTATATGTAAGGTACGTGTTATACGTGTTATATATAGATATATACTACGTACACTTTGTACACTATATATAACATTATATAACTTGCTTATTATTCCTTATTATATAGTTCCACCAGATCTATTCTAGACCGTGCCTATATTAACTAACTAGCTTCCTACGACTCTTCTCTAAGTAGTTATAACATTGTATTTAAAGCATCCGTAATACTATCTCCCTCCTCTTTATCTTCGTCCTTAAAGATTTCTAACATCTCTAAGTCGTCTACTAGAGGTGTAATGTCCGTTTAATTAGTCTAGTTAATATCCTTATTTATTATACCTAAAGCTTCTTCTTCTTTATAAGCGCAATATTATGCTCGCACCATGGCTGCCATACTGTTGCTTAGTAAGGTAATGTCATCTCTATATTCTCGTTGTACGAAAGCAGGGTTAGTGTGTATTATAATAGCGAGTCCTTTATTTTAATAACCCTTGTTTTGCTCGGAGTGTACTAAAGCAAACGTTTAATTGTTTTGCGATATTTGCTCTATTTCTAACGCTAAGTGTGCGCGTCCTATAACTCTTAACAGTCTTTAAGTTCCCTAAGTAACTTATTATAGGGTCTTATATTCAATCTACCGCTATAAAGCTTAATAGTAAGCTCTTAAGCGCCTTAGATAAACTCTGTTGTTTATAGAAAGCAGAGTAGGAGGCTATAGCTACTTAACAGCGTGCCCTTAAAGCCCGTCTATTGGCCTCTGCCCGTCTTCTTTGTCTTAAGAAAGTGCGTAAGAAGGTCCGTTTCAAGAAGTAGAAACTAGTTTAATAGGGTTTATCTAAACTAGGTAATAAAAGGACTGGCTCTCCTTCTATAAGGGAAATAACTTTAAGTAACTTAGTAATTGCTCCTCTTAGGTCCCCCTTAGGTAACTTATTCTTTGGCGATCCTTCTTTATTAATATTATCTAACCTACTTTTTTCTGATACTTCTGTACCTTTCTTATAGCGTTCCTTAGGTTGCTTAGTGGTTCCTAGGTAGTCTTACTATAGCTTATCTACTTTACTTTATACTACGTTTTATTATCCATATCCTTATAACTAATAATCTTTAAAACTTGCTATTTATCTTCCTTTTATCCTCTATATATATCTGCCTTATAGACTAGTGGCTTAATATTCCTATATACTGGCTCTAGTATTGCAATATATTGTATAGGGTAGATTTTTATTTTAGCTAGTAGGTTCAACTTATATATAACCAATAAAATTCTTTACTTAACTTTAAAAGGTCTTAGTCTAATATAGTCCAACTTCTTACTTAGTCGTTAACTCTTGAAATTTTTGTATAGTAGCTATACTTTATCCCCCTCCTTAAGATCTGGTCCCTTAGATCTCTTAGCATTATAGTACCTTTTTATTTATTCTTATACTAGTTTAGCTGTTTCTTTAAGGTCTATATAAAGATTTATTA
>Ga0307507_10006402_pt1 | contig 18120 bp, 5 predicted proteins | sample 7_EM_MG_FD_207223 | JGI IMG/M metagenome (GOLD analysis project Ga0307507, IMG submission 207223) | Populus trichocarpa ectomycorrhiza microbial communities from riparian zone in the Pacific Northwest, United States - 7_EM | ecosystem: Host-associated > Plants > Roots > Unclassified | place... | reverse complement strand
TCTTATAGAGGTTATATGAAGCCTTATTTTTGTATAATAGAGGCTCTATATTAATATTTTTTGGTGTTTTGAGGTGTTAATTGCTTCTTAATTAACTAGACGTTGCCTATTTCTATATTAATATCCTCATCTGATATCTCATCGTCGCTCAGCTTACTTAGCTCATCGTCCTCTGCCTCCTCTACCCGTGTAGCCTCCTGTATAGCCTTCTTCGCCTTTTTTGCAGCTTCTTGCAATGCCTTGTAGTGAGTAGCGGCTGTAGCAGCCGCAGCAGAGGAAGCTTCTAACTGCGTCCGCATTACTGCCAAAGCCTCTGCTTTCAATGTCGCTTCCTCCGCTGCTTTATTCGCCGCCTCTTGAGCTTCATCTGTATTCTTCCTGTTTGCAATATTAGTTGCAGTAACGACCGTCTTCTGCGCCTTCTTCGCCGCCCTATCTGCCTCCCCTAATAGCTTTCGGTGTTGATCCGATAGCTTCTTTACCTCTGCAGCAGCAGCATAAGCCTTCTTTCTTTCTTTAACCTGCGCCTTAGCGATTATGGCTGCCTCCTGTCGAGTCGTCTTGAGTGCTTCTCTTGTAGCTTTGGCCTGTCCCTTGGCTTCCTTTTTAGCCTCCTTAGTGGCGACAATTGCCCTTGCCTATTCAGTAGTGAGTACTAATTTGGTAGAGAGCACTACCCGCTTCTTCTTCTTCTTAGCCCTCCTCTCTGCAACGTTGTTGCGAAGATTGTTGTTTTCCACCTGCATTAAATGTAGACCATCCTCCAACGATTGTAGGTGCTCCATAAGCTTTGTAATGACTGACTCAGCTGCGTTGGGTGTCGTTCAGGATGAAGGATTGTGTGAGCGTACCGGGCGCGATCCAGTGTGGCTTTCCATAAATGGATTAGGCTGCAATCTATTATCGATATAGACTCGTCCATACCTCTCTATATCCATACGCTAGTCCATACTCCTTAGAATTATAATACGTATGTTTATCCGTTTAATTTCTGCACAGACCCTATAATAAAAGGGGCATATTATTAACTTAGTTGCTAGGTTAATAGGAGTCACGCTATGTATAGGGCAGATTACGGTTCTGGTAGAATTTAGCAGAATTTGGCGGACTTAGCAGAATTCGGCAGATATTGTAGATATTGCAGATATTACAGATATTGCGGATATTGCGGATATTAGACAGTCTATTTAAGTTATTATTTTAAGTTTTTTATCTGAAATACCACTTTGTTTCTAATGCTTTAAACACTCTACTCTCTTAAGGTTTTTGGCTCCTATCTGCGCCCTTTCCTATAATACCGTACGACGTCCCCCTAAAAAGACTCGCTTTAGTTTATTGCTTATAGCTGGAATTAAGAGAATATTAATTGCTATATATAATAACCTTGGCCAACGTTTTCTCTGTTAATCTTAACACTATTATTTAAGAGCCGACATCTTACCAATATCGTACGGTTCCCTATTATAATAGTCTTAGAACTTATCCTAACTTTATAGTCGAGCATACTTCCCTAACTTTTGAGCAATCTGATTAAATACATTAAGCTCTTACTCCTAAGGTTGTTTCTTTTTATATAATAAAGAAATTAGGGGAGAAGGAGCCTTTTCCTAGTAGGACTCCTAAAGTCCTTTAACCTTTTTTAATATAGGCTTTACCTATTTTGGCTTCCAGTTAGCCTTAATATACTTTATACAACGGTTCGGATGAAGAATAAGGGCTATAGCGTAAAAGGGTGAATCGTCTATTTTACTATAGTACTTATTAAAGATTTCCTATCCCTTTTTAATACGAGAGCTAAACTCCTTATTAGAAGCATATTTAGACTACTATACGGTATTACTATCGTCCAATTTAGTAGGAAGTTTACTTATAAGTACAGCTTTAAAGTACTGGACAAGAACATCTATAGTAAAGAGCACACTATTAATTATTATATAATTTCCTTAAGTCTCTAAAGTTGCTTGGTGGAATGGTTAAAGGAATTCCTTAGTTGTATAAAGCCGTTCCCAGTCCTCTAGGGAGAGATAGTCTGCCTAGAGTGTAGCAAAGTGGTTCTTAGTATAGGTATTAATAGCTCCTGCCTTTTAATTGGCTATAGCTAGCATTTAAAACCAGCTATTCCATCTTGTACGGTTATTAAGTGGAATTATTCTCTCTATAAGATCCTTAAACTCCTTTGTATGACCAGCAGAACTGCAGATATGTATAATAATATTATAAAGCTTGCTAAGTGGTCCTATAACCCAAAAGGTTGCCCGTTTCTCCTTTTTATCTCCTACTTCCCCTTTTCCTTTCTGTTTGTTGTATAACTCAAGTTGTTCCATTTTAATTTGACTATAAAATAGGAAGGCTTGTACGGCTAAGTTAATAATATGGCCGGTATAGCGGATCCGCCAATATGTAAAATCCTATTTAATCTCCTCCTCTTCTAAGAGATAGGCTTCTACTTTGTAATAAAGGGTATTATTTAAACTAGCATTATCACAAACAATAGACCCAAGCTTTTGTATAATACTGTAGTCCTTAAGGACTAGGAGAAGAGTAGCGAATTACTTATCTCCGCTATAATTTGCTACCGTATAAAGGGTAAAAAGGGCCTTTGATTGCTTCTCCTAACCCTAATTAATAAAGTGGGCGTAGATCCCTAGAAGAAGGAGCCTATTTAGGAAGATCCAGATATTAAGCGACAGATAAATACTTAATATTGCCGACTGAAGTTTCTTTTGTATGATATCTTTATGAGCTTGCTAGAATAGTTCAATCTTTTTTATGATTTGAGAGTGTGCTGTTATAAGAAAGTTGGATGATTCTAGATTAAGAACTTAGCAAAAAGCATAAAATTTAGGCCATTTAACAATACGGAATGGAATATTTTGTATAATAATTAATAAGATTAAAGCCTTATTAATTATATCCTGATCTAGTTGTTTTTAAAAGACCTGGGTATCTATTTCTGTCGTTTAACCTAAAGACTCTGCTTTAATATATAGTTGCTGAAGTTTTTTGAGTATCTCTGATTGTATTGGGCTAGTATCTTTTTTAACCTAAAGTAGATGTTTCGAATTAAGATACTTTTGAAAATTACTAGTAACTGGACTACTATATAGCAATTCTTATAGACAGTGAATGTAGTAGAGAATATAATTTCGACCTAAATATTCTAGCTCCGTGCCAAGAGCCGTACAAGCATAGGCCCATGTTGCAACGGCTATTCGGGTCCTTGTTGGGCGAGTTAAGGCCGAATCAACGGTAGTTAAAGGCGCAAGAAAAGATGATTCTGCTTTAGAATCCATATTTATATAATAGGGTAAAGGGAAGGTAAAAGCTAAGAATTTTTCTGGCGGTGAGGAAGTATGGACAATATTTGTAATCCATATCGATAAGATCCATATCAATAATGGATCAATAAGATGGATGATAAGAGAATGGAAAGCCACACTGGCGCGATCTAAGTGGCTTTTTGGCGTTTTTGGGTGTAAAGGTGAGGATAGGAGCGTTGGCTCGTTAGAAGGAGGTATAGACGGTCGCGAAGATAAGGGCTGCTTTATAAGGCGCTTAAGGACGCAATTGATATTAAGTGGTAGGAGACCAGCTGCTGCGAAGGCTTTGTTGATTAACTCAGAGGTATATATATAAGGTCGAATCTCACCAAGAATCTTTAGAAAATACTCCCTGTTAATACTAGTAATACCACGAGCTCTGTATTCGTCGACTTTACGTAAATAGAGGCGTTTAAGTACTGAGAAGAGGACAAGATCGAGAGGTTGCAGGAAGTATGTAGAGTGGGGTGGAAGACATATTAGTATAATCTTATAGCGCTAGCAGAGCTTAATAAAATCAATATTAACGTAACTACTGTGTCCATCCATAATAAGCAATTGGTAGCCGTGATATTCAACGTTCTTATTGTCCTTTTTGGAGGCCTCCCATGCCTCTGTTTAATGAGTATGGCGTTTAAAATGTTTAAGCCACTATATGCCCATCTTATGATTTGACCAGCTATTGTCTAATATTCTAATTGTATATTTGCCTACAGCTTCCTCTACACTTTACTATAGAGATTCTATATATTGCTTTCCTTTAAAGATGATAAATAGTAGTATTATCTGCCTATGCATGCTAATTGCGTTAACTTAACTTACCCACTCCCTATTACCGTTAATTATCTTAAAGTTAATAATATTGCCTCTTAGTACTACTACTTTCGCGCTAAGAGCGAACCCTATAGCAAAGCCCGTCTTATCTATATTCCAGGTGTTAAGTTCTGCGATATTATACTAAGTGGTAGCGTTAGTATAGTCGGTAAAGAACCTCTATATTAGGCTAGGATTGTTATTAGCAAGGGCTCGTTCTTATTTAATTAAACGCATATAATAAGTACGAAGCTCTTCCTATTGTTTTAGAAAGGTAGGGACCTAATTAACACCTAAAGGTTTAACTGTAAGATAGCGAGGAAGCCTAGAGTATTCGCGCTTAAGGACCATTATCGCAATCATTTAAATTATATAAAATCGACATGGAAACCCGGCTTTAGCAAGATATATATAATGCTAAATAATTGCTGCTTCGCCTGCAGTAGTTATTCGGTATTAATTAGTATGCGCGACTTTGTAAGCTTCCTGTTTTCTATCTAGGCGATGTTAAAATGTTTGCGGATCTACGCCGTAAGCTTTTGCACAGTTTTCTCTAGATAGATAAAGGCTAAAACGCTAGGTAATAATAGCCTTCTATATCTAATCCTCCCTGCTAATTGGCAGAGGCCACCAGGGCATGGTTACGTTAGTGGTTATTTTTTGATTAAGGATTAAGCATTAAAAAGTAGGCGAAGTTGTTAATATTTTGATTTTAGAGGCGGCAATATACTTAATTAGGAAGGCGGTAGGCCTAATAAGGAAGGCGGTAAGGCCCTACTATTATAACCTCATGGACCGTCATAACCCCGTTGCCTACGTTATAACTAGGCTAGTCCTATTACAGTACCCCCCCTTTTGACCAAAGGTTTAAAATAATTTAATTTAGTTAAGAGTTTATAAATTTTTTTTTTATTGCGTGTCGTATTTTCGCGTCGGGTGGCGGTCTTGGCAAGGCAGATCTAACCAATTAGACAACTTTGACCGCCGGTCAAAGTTCCTTAACATCTTGCATATTACGTAATCGCGTTACGAACATTATAACTTATTTCAAGTTCTTTTCAAATTCGAGTTTTATATATTCATGTTAGGTGGCAGTTGTTTGCCTTTATATCATGTCTATCTAGCTAGAGCAGGCCGTAAAGGATAGTCCTTATAGAATTCTTTTACTAAGGAAGGCGCGTTGGCCTTAATCTAATTATAGGTTTTCTAGGTTTGTATTTTATATCCTTCCCACTTAATAAGAAGTTTAAATTGTTTAGATTATTTTTTCTATTATATATTATTAATTAAGTTAATAAAGTAAGAACTATTACCATTATTAATAATTATAGGAGGTGGCGGCGGTACTTTATAAGTTAAAGGTTTACCTTTTAAAGGTTGCAGTAAGCTTATATAAAACATTAGGTATATTTTTATCTTAGTTAGCAGTTTAAGCTTATAGGCGTATAGGCTTAGTTTCTTTTTAATTTAGTATAGGCCTATAAACTTCTAATTAAGTTTCTTTAAGGGCCATTAAGTCTTTATATTTCGTATATTTAGGTAAGCCATATTACCTTCTTTAAAGTCCCATGCGGGAGCTTGTTCTTTATTTACATACCATTCCTATACCATTTAAGCGTATATTAATTCACTTTATAGTAGTTCTGTTAACTGCTTTATTTAATTAGTAAAGTTATACGCATTAATTAACTGAATCCGTTTAATCATAGGTCCTATTGTATTAATTTTAGGTTATAGTTTAAATCCAAGTTAAGGGTCTTGTCCGTAGGTTATATAGAATAGCATTATACCTATTAATTCGTTTATTATATTATTTACAGTAAACTTAGCTAAAGGTAGCCACTTTTCCTAGTCGTCTTACAGGTAGATATTACAGACGCTTTAAGTACAATATTATAACTACTTAGGGAAGAGTTGCAGGAAGCTAGTTGGTTAATACAGGCATAGTCTAGGATAGATCCGGTAGAACTATATAACAAGGAATAGTAAGCAAGTCATATAATATTATACACAGTATACAAGGTATACGCAGTATACGTCTATATATAATACGTATAACACATACCTCATATATAAGAGAGGATTTCTTAGGAGTATAATTATATATTTAAAGAACCTCAGTCCCTACCATAGATAGTTCTCTCCTTATAGTGAATCTTAGAATATAATTAGAGTTAATCTGTTAGGCAACCACTCCACTAATTATTATTATATTGTTGTTTTATCCTTACCTATATACCCAGCCTAATAACAGAACCCACCGTAGTTTAAGCTACAAGGTTCCATTACACATTTACTACTAAGGTTACAGTATTAAAACAAACTCAAACAATATACTACTAAGAGCAGCACTAGTTACAACAGCGTTAACGGTAGCCATAACCTTAGGGCCAGGTAATACCAGTATAGACAATAGGGATTCTCAAGTAGTTATGCGAGGTTAGTTATAGGAAATAGTTAATCACTTATAAGATAATAATAGGATACTTAAAGAACGTATTAATAGAATTAGAGTAACAAAGATTAAGTTACCTTTAATTAAATAATTCTTAGGAGAAAAGTTAAAGCTTAAAGGATTTCTTATGTAAATACACTTTAAGGTAGTATAGGAAGGAATAAAGTTAGCAATATTATTAGATTAAGTAGCCTATGCAGGATTGTTCCTAATAGGGAGGGTACTTAAGTGGTTTAAGCCATATCTTACGGAAATATAGGCTAATGGTATAACAACTACTAACCAAGATGTATAGTATATATTTGCTAGTTAGAATGGGTTTGTAGAGCAACTAACACAGATATTTAGAGACCTAAAGGCCACAACTACAGTAGAACGAAAGCTTTAGAACTTAGTATAACATACTTTAGTAATTAAGTATACAACACAGTTTTAAACACTAGCTATATAGGTTAAGTGGAATAATAGGGCGCTTATAGCACAGTATAAATAGGGACTTAAGGCTAAAGTCTAGAATGTAATTATCCTAATAAAAGATGCGGATACTCTAAAAAAGTTAATAGATCAGTTAATAAAAATTAATAATAGAATCTACCAAAGGGAATAAGCTAAAAGAGGGCAAGATAGAGTTCCACAGTTATATAAGGCGTAGAGTACGCAACAACAGATATAGAGTTAAAAACTATAGAATGGCGCAGAGCCAATAGACTTAAGTAGTACTAAAGAAACCTAAAGATAGGAAAAGAAACTATAGAAACCTAGAGGTTAAGGATTAAGTAATTAAAGAACCTAAGAATAGAGGCCAAACTAGGGATCTTAGCAGTAGAAGACATTTAGGCGGACTCTATAGCAAAAAAGATAGTTTAAAGATAGAGCTTGCATAAATTGCAGAAAATAGGGTCATTTCGCCAGAGACTATAGAGGTAGTTAGAGTAACTATATAGTAAAGGGAACCAGACCAGCAGACAGCATATATATATAAAGGGACAACAGTGCACTATAAGAAATAAAGAAGTGTTTAATTAACAGTTTTATATATTATTATAACAACATATACCGAATTTATAAGGACACTAAGTATGGCGTAAGCTATTAGCTATAGGAGCCATTATTATCTAAGTTTAAAGGAACCAGTAAACTAGCTTATAGATCAGACATTAAAGACAATAAATTTAATATAGGTGAAGCATTTACCAACAATAAGGCAATAAAGGCAGCTTACTAGGAGCATATAGACCTTAGAGAAGTCAAAATAGAAGTAGAGACTAAGACTATTACAAAACAGGGTTTAGTAACAGGTATAGCAACACTATTAGATACAATTTCCATCACTTTATAAAACAATAGAAGTAACATTTAGAAGAAACTAAGTAAGCAGATAACTACTAGTACTAGCTCATCACTTAATAAAGGCAAAAGGCTATAGGCTTAAGATTTTTAAAAAGAGATAAAAAAAGCTTAAGATTCTTAAGACGAGATAAGACACACCTAAGGACCCATAATAGACGAAAACTGATGGGAAAGGGTAGCAACTTAGTTTAGTAATAAATAAATAAGTATAGGACGCAAGTTTAAGAACTATAAGTTTGGAGAATAAATAAGAACATCAGCAATCCTAGGTAAATATAGTGTTTAGCCTAAAGATTAAACAGTTAATACCAGAATTAAAAAGTAAGACAACTATAAGGATCTAGCTACAAGACGTAGAAAACAAGAAACTATAGATAAGTTTAGAATAAGAATTATTATATAGTAAGAGCAGAAGCTAGACAAGAGGTTAGCTATACTAGGTTATATAAGAAATAGAGTACCTATATAAAGAGTTACTAATAGGCCAAGTACAGGGACACCTAGGGCAAAGTAGTTAGATAAACTAAAACAAGAAAAGGATCTAGGTATTCTAACTAGGTTTAAAGAAAAATATACTAAAGGATATTATAATATAGCGATAATAAGGTACTTTCTAATAGATAAACCATATATACTAAACCAGTTATATGGAAAGTGGTATAGGTAATAATACAGTAATAAATAGGAAGACTTTTATATATAGCTAGATAAAAAAGTTGTCTAAGATTAACCTATTATAGAAAAACATATAAGTCATATTAAAGGAGCATTAATTATAATATTAAGGAACCTAGAAGAGAAATCTAGGGACTAGAAAAGTAAGCAATAAATCTTAGTACCTATAGTAGAGATACTAATAGTTAGGTTAACTAGGTATAGATTTAAACTTAAGAACAAAAATAAACTAAGAGTTAACCTAAAATATATAGCGCATTATATACTATTATAGATAGCTTATATAGATAATATATATAATATATATAGAGCACCTAAAGACAAGAACCGGAAGTACCTAGTAAGGATATATTAGGCACTAGAGGAAAAGCGGTTTAGGAATGCTAAGTATATACATAGTTAGCACCCAGTAGAAGTATAAGGTTAAGAAGACTTAACACTTTAACTAGGAAGATTCCTTACAGAAGAATGCCTAGATAGATAATAGTAGTAGGAGTGCCCAGAGAACACTTATCTATAGTATATAAAGGAAAAGAAACAAACTAAGTATTAGCTAAAGTTGGACTAAGTATAGGTAGGATCAAGCAGCCAATAGTTAGAAAAAGGGGAGGTGTATAGGACTAGAGGAAACCAGTATTAAAGCCTTAAACCCTTAAAGGAATTTAAGGATAATACCTAAATTTAAGAGCTAAATGGCAAGATTAGTAGTTTAAAGCATTAGTAGATAGTAGAGCAACTAGGAACTATATATCACTAAAGGCAGTAAAAAGGATAGGGTTACTATATAGATAAAAGGAACACCTATATCTACTTATAACAATTTTAGGAGATCAGATAGCCTATAAAGGAGGCATTATTAATCTCAAAATAGGACCTATTTAGATAACTATTAAAGGGAGACCAGTTAGAATGTCTTTTAATATCCTACTATTAGGACAGGACAAGGCGATACTAGGAATACCTTAGTTATAGGAGTATAATCTAAAAATCAATTAGGTTATAGGTTAGGTTAATATTAAGAATATACAATAATATAAAGTGCGATAGCAAACCAAGTTGGTATAGTACTAAGTTAGAGCGATATATAAAGAGACTAAGCAAGGCTTAAGTTATATACTAAAGAAATACCACAAGTATAGTAAAAAGTTATAGTTACTAGAAAGTGAAAAGCTATTAGAGTATATAGCTTAAAACTATAGGATAAAATTAAAAGAGGGAATAAGTCTAAAGTTCTTTCTAATCTATAAGCTTACTAAAACAGAGTTAGTAGCGCTTAAGGAGTTTATTTAGGAGAACTTATAAAAGGGATACATTAGACCGTTATAGTTATTAGTAGAATATCCAGTGTTATTTATCCTAAAGAAAAACGGAAAACTTAGGATATGTATAGACTATAGATAGTTAAACAGCATTACTAAAAAGGATAGGTATTCTTTACCCTTAATTAGCGAAATCTAAAATAGGATAAGCAACGTAAAGATCTTTACAAAGATAGATCTAAGATAGGCGTACTACTAAATTAAAATCAAGAAAGGCAATAAATAGAAGGCAGCCTTTAGGTTAAAGAAAGGACTATATAAACCATTAGTTATATAATTTGGGCTTATAAACGCACTAGTAATGTTCTAGAAGCAAATTAATAGTGTATTAAAAGAACACCTAGATGAATTTATTATAGCATATCTTAACAACATTATTATCTACTTAGAGAGTAAGGAAGAGTATAGAAAATATATTAAATGGGTTTTAAAGAGACTACAAGAAGAACAGATGCTAGTAGCAATTAAGAAATACAAGTTCTTTACCAGAAAGACTAATTTTATAGAATTTATTATTAAACTAGGCTAACTTAGTATAGATCTAAAGAAGATCGAGGCTATAGTAAATTAGCAAGAACTAGAGAATGTTATATAATTAAGATCATTCCTAGGGTTTTACAATTATTATAGAAGGTTTATAGCGCAATAGTTATAGAATATTAAGCCATTTACGTAGTTAACAAAGAAAGAAGAACTATAGGTATAGGGAAGGGAATAATAAGAACTATTTAAAAGAGTTAAAAAGTTATTTACCTAGGAGCCAGTTCTTAAGATCTATTAACTAGGTCTAAAGACAGTTATAGAAACGGATATATTAGACTTTATACTAGGGGCATACTTCCTATAGAAATATCAAGATAGATGGCACCTAGTAGTATACTATAGTCAGAAGATAACACCACTAGAGTTAAACTATAATATCTATAACAAGGAGTTGTTAGGTATAGTTATAGTACTTAAAAAATAGAAAGCATTCTTATAAGGTATAGAGAAACCATTTATAGTTAAGACAGACTATAAGAACCTTACAGGATTCTTAATAATAAAGAAACTTAACTAAAGACAGGTTAAATGGGCGGAAATGCTTATAGAATACTATTTTAAAATTCAGTATACTAAGGGTACAGATAATACGCAAACAGACGCTCTAAGTAGGAAGGCTAAACTATAAAGTAATAAAAAGCTATTGGGAGCTTTATTACAAAAGGATTAAGATGGATTAATTAGGTATAATTATCCAAAGATCGCAGCGACTAAGAAAAGTTAGATCTATAAATTACTAGAGAGTAATTAGACATAGAAGATCTAAGAAGTATAGGCAGAGGATCTAAACTTAAAGCAATATAAAAATAGAGAAGCAATATATATACCTAAGTCTATTATAGAAGAATTTATTAAGGAATTCCACAAGGGAATAATATAAAAACATAATAGAGCTATAGGCTTAGTGTTAAGACTTTAAAAAGAGTATATTATTTAAGAAATCTAGAGACTAGTATAATAAGTTATAAAGAAATATCTAGACTACTAAAGGAACAAACTAACGAGGTATAAGCCATATAGAGGGCTATAACCTATTAAGACACCAGGAAGACCATAGGAGGTTATATTATAGGACTTTATTATTAAGTTACTAAAGTTAAGAGATCCTATTATAGGATAAGATTATAACGCGATTTTAGTAATAGTGGATAAGCTAATAAAGTAGGGATACTTTATAACATGCACTAAAGAGATATTAGTAGAAGATATCGCTAGAATCTATATAAGAGAAGTATTTATAAGACATAGAGCACTAAACAAGATTATATCAGACAGAGATCCAAGATTTATAGTAGTATTTTAGGAGGTATTTCTAGCAAAATAAGGGGTTTATATAGCAATATCTATAGCGTATTATCCGCAGATAGATAGATAAATAAAAAGACTAAATTAAACACTAAAATAGTATCTAAGGCATTATATTAATTACGCACAGAATAATTGGGTATTATTATTACCAGTTACACAGTTTGCATACAATACAATACCATAAAAAGGAATAGAGATATTACCATTTAAGGCAAATTATAAATACAAGCTAAGAACATCATTATCACCATATTAAGCAAAAAAGATAAGTAGCACAGCTAAACAAAGAATAGAAATATTAATAAATCTTTATATAGACCTTAAAGAAATAGCGAAACTAGTATAAGAACAAATAAAAAGGTACTATAATACTAAAAGATCTAAGGGACTAGATCTTAAGAAAGGGGATAAAGTATAGCTACTATATAAAAATTTTAAGAGTTAATAACTAAGTAAGAAGTTAAACTATATCAGACTAGAACCTTTTAAAGTTAAGTAAAAAATTTTATTAGTTACATATAAGTTAAACCTACTAGCCAAAATGAAAATATACCCTATATAGCATATCGCAATGCTAGAGCCAGCATATGGAAATATTAAGCTACTAGTCTATAAGGCAGACACATATAGAGGGTAAAAGGAAGACAAATAGCAAGTTTTAAAGATTGTTAGTTATAAGGACATAGACAACAAAACATAGTATAAAGTAAAGTAGATAGGCTATAGTAAGATTACCTAGAAACTACTAGGCAACCTAGAGAAAGCTATAGAAAAGGTATAGGAGTATTAGAAGAGAGTAGGTTAGGTAATATTAACAAAAAGAAATTACCAAAAAACGAATCGCCTAAGGGGGACCTAAGAGGAGCAATTGCCAAGCTACTTGGAGTTGTTTCCCTCGCAGGAGAAAAGCCAGTCCTTTTATTACCTAGCTTAGATAAACCCTGTTAAACCAGCTTCTACTTCTTAGAACAAACCTTCTTATAAACCTTCTTAAGACGGGTTAACTGAGTGAACGCAACCTACTAAGACTTAAAGGAGCGACGTTAAGCCTTAAGGGCCCAAGCGGTTTCTTCAGCAGAATAGTAGAGTTTGGCGCGTGCGGCGGCCAACTCAAACTTAAGTTTTATAGTAGTAGATTAAATATAAGACCCTATAACAAGTTACTTAGGGAACTTAAAGACTATTAAAAGTCATAAGACGCGCATACTTAGCGTTAGAGATAAAGCAAACATCGCAGGACAATTAAATATTTACTTTAGTACACTCCAAGCAAAATAAGGGTTGTCAAGACAAGGGACTCGCCATTATAACACACACTAACCCCACTTTCGCATAGTAAGAATACAGAGACGACATTATCTCACCAAGCAATAGTATAGCAGCCATAGTGCGAGCACAACGTTGCGCTTATAAGGAAGAAGAAGCTTTAGGTATAATAAGCAAGGATATTAACCAAACTAATTAAACGGACATCACACCTCTAGTAGACGACTTGGAGATATTAGAAATCTTTAAGGACAAAGATAAAGAGAAGGGAGATAGTATTACAGACGCTTTAAGTACAATATTATAACTACTTAGGGAAGAGTTGTAGGAAGCTAGTTGGTTAATATAGGCACAGTCTAGAATAGATCCGGTAGAACTATATAACAAGGAATAGTAAGCGAGTCACATAATATTATACGCAGTATATAAGGTATACGCAGTATATATCTATATATAACACATATAACACGTACCTCACATACAAGAGAGGATTTCTTAGGAGTATAGTTGTGTATTTAAAGGACCTCAGTCCCTACCATAGATAGTTCTCTCCTTATAGTGAATCTTAAAATATAATTAGAGTTAATCTATTAGGCAACTACTCTACCAGTTATTATCATGTTATTGTTTTGTCCTTACCTATATACCTAGCCTAATAATAGAACCCACCATAGTCTAAGCTACAAGGTTCCGTTATAGTAGGAGTAGTATATTTATAGGTATTGTTCTATAATAGCGTTTGCAATTTCGGTTTAACCGTCTATCTCTAGATAAAATATAGTCGAGAGTCGTGTTTATATGCTTAATCGTTTATATAGAGCTTACTAGAAGTCTAAAACGAACTAGCTTCCACAGTTGGATATTATTAAGTTAGGGAGTCTATGCAGCTTAAAGACGTGTTTAATAAAACATTTAGCTACTAAGATAATATTAATTAAGTCCATAGGAATTATATATCGCATTTTTATAAGGCGGTTAACTACTACTATAATATTCATAAATCCGTTACTGCTAGGTAAATCTACCACGAAGTTAATTAAGATATCACGCTATCTTTGTATTGGAATTAACAATGGTTAGAGTACTCCTTATTTCTTTATATAAGAAGTCTTTCTACGAACACACGTTCTGCATACTTAAATATATTTTCGCACATAGTTGTGCATTATAGGCCAGTAATATACTTGTTAGACTATCTTGTACGTTTTTACACAGCCAGGATATCCCGCTATAGAAAAGTTGTATATAAATTCAAGTATCTTAAATTGCAAAGGTTTGGAATTTGGGACTACCATATTCTATTAATAGTATAGTTGATCGTTACAAATTTCGCATTTGGCGAGTGTGATATCTTTATACTATCGTTTTCCTGTTTAAATTGCTTCTATTATATCTGCTATCTATACGTTGTTCTTATATTTGTATTCTATTAGCTTATTAATTTCTATTTCCTATTTATTAATTTCTAATTCGTTTCTGTTAAGTTCCATATCTAGGAATATAGGACGTAGTTTCTTAAAATATTTAGGGGGTAATAGGATCCGTAATTGATTTATAATCCGTTTATCTAAAGCGTTTATAGATAGGTCTTATAATTGTTGTGTTAATATATTAGGCTTCTAATTAAGTTTGCCCGGTTAATACGTAATCTTAAAGTTAAATCATAAGAGGTATTTGGCCTAATGAATTTAGCGTTGCGTTAATTACTTTATAGTTATAAAATACTGCAGGTTCTTATAGTCCATTAATACGCGTATTAGAAACAACGATCCTTTAAGTTCTAGACGCCATTGTTTAAAGCATTTAACAATTGCAAGTAGTTCCTTATCATATATCTTATAGTTTGATTCGGCAGGGGCGAGCTTTTAGGAGAGAAAGGCTACTAGACACAGCTTACCGTTCTTATCATACTGCGATAACACTCCCCCTAGGGCATAATCAGACAAGTCTGTTTTAACGACACATTTAAGGTCAGGGTTGAAGTAAGCGAGAATTAGGGCGGTTATAAAGCGTTGTTTTAAATTGTTAAAAGCTTGTTTGTATCTAGCAGTTTATTTAAATTTTATATTCTTCCTTATTAAGTTTACTAACAGTTAGGCGATTTTCGAGAAGTGGTTAATAAATTAACGGTAGAAATTTGTAAATTCTAGAAATCCTTAAATGTCTTATATGTTACTAGGGCTTCCCTAGTTTATAATAGCAGCAACCTTCTTAGGGTCCATTTTAATTCCGTTACGGGATATAATCAGGCCTAGGTATATAACTTTAGATATATAGAACTTGCATTTCTTAATATTACATTGTAAACCCATATCTTGCAAATGTTTAAGAACTATTTGGATATGTTTTTAATGCTTAGAAAGTGAAGACGAGTAGATTAAGATATTATTAATATACGCGGTAATAAATATATTAAGGAATTCACGAAGCGTATTATTAATATATTGCTGAAACGTACTAGGACCATTCTTTATACCAAATAGTATTACTAGGTATTTAAAGAGTCCCCATTATATATAAAAGGCTGTATACTTTTTATCTCCTTCTCAGACGCGAATTTAATTGAAGGCAGTAACTATATTAAGCTTTGTAAAATATCGTGCCTTTACTAGGCGGTCGAGCGTCTCTTAGATTAAGGGGATTGGATATTAGTTTCAAATTATAATTACGTTTAGAGCTTAATAATTAATATAGAATCTTAAGCCTCCTCCTAGCTTTTTAATGAATAGTACGGGTAAGGCGAATAGAGATTAACTAGGGCGAATAAATCCTTTTTCTAGATACTTATTAAGGTATTATTATATTATAAGCAGTTCTTCCTGTGATATACCATATAGCGGTCTAAACTTTAGTGTTATATTAGGTTCAAGTTCTATCTTAAAATCGTATACATCCCAATATAGGGGTAGTTGGTCTGCGAATCTTTTCTCAAACTCGTTAATTAGATTATGGTACTCTTTAGGCATAAGAGGTTAAGGGTTAATATATTGCTTTAGTTCTAGTGCTTTCTTAATATCTTCTATAGTTATAGCGAAGATTTCGTGGTCTTGTTTTTATGCTAATAAAATAAAAGGTACGGCTTATATCATACGAATTTTAAGAGGTTTTGGTATAACGTCTTCGCATTCTTTACTACCATTAGTAGTTGTAGCCGTATCGTTTTGGTTTGGGGTCCGTGGTAGGGGCAGTTTATATTATATTAAATTTAAATAATCTTATGCATGTTTATAGGGTTGGTGGTGTTTTAAGTAATAACTTTAGTAGTAGGTCGTGCGGAATTTTAGTATTTCTTTAACCCAGCTAATTAAAGGGTCGTATTGTTTTAGCTATCTATATCCAAGTATTATCTTATATTGCTTTAGGGGTATTACAAATAAGGAAATGTATTTAAGGTGTTTACCTATCTACATTTTTACAAGAGCGTAGTGCGTTAATTCGCTATATATTAAGGGTCTGCCGTTAAAGCCTTATAGGCCTTAGGGCTTATCGAGTTTCTTTAAATTTAGGCGTTAGGTTTTTGTGTAGTTTGTATTAATAAAGCCTATACTAGTAGCTCCGCTATCTATAAGAATTTATACCTCCTTCTATTTTCTAAGTGTTTAAATTTCGCCAAGTATATTGAGGGAGTTATATTGTATATCAGCGCTAGAAGAGCCTAGACACTTATGCTCTTCTACTTCTTATCCTAAGGCGCGACTTAGCCCTAGGACGATTCGTTTTCTAAGTTAGCTAAGGATAAGATGCTTTGTAACGACCGGGTATAATTTATAGAATAAGTACAGGTTGAGAAGCGAGTATGGCTTAAAGAACGAGTGCGATTTAAAGAGCGGGTGCGATTCGAAGACCAGGAGGAACTATAGCGGACTTTTTTAAAAGGGTGAGTTCGGCAATTCCTTTAAATATGTCCTTTTTTACCACATCCAAAGCATTCTCTGTTTGTGGCTTAAGTTCTTCGTTCGTTAGTTCCTAAGGGTGTATAAGATTGAGTGGTATTAAGGTCCATAGGGTTGTATATAGGACTTTTTAGGTTCGGAGAGGGATCGCGTTTTGGGGTATATATTGGTTTTGTGGAGTTTTAAACATAAGGTGTGGTCAGCTTTAGAGAACGAGTTTGTTTGTTATATTAAAGGTCCTTGTTAATTCGTTAACACATTATAGCGAATTTAGGTAGGTCTTTTAGCAGTTCCCTACCTACTAACTAGGCTCTAATCTCATCCAAAATAGCTTATTAAAGAGCAGCAACTCTAGCGGCTTTATTCCAATCCAGTTCGCTAATAAGGCCTAAAAATTCCGAAAAGAAGCTTATAAAGTCTCGGTTCCGTTATTATAGGTTTTTAAGTTTAGTAACAGCGGTGTGTTCGCAGCTGGCGTTATTGTATATTTATTCTAGTAGAGAGACAAAGGTTTCGAAATTAACGAAGGTGCCATTACAGAAGAATAGGTCTATAGTTTATGCAGCATCTTTGCTTAAATAAGACATTCCATAGCTAACCTTGCTAGCTTTAGTAGGGTATCAGTTATAGTTTGTTAAAAGTTTAAAACAGAGCTTAGTTACAAAGGGACGTAAGTTATTTTAATTTCCATTAAATATTAGAGGGTTAGGAAGCTTTTCTAATTTCATGGCAGGTACTAGGTTTATTACAGGTATAGGTTAAGCTACTATTACTAATTTAGGGTTTGTATTTAACGGGCCAGGTTTAGATATAGTTATATCAATTTTATTTGTAGGCGGTGTCGGGGTCTCTAACGTAAATACTTAGACGTTACGGAGTTCTTTGCGGAGTGCTTCCATTAATTACTAATACTGGGCTTCTAGTGCAGCCCGCTGCTGAGTTAAGGCATCCGTAAAGGACTATTGCATTATAGTTAACTGTTCCCTAACTAGGGACATAATACTCATAGTTATCAAAGAGGATTTGGGTTTGTTTGCTATTTTAATAGTAGTTGTTTTTTAACGCAATGTAATGTAAGGGCGCGAAGAGGCTTTAGGGAAGATTTAAAGGAATAATATAAATTCTATCTAAATCTAAGGGTATATAGCTTTTTAAGAGAACAAGACGTTGCGTAAAGA
>Ga0307507_10006401_pt1 | contig 18120 bp, 4 predicted proteins | sample 7_EM_MG_FD_207223 | JGI IMG/M metagenome (GOLD analysis project Ga0307507, IMG submission 207223) | Populus trichocarpa ectomycorrhiza microbial communities from riparian zone in the Pacific Northwest, United States - 7_EM | ecosystem: Host-associated > Plants > Roots > Unclassified | place... | reverse complement strand
CCCGTTTCCACCGACTTAGCAACCAAAGACCGATTACGATACTGCAATATCCGCGATATTCGCAATATTTACGATATCCGCTCGCAATATCCGCAATATCCGAGACATCTGCAATATCCGCAATATCTGAAATATCCGTAACTTCTACCCTGTGCACTTGTTAACCTAGCAATAAGTAAACAGTATATACCCCTTCTTATACCTTTTTACCTTCTTTCCTTACGCAACGTCTTAACTTTATTATATAGTTTATATACGTAGCTTAATAATATCTACTTTGCTATATATTATCGTTACTTGTATTTACTCTATAACACTATATTGCATTTAAAAAAAAAACCTATACTCCGCCCTACCCCGCCCCGTCCCGCCCTGTCTAAAATGCAGAACGACCTTAAAGCCCCTACAACGGCCACTGATATTATGTCCGCACTTTAAGAACAATTAGTAAATATACAGAAATATTTTATAGACGCCCTTGTATAGAATTAGGCCGCTATAGCTGAATAATAAGCCAAATAAGAAGCACGGCACTAGAAATTAATTAAAGCACTTTAAGAAAAAGGCCGTATCCTTAAGACACTCGCATTAGGGCCCCAAGACCAAATACTAGCCCAAGAGGCTGCTAACACGCCACCTATAGACGAGATAAAAATAACTAAATCTAGACTTGGCTTATCGGATGCGAACCCTAAGCTAGCTGCGGATATTTATCCCGTAAATCCATCTACTGCACTATAATAATTAGAAAAACTATTAGACCCTCTAGTATTTACTAGTAAATAATAAGAGCTCTAATTATTTTTAAGCTAGCTTAAGAATAAGCTAACTAGTAATACTAACTGTTACCTAACTAAAGCTAACTAACTCTACTACGCCCTAAGTTAACTAGGAGGAGACGTAGCTAACCTTATTAAACCTTTTTAGCCGAACTTAGTATAAAGCCTAGTTGTACTTCTTAAAGCTATATATAGTAACCTAAACCGCTAAGCTACTGCTTAAAGGAAGATAAACCATATAACTTAAGAAAAGAAAAGTTTCCTAGTATACTTCTCTAAATTTAACCGCTATATAAAGGAAATAGGCTGGAATGACTCTGTACTAATTAATAGCCTTATTAAATCCCTAAGCCCCGAACTAAAAACTTCCCTAATAGGTGTAGACCTACTAGGAGCCCTTAATGCTTGCGTAAACATTATTAATAAACGGTATAACGATATACTACGTCTGACGCTAAAGTCCGCTCTTTAGTATAATACAACAGCCCTATAAGTCCCTGTTAAGTTATCTTCTTAGCATAAGCACCCTAACGCTATGGATATTAACTCTAGAACCCTAGAGTATGCCCCACTAGGGTCCTTTAAATAAGAATAACGCATTAAACTAAGCCTCTGCTTTAAATGCGGAAGCAAGGCTTATATCTTAAAATACTATTCTGTCCCTATGCCTATGTCCCAAAATGATTTATAAACGGCCAATACTAGTAGCCGTTTACCGTACTAATCTTCTGGTTACCGTTTCTAATCTTTATCTAGTTCCAGCCCCACATCTAGTAAATACCACTTATAAGGACGAAGCTCCGGCATATAATTACCCTTAGAAACCTCCCCCCCTCCCCCCCAATTGCCTCTAAAAGGAAGGTCCCGGAGCTAAGTCGCTCTCTAAAACGGCTCTGCTATAGGATTTTATTAAATATATTAAATGTTATAAACTCTAACTCTTAGAACCGTAGCATAACTATTAACTGCTATCTTTAGCAGAAAGATTAATAGGCTAACGCTCAAGTCCTAATTAATACAGGAGCTAGCGGTATAGGATTTATTAATAAGATCTTTATATAAGATAATGGTTTTACCCTAACCCCCCTTAACCGGTATATTAATGTATTTAGATTTAATGGCAAACGCACTATCTTAGGGCGTATTACCTATATAGTAGCCCTAAGACTCTAATACCTAAACCATAAAGAATAGATTAAGCTTTTTATTACTACCTTAGGCCACCTAGTAATCCTTAGACAACCCTAAATAAAGCTACACAAGGTGGTTATTAATTAGGATAACCTTAAGCTTCTATTTACTGCCTCTTATTATAAGTAGGAATGCTCTATAACTTACCGCTCTAAACCTAAACTAAAGCCTAAGATTTCCACTAATGTCTGCCCCACGTCTAAGGAATCCACTAGATTCTACTAAGATAAGATATCCGCCAACGTCCGCCAAGGATTTAGAATATTCGCTAACGTCTGCCAAGAATCCGGAATATCTGCTAAACCCTAAGAATTAATCCTAAGCACCGTACCACCCTAGACTAAGTAAAGGCTTAAATATATTACACGAGTATACTAGAAGAACTAGTATTCTACTATAAAAAGGATACTTAAAGAACCTAAACCTAAATCCAATACTAACTCCGTATTTAATACTAACTCTATACCTGCTACTAAACCTAAAATTAAATAAAGAACTATATAAGAAACTATAGATAATAAAAGCTTACCTAACACCCTAGATATCTAAATAATTAGAGCTACCCCGCTGGCGCAACTTGCTAGGAAACCCAAATATACAATCTACACTGTTATAATGGCTAATATTAAAAAAGCCTTGGCACTAAAGAAGCACACTAACCCCGCCACAAAAGTACTAGTATGTTACTATAAAAACCTAGATATATTCTTATAAAAGGAAGCTAACAAGTTAGTAGAGCACTAACTATATAACTATAAGATCAAACTCAAAGAAGGAAAGTAGCCCGGATTTAGACCCCTATATAAAATATTCTAAAATAAACTTTAGGTGCTATGGAAGTACCTAGACGAGCACTTAAGTAAAGGATTTATTAAAGTAAGCTCCTCGCCTATAGCTATACCTATAATCTTTATTAAGAAACCCAGCGGCGGTCTACGCTTTTATATAGACTACTAAGCTTTTAACGCTATCACTATTAAGAACCAATACCCACTCCCATTAATTTAAGAAACACTAAACCGATTAAGTAAAGCTCGTTACTATACAAAACTTAATCTTATCTATATATTTAACCGCCTCCGCATTATAAAAGGAGATAAATAGCTTACCGCATTCCGTACCCAATATGGATTATTTAAGTACTTAATAACGCCGTTTAGCCTTATAAACGCCCCAAGTTCATTCTAGCACTTTATAAACAACACTCTACACCCTTATCTGGATATCTTCTATACTGCTTATATCAACAACATCTTGGTATATAGTAATAACCTAGCTAAATATTGGAAACACGTTAACCTTATCCTGGAAGCCCTGCGCAGAGCTAGCCTATAATTAAATATAGATAAATGCGAGTTCTATAAAACGGAAGTCCTATACCTTAGACTTATTATTTCTATAGACGGCATATAAATAGACCCAAAGAAGATTAAAGTAATTGTAAACTAGTAAGAACTAAAGAACGTTAAGAATATAAGGGCCTTTATAGGATTTACTAACTTCTACTAACAGTTTATTAATAACTTCTCCACCTTAGCTTTACCCCTCATCGCTCTAACCTAAAAGAATAAAGCCTTTATCTTTAATAAAAAATATAAGAAAGCCTTTACGTATCTAAAGGTTATGTTTACTACTATACCTATACTCTAACACTTCAACCCGGACCGAATAAGTGTTGTAGAAGCTAACTTATCTAACTACGCCACTAGAGGCATTCTGTCTCAATATAACAAGGAGGGAGTATTGTACCCTATAGCATACTTCTTAAAATAACTAAGCCTAGCTAAATGCAATTACGAGATCTACAATAAGGAACTACTGGCTATTATTAGATACTTTAAATAATGGCAACCTAAGTTAGAAGATACCGGATTTCTAATTAAGGTTCTTAGCGACTATAAGAACTTATAGTACTTTATAACCATAAAACAGCTAAGCCACTATTAGGCCCGTTGGTTAAAATACCTATCCTATTTCCAATTCTCTATTATATACCGCCTAGGTGTCTAAGGCCAGAAGCCTAATACCTTAACCCAACGCTTATAAGATATGCCAGCATAGGAAGAAGCGCGTGCTTACCATAATTAAACCCTACTTTGCTCTAAACTATTTAATCCTCCTACTAAAGACCTTACGGTATACATCCTTAAAACAACTAATTAATTAATTAAACAAATTATAGTTAATAAATATCCAAACGATAAGTTTATCTAAGAGACGCTTAAACTAATATAGGACGGCGTTAGACGTTTAAAAAGGATCCCCCTAAGTAAGTGCGAAGCTTATAGAAACCTCCTATACTACCAAAACCGTCTAGTTATACCTAATTATAACAAACTTAAGCTTAAGCTCCTTAAATATATACACAATCTACTAGTAGCCGGTTACCCAGGCCGAGGAAAGACCCTAGAACTACTCTAATAGGAGTACTACTGGCCAAATATGTATAACATAACACGAAGATATATTACTAGTTACTATACCTACCAATGAGCTAAAGCCTTATATAAAATATATAATAGCCTCCTAAAGCTACTACCTGTCCTAGACCAAAGATAGAAAGATATCTTAATTAACTTTATTGTTAAACTCCCTAAAAATAAAGGCTGTAAGAATATTATGGTAGTTGTAGACTAACTGTCCAAAATAAAACACCTAATTGCCTGCCCTAATATATTAATACCTACCATTACTTAACTATTCCTAGATTACGTGTGGAAACTCTATAGACTCCCTAAAACAATTATCTCTAATAAAGGCAGCCAGTTTGTCTCTGTATTTTGGAAAGAACTAACTATCCAACTCTATATTAAAGCACTATTATCTACGGCATATTACCCAGAAATGGACGGTCAAACGGAACGTATAAATACTATTATGGAATAGTATATTTGGATATACACGTCGTATTCATAAGATAACTGGATTAACTGGCTTATATTTGCTAAGTTTACTACAAATAACTCCGTCTTAGAAACTATAAAGGTCTCCCTATTCCTGGCTAACTATAGTTAGCATCCACAAATGGGTTTTAAACCTTTTAGTAATATTCCTTACCCTGCTTATTACGCCCTATAAGTTACAGAAGTAAATAAATTTGTAGAAAAAATAGAGGAACTACAATAGTTTCTTACTAATAAAATAATATGGGCCCAATATGTTTATAAAGCCGTAGCGAATAAGAAACGAACCCTAGCACTAGCCTATTAAATTAGTAACTTTATCTAGCTAGACATAAGAAATCTAAAAACAAAGCAACCTACTAAAAAACTTAATTAGAAAAACGCTGGCCCTTATAAGATTAAAAAGGTTGTCTCCTTTTATACCTACTAACTAAAGCTTCCTAATACTGTTAAAATCCACCCCATATTCCACACGTCAGTCCTCTACCCTACTGCCCCTATATTAGACGCCTTGCCTAGATAGATCTAGGACCCTCCCCCACTAGTTAAGGTAGATAGTAAGGATAAGTACTTTATTAAAAGAATTAACGATATTAAGTATAATAAACGGAAACGCTAATATATATATCTTATAAAATAGAGAGGCTATACTAAGCCCTCCTAGAAACCTATTGACTCTATAGGACTTATATAAGCCGTAAAAGACTTTCACAAACTCTACTTAGAACTACTATAACTACATCTTACAGGAGCTCAAGTTTAAAGGGGGGGTACTATTACGGGACTACCCCATGATACCTTATACACAACTACCCGTTTCCACTAACTTAGCAACCAAAGACCGATTACAATACTGCAATATCCGTAATATTCGCAATATTTATAATATCTGCTCGCAATATCCGCAATATCCAAGACATCTGCAATATCCGCAATATCCGAAATATCCGTAACTTCTGCCCTGTGCACTTGTTGACCTAGCAACAAGTAAACAGTATATACCCCTTCTTATACCTTTTTACCTTCTTTCCTTACGCAACGTCTTGACTTTATCACACAGTTTATGTACGTAGCTTAATAATATCTACTTTGCTATATATTATCGTCACTTGTACTTACTCCGTGACAATCTCTTAGCATTATAGTACCTTTTTATTCTTACCTATACTAACTTTGCCATTTCTCTAAGATAATTATAAAGATTTATTAGACTCTTTATTCTTTCTTTAGCTATACTACTTATTTTCTTTACTTATTATAGTAACAATAATATTCTTAACTTATATCTATAATTCGCCTTAAAAGGTAATATGCCTATCTCTTTTTATGGCATAGCATTATATACAAACTGTATAACTGGTAATAATAATACCTAATTATTTTATGCGTAATTAACATAATGCCTTAAGTACTACTTTAATGTTTAGTTTAGTTTTTCCGTTTGTCCGTCCGTTTATAGGTAATATACTATTAATATTACTACTTAAACCCCTTATTTGGCTAAGAATACCTCCTAGAATACTGCTATAAATCTTAGATCTCTGTCTAATATAATCTTTATTAGTACTCTATGCCTTATAAATACTTCCTTAATATAGATTTTAGCTATATCCTTCGCTAATATTTCTTCTGTGTATGCTATAAAATAGCCCTACTTAGTTAACTTGTCCACTATTACTAAGATTATATTATAATCTTATCCGGTAATAGGATCTTTTAACTTTAGTAACTTTATAATAAAGTCCTATAATATAACCTCCTATAGTCTTTCTGGTGTTTTAATAGGTTGTAGCCCTCTATATAGCTTATGCCTTATTAGTTTATTTCTTTAATAATCTAGATACTTCTTTATAACTTATCTTGCTAGTCCCTAGATTTCTTAAATAATATACTCCTCCTAAACCCTTAATACTAAGCCTATAGCCCTATTATGTCCTTAAGTTATTCCCTTATAAAAGTCCTTTATAAAGTTCTTTGTGACTGTCCTTAGTATATATATAGCCTCTTAGTACTTATACTGCTCTAACCCTAGATCTTTATTTTATGCCTTTTGGATCCTTTATAACTATACACTCTTTAGTGTCTTATAGGTTGTTTCTTCTCTTATTGCTATGATCTTGGGATAGTTATACCTAATTAACCTATCCTTATCTTTACGTAGTATTGCCCCTAATGGCTTTTCTTTATTTTATAACTCTACCTTTCTACTAAGTGCATCTGCTTTTGCATTTTTGGTACCTTTAGTATACTGAATTTTAAAGTAATATTCTGTAAGTATTTTAGCCTATTTAACTTATCTTTAGGTTAACTCCTTTATTATTAGGAACCCTATTAGGTTCTTATAGTTTATTTTAACTATAAATGGTTTCTTTATACCTTATAAGAATACTCTCTATTCCTTAAGTGCTATAACTATACCTAGCAACTCCTTATTATAGATATTGTAGTTTAGTTTAGCTAGTGTTGTCTTTTAACTATAGTACGCTACTAGGTGCCATCTGTCTGGATATTTCTATAATAGATATGCTCCTAGTATAAAGTCTAATGCGTTTATTTCTACTATCGTTTCTAGTTGTGACTGGTAGATCTTGAGGATTAGATCTTAAATAAACAACTCCTTAAGTTCCTTAAACAGTTTTCTCTACTTATTACCCTATATCTATAGTTCCTCCTTTTTTATAAGTCTTATAAATAGTTTAATGCTTTTTAACCACTGTGCAATAAACCTCCTATAGTAGTTGTAAAACCCTAGGAACAATTATAACTATATAATATTCTCTGGTTCCTGCCAACTAACTATAGCTTCTACCTTTTTTAGGTCCATGCTAATCTTGCCTAGTTTAATAATAAATTTAACAAAATTGGTCTTCCTGGTAAAGAACTTATATTTCTTAATCACTACTAGCATCTTTTTTTTATAGTCTTTTTAAGACCCACTTAATATATTCTCTATATTCTTGCTTACTTATTAAGTAGATAATGATGTTATTAAGGTATGCTATAATAAACTTATTAAGGTGTTCTTCTAATATATTATTAATTCATTTCTAAAACGTTGCCGGTGCATTTATAGGTCTAAACTGCATAACTAACAGCTTATATAGTCCTTCTTTTAACCTAAAGGCTGCCTTCTATTTATCTCCCTCTTTAATCCTAATTTAGTAGTACGCCTATCTTAGATCTATCTTTATAAAGATTTGCGCATTACCTATCCTATCTTAGATTTTACTAATTAAGGGTAAAAGGTATCTATCCTTTTTTGTAATACTGTTTAACTATCTATAGTTAATACACATCCTAAGTTCTCTATTTTTCTTTAGTATAAATAGTACTAGATATCCCGCTGACAACTATAACGGTCTAATATATCCCTTTTATAAGTTCTTCTAGATAAATTCCTTAAGCGCTACTAACTTGGTTTTAATAAGCTTATAGATTAGAAAGAGCCTTAGGCTTATTTCTAGTTCTAATTCTATTTTATAGTCTAATACTATATACTCTAACAGCTTTTCACTTTCTAGGCCCCATAGCTTTTTGCTGTACTTATAGTATCTTTTCAGTACGTGACTTAAGCCTTACTTAGTCTCTTTATATATCACTTTAACTTAGTACTATATTATCTTTATTTGTTATCTTACTTTATATTATTAAGTATCTCTAATATTAACTTAACCTATAACCCAATTAATCTTTAGATTGTATTTCTGTAATTAAGGCATTTTTAGTATTGCCTCGTCCTTCCCCAACGGTAGGATATTAAAAGACATCTTAACTGGTTTCCCTTTAATAGTTAACTAAATAGGTCCTATTTTAAGATTAATAATGCCTTCTCTATAGGCTATTAGATCCCCTAAAATTATTATTAATAGGTATAAGTGCTCCTTTTATCTATATAGTAACCCCATTTTTTTTAACTACTGCTAGTAATATATAGTTCCTTATTACTCCACTATCTACTAACGCTTTAAACTTTTAATCTTACTAACTAACTCTTAAGTTTAGGTGTTAACCTATAACTCCTTTAAGGGTCTAAGGCTCTACTACTAGCTCCCTCTAGTTCTATAGGCCTCCACTTTTCCTAACTGTTAACTATTAAATTTTAACTGTACTTAGTCCTTCTATAGCCAATATTTAGTTTATTTTTTATCTTTAACATACTATAGACAAGTGTTCTCTAGGCATTCCTACTACTGTTATCCCTCTAGGTATTTTTCTATAAGAAATCTTCCTAGCTAAAATATTAAGTTTCCTAGCTCTTAAACTTCTACTAGGTGCTAACTATATATATACTTAGCATTCCTATACCACTTTTCGTCCGTTGTCTAGTACATCCTTATTAGGTACTTGTGGTACTTATCCTTAGGTATCCTATATATATTATATATATTATCAACACATATAATTTATACTAATATGTAATACGCTAGGTGTTTTAGGTTAACTTATAGCTTATTTTTACTTTTAAATTTAAACCTGTCCTATATTAATCTAAATATTACTATATTATCTCTCTCCAGTCTTTAACCTGTTCATTAAGGTTCTTTAATATTATAATTAACGCTCCTTTAATATAACTCATCTATCTCTCTAATATGGCTTAATTTGGTATAAACTTCTTATCTAACCACATACAGAAATCTTCCCACTTATTATTTCCGCACTGCTAATACTATTTTTGGTATAGCTCTATAAGTATATATAACCTATTTATAAGGAAGTATCTCTTTATCGCTGTATTATTGCAACCTTTAGTATATTATTCTATAAATCTAGTTAAGATCCCTAGATCCTCTTCTTATTCTAGGTTGTTTAACTACTTAGCTCTTAGTATTCCTATTCTTAGCCTATTTATAACCTTTTATATAGGTGCTCTATTCCTTATACGTCCTAGTATAGCTAATCTCTAGTCTAGCTTCTATTCTTACTACGCAATAATTTACTGCCTAAACTTATCTATACTTTCTTTTAGTGTTCTCCTTTTAAAAGGATCCTCGAAGTTATCTTACTTCTTGGTTACTGTATTAACTTTTTAACCTTTAGGCTAAACGCTATGTTCCCCTAGAATCTTTATGGACCTTATTTATTCTTTAAAATCTTAGCTTCCTAGGAATCTTTATCCTATACTTATTTATTTACCTATAAACTAAGCTGCTGCCCTTTCCCATTGTTTTTTATCTATTATAGGTTCTTAGGTGTATCTTATTTTATCTTAAGAATCTTAAGCGTCTTTTATCTCTTCTTAAGAATCCTAAGCCTATGGCCTTTTGCCTTTATTAAGTGGTGAGCTAGTACTAGCAGTTGTCTGCTTACTTAATCGTCTTTAAATGTTACTCCTTCCATCTTATAAAGTAATAGATGCCGTATTTAATAGTGTTATAATACCCGTTACTAATCTATATTCTATAGTGGTCTCAGTCTCTACTTCTATTGCGTTATTAAGGTTTAAGCGCCCCTAGTTGGCCTCCCTTTCTCCCTTATTGCTATTAATTAATAAGTACTCTAACTCTATTGTTATAGTTACTAATCTTTATCCACATACTACTATAATATCTTAATTTAGCTTATAAAGTTAATCCTGTTCTTTATCTAACTCTTTAGTTTCTTTAAGTTCTTATAACTCTGGCTCCTATGGCTAATAGCTTACGCTATACTTAGCGTCCTTATAAATTTGGCATGCGTTATTATAATAAAACGTAAAGTGTTTAATTAAACACTTCTTAGTCCTATATAATATACCTATATTTATATTATCGTACTCTAATAACCTAGTGCCCTTTACCGCATAGCTACTCTAACTACCTCTACAGTCTTTAGTAAAATAATTTTGTTTTCCGCAATTTATATAAGCTCCTTTTTTAAACTATTCTTCTTATTATAGAGTCTGCCTAAACATCTTCTACTGCTAAGATCCCTGGTTTGGCCTCTACTCCTTGGTCCTATTGTAGTAGTGTAGACTGGACGTCGCCTACTGTCTTGGCATTTTCCTATATTTATAGAGCTTCGGCTTTCCTCCCTCTTATATATAATCACGACCCTACCAGTTACAGGAAATACATTCTTTTCTTTCTTTCTTACTGACTGCTTTCTACTGATGATTCTGACCGACCGACCGACCGACAGATAGACTGACAGACCGACAGCACCGTGACTTCCTATCTGAGGACACCGTACCCTTCCACACTATAATTACTTAATCCCTAACCTCTAGGTTTCTATAGTTTCTTAGTCTATTTCTTAAATTCTTTAGTGCCGCTTAAGTCTATTGGCTCCAGCCCACCATTCTATAGTTTATAACTTTATGTCTATTATTATATACTCTATACCTTATATAACTATAAAACTCTATCTTGCCCTTTCTTAGCTTGTTTCCTCTAATAGATCCTATTATTAATCTTAATTAACTAATCTATTAACTCTTTTAGAGTTTCCATATCTTCTATTAGAATAATCACGTTCTAGACTTTAGCCTTAAGTCCCTGTTTATACTATACTATAAGCGCCTTATTATTCTACTTAACCTATATTATAAGTGTCTGAAACTATATTATATACTTAATTATTAAAGTGCGTTATACCAGGTTTTAAAGCCTTTATTCCGCTATAGTTATTACCTTAGGGTTGCTAAATATCTATATTAGCCTTTCCACGAACCCGTTCTAGTTAGTAAACATATACTATACTTAGTTAGTAGTTATCATTCTATTTATTTAGATTTTAGTAAGGTAAGATTTAAACCATTTAAGTGCTCTTCCTGTTAGGAATATTCCTGTATACACCACTTAGTCTATAGGTGTTACCAACTTTGCTCCCTTTTACATAACCTTAAAGTGCATTTATATAAGGAATCCTTTAAGCTTTAACCTTTCTCCTAAGAATTGTTTAATAGATAGTAGCTTAACCTTAGCTGCTCCAATTCTATTAATTTAGTCCTTAAGTATCTAATTATTATCCATTAATTGATTAACCATTTCCTATAACTGACCCACTATAACTAGCTGTAAGTCTATATCTCTTATACTAGTGTCCCCTCCTAACCCTAAGGTTGTAGCTGCCATAGATAGCGTCATAACTAGTACTTTTAGTGGCATTTTATTTAACTTTGTTAATACTATAACTAGGTAATAAATATGTAATAAAGCCTTATAGGAAATACTATAGTGGACTTATTATTAGGCTAGGTTGTATAGGTAAATAAGAAGTTAATAATATAATAAATAGATAATAACTGGTAGAGTAGTTATCTAATAGATTAACTCTAATTATATTTTAAGATTTACTATAAGGAAGGGAACTATCTAGGTAGAGACTGTGGTCCTTTAAATACACGCCTATATACCTAAGAAAGTTATTACTTTATCTACTCTATCTGCTCTGTTTACTCTATTATAGATTATATAGATTATATAGATTATATAGATTATACAGATCACATTACGTGACCTCGCTTACCATTCCTCGTTATATAGCTCCACCGGTTCTATTCTAGACTATACCCTTATTAACTAACTAACTTCTTCCAACCCCTCTCTAAGTAGTTATAATATTATACTTAAAGCGTTCGTAATAAGCGTTCTAGTAGATAATGGTTTAGTAGCTTAAACTATATATTCCTAGGGCGAGGCTTATTAGATTTAAGTAGTATATAATTAAAGCGGACTAAGTTAAGGTACCTCTAATAATAGATATAGATAGTAGAAAAGTAAGTAAGCTAGCTATAGGGTGCTTTAGGGTAGAGAATAGGGTAGAGGTATATATAATAAGATAGCTTAGAAAACTAAGGCCCAGCGGCTAGTATATATTAGTAGTTATTAAGGTGGTAATAAAGAAAGATATAGAGAAGCTGCTAGAATTAGACAGCATAACGTTTAGAGGAAGAGTAGTTATTATATTACTATTTAAAGAGCAACGCACTCTAGTAGCGTACTTTAAGTATAAAAGGATTAGGTATAGAGCGCGGGACTATATATAACTAGAAATATGCGATATATACGGCTAGAAAGGTTAAGTGGCCGTTTAATTAACTACATTATTAAAATAAAATACCTTATACGAACTATTTAAGACTAGAATTTCTTTTAAAGTTAACTTATATAGCGCCAAGGATGGCTTTAATTGTTAAAGTAAGTATAGTCTTTAGCTCCTAGCCTTTTTATAAGGGATTTTCCTTTAGATATTCTTTTAGATTCTAATCTTTTACTATTCTATACAATTTTTTTATTTATACCAATATCCCTTACTAGTTTATCCCCACTTTTTATATTTTATTAGGAATATATTACTTATCTTATTATATCTATACTTATATCTATTCTACTTAAGTACTATTTATTAAGTATATAAAGACGTAAAATGGCGTCACTAAGAAGTGCAAGGGGTTTATTTCCTTTCGTTAGCCCTTTAATATTAGATTGTAATTTAGAAGTACCTACTATAAGGAAAACCTAGTCTAGCAGAGCTAAGTTTTTAAAGTAATAATTGATTATATCTTGTAACAAGTTATAGTTTAGCATTACTACTTTCTGCTAGAGGATATAGGGTAAGTAGGTTATAAAAATCTATAACTTATATAATAGGAGCGATATAGATCAAAACGGTCGCTATAAAGGAAACTTGCTTTTATGCTTTAATAGTTATAGCGTTAACAAGGATTCTTGGTTTTGACGTAGGCAACAATAATAAGGGGGTGGCTATATACTCTAATGCCCCGGACCAGCTCTGCGGGAATTCCGGCTTAGCATTATCTGCGCCTCGTGGTTATTTATCGCGTTCCTACCTTTAAACTCCTTTATCCTCTACAACTTTTTCCTATCTTTACTTTTAATATACCTAAAACCCGCACTTATATATTCTTTTAACCCCTCTTTACTAAATTATCTCTATGGCTCCGCGCCGCTTCTCGTTTATCTTCCTTTTATCCCTTGCACCGATATCGTCCTTAGAGATGTGGCCCGTGCACGCGATCAAGAACATCAACCAGACCTGCAGAGGATAAATTATCCTATCCGGTCGGGCGGATAATAATCCTATCTGAGGATAGCCCGGATATCGGATAATATCCGGATAATATCTAGATATCCGTAAAAATTTAACTATCCCTTCCCCTAGTGACATCCCGCAACAGTTAGACTATATATAAATACTAGAATTAAAAGTACGCGTATAGTTACAGATCCTTAATTCTATTAATTCTATTAGCTAGCCTTTATTAATAATAGTAGGACAAAATATACTTAGGGAAAGGATAAACTAAACTTCACCCCCTATTATACGACGCTATATATAAAGGGCTCAGTCAATAGAATAAGGATCTATTGGTAGCTAGTAAACAAGAATTCTAAGACGAGGACTGGAAGAAGGTCAAGGAAAGGACACGTCTATATAAATGGCGCCAAGGCTCGGCCGAGCCCCTAACTAGAGTCTATAACAGTGCCGTAACACTATAAATATAGCTAATACTAATAAAATTTACCCTAAAAACTTTAATAATAATAATTCCTTTAAAGTTAATATACTTTCTACCCTTTTAAGCGGCGTTAAGACTAAAGCTAATACTAGTTTAATCTTAACTACTTATATAATATAGATCTTAAAATAAGTCTCCTTAATTTATAAATATACTTATACAGTAATAAAAGAAGAAAAGGCTTATATAAAGGCGAATAGGTAGCATATATAAATATATATTATTATTTATTACTTAACATCTAATTTAAATCCCTGTTAGGCCTATGGGAATTACTCCTTATATATAAATAGAGAGAAAACTCTATTTAAGAAAATCCCATAATCTATCTCCCTACCTTTATATAAATATATACTAACTTTAAATATAATCGATTATAAGTTTAAATTCTACTAATATTGTCCTTTATTAGGAATTAGGAAATATAATTATCTAGTATACTCCTCATCTTATATAAGACGTTCTCTAATAATATTACTAGACTATAAGTAAACTCTTCTCTTTATATAATACCTATATAACTAACTACTCTTAGAATAAGTAGAAGAGAGTAGAAGTTTTACTAGTAATTAATATAGAGGCTTAAGTGGGGGTATATTAGAGAAGTAGGTATAGATAGAGAGGCCCTTATATATAAATATAATTCTAATTTAGAGCTGTAGATCTCTAAATATAACTATAAGTAATCTATATTACTTATATAAGGCAAAGAGCTAATTAATACTAGTTCTATAAGGCCTATATAACAACTCCGCGTTATCTAATAGGCCCTTACCCCTTTACTAAGTATTAGAGTCCTAGGGTTCTATAGTGGGTGCTATAGAAATTACAAGTAGTGGGATTATAGGGCTTAATGTTTAGCGTATAATAAAAATTCTTAGCCTATAGTGGCGGCAGTAGGAGCATTAGAGGGTAAGGATTAGATTATGGAACTAGAGGATAAGGAATAGATAAAAGTTACTAAATTTAAACTGCTTGGTCTCCTCTCTTTTGTACTATTTTTATTTTATTTTATAGTATTCTATATAAAGAGAAGTATAAATAAAAAGGTAGAAAGAAGATATCTAATTAGTAGGAAAGTTACAGGTATTTGCTAAGGCTCTACACGAAGCTCTGCACGAAGCTCTGCGGAGGCTCTGCATAAAGCTCTGCACGAAGCTCTGCACGAAGCTCTGCATACGACGGTTCTGCGTACAACGGCTCTACTACGGAGGCTCTATATAAAGGCTTTGCGCAGAGCTTCGTGTAGAGCTTCGTGCAGAGCTTTATGCAGAGCTTCGTGCAGAGCTTCGTGCAGAGCTTCGTGTAGAGCTTCGTGTAGAGCTTCGTGCAGAGCTTTATGCAGAGCCTCCACAGAGCTTCGCGCAGAGCCTCCGTACGCAGAGCTTGGTGCAGAGCTTGGTGCAGAGCCTCCGTACGCAGAGCTTCGTGCAGAGCCTCCGCAGAGCTTCGTGCAGAGCTTCGTGCAGAGCTTTTGCTGAGCTTTGGTAGAGCTCCGTACGGGGCTCCCCTTATTCCGCAGAGCTCTTGTAAGCTTTATATCTATATAATATTACTTATCCTTAGGATATTTAAATAAAAGTGGTATAGGAGTCGAAGGTACAGAGGCAGACTCAGGCAAGGGGAACCCAAGCCGTAGCATGGGCAACGCCATGGGGGGTAAATACCCAAGGGCTCCAAGAGGGCCTAACAAAGGCGGAAAATATAATGGCAACACTCTTAAGGACAGGAATAATAGGACTAAAAGATTGGCTTTACTGGGTGGGTGTTCTAGTGGGTAGCCTAAGGTGCGAATGTGGCTGGCTAAGACAGACACCAAAACACGTAATACTGTTATGCCCCTTACACACCAGTCGAGAAGCAATGCTCTCAGCAGCTAGCACAGAAAACTATAATACACTGCTCTTAATACAGAAAGGCCTTAAGGCGGCTACCCAGTGGCTTATTAGCCAAAATGTGCTAGACCAGTTCCGGGTTACAAAGGAAATAGCAATAGAAGGTAAAGGGGCGAGTAATAGGCGCCCCCTAATAACTCTACAGGAGTAGAGTATAGTGTATAATACTAGCACGTCCGTAGGTTTGTTACGGCAGCAGTGGTTCCCAAGGAGGTTAAAAAGTAAGGTAGTAGAGCACCACTAGTAACTCGTAGGCGACTTATAAGCGAGCCCCAAAAGGCGGGGAGACGGATCACGGGGTTTTCTCAAATAGAGTTTTCTCCCCACATGTATATAAGGAGTAGTCCGCGTGGGCCTAACAGGGATCCGAATCGGACGTTAAGCAATGAATAATATATAAATAAAAGTGGTACCGTTTTAAAGCGCTTTATAAGCTCTATAAATGTATACTAATAGAAAAATTATTTATTTAATATTGGGGGGTGCATTACAAGTATAAGCATATTAGGGGATTTTGCCAAGACTATCCGGAGACTATCCGGATAGTCTCCGGATACTATTAGCTGATAGGTCTATTATCCGAGAGGGTTATCCGGCCTATCCTCCGTAGGTCTTACCTTAGCAAGCTCAGACCATAGAATCAATTAGCGGACATACATATATCCGCAAGCGGATATCGCTAACCTTTTTTATTAAAAAGTTGATTCTATGGTCTGAGAGACTTTCCCAAGGTTTCTTAGGCGATCCGACTTGTTTTGTATATAGAGCAGTCACCTTCTTTAACAAAATTGATCTACACCCCTATAACAACTATCATTTTAGAAATACTGTTAAATTAATCCGCAGAAGCAGCTCTATAATCGATGAATATATCTACCCTATTAGCCCCCGCGATATTAAGCAGAAAGCGCCGCCAAATGGGTAATGTGTTAATAATTAAATTGCCTACCCCTACTATAAACACAATATTAGTTAACCGGCGGACGCCTATTTAAACACCAACTGGAGCATCCGCTAAGCGGATATTAAAGGAAGAGAAGGTTAGAGTTATTTTAGAATATTTATAGGAGTAGCGATGGTCCTTTAGTAACCTTTCTTTGGCGTGGGTATAGCTTAATATTAATAAAAGACAAGGCGTAAGAGGTAATGAGGCATAAAAAAAGAAGGTAAAAAAGAAGAAGGTAAAGGCGCTTATTGCTACCCTTCTAGGGGACAAAGAAATCCATAATACGATTATAAAGACTGCGGATATTTATTTAGAACTAATTAGTACGATTGTAAATATCCTTTGTAAAGAGCTTTATAATCTTTAGTAGAAGACGGTTATCTTTAGCCTATAGAAGCCAGATCTAGAGTTTAAAGATGTTTAACTCTTGTAGGGCTATAAGGCAATTAGCTAACATACCCCTCTACTCTACTAACTGATAGAAGGATTATTGACACAATTAAGAACTGATTAATCGCGAAATCCGCACCTAGGGCAGGTTGTTCTTCTTACGTCTATCCTTTTATTAGGCCGCGCTTAAAGCTCCACTAACTGTTTTACTTAGCCTCTTAGTCTTTATCTTTAAGGTATAGGTGTAAAGCATTGGGTTCTATTACTACTTTATAGACTAGGGCTTATTAATGGATATACGGCGCTTAACTGCTAAAAGATGGAATTAGCTAAACGCTCTAAGGAAGGTTATAATACTAGCGGTGGATATACTGGTGCTAATATTGTTAAAGACTTACCTCTAATTAATGTCCGCTCTTAATAATATCTATAACGTATTTCACGGGTGAGCTGGTCAAACGGGTGAGCTGATCACTTCAAAAACACACCAAAAAATGGAAAAATCACACTTTAATATCTTAACAACCACTTAATAATAAATTTTAATAATTTA
>Ga0307507_10006400_pt1 | contig 18120 bp, 6 predicted proteins | sample 7_EM_MG_FD_207223 | JGI IMG/M metagenome (GOLD analysis project Ga0307507, IMG submission 207223) | Populus trichocarpa ectomycorrhiza microbial communities from riparian zone in the Pacific Northwest, United States - 7_EM | ecosystem: Host-associated > Plants > Roots > Unclassified | place... | reverse complement strand
AGGCAACTCCTACCTTAGTTCTCGAAACTGAAACCTCTATACCCCCGCTAGATCTCTACCTAAATAAAAGACTCGCAAACTTTAGGTTTAGGCATAAAGAAAAGTTAGTTACGGAGGCTTGCGTATAGATACGGGGGAAACTAGCCCAAAGACAAAGACAAAGACGGGGTCAAAACCAAAACGGAAATATATATATAGAGGGAGAGAAACGGACCCAGTGGGTAGAGGAATGGAGGCAGCAAAAATAAAGGACAGAGATGCCGCTTCTAGTAAGCTAGAAGAGAAGATAGGGAGCTAATCGGCCAAAATAGGGACTTATAGGGGTAGGGCCACCGTTAGAAGAACCGCTAAAGATACATAAGGAGCTTAAGAAAGTAGAAAGCTCAGTTTTAACGCAGATACGGACAGGACGGATAGGGCTAGCGGCCTTCCTAAATAAGGCTAGGGTACCAGACTTTCCCTCCCCTATATGCCAGTGCGGCCAAGCCGAAGAGACGGCGTCACATATTATAGCCTACTGCCCCCAGTTCGCAGAGTAGAGGCAAGGGCTAGCGGTAAGCCGCCCGGAGGTTAAAAAACTAGCTAGTACGGCCAAGGGAGCGAAATGGCTCGCAAGATAGTTCCTACAACTGCGGGTCCTACCGCAGTTCCACTATGCGGAGGAGCTCCTGCGAGAGGAGGAAGAGAAAGAAAGGGGAGTAAGTAGGCTAGCTAGGTAAGAGGCTTGCCGAATAGAAGGAGTAGGCGTCTGCAGACGCCTTTTCGATACTTATAGGCTGCGAAGTAGACGGCAGAAAGTGTATAACAGGCCGAGGAGGGGGTTTTTTGTCCCGTATCGGGTTTTCCCATTATGTAAAATAGGAGTACCGCATGGCCACAGAGCTAAATCGGTGTAAGATCAATAAATAAATAAATATATAGGAGAAAGTGTCTCTTATACAAAATTGCGAAAATTGAAGTTGAGCACTATCCCTTGCATAGGTGGTTAAGTCCATAAAGTTGTGGCCCAAGCTCAGCCAATTAGAGCCTGTTATTTGGCGGCGGTAAGGCATTCTGCTATACACCTAAGGTTTATATAAAGCTTTAAATTTATATAGAAAAGGTCTATCTACAGTTAATTCTTTATATTTAGTTAATTAATATAGGCTTGCTAATATAGTCCTTATAGAGCGGTATTTGGCAGAGTCTACAGCCGAATTAAGTCCTTAGATATACCTCTGGCCTCTACTAGTTCTTATTAACTTCTAATTTCTTAGTAGTGTTTATTAAAAGCTTAGCTAAAGGCTTCCTTTTTAATAGGATCTTAGTGGAGCTCTTTCTTCCTACTTTAAAGCATACTAAGTAAATTAAAGCCTTATTATTTATCCTCTCTGGTTTATATCTATGCTCTATTACCAGGCGCTATATAATTTGGTTTATAGGGGTATAAGATTAGTAGATTTAGGCGGTATAGCTTAAGTATTTAAAAAGGGAGTTAATAAGGCGTTTAATAAAGGCTTTATAGCTAGCTTTGCATGGCTAGCCTAGTACGGCAAATGATAATATCTTATAGTAGTTGGTAATAATTATATTAATAAGGAAGTGGAATAGCGGCTTCTAGGTCCTCTAGTAACGCTTAAGGGAGTAGTAATATAATCTTATCTAATTAGTAGTATCGACGCCCTTTATAAAGCGATTGTAGTAGTCTATAAATGCCGGAATCTATAGCTACTTTCTTACCTTATTACTAAAGATCTTCTAAGTCTACGTAACGCTAGTAGATATCTTAGCTGGCTATCTTTATAGTTATTTAACCTTTTTTAAAACTGGTAATATATAATGTTATTGGCCCCTAAGCATTGTATTAAGGTTAAAAAAAATTAAATATACTTATTATTACCAATAGTACTTATAAATAAGACTACCTAAGCGTCCTTTAGGCGAATTTTATTATTATACAGTCTTCTAAAGTCTCTGTATATAGTATATCCTATAGAATTTAAGAGTTATAGATTAGTTTTAGATCTATAAGTAATAAGTTAAATTACTTAAAGCATGCCCTAGTTTTCTTTCTGCTAGCCTTTTCCTGCTCCTTCCGCTTTATTCTAGTTATTTATACTATTCCTATAGTACTAATTCCAAGCTGCCAAAGTTATTAAAGAAGATAAATGGATGTAAATAGATTATTAAGCCAAATAACGTACTTATTTGGGGGGTAAAGGAGCTTACTAGTGGAGTTCTTCTATATAAGGAAATTAAGCACTACTACTTGCGTTTTTAAAAAGCCTTTATCGCGCTCCCAAATCTTATCCAGATTATATAGGCCTTTGTTTTTACCTTTTATATAAAATATCTAGTTAAGTACGTAGCCCTAATTACCTAGTACCTATATTTTAAAGCCCTCTGGCATTGGCTTAGTTAGAATATTTATAATTTTAAATATATGGCTAGTAAAGCGTTTAATTGTCTTATTAACGGCAAGGTTAATTACTGGCTTATAGAACTGCCGGTAATAAATATAAAGGTATTTACTAAGGTCCTATATCCTCTTAAATGTATTTTAGAAGCCCTTATTATCTTATTCCTTTAGTTTAGTGTAGTAAAATTAGCAATTAATTTACTGCTATTATTTAAGCAAAATATATTGTCTAATAATATACATTATTCTATAGCTAAATTCCTTATACCAGTAGTTTTTAATGGTTGGTTCTATATGTAAGCCTATATAAATAAGCACTGCTAAGTACGTATAAAGCTCTGCCCTATATGTTGGTTTTTATAGCTAAGGACTGCCTTTTAGCATCTTTTCTTTTAGAGTTAGGTGTAGCTCCGCGTTCCTATTTATATATTCTATAAGTATATCTAGTAACTTATCTATCTAAAATAGCTTAAATATATTATATAGATTGCCAGGATTAACGTAGGGTAGAAGCTTAGAGATGCTATAGATGTTTTTATTATAGATAGGCAGAGGCTTAAAATAAGGCGGTAGTTTAGGCTTAGGCGGTAGTTTTTTCTTTATTTAACGCGATAGCTTAGCGTATTAAGTAGGCGGAATAAAGTCCTTATTGTTAGTTATACGATTTCTAACTATATTAGTGGTTAATTCGGTTAGTAAAGTTAATCGTTTACTTTTGGTGTTGATGTTCTTACACGTGCGCACGGGCCACAATTATATGCACACCACCTGTGTAAGAGATAGAGTTCCGTACCTTACCTTAGCAACCTTAGACCATAACGTACTTGACCACTAAGTGGCGAACACCACTATGTGGCGAACGCAATTTTTAGTGCGATTTAGACGTTTTAACACCCTAATAATCTCTATAACTATAAAATATTAAGTAAAATTATATAAGTATATATATTATTTAGCCCTTTCTAATGGCTAGTTAAAAGTTTAAAAGCAATACGACCGTGTAATTCTATTATATTATAGATTTTACCTAATATTGGAGGCTAAAACTCTACTATAACTAAATGCAGCCACTAAAATACCCTAAAAATCGTCCAATAATATTAAAACAAGTACATATGTCTTTATTCTAAGTTATAGTCTAAAATCTTTTATGGTTGTTAAGATTATTAAGGTGTTAAAACGTCCAAATCGTACTAAAAATTGCGTTTGCCATATGGTGGTGTTCGCCACTTAGTGGTAACGTATTCCATAAGCAAGTGGCCACTCTAAGCAAGTAGCCACCCTTAAAAACTTACCAAAAATTACTTTAATATCTTAACAACCACTTAATAATAAGTTCTAATAATTTAGATTTAGACTTTTATATACACTATATAACTTCTATTAAAGTTATATAATAAATAGTTTAGTAATTTTTAAGATATAGTTATTTAGCCTTATTTAGTTGTTAGCGACTCGGTCAATCGAGGCACGAGCACGGCAAGAGGGTCGCGCAAGCCTGTACGATTGGATTGTCTATAAACGAGGATCCAAAGCTAAAGAAAGGAAACAAGAAGAACGGAAGCACCGCTTAAAGTTATATACAATCTTCTGGTCACGTAATGGCAACTTACCATTATATAACGGCAGTTTGCGGCAATCTAACGGCAATTTACCAGTGCCGTAACATTACCCCCCCCCCCCCCTCCAAAAAAGCCTGCCCTTAGGCTTTGTATGTCCGTATTACCCCCACGGGGCATTCTTATCTTTATGCTCTACTGGTAATTTATTATCTTTACTATGCTAGCACTCCATCTACTTATCTAAGTACTTTGGCGGTCTAGGTTTATTAGGATAACGGCTATAGAACTCTTATAACTTATAGGGGCTGCCTATAAAATTCTATATGGGGTACTAGGTAGGGTCTGGATTATATCCTTTCCAACTTACATAGTATTTTAGTGTTACTACATGTTAAGCTGCCCTAAGGGATTCATGTATATAGGACTATAGCGCCAAAGCCTAGAGGCTGCATGCGCAGTATTGTACGTAGTATAATACAATGGATATAAAAAAAATAAAAAAAAGATATAATCGAACCCCCCTAACTAGGCCCTATCCAGGTTACGCACATTAGTGCCATAATATTTAGCCTTATTTTAGCCCCCAAATTATAATATCTTAAAAATTACTAAACTATTTACTATATAACTTTAATAGAAGCTATATAGTGTATATAAAAGTCTAAATCTAAATTATTAGAATTTATTATTAAGTGGTTGTTAAGATATTAAAGTAATTTTTAGTAAGTTTTTAAGGGTGGCCATTGTGACGGTACTGGGGCACCGTCCCCTGTAGCTGTCTTAGCGCAATGTCCGGAGTCCGCCTATACCATATATATTACCCCTTAGAGCCTCCTTTCCTCTTCTTCTTCTCCTTAGCTTAGTATTCTTATATAGTAGCAATCTACAAGCTTTGGTTTAGAAGCATTTATATAAGCCTATTATATTATACTAAGCTTACCCAACCCCTAGGGACATCGTCTATAATGACGCGTTAACGCGTTATACTTAGACCTCCCTTTTCCCTCACCTAGGAAGGCCTGGATAATATCCCACCCCATTCTATAGGTTTTTAAGGACTTGTGTTAAACACCCCTAGCTGCATGTTATTGTTGCTAGAAGGTCTCCTATAGTTACGATTAAAGGCTGACTTTAATGGCCAGGACATATACCTGGGAAGGCTTTAGAATATCTTACCCCTCTAACCTTTTTAACTAATATGGAGTTGTATAAGCTGCAGAGACGACCCTAGTTAAAACTTACCCTAGTGCTATAGAGAACAAAGTTAATTAAGACTTAGCCATAACGCTGTAATAAACGATATTAATAAATACCTAGACTACGCTATAATAACCACCCTAATTAATACTAAGCTGTATAAGGAGAGACGAAATCAATTAGGAAGGACTTGCTAGCACTATACTGCTACCCTAAACTACTAAACTTAATTACTAACTGTGCTGATATGCCTATAGTCTAATTAACTAAATAATTGCGCTAATACGCCTGTAATCTAAAGGCGATTTAAATGCGGCCTAAATGTAATTTAAAAGCAAACCTAATAACCTATTACGCTGATATGCCTGTAATATAACTCTTTAACTTGTCTATAAACGCTCTTATAGACACCTATTAAGTTTTTATTAACAACTACCGTATTTAATTAACCCGAGCATTACTAGCAACCTAGATAGTCCCTTAATCTTACAGCCGAATATATCTGCAAGTATTATAGTCCTATATATAGGGTACTAGGAATCCTAGAAGAATTTAAATGATTTATAGCACTCTTAATTAGGAGAATAGATTAGGAGAATTATTCCGATTTATAGCACTCTCTAATAGCTCTATAGATAAGCCTATTTATCTCTATAACCTCTTACAAACTATTAACGCTTTCTCTTAATAGCCTTTTGTATAACCTTCTATAAATAAGACAGCCTACTGTTATAAAAGCATGTCTTGCTAGTTGTGATAAGAATTGAAATATTAATACGTACCTCTTAATACGTACCCTTAATACCATTTGTTAACTACCCTTAAACTACCTACCACTTAACAGCAGCCCTCTTTAAATGATAATATTGCGAATCTGCTCTCTAATAGCATCTTATTAAATCGGACGCTATATAACAGCTTACCCTTATACAACTATGCTTAAATATTAAAGTGTACCCTTTCTTTAATACCTTCGACTCCAATAAGAATTAAAATATTAATATGTACCCTCTTAATACCTCTTTTAATACTTCTGATAACGATTTAATATGCTAAGTTATAATGGCATTCCTATAAGTTCTTAATCGATCCTAGATATCTGCTACTTATAATAATATCCTTAATTAAATCTAAGTATTTAAATACGCCTATTAACTCTATAGCGTACCTTTAAATAATTGACAACGTCTTAAACTACCTACTAATTAACAGTAGACCTTAAGAAACCGATAGATGGATTGTGCTGTTACGCCTATAATCTAAATGTGATTTGAACGCGACCTAAACGCGATTTAAACGCGAACCTAACTAACCGTTATGCTAATATGCCTGTGACATAAACTACAACTTTGATAATAACCGTATGAGTTTGTTAATGATTAACTACCTCCCTTACTAATTTAATTGTCTTTTTCTCCGCTTACAGTAATCCTTTTTAATTGACACTAAGCTATGCATACTAAGGAATGACTATGGTTGATACTGAGTTATACAAGCCTTACCTTAGGCATTTATACACTTCAACAACGAGGTTAATACTAAGCTGTATAAGCTTCGACAATGAAATTGATTTGGATAAACTGGATAATGATTGTGCCGTTACGCCTGCGATCTAAATGCGATTTGAACGCGATTTAAATATAAACTGATTAACTAATTGTGCCGTTATGCCTGCGATTAATTGACCAATAATAGCGCTAATACGCCTGCTATTACTACCTGCTGCTGGCACTGTACTGCTACTGAATAGACAAGAGCTCATACCGATACGCATGCGAGCTATATTTCTTTTTTTTATGGCTTGGGGCGCGCCATATTAAAGGAGGGGGTAGTAGACGATATACACCTCTTACAGTAGCAGAACAGCTATATGCCCTATGCTAACCTGACAACGACTGTGCTGATACGCCTATAGTCTAACCAACAGACCGATTGTACTAATACGCCTATAATCTACCAACTAACTAATAGACTAAGCTCTATGTTTAACCACTATCACCACCTAATACTTGCACTGTACTGCTATTACAATAGACCTCCGCTGCTCTACCTGCAGTTAATTAACCCTTGCTGTTTTATTAGCAGCTGACTACCCTTGCTGCTTTGCCCGCAGCTAATTAACTACTTGCTGCCCTACCTATAGCTAACTGACTTCTGCTGCCCTGCTTGTAGTAACGACTATATACAAGGTGGAGCTTTGCCCTTTATATAACCCTACCGCTTGCACCGTACTACTACCTAACCTCTACTGCGATGTACCTCTTGCAGCTAAACTAATACCTTGCTACCTACTGCAGCACCACAATTAACTTCTACTGCTCTGCCTGTAGTACTACACTTGACTTCTGCTGCTCTGCCTATAGCACCTAAATTGACCTTGCTGCTCTGCCTGCAGCTGACCCCAATTTAACCATTACTGCTTTACCTGTAGCACTACAACCGACTTCTACTGCTTTGCCTATAGTAATAACTGTATATAAGGTAGAGCTTTGCTCCCTAGGTATACCTAGCTAGATAGAGTATAGCTCTCTAGAAGGAAACCCTATTGCTAGTACTATACTGCTACCTGAATTAATAATCTCTGCGCTAATATACCTATGGAACTATAACCCTTTAATAAGATCTTATGCTGATGTATCTATAATCTGCCGATAAGATTCCGTGCCAATTTGCCTACGGAATATAACCCCATTGCTGGCGTTATACTGCCACCTAAATAACCCTATCGCTAGTACTGTACTACTACTAGACCTCTACTGCTCTACCTGTAGCTAAACATAATACCTTACTATGTTACTGTAGCTAACCAGTACCTGCTGCTCTGTCTATAGCTAAACAAACAGACCCTTGCTGCTCTACCTATAGCACTATAACTAACTTCTACTACCCTGCCTGCAGTAGTAACTGTATATAAGGTAGAGCTTTGCTCCCTAGAATACGGCCCATCGCTAGTACTGTACTGCTACAATCCCAACAAGTTACCGCGCTGATTTGCCTGCGAACCACTACTAATAAGACACTGTGCTGATATGCCTGCGGAACTATACCTTAACAACCCGTCGCGCTAATACGCCTGCGGCCTAAACACAACTAGGTAGAGCTTTGCTCCCTAGAATATAACCTGTTGCTGGCACTGTACTGCTACTAAACGGACAAGAGCTTGTGCCGATATGTATATGAGCTACAACTCCCTAACCCTCCCACCCTTATTAAAACCTTTTTACCTACCTTTTTATAAGAGGGGGAGTAGGGGGGCTTTTTTTATGGCTTGGGGCGCGCTATAATAAAAGGGGGGATAGAGAGCTAGGAGGTACCGGAGTTTTAGAGGAGGAACGACTAACAGAGGGCTCCTAGCGATATACCTCTCGCGGCAGCAGGAGCTGCAGGACGGCTGCCTGCCCTACGTTAACTAGGTATAGCAATATACCTCTTATAGCTGCAGGAGCTGCAGGACTGCTGCAAGTTCTATATTAACTAGCATCGCGGTTGAGCGCTAGATACTAGATTTTTTTTCTTTTCTTTCTCTTCTTTCTCTTCTTTCTCTTCTATAAGGGGATAAAGCCTAAGGGCAGGCTTTTTTGGAAGGGGGGGTGATGTGATAGTGCTGGGGTACCGTCCCCTGTAGCTATCTTGGCGCAATGTCCGGAGTCCGCCCGTACCATGTATATTACCCCCTAGAGCCTCCTTTCCTCTTCTTCTTCTCCTTAGCTTAGTATTCTTGTATGGTAGCAATCTACAAGTTTCGGTTTAGAAGCATTTGTACGAGCCCGTTACAGCCACTTGCTTGGAGTGGCCACTTGCTTGTGGAATACGTTAGAATTAATTAGCGGATATCGCTAACCCTTTTTGTTAAAAGGTTGATTCTATAGTATGAGGGACTTTCGCAAGGTTTCTTAGGCGATCCGACTTGTTTTGTATGTAGAGTAGTTACCTTCTTTAACAAAATTAATCTACACCCCCACAACAGCTATTATCTCAAAAATACCGTTAAATTGATCGGCAGAAGCAGCTCTATAATCGATGAGTATATCTACTCCGTACGCCTCCATGATATCTAGTAGAAAGCGCCGCTGAATGGGCGATTCGCTTACTTAGGGTCTGCACGAAGCTCTGCACGAAGCTTTGCACCAAGCTCCGCACAAAGCTCTGCGTACGGAGGGTCTGCACGAAGCTCTGCACGAAGGTCTGCGTACGGAGACTCTGCACGAAGCTTTGCACGAAGGTCTGCACGAAGCTTTGCACAAAGCTATGCACGAAGCTTTACACGAAGCTCTGCACGAAGCTTTACACGAAGCTCTGCACAAGGCTTTGCACGAAGCTCTGCCCGAAGCTCTGCATGAGGCTCTGCTCGAAGCTCTGCTCGAAGCTCTGCACAAGGCTCTACTCAAAGCTTTGCACGAGGCTCTACGAAGGCCAACGGTTTTGAAATCCGGACACGCCTAAGCGAGAGCTCAGAACACCAAAATCTCTACGTTTTCAAACTCGCATTTTAATATCAGCCCATTATATAAAAATTTTAATTAAGGGCTTATAGGATAGAGCAGAAGCAGCTCTCTTATTATATATAGATTTTAAGATAATTAAATCTAAGGTAAATTTATTATCACGACTAAAGAATACGGGTAGCGCTTTGCTTTAAGGCGTATTCTTTAGTCGTAATAGTAAATTCACCTTAGATTTAATTATCTTAAAATCTATATATAATAAGAGAGCTGCTTCTGCTCTATCCTATAAGCCCTTAATTAAAATTTTTATATAATGGGCTGATATTAAAATGCGAGTTTGAAAACGTAGAGATTTTAGTGTTCTAAGCTCTCGCTTAGGCGTGTCCGGATTTCAAAACCGTCGGCCTCCGTACTCGAAGTTCTGCATGAAAATACCCGCAGTACAATTAAGGACGTTGCAGATATCCATTTAGCTGGCGTTTAATAAAACTATATATAGAGGTTTACGCTTTTAACAACGCTTTTTTTTTTAAACGAAAATAATCATAAGACCTGAAAATACCTAAGTAATAAAAATGATATATTCTAAAAGCCTAGGTTCTGTTATATAATCGATCAACTTTAGGAAATAATATAAAATACTAGTGTTGAGTTATTTTAATATCCGCAACCTCCGCAACGCGGATGTCGTTTACGCGGTTTACAAATCTTGCGAGAGTGACACTGGTGGTGCAACACAAACGTAGTTAGTCAGCTTGCGGACCGATTGAAAATCCGCACCAACAGAATCACTTACCTCAGCAAGCTCAGACGTGATTCCGTTAGTGCAGAGTCAATCGGCCCGCAAGCGGGTGACTAACCACGTTTGTGGTGCACCATCGAAATAACGTCTAAGGGACATATCCAACGTTTCTTAAGAACTCCGACTTTTTTTATAATGTTCCCTATATTCGCGGTTAAATTACTTAACCACAACGGCTTAAAATACTACTAAAAGTTCATCGATTAGAGAGACGACCTAATATTTTATAAATATTAGGTCTAAATTAGCCCATAATAGCCCGAAGTTAAGATCATTTTCGTAAAAAAAAAAAATTTATTATTAAGACCTCCGATTTCGCGGATATTGTAATAGATATTGCATATATAAAGCCCAAAAATTAATTTATTATAGAGCTGGTTCTTACGATTATTTTAAGCCTATATGCAGCCCTAGACCTTACGTAGGTAGCTTTATTAACTTTGTTAAAGATTATATATCTCCCCATACAAATTTAGGCAACGGACGTTATAACGGACGCAACGAACGAACGTCGCAACGGACGTCGCAACGGGTGTATATATCCCATGCGCCGTCACGAAAGGTGCTCCTTTTGCCGAGCCAACCAGAGGCTCTAAATTTAGTTAAGTCTTGGTAAAATAAAGCTTAAATTTAATATATAATTTGACTCTAGGTTAAACAAGGTCCATATAATTGGAAGAACGTTTGCGGCCCATTATGGTGGTTTAATCACGATAAGAAGCTACACAGATACTTCGGTGATGTTTTGGTGTTCGCGCACGGGCCACAATAAAAGGAGCACCTTGACGGCGCATGGGATAAGGCCTAAAAGTTCATCGATTATAGAGCTGCTTCTGCGGATTAATTTAACGGTATTTCTGAGATAATAGCTTTTCTGGAGGTTTAGATTAATTTTGTTAAAGAAGGTGACTGCTCTACATACAAAACAAGTCGGATCGCCTAAGAAACCTTGTGAAAGTCCCTCAGACCATAGAATCAACTTTTTGACAAAAAAGGTTAGCGATATCCGCTTGCGGATATACGTATGTCCGCTAATTGATTTATGGTCTGAGCTTGCTGAGGTAACAGAATCACGTCTGAGCTTGCTGAGGTAATTCCGCACCAAAGACCGTTAGACGGCAGGGCAAACTTAAGGCCGGTAGATAGCTGATTGGTTAAAAGAGAGTGCCGTTAATTTAGGCGGAGACTAGTAACACTTTAGTATTAGTGAATGCGCCTTAAGTTCTGCCCTTGCCGTCTGACTCGCTTACTGAGATAAGACAATAAGACTTATTTTTTGCTGTTTTAGAAGCGTTTTTGTAGAAAACTTCGTGCACGTGTGTGGGAAGCTCGCTTAGTAAAATATTTCGCAATACTTTTAAAAACCACGATACACGGAGCAAAATCGGCAAAACTCAACACCAAAAGTGTATCACCAGATTGAACTCTCAACCAAAACCCTACATATATATCTCCTATCAAGCGGGCAAGCAAGCAGGCAGGCAGGGCCTAATTAGGCTTGCTGGCTTGCTAAAATCAGGCCTTTCAGCTTGCTTGCTTGCTTGTTACCAACTCTGTCCAGGCCGGGGATAGCATCCGATACCTCAGCCGATCGGCCAGCACAGCAGCCAGATGCCAGCTCCGCCCTCGCAGTGGCGAGGTGCCGAAGAGTCTATGAGGAATTGGCTTATAGCCAAAGCAGAGGAGGATAAGAGGAAGCAAAAGGAGGAAAAGACGAGGCAGGAGAGCCTAAGGTTGGAACAGCGGAAGATTGAACAGTTGATGCTTCGGGAATCGATACAAGGTGGTATCCCACCGCACCTTGTGCCCATAATCTTCGCTAGAATTAGGGGTGGGAATCTCGTAAACATAAGCCTAGACTGGTTACAGCAATATATAGTTCAACTCCAGCAAGCCGCACAGCAGCAACAGCAGCAACAACAGCAACAACAGCAACAGCAGGCCCTTGGATCATCTCAGGTATTACCTAAGCTACGCAGAGAAAAAAATTTAATCAGCCAAACTCAACCAAGCGTGTACGGCGTCGCACCACAGGCATCACAAGCAGTTCTCTCGGCGACGTCGGTGCTACCTGGCCAGCCTCTAGCTGCACCGCCACAGCACGGGGCATTCTCATCGTCGGCATACACGAGCGGAAGCTTGTCTCCAACGAGTAGGGCAAGAGCAGCGCAAACATTAGGCCATATTAGCGCCCCTACGTCAGCTCCACGACCACCGGCTCAGTCACAGCTTCCCAGGCTTACCACCAACGAGATGCACATCCAGCAGCCTCCTACGGCACCGCCTGGCGTTCACGCTCTCCAGCAGCAGTTACAAACTTCACAAGAGCAGCAGTCGTCATCCCCATTAATCTACTTTCACCGTTGGGTACCACCAACATCCCAGGGAGGAGGGTCATCTAGCGGGAATCCTCCTACTACACTGTCAGGTAAACATTATACCCCAATTTCCTTCACTTCGTTATACAGCCTCTTATGCGTCTAACCCAGATTACGCCGGCTTACCAAGGAAGCGGAAAGCACAAGCCGCCCATCAAGCCGCCCCCCTCCCCACCCCGACGCCCCAGGACACCTCACCATCATTCTCGCAGATATCGTCGTCTGCATTAACGCCAGCTCGATGCGTGCACGCACGAGCACGCAGCGACGCATCAGCAAAAGGATTCGAGGGTCGCGGTGGATCTCTAAGAAGTCTAGCGACTTCACCTGAGCCAAATACCTTCGCCATTAAGGAACTTCCAGTAACGCGAACTGAGTCTAGAGTAGAAACACCACCGACTGGAATTGAGTCAACTCTATCTGAGCCAAATACCTTCGTTAATGAGGAACTTCCAGTACCGCGAGCTGAAATCAGAATAAAACAGCCCCCTACTAGAATTCAGGCACCCTCATCTGATCCCAATACGCTTATTGATGATAAAATACGAGATCTATCTAATCTTAGCCCAGAAGAGGTCATTCAATTAGGCTTGTTATGTGAACAGCAACTGAAAATCAAGCAAAGTATCACTGTGAGTGCAGGGCAGGAAAACAAGTCTCGATTTCCGTCTGCTAAGAATTGTCAGTGCTTCAACTACTTGATCCATTTTCAGCCTAAGTCTGTGGGAAAAGAAACTTGGTGGCTCAAGGTTGCACCTATGTTGGAGCAATCAGGGAAGGTATCAACATAGACCCTAAGTATACAGCTTATATTACTAACTTATCAAGCTCGATCAAGCTCAGAAAATGTATAAGCTAGTGCTGGAAAGGAATTCAGAGAACGCAAATGCCATGCAACACCTTGGAAGGCTCTACCATCAGGAGAATCCATCTCGGGAGAATCAAGATCGGGCCATTGGGTATCTCGAAAGGTCTGTAGCTTTTGGTAAGTGTTTTGTTATCGGCCCAAGAGGCGGGCTTCATACAAGCTGATCAGACGTAGACAAAAGTAATGCCCAAAGCTGGTATCTTCTTGGGTGCTCCTATCTCTCAAGACAATGGCTTCCCAAAGCCCATGAAGCTTTTCAGCAAGCCATCCACCGGGACCGGAAGAATGTTGATTACTGGGCTAGCTTGGGTGCACTGAACGTGAAATTGAAACGTTATGGAGAAGCCCAGAATGCATACGATACCGCAATCCAATTGGACCGAATGCGCGTAGAGTCTTGGGTCAACATGGGCAATCTTGTAAGTTTATCCTGACTTACATCAAACATTAACGACTGATCGGTGCACAGATGCGGCGAATAGACAATATTCCCAAGGCCATTGATAATTTCAGGACGGCTGCTAGTCTAGATCCCTCTAACGCTGAAGTCCAAAAATATCTACAGGAATTAATTGACGCTTCCTGAACCGCCAACATATCAAACCGGACATTAACGGTTTGCGTACTGTCTCTTGCAAAAGATTGGGAACTCGCTTGGAGCCGAACGTCGCGCATCCTTCCCCCCAATCAAAACGATACACCTACTATAACTCTACCAATATAGCTTTATATTTTATAAATAGGGCCTTATTTTATAGCCCTTTACTAGAGCTATAAAACTAGCCCCTATTTATATAATTTAGAGCTATATTAGTAGGACTATAGGGGGTATTATAGGATACCAGTTTTTGGAATAGGGTTAGTATTAGCGACTCAGTCAATCGAGGCATGAGCACAGCAAGAAGGACGCATGCAAGCCTGTACGATTGGATTGTCTATAAACGAGGATCCAAAGCTAGAGAAAGGAAAAGAGAAGAAGGGTAGCGCCGCTCAAGGTTTTATACGATCGTCTGGTCACGTGACTGCGACTGTCTAAAACAGTAAGAAACTGTCTGCGATTATCCGCCACAATCCACTACCATAATCCACCGTTTTCCACTAGCGCCGTAACATTACCCCCCCCTCCAAAAAAGCCTGCCCTTAGGCTTTATATATCCGTATCATGTCCATAGGGTGTTCTTATCTATATACTTAACAGGTAGCTTATTATCTTCGCTATACTAGCACTCTATTTACAGCTTGTACCAGCTTCGGTGTCCCCCCCCCGGTGCGCGCGCAACACCACACACCTAATTTCGCTTCGTCTGTAGCTAAATTAGTATGTAGAGCTAGCAGAAAGCAGTGTAGTACGTGGCCAGGGCTTGAGCCACGGCCCACATCGAATTCGGAGCTCGGAGCTCAATTTTGAAGCTATTCTAAACTTCTCTCCCTCACCAAATTGTGATATCACCTCTAGATCTTAGTGTTTTACCCCGTCGCCTTCCTTAATATGGCTCCAAATATAGGTGGCTAGCAGCACGCCTTTATTGAAATCCTTCTTGAGGGACTACCTGCAGAGGTAGGAGCAGGGCGTTTGGAGCTTATATTAATGAGAGAAAGAAGCTCTACAACACCACGATCTAGAACAGATATCACGACTTTTGGTGAGGGAGAGAAGTTTAGAACAGCTTTAAATTCGAGCTCTCAATTCAATGTGGCCCGTGGCTCAAGCCCTAGCCACATACTACACTGCTTTCTGCTAGCTCTACATACTAATTTAGCTGCAGACGAAGCGAAATTAGGTGTGTGGTGTTGCGCGCGCACCGGGGGGGGGGACACCGAAGCTGGTACAAGCTGTACTTATCTAGATACTTTAGGGGTCCTAGCTTATTAGGGTATTAGTTATAGAATTCTTTAAGCTTTTAGGGGTAACCTATAAAGTTCTAGGCGGGGTACCAGGTTAGGTCTAGATTGTAACCTTTCTATTAAATATAGTATTTTAGCGTTCCTTATACTAGTTTACAGGCTAATATTTCGTTAACTTCCCATTTATTGTTGCCATTAACTTAAATCGGCAATAGAGGCTTATTCTTTTGTCTAGGTAGTAGGTTATTTATAGCTTTCTATAGCTTATCTAGTAAGAAAACAGGGTAGACTTTAATTAAGTCTAAGAGTTTAACCTTATATAAGTTGCCTTCTTTATTAAGGATTTTATACAGTTCTGCTATCTAATAGTCTAGCTTATAGCTAGGCCGTTTTATCTTCTAGTTCTTTATTATAACCCAGACCTTATTATCTACGGTAAAGTTAGGCTCTTATCTATACTTATTTACCTACTATTATATTAATTTCTAGGCCTTTTCTAGATTTGTATAGGCTACCGTCCAGGCTTCTTCTAAGCGCTTAGCATACTACTAGGCTTCCTTATAAGATAGTTTTTTATATACAGTCTGGGGTCCTTCTAGTCTTTCCCAGTTAAAGCTTATATAGGGTAAGTAGTCTATTTCTAGCTAAATAGGTGCAAACTCCATAAAGTTATAGGGTAGGGTTGCCTAAGTATAGTTTATTAGGGGTAGCAGTTTAGCCTAGTTATCTTAAAAGTAGTTAATAAAGGGCCAAAGTCTTTGGTTTAAATATTAATTTACAATCTCCGTCTAACCGTCTATCTAGGGGTGGTATACTGTAAAAAGCTTTAGCTTAATACCTAAGATCTAGGTAAACTTATTCCAGAAAGCTAATATAAATTGCGACCTATAATTAGATATAATAGTATCTGGTAGTCCATAAATTTAGTAGATATAGTAGATATATAGTTAGGCCGCCTCTTTAGCATTAATATTCTTATAATAAGTAATTAAAAACGGGCGCTTATTAAAGCGGTCAACTATAACCATAGCCATATTATATCTGCTACGATCTATAGGTAGCTTATAAAAATCTATAGAAATATACTACTAGGGGCGCTCTAGTATTAGGAGTGGTTTTAATAGTCCTAGGGTCTTATCTTGTAGGATTATAGATCTACAGCAGCTATCGCAGTTCTATATATAACAGTTAATATCTATAACTATTCTGGGCTAGTAGTAGCGGTCGCTAATAATCTTATAGGTCTTATTTTTTCTAAGGTAGGCCATAAAGACCTAGGCATGTGCTTTAGCAATAAGCTAAATCTATAAGTTCTGTTCTTCTGCTACTACTAGCCGTTCCTAATACTTAAGTAATCCATTTTTAAGGTACTATAGGCTGGTAATATCCTTTACCTTTTTACGGTACTCCTATAGAGAAGGGGCCGTATAGTTTACCTGTAGCAGTTTATTAATAAGGTTAAGTTCTATAGAGTTAACGGGACATATCCCAGCATCTAAAGGGTCTATATTTAGTTCTGCCTATATCTAGGGGTTAAGGTGCTCTAGTTATAGTAGTATCTAGGTCTATAGTAAGATCTTTATAGCTATCTAGTTATTTAGGTCCTGTCCACGCCTTATAAGGGCGTCTGTATAATTTATAGCGCCTAGCTAGTATATAATTAGGAAGTTAAACTAGGATAGGATGTTTGCCTAGTATGCCTGCTGGGCTATAAGGGCCTTTATTATTATAAAATATTCTAGGGCCTTATAATTAGAGACTACCTAAATAGGCTTAGGGGTCCCTTCTAGCTACGCACGCCAGTGCTAAAAGCTAGAGATAATAGCTAGCATTTCTTTATTATAGATATGGTAGTTCAGCTCCGCATTTACTATAAGCTCGGACCCCTAGAACTCGGCCACCCCCAAACTCGGCCACGTTTCCCATATAAAACGCCAGTTTTCCACCTCTATAAAAACAGTGTTAGTAATATATTATTAATAATATAAAGTTCTAAACTTAAAGCTTATATAGTCTTAACGTGTTCCACTACCGAGCGTATTACACCACTGGGCGCATTACTTCGGGGAACACCAAAAAGCCTAAATTTCAATATTAAATATCTCAACCACTACTTCTTAATCTTTTCTAAAAATTTAAATATAAGCTCTAATATGCCTATTCTAGTGCCTATTATAATATAAAAGCATATAGTCCAGTGGTTGTTGAGATATTTCGAAATATCTCTATTTTTAGCCCCTAAACTCTATATTATAATATACACTAAAATATGTATATAAAAGCTTATATTTAAATTTTTAGAAAATATTATTAAGTAGTGGTTGAGATATTTAATATTGAAATTTAGGCTTTTTGGTGTTCTTTGAAGTGATGCGCTCAGTGGTGTGATACGCTCGGTGGTGGAACACGTTAAGTGGATTTATAAAAAAAAATGTCTTTATGCGCCTAAAATATAAAATAGTTTATTTTATATAGTAAAATAGCCCCTTAAAAAAACATACTATACTATTTTAATAAATTTTTATAATAATATTTTTAAAAAATAGATAGCTATGCGACACCAGATTTTAATTTTTATAGCATTTATATATATAGGCTTTTAAAATATAGCCGTTTTAAAAATCC
>Ga0307507_10006399_pt1 | contig 18120 bp, 14 predicted proteins | sample 7_EM_MG_FD_207223 | JGI IMG/M metagenome (GOLD analysis project Ga0307507, IMG submission 207223) | Populus trichocarpa ectomycorrhiza microbial communities from riparian zone in the Pacific Northwest, United States - 7_EM | ecosystem: Host-associated > Plants > Roots > Unclassified | place... | reverse complement strand
TGACGCACGGGCTGGCGTTCCTGCTGCTCGACTCGGGCGGCCTCGGTTTCTTCCAGGTGCTCCTGCCGTTCGTCGACGGCGGACTCGCCCGGCACGCGCTGGGCATCGTCGGACTGGAACTGATGCTGGCGGTGGCGATCACCGCGGGCCTGCACCGCTTCCTGGAAACCTCGCAGTGGGTCAACTTCCACCGCTTCTCCTACGTGGGCGTATGGCTCGTCGCCATGCACTCCTGGCTCGGCGCGGCGGCCAACGGGTCGGTGTCCACGCTGTGGCTGGGCGGCATCACGCTGCTCGCGCCCGCGATCACGCTCACCATCCTGCGCTTCCTGCCGCCCGAACACCTCGCGCGCATCGGCTTGGTGGACACGCCCCACGTGGTCGTGGACAACTCCCCCGCACCCGAAGAGCCCACGCCCGCCCCGGATCCGAACGACCCGCGCGCGGCGACCGTGCGCATCGAGGTGAAGGACAAGATCGCCGTCAGCGTGGATCACCAGCGGTGCCACCACTACGGGATCTGCGCGTCCCAGGCGCCGAAGGTCTTCCGGCTGCTGGAGGACGGGCGGCTGCGGTACGCGAAGAACCCGGAGGCCTCGCAGACGCCGCTGGTCGAGGCCGCGGCGCACGCCTGCCCCATGCGCGCCATCAAGATGAGCCGCGTCCGGGACTGACCCGACATCTCGGGCCAGATCGAGGAATTGCGTTCTCGCGGTTGTATTTTTGCGTTGGTCCCCAGTGGCCGACCAGGCCAAAGCCGACAACGCGGAGATGCTTTCCACCGCGTGTCGGCAAGTGGAATATCGGGAACGCTCCCAGCGCTCTCTCCGGTCAGCCCTTGGACAGCGATGGGTTCCGCACGGGCGATCCGCCGCCGATGGGCGTCAGCGGCAGCAAGGTGCGGCCGGTCGGACCGACCTCGATGTCCGTGCCCATCGCCGGGCAGACACCGCAGTCGAAACACGGAGTCCAGCGGCAGTCGTCCTGCTCCCGCTCATCCAGCGCGTCCTGCCAGTCCGCCCAGAGCCACTCCTTGTCCAAGCCCGAGTCCAAGTGGTCCCAAGGCAGGACTTCCAGCTCCTCGCGCTCGCGCGTGGTGAACCAGGTGAGGTCGACGCCGAACTCCGGCAGCTCCGCCTCGGCTGCGGCCACCCAGCGCTGGTAGGAGAAGTGCTCGGACCAGCCGTCGAACCGGCCGCCTTCGCGCCACACGCGCTCGATGACCCGGCCGATGCGGCGGTCGCCCCGCGACAGCAGCCCTTCGATCAGCGACGGCTTGCCGTCGTGATAGCGCATACCGATGTTGCGGCCGAGGCCGCGGTCGGAGTTGATCGCGGACCGGAGCTTGGCCAGCCTGCTGTCCACGGTGTCCGGGTCGCACTGCGCCGCCCACTGGAACGGCGTGTGCGGCTTGGGCACGAACCCGCCGATGGAGATGGTGCAGCGGATGTCCTTGCGGCCGCTGACCTCGCGGCCCGCGCGGATGACGTTCTTCGCCATCTCGGCGATCTGCAACACGTCCTCGTCGGTCTCGGTCGGCAGGCCGCACATGAAGTACAGCTTCACCTGCCGCCAGCCGTTGGAGAACGCGGTGCTGACCGTCCGGATCAGGTCCTCTTCGGACACCATCTTGTTGATCACCCGGCGCAGCCGCTCGCTGCCACCCTCGGGCGCGAACGTGAGGCCGGAACGGCGGCCGTTGCGGGACAACTCGTTCGCCAGGTCGACGTTGAACGCGTCCACGCGAGTGCTCGGCAGCGACAGGCCGGTGTTCGTGCCCTCGTAGCGGTCCGCGAGGCCCTTGGTGATCTCGGCGATCTCCGAGTGGTCCGCGCTGGACAGCGACAGCAGGCCGACCTCCTCGAACCCGGTCGCCTCCAGGCCGCGCTGGACCATCGCGCCGATGCCCTCGATCGAGCGCTCGCGCACCGGCCGGGTGATCATGCCCGCCTGGCAGAACCGACAGCCGCGGGTGCAGCCGCGGAAGATCTCGACGCTCATCCGCTCGTGCACGCTCTCGGCGAGCGGCACGAGAGGCTGCTTCGGGTACGGCCACGCGTCCAGGTCCATCGTGGTCCGCTTGAACACGCGGTACGGCACGCGCTCGCGGTTCGGCACCACGCGCTGGATCCGGCCGTCCGGCAGGTACTCCACGTCGTAGAAGCGCGGCACGTACACGCCGCCGGTCTCGGCGAGCCTGGTCAGCACCTCGTCGCGCCCGCCGGGGCGGCCCTCGGCCTTCCACGCGCGGACGATGTCCGTGATCTCCAGGACGGCTTCCTCGCCGTCGCCGAGCACGGCGCAGTCGACGAAGTCCGCGATGGGCTCCGGGTTGAACGCCGCGTGCCCGCCCGACACGATGATCGGGTGCTCGTCGGTGCGGTCGACCGAGTGCAGTGGGATGCCCGCCAGGTCGAGCGCGGTGAGCATGTTCGTGTAGCCCAACTCCGTGGCGAAGCTGATGCCCATCAGGTCGAACGCGCCGAGCGGGCGGTGCCCGTCGACGGTGAACTGCGGGACACCGTGCTCGCGCATCAGCGCCTCGAGATCCGGCCACACCGCGTAGGTGCGCTCGGCGAGCACGTCCGGCAGCTCGTTGAGGATCTCGTAAAGGATCATGACGCCCTGGTTCGGCACCCCGACCTCGTACGCGTCGGGGTACATGAGCGCCCAGCGGACGGCCGCGCTCTCCCAGTCCTTGACGGTCGCGTTCAGCTCGCCCCCGACGTACTGCACGGGCTTCGACACCCTCGGCAGCAGGGGTTCCAGCATGGGGAAGACCGACTCGACCGTCACGGTGGACCAGGGTAACGGCATTGCCGAGGACGGACTAACCGGAGAGCGGCCGGGTGATCGTCAGTCCGAGGCCCAGGACGCAGCCGGTGCACCCGCGACCACCTCGGCGCGCCGGTTCACTTCAGCAACAGCTTGCCGAGTCTGCGCGCCGCGATCACCAGGCCGACGACGGCCATGACGACGAAGTAGGCGAGATCGCCCACCATGCTCCAGCCGATGACGCCAGCGGTGAGCCCGCGGAGGAGTTCGATCGCGTGGTAGAGCGGGGTCCACGTGACGATGGTCTGGAGCAGCGGCGGGTAGACCGACAGCGGGAAGAAGGTGGCGGAGAAGAGGAACAGCGGGAGCACCGCGAGCTGGACCAGGTCGAAGTCCTGCCAGGAGCGCATGAACGTCGTCGCGGCCATGCCGACGGCGGCGAACGCGAAGGCGACCACGAGACACGCGGGCAGGGCGAGCAGGGCCCACGCCGAGCTGATCAGCCCCATGCCGAGCATGACCGACAGGAACGCGGCCGAGTACATGCCGCCGCGCAGCAGCGCCCAGGAGATCTCGCCGATGGCGATGTCCAGCGGGCCCAGCGGGGTCGCGAGCATGGCGTCGTACAGCTTCGAGTACTTGAACTTGAAGAACACGTTGTAGGTCGAGTCGAACACCGCGCCGTTCATCGCCGACGCCGCGAGCAGCGCGGGCGCGACGAATACCGGGTAGCTCACCAACTGGCCGCCGGGGCCCTCGACCTCCGTGACCAGCCTGCCGAAGCCGTACCCCAGCGACAGCAGGAAGAACAGCGGCTCGAAGAAGCCGGACACGAACGACAGCCACGCACGCCGGTACACGAGGAACGAGCGCTCCACGAGCACCCGTGACCGCCCCGCGTACAGGCCCGGCGGAACGATGCGGAACAGCAGGCCCGAGCCGGGGCGGGCGTCCGCCGTCTCCTGGTCGACCGTCTGGGTCACCGTCTACACCGCCAGCCTGCGTTGGAAGTACTTGCGCCCCAGGACGACCCCGACGGCGACCAGCGCCGACAGGTACGCGACGTGGCCGAGGGCGGGGAGCAGCCGCAGCGTGCCGAAGGTCGCGCCGCGGGCGAGCTCGACGCCGTGCCACATCGGGGTGATCCACGCGACCGGCCGCAACCACTCCGGCAGCTGCGTGATCGGGAAGAACGCGCCGGTGAACAGGGTCATCGGGATGACCACGAACCGGAACAGGCCGTTGAAGCCCTCGGCGCCGTCGCGGGTGGCGGCGAACGCGACCACGGGCGCGGCGAACGCCATTCCCGCGAGCACCGCGAACGGCAGCGCCAGCAGCACGCCCGGCCCGCTGACCGCGCCCAGCGCCGCGGCGACCGCCAGGAACACCATGGCGCTGCTGACCAGCCGGAACGCGATCCAGGTCAGCTGGGCGTAGCAGATCTGCGCCGGGGTCATCGGCGTGACGACCGCGCCCCAGTAGGACTTCTGCCAGATGAACGCCGACAGCACCGCGTACGTCGACTCCCACGTCGCGTTCTGCACCGTCGTCACGACCACCAACGCGGGCGCGAGGTAGACGAGGTAGGGCTGGCCGCCGGTCGCCTCGCCGGGCTGGACCTGCGAGCCGAAGCCGATGCCCATCGCCACCAGGAACAGCACCGGTTGCAGGAAGCTCGAGATGGCCGTCGACCGCCAGTTGCGCCGGTACCAGGTCCAGTGCTTCTCGACGCCGGTCAGGACCGCGCGCACCGGACCGAGCACGATTCCGGTGGAGCGGCTCAGGATCACCGTGGTCTCCATCAAACCCCTCAAGGGACTGTCGCCTATCAGATGAATAGGGGAATCAAGCCGTCCTGGATAGTAGACAAGAGCGGCATATATACTAGGATTATGGCCGGGACGATGACTACTCACGCGGGTGGCGTGTACGACTTGGGATACCACGTGTTGTGGTGCTCCAAGTACCGTCGCCCGGTGCTCACTGGCCCGGTCAAGGACCGGTGCGAGGAGTTGATCCGGGACAAGGCCGCCGAGCACGGCTGGGACATCGTGGCCCTGGACGTCCTGCCCGACCAGGTACGACTGTTCGTCAAACCGGACCAGACCGCATCCCCGGCCTATGTGGCCAACCAGTTCAAGGGCTGCACCTCCCGGTATCTGCGGTCGGAGTTTCCGCACCTGCGGTCGAAACTGCCCACGTTGTGGTCCCGGTCATACTTCGTGGCGTCAGTGGGCGCGGTCAGCGCGACCGCGGTCGCCCGGTACATCGACACGCAGTACGAACGCCCGTGGCGCAAGGCCACGGCGGACCCGTCGTGAGGCAGTCGTTCAAGTTCCTGCTGCGTCCCACCGCCAAGCAGGCCACCGCCCTGTCGGAGATGCTGGCCGATCACTGCTCGCTGTACAACGGGGCGTTGCAGGAACGCCGCGACGCCTACCGGCACGTCTCGAAGACCACCATCCGGTACGTGGACCAGTCCGCGCAGCTCAAGGACATCCGGGGGTTCGACCCGGAGCGGCAGGGCCGCTGGTCGTTCTCCTCCCAGCAGGCCACACTGCGCAGGTTGGACAAGGCGTTCGTGGCATTCTTCCGTCGCGTCAAGGCCAAGCGGACAGCGGGATATCCCCGGTTCCGGGGTGTGGGCTGGTTCGACACCGTGGAGTTCCCCAAGGACGGCGACGGGTGCCGCTGGGACTCCACCCCACACGACCCGGTCACCCGTGTCCGGCTCCAGGGCGTCGGACACGTCCGGGTCCACCGGCACCGACCCGTAACTGGCACCGTGAAAACCGTGTCGGTGAAACGGGAAGGCACCCGCTGGTACGTGATCCTGTCCTGCGTCGACGTGCCCGCACAGCCACTTCCGGCCACCGGCAGGACGGTGGGGATCGACCTGGGTATCGCCCACTTCCTGACCACCAGCGACGGAGCACACGTCCCCAACCCCCGACACGGGCGGAAGGCCGCCGACCGGCTCGCCGCCGCGCAGCGGGCGTTGTCGCGCTGCAAGCGGGGTTCCCGCCGCAGGAGGAAAGCGGTCGGGAAGGTCGCCGACCTGCACGGCGTGGTCCGCCGCCAGCGACTGGACCACGCCCACAAGAATGCCCTGGACTTGGTTCGCGCCTACGACGAGATCGCCCACGAGGATCTGCGCATCACGAACATGGTCCGGGTGCCGAAACCGAAGCCGGACCCCGACCGGCCAGGTGTGTTCGCGCTCAACGGCGCGACGGCGAAGGCTGGGCTGAACCGCAGCATCCACGACGCGGGTTGGGGGGTGTTCCTGGGCATCCTCGCGCACAAGGCTGACAGCGCCGGTCGACGACTGATCCCCGTGGACCCTCGCGACACCTCCCGCACCTGCCCGAACTGCGGGCACGTCGCCAAGGAGAACCGCGTCACCCAAGCCGACTTCGAGTGCGTCGCGTGCGGGCACGCCGCCAACGCGGACGTCGTCGGCGCGCTCAACGTCGCATACAGGGCCGGGCTGGTCCTGCGTGAAACCGCTCCAGCGGCTTAGCGAGAAGCCGCCTGCGTCAGCCGGCGGAGGAGTCATCAGTCCACCAGGGTGCGGCCGGTGAGGTGGAGGAAAACGTCCTCCAGCGTGCTGCGGCGCACCAGGCTCGACAGCGGGCGCACGTCGCGTTGGTGCACGGCGCCCAGCGCGCCCTCGCCGTCCTTGGTGTAGAGCAGCAGCCGGTCCGGCAGCACCTCGATCCGCTCGGCCAGGTCGACCACCGACGGCACCACGGCCTCCTGCCCGCCGGGCGCGAACCGCAGTTCGAGCACCTCGCGGGTGGAGTAGCGGCTGATCAGCTCGCTCGGCGAGCCCTCGGCGGCGATCTTGCCGCCGTCCATGACGACGAGCCGGTCGCACAGCTGCTCGGCCTCGTCCATGTAGTGGGTGGTGATGATGAGCGTGACGCCGGACTGCTTGAGCCGGAACAGCCGGTCCCACAGCAGGTGGCGGGCCTGCGGGTCGAGGCCCGTGGTCGGCTCGTCGAGCAGCAGCAGCTCCGGGTCGTTGATCAGCGAGCGGGCGATCGTCAGCCTGCGCTTCATGCCGCCCGACAGCGGCTCCACCTCGTGGTGCTCCCGGTCGCCGAGCTGGGCGAACTCCAGCAGCTCGGTCGCCTTCTCACGCACCCGCGCTCTGGACAGGCCGAAGTAGCGGCCGTACGTCTGGAGGTTCTGCCGCACGGTCAGCTCGGTGTCGAGGTTGTCCGTCTGCGGCACCACCCCGAGCCGGGCGCGGATCTTCGGCCCCTCGGTGTCCGGGTCCATGCCCAGCACCGTCAGCTCGCCACCCGTGCGCGGCGACGTGCAGGAGATCATCCGCATCGTCGAGGACTTGCCTGCGCCGTTGGGCCCGAGGAAGCCGAACGCCTCACCTCTGCGCACCTCGACGTCGATGCCCCGCACCGCTTCGAAGTCGCCGAAGTGTTTCGTCAGCCCGTTGGCCCGGACAAGGATCGGCTCGGCAGTGGTCACGTCGCCGACCCTAACCGGGGGCACCGACAATTCCGGAACCGTTTTAACCTGCACCACGTGGAAACCGATGTGGACTGGCCGAAGGACGCCGACGAACGGCTGCGGCACGAGGTGCACGACGTGCTGCACGCGGTCGTCGCCGCCGGTGGAGCGATCGGCTGGCCGTCGCCCCCGGACCGGGCCACCACCGACCGGTGGCTCGACCGCGTGCTGGCACGGGTTCGGGTAGGTGACGCGGCGTTCGTCGTGGCGCGAGTCGACGGCGTCGTGCGGGCGACGGCCGTGTGGCAGCGCGACCCGGCGAAGGTGTTCGAGCACTGCGCGGAACTCGGCAAGGTCACCGCCCACCCGGCCGCTCGCGGCCTGGGGCTGGGCCGGGTCGTGGTGGCGGCGATCGTCGACCACGCCCGGTCGGCGGGCCTGGAGGTGCTGTACCTCGGCGTGCGCGGCAACAACCTCGGCGCCATCGGGCTGTACGAGGACCTGGGCTTCCGGGAGTGGGGGCGGCTGCCGAACTCCATCGCCGTCGGCGACGAGCGCTTCGACTCGGTCCGGATGCACCTGCCGCTGGGCTACCCGCCGCAAGTCGCGCTGCACGGCTCCAAACCCGGCGGCAACGGGTCCTCGCCGGCGCGGCGCACGCCGTGAGGGATGCCCTCACGGCGTGCGGAAGGCTCGTCAGAGAGCCGGGAACCAGAGCTTGATCTCGCGCTCGGCGGACTCGGGCGAGTCGGAGCCGTGGACCAGGTTGAACTGGACCTCCAGGCCGAAGTCGCCACGGATCGTGCCCGGCGTGGCCTTCTCGACCGGGTCGGTGCCGCCCGCGAGCTGGCGGAACGCGGAGATCGCGCGGGTGCCCTCGACGACGATGGCGACCAGCGGGCCGCCGGTGATGAACTCGACGAGGTCGCCGAAGAAGCTCTTGCCGTCGTGCTCGGCGTAGTGCTGCTCGGCGGTGGCGCGGTCGACGGTGCGCAGCTCGAGTGCGGCCAGGGTCAGGCCCTTGCGCTCGATGCGGGCGATCACCTCGCCGACCAGACCACGGCTGACGCCATCGGGCTTGACCAGGACCAGGGTGCGCTCAGACACGGCCGTCTGTACTCCTTCGTACGGGAATGGCGGAACCCGTGACACGGGGGCCACCCACAGGGTAACGACCGGCCACCGGGGGCCACGATGGGATAGTGCTCGCCGTGACGACCGCGCCGGAGAAGACCGAGTCCGCCAAGAGCCACGCGGGCTCCACGCTGACCAGTGCCGCTGTCCTGTTCGTGCTCCTCCGACTACTGGCCGTGTCGCACTACGACTGGCACACGGCGTTCGCGCTGCTGCACACACTGGAGCTGGACGACGCGCCCGGCTTGTTCCTCGGCACGTTCATGGCGGACACGCGGATCAGCAGCGTGCTGCTGATCGTGCTGCTGCCGTTCACCGTCCTGTACCTGCTGGCGACCCGCGCGGACCGGTCGCGGGTCCAGCTCGGCGGGGTGTTGCTGCTGGTGGTGCTGGCCGCGATGCTCATCTCCCACGTGCTGACCTACCACTACTGGTGGGTGCCCGCCGGGGCCGCGGCGCTTGCCGTCGTGCTGGTGCTGCTGGAGCGGGCGCACCGGCATCCTCGGCTGCGCGGCCCGATCACGTTCCTGCTGAAGCGGTCCGGTGTCCTGGTGGTGGCCACCGCGCTGGTCGTCGCCGCCGTGGTCGCGACGCCGTGGGTGCCGCTGGAACGCGTGGCGACGACCAGCGGCACCCACGACTACTACGTGGTGGAGACGAGCCCCGGCTTCCTGAAGGTGCTCGGCGCCGAGCACCGGGAGTTCATGATCCTGCGCGACGACGAGGTCGTGTCGCGCACGGAGCTGACCGACCACTGACTATTGCGGTCACCGCACTAATGGAACGCCATCGGCCGCGCCGCGTCGGTCGTCACGGCGATCGGGCGGATGACCGTGACGGCGACGACCAGCGCGAGGGCGACCAGCCCGGCGCTGATGCCGAACGCCAGGTGGAATCCGCTGGTCAGCGCTTCCGGGCGGGAGACACCGTCGGCGAGCAGCGCGCTCGTGCGGGATGTCGACGTGGTGGCCAGGATCGCGAGGCCGAGTGCGCCGCCGACCTGCGCGGTCGTGTTGACCAGCCCGGATGCCAGGCCCGCGTCGCTCGGGGTCGCGCCGGACATGGCGAGCGTCATCAGTGCCGGGAACGCCAGGCCGAGGCCGATGCCCAGCGGCAGCATCACCGGCAGCAGGTGCTCCAGGTAGTTGCCGTCGACGGGCGCGCGCACGAAGACCAGCAGCCCGACGAACATCAGCACCAGGCCGACCAGGAGCACGTTCCGCTCGCCGAAACGGGTGTTGAGGCGCGCCGAGAAGCCGACCGACAGCGTGCCGATGGACACCGCGATCGGCAGGAACGCCAGGCCGATCCGGAGGGCGTCGTAGTGCAGCACGAACTGCATGTAGAGCGTGCCCAGGAAGAACATCCCGAACATGCCCGCCACCATCAGGATCTGCGTGGCGTTCGCGCCCGCCACGTTGCGCGAGCGGAACACCCGCAGCGGCAGCAACGGGTTGGCCGCTTTCGCCTGGCGCACCACGAATCCGACCAGCAGCGCGACCGCGACCGCGCCGAGCCCGAGGGTGCGGGCGGCGAGCCAGCCGTACGACTCGGCCTTGACGATCGTGTATACGCCGAGCATCACGGCGCCGGTCACGAGCACCGCGCCGACGATGTCCGCGCCCTCGCCGAGCCCGATGCCCGGTTCGGTGCGGATGAGCCGCGACGCCAGCAGCACGGCGGCGACGCCGATCGGCACGTTGACGAAGAAGATCCAGTGCCAGTTGAGGCTCTGCGTGAGCACCCCACCCATGAGCAGGCCGATCGAGGCGCCCGCGGCGGCGACGAAGCTGAACACGCCGATCGCCTTGGCCTGTTCCTTGGGTTCCGGGAACATCTTCACGATCATGCCGAGCGTCACGGCCGTGGACAGCGCGCCGCCGACGCCCTGGACGAAACGCGCGGCAATCAGCAGTTCCGACGACGTCGAGATGCCGCAGAGCAGCGACGCGATGGTGAACACGACCAGCCCCAGCACGAACACGCGCTTGTGGCCGATCAGGTCGCCGAGGCGACCGGCGAGCAGCAGCAGACCGCCGAAGGCGATCAGGTAGGCGTTCACGATCCACGCGAGCCCGGCCTGGCTGAAGCCCAGATCGATCTGGATCGCGGGCAGTGCCACGTTCACGATCGTCTGGTCCAAGACGATCATCAGCATCCCGGCGCACAGGACTACGAGGGCGAGCCATCTCGAGTCGGCGGGCCGTCGGGCGGTGTCAGTCATCAGTCTCCCCGGTTCGTCAGTACCAGAAGCGACCGTAGCAGATAGTTCCGAACGGTACTATCTAATCAAATGACGACAGCCTTCACCGCGCGCCGCCGTGGCGGGTTGTCACACCGCACCTTCCCGGCCAGCCGGCCTTCGAGCAGCCCGGACAGCCCGTCCACCAACGCCTCGCCCTGCCTCGCGGGCAACGACCCCAACACGTCCTCATACAGCTCGTCGACCACCTGACGGGCTTTCGCGACGACCTCGCGACCCTCGTCGGTCACCACGATGATCCGCGCCCGCCGGTCCGTACTCGACAGCCTGCGCTCGGCCAGCCCGGACTTCTCCAGGGCGTCCATGGTCACGACCATCGTGGTCTTGTCGAGGTTCGACAGCTCGGCCAGTTCGCTCTGCGTCCGCTCCTCCGCGAGCGCGTTCGCCAGCACGCACTGGGCACGCGGCGTGACACCGATCGCCGCGAGCCGCACCGACAACTCGGTCTCCAGCGCGTGGCCGGCCAGCTTCAGCAGCATGAGGAGGTCGACACTCTTCGGGGTCATCCCCCCAGCATACCGGGATCGTCCAGAGCAGAACTATTCGTTGACGGAACTTTCCGAGGACCATCGTTTTCAACGAGCAGGCGATCACTCTTCGGGAGCGATGAGTTCCACGGTGGGGAAGTACGTGCGGTAGCGCTTGACGTCCCTGGTCAGCAGGCGCAGCTTCTTCACAGCAGCATGAGCACCGATGAAGAAGTCAGGCAGCGGAGACGTTTTTGTCCCGCCGCGCCGGCGGTACTGAACGTGGCACTTCCCGGCGAGGAACGCCGCGGACCACGACAGCGGCATCCGAACGAAATCGACGACTTCCAGCACGTCGTCGAACTCCTCGATGGAGGCGAAGGCCGCCGACGCCTCCGCGTAGATGATCTGATTGATGATCAACGGAGCCTCGTCCGCGGCCTTCGCCAGCGCTTTCGCGGACCAGTCGAACCACAAAGGATCTTCGGTGATCACATCGAGTAGCACGTTGGTGTCCACCAACGTTCCGATGACCCGCTCAGTCACCTCGCATCAACGCCATCAACTCGTCGGTGCTCATGTCCAGATTGGCTGTACCACTACCGCGAAGCCGTTCAACCGCACGGGCCCCACGGGTGGGACCGGTGCTCGACTTCCTGATGAGCGCCCGCCCGCTGTCGACGTCAGCCACGATCTCGACTTCGTCGCCGGGCCGCAGATCCAGCGACTCGCGCACGTCGATCGGGATTGTCACCTGACCCTTGCTCGTGAGTCTCATGAAGTAAGGATACCTCCGGTATTACTCTTCATCCAAACCTGAACTCACGGCTGGACCGCAGGTCAACACCCTTTCAGCGCACCAGTACCACCACCGACCGACCCGGCACGGTGGCAATGCCGCCGTTGAGCACGGTGGACTTGGCGTCCGTGCTCAACGGATGCGGAGCCCAGTCCGTGCCGGGCAGGGTGATCGGCTTGGACTCCGGGTACGGGTTGACGATGACCAGAACGCCACGACGCGCGGGGTCCACGTCGGAGCCGACGGTGTCGTCCAGGTGAGCCACCACGATGCCGGGGTCCGCGGCGGGGAACGTCAGCTTGGCTTGAACGGTGGCGGCGGCGTTGAGGGTGAACAACGGTGAGGACTGGCGGACGCGCAGCAGTTCCAGGGTGTTGTCCAGTGCGGTGCGCTGGTCCGCGGACGTGGGGCGCAGCGATGGCGAGGCGAGCAGGGGCTGGGCGTAGGGCCACTTCGGCTCGTTGTCCGGCGCGGGTGGGAGGCCCGCGCCGAAGCCGTTGCTCCGCAGGGACGGGTCGTAGCGGTTGAACCAATCGCCGGAGTCGTAGCTGTTGCGGTCCAACGACTTGGAGCGCAGGAACTCGCTGCCGGCGAGCAGGAACGGCTGCCCTTGACCGAGGAGGACGGGTGATTGGGCGACGTTCTGCATCCGGACGCGGTCGGCCATCGACGTGGTCGGCGGGAGCTTGAACGCGAGCGTGTCGTACAGGGTCTCGTTGTCGTGGGCGTCGACGTAGGTGATCGCCTCGGCCGGTGCGCCCGTGTAGCCGGCCGCCACGCCGTGGTAATCGACCTGGCGGCCGGTGGTGTCCGGGCCCGCGGTGGAGCGGAAGCGGAAGTCGGCCATGTTGCCCGCCATGCCGAGCTTGACCAGGTCGGTGTAGTTGACCAGCCGGGCTCGCACGTCGCCGTTGTTCGGCGAGGCGTTGAGGTCGCCCGCGAGACCGGAGCCGAGTCCCTGCACGCGCGGGTCGTCGTCGAACGGACCGCCGCCGCGGACGGCGTCGCGCAGGCGGTCGCTGAACGTGCCGATTCCGGTGCCCGCCATGTTCGCCTGGGTGGCCTGCTCGAACCGGGCGTTCCCGGCGACCTCGCCGAAATCCCAGCCCTCGCCGTAGATCCGGATCTTCTGGCCGTCGACGCCGTCACGGGCGACGGTCAGCGCGTCCAACGCCGCGCGGACGGCGAGGATGTTCGCCTTGGGGTGGTGGCCCATCAGGTCGAAGCGGAAGCCGTCGACCTTGTACGTCCGAGCCCAGTGGACGACGGAGTCCACGACGAGCTTGCCCATCATCGCGTTCTCCGGCGCGGTGTTGGCGCAGCACGTGGAGTTCGCGATCGTGCCGTCGGGGTTCAGCCGCTGGTAGTAGCCGGGCACGACCTTGTCGAGCACGGACGTGGCCGCGTCGCCCGCCGCGGCCGTGTGGTTGTAGACGACGTCCACCACGACGCGGTTGCCGTTGTCGTGCAACGACTTCACCATCTCGCGGTACTGCTTCGACCGGGCCCAGCCGGTCTGGGCGTCGGCGGTCGCGTACGAGCCCTCCGGGACGTCGTAGTGGAGCGGGTCGTAGCCCCAGTTGAAGCCGTCGCGGGCGGCCGTCGCGGCCACGCACTCCTGCTGCGTCGGGGAGTCCGGCGGCAGTGCCGCGAGGTCGCACGCCGGGGTCCGCTGGTCGGCGCGGCGCTCGGGGATGGTGGCGAGGTCGAACGTCGGCAGCAGGTGCACGGTGTCGAGGCCCGCCTTGGCCAGTTCCCGCAGGTGGGTCATGCCGGTCGACCGGGGGTAGGTGAACGCCTGGTAGGTGCCGCGCGACGCCTCGGGAACGGACTGGTCGCCGATGGAGAAGTCCCGGACGTGCAACTCGGTGATGCCGTGCTCGGTCGGGTCGCCGTCCAGGCCCCGTGCGACATCGTTCGACCAGTTCGCGGGCATCGTGTGGGGATCGGCCAGGTCGGCGAACTGCGAGTGGGTCGAGTCCACCGACAGGGCGACGGAGTAGGGATCCGTCACCACGATCGTGCGGCGAGCGTCGGTGACCTCGAACTGGTAGTAGCGGTCCTTCCAGTCACCCGACAGCGACCACGACCCGGACGCGTCGTCGCGGCGCAGGTCGAGCACGCGGGTCGGTTCGCCCGACGGTGTCGTGAACAGGCGCAGCTTGACCGACTTCGCGGTGGGAGCCCAGAGCCGCACGGTCGCACGGCCGTGGTCGAACGTCGGCCCGTAGGCCAGTTTCGCGGCCGCGGAGGCGTACCGGTCGTCCAGCACACCCGCGATCTGCACGCCCGTCCGGTGCCGGATCGCACCCGAGGAGTCCAGGTGCACCGCGGACAACCGCTCGCGGACCGCACCGTCCACATCGGACGAGAGCACGCGGTACACGGGTTTCCCACTCAGGTGCGGGAACTTCGCGGGCACGGGCGTCGGGTCGGGCACCATCCGCAGCACGCGGTCGCCGTAGCGGAGCTGGTAGCCGTCGGTCGCCACGGCGGGCACGTCCCACACCACGAGGTCCTTGGTGATCCACACCGCCTTGGACTTGGTGAGGTCGTCGTCGGCCGCGGGCGCCACCGAGGGCGGCAGCACGTAGGACGCGGAACCGTCGGCTTTGGCTGAGCCGGAGACGAACCAGACCTCGTTACCGGTGCCCGCCACGTCCAGGAACTGGTCCGCACCAGGGTCTTTGGTGTCCCCACGGTGGATGATGTTGCTCAGTCCTGGCGCGCCCGGAGCCAGCGGGACCGACCAATAGGCGCCGAACCCGTCGGAGCCGTCCGGCACCCGCGACTGGTTCCAGCCCGGACTCGGCTCCAGCGAGCCGGTCCAGTGGTACAGCGTCCAGTCGGTGTAGTCGCCGTCGGGCCGGCGGTAGTGGATGACGGCCCGGTTCTCCGACGCGGCGAGCGACGGGAACACCTTGCCGCCGTTGACCCAGACCGAACCGGCGCTCCGCCCGGTCAGCTCGACGGTTCCGCCGCGCACCAAGGAGAACTCGACCGGCGCGGTCGAGGGAATCCGGGCCACGCCCGCGGCGAACGGGGTGTCGACACCGCCCGCCCGAGCCACCAGCCCGGTGGTGTCCCCGGCGTAGTGCACGACGGCCTGCCCGGTCGCCGCGACCTCGGAGGGGAACACGGTGGTCTTCCCCTGCCCCAACCAGACCTGCGGAGTCACACCGGGATCGACGAACCGGTCCCCGTTGGTGTCCTTCTCGTCACCTCTGTGCGCGACGAACCCGACCGACCGCGCGCCAGGCTTGAGCTTCACCCACGCGAACCGGCCGTACCCGGTCTCCCCCGCGAACGGCAGGGGCGCGTCCCACGTCGGCGCGTCCACGACGTCGCCCCACACGTGCAGACCCCAGCCATCGTAGTCACCCGCGGGACGGTTGTAGTTCACGACCAGCCAATCCGGGCTCTGCGGCCCGCCGGGCTCCCCCACGGGCGGTGCGGCGACCATGGTGACCGTCGCACCGTCGGCACCCAGCCGTCCGGCGGCGTCCTTGGCGACGACCCGCAGCTCGACCTTCTTGCCCACGGCCGCGCCGGGCAGCGTCGACAGGTCGGCGAACACCCGGTACGGCGCGGCGTCGTCGGTGCCCAGCGCCGTCCACGCCCGCGTGCCCTCGACCTTCGCCACGAAACTGGCCTGCGCGAACGGCGACGTGATCCCGTCGGCCCGCAACTCGACGCGCTGGTCCAGCACGGTGCCGACCGGCGGGATCACCAGGGTCGGGGTCGGCGACGCCGCCGCGAGCTTGCCGGTCGCCTTCAGCACCACGGCGGACAGCGGCGGCACGGTCACCCGCACCTTGCCGTCCACGCGGGTCGGACCGGGGCCCACCGTGGGCCACACCGTGCGGAACGCCGACGCCGCCACGGGCACGTCGACCGTCGCCTCCGACAGCCCGGCGTTCGCGACCACCACGTGCTCGGTCTGCTCGGCGGCGGCGATGCGGCTGAACGCCACCACGTCGCCCTCGGCGTACCGGAGCACCTGGTTCCCCTTGCGCCACACCGGATCGCTGTCGACGAACGTGGCGAGCGACGCCAACTGCCGGTACAGCGGGGAGTCGGTGCGGAAGTTGTCCTGCGCGCCCGTGCGGTCGCTGCCGATCAGGTCCTCGGCCGCGTACTCGGGGGTCTTGCTGGCGAACAGGTCCTGCCGGGCCAGCTTGTCGCCGCCACCTCCCGCGAAGCCCTGCTCGTCGCCGTAGTAGACGACGGGGTTGCCGCGCCACAGGTACATGAGGGCGTTGCCGAGCTTCAGCCGGTTCAGCAACTCGTCCTCGCCGACACCGGGCCGCTCGGTGCGAAGCATCCACGCGACCCGGCCCATGTCGTGGTTGCCGAGGAACGTCGGCAGCGAGGACGCGTTGGAATCGGCGTCGGTGTACCGGTCGTCGGCCAGCAGCACCTCGCCGAGACGCGCGGACCCCTTGCCCGCCAGGAAGTTCACCGCGCCGCTCTGGAACGGGAAGTCCAGGCTCGCCTGCATCCGGCCGGTCGTGGTGTATGCCGAGGTCAGTGTCGGGTCGGAGCTGAAGACCTCGCCGAACACGAAGAAGTCGTCCTTGCCGCGCTTGGCGGCGTAGGCCTTGACGTGCGGGGCAAGGGCCTGCCAGAACTCCATGTCGACGTGCTTGACCGTGTCGACCCGGTAGCCGTCGATGTCGAGCGTGTCGATCCAACTGGTGAAGATCTTCTTCATCCCGTCGACGACCTTCGGGTTCTCGGTCATCAGGTCGTCCAGGCCGGAGAAGTCGCCGTACTCGGCGGATTCGCCGCTGAACGTCGAGTCGCCGCGGTTGTGGTAGAGCGTCGGGTCGTTGAGCCAGTCCGGGGACTTGCGCACGCCCGACTTCACGACCGGCGTGTACGGGAACGACTTCGCCGCGTCCAGCTTCGGGAAGTCCGGTTTGCCCGCCAGCGCCTTGATGTCCACCGGCCTGCCGGACGCGTCCAGGTACGGCACGGCCCCGGTGCTGACGTAGTCGTGCTTCCCCTCGGCGTAGTCGATGACGTCGGCGGTGTGGTTCGCGACGATGTCGAAGAACACCTTGATACCGCGGCGGTGCGCGTCCGAGATGAGCTGCCGCATCTCCTGCGTCGTCCCGAAGTGCGGGTCGAGGCGGGTGAAGTCGGTGGTCCAGTAGCCGTGGTACCCGGCGGAGGCGTCGGCGCCGCTGCCCTGCACCCACTGGTTCGCGAACATCGGGGTCATCCAGATCGCGGTGATCCCCATACCGTCCAGGTAGCCGAGCTTGGCACGCAGTCCGGCCAGGTCACCGCCGTGGTAGAAGCCCTTGTCGGTCGGGTCGAACCCGGACTTCAGCCGGTCGTCCGGCTGTCCGGCGCGGTCGTTGCGCGGGTCGCCGTTCGCGAACCGGTCCGGCATGACGAAGTAGAACCGCTCGCCCGTCAGGTCCTCGCGCAAGGCGTTGCGCGCCAGCCGCTGATCGCCGCTCCGCACACCGGGCGCGATGTCCCCCACGGCTCCGATCGCCAACCTGGTCACGAGCGGGTCGGCGGCGGAAACCAGTGGCACCAGCGGGATGAGCAACAACGACACCAGTGCAGCGAAGACCCGACGCACGGCGACCTCCCAGCCTTGTTGAGCTGCCTCCGGCAGCTCGGGGAGGTCGCCTGAAGTCGACCGCCCTGTCGCAAGAACTTGCAAACGCCCGAACAAAGTCAGGCGAAAGCACCACACCACGACAGGATTGGTCCAACAAGCGCCGATGGGCTGCAAATACTTGCGACTACGGGATCGGCCCGAACGACAGGGCCAGCCGGGACGGGTGCAGGTCCCACGTGGTGGTGGCGTACATGGCCAGCAGACCACCGCCGCGAATGGTCTCGGGGGTCGCGGGACCGCTCATGGTCTGGCCGGTCGCGGACTCGTGCACCAGCTGGTCGTGCCAGATCGGCGCGTCGTCGGGCACCGGGGACGTCTCCACGACGGAGATCCGCTGGCCGTTGTGCCGCTGCACGACCATCAGCACGTACGGCTTCTCGCGGTAGGTGACGCCGCCCGCTTCGACGGCGACGTACTCGCCGCGGTCGGCCGCGGCCTCGGACGCGAGGCCGACCCAGCGGAACGCCTCCAGGACCGCCTCGGCGGTCACCGCGCCGCGGGCCTCGGCCTCGGAGACCCGCACCAGTGGGGTCGCGGGGCCGGAGGCACCCCCGTTCCCGGCCCG
>Ga0307507_10006398_pt1 | contig 18122 bp, 13 predicted proteins | sample 7_EM_MG_FD_207223 | JGI IMG/M metagenome (GOLD analysis project Ga0307507, IMG submission 207223) | Populus trichocarpa ectomycorrhiza microbial communities from riparian zone in the Pacific Northwest, United States - 7_EM | ecosystem: Host-associated > Plants > Roots > Unclassified | place... | reverse complement strand
CCGCTGAGACATTCCGGTCCTGTTTAAAATGTTGAACACTAGCCCATTTGAGTAATCGTGATAGGAAAAACGTTGTGCTTCAAAAGTAGTGTAGTGCTCAGAATACCGCGAAATTAGTACTATTTAGCATGGCCATGATGGAAACTGGAGTGACCGCGTAGATTTGCTCCTAGTTACTTAAATAGGCTAGTGTTCAACATTCTAAACAGGACCGGAATGTCTCAGCGGCCGAGGGGATACACCACAGCCTTCATAAGGCTGATTTATCACCACAACCTAACACAGTAGCAGAAACCAACTTGGACATAGAAAATGTAGACTAACATGAGCGGACCTGGAACCAACCGTTTATAGGGGGACTTCAAGTTTGCCTAAAGTTGAAACAGAGCTAGGAAATCGAAAATCGAAAATCAGCCTTGTTTTTTTTCTTTTCTTTTGTAGTAGTGCAAGATTACTGTATACTGCATAAGTTAGACTTCTAAGGCATACAGAACACCACAGCTGGTCACCTCTATATCCATAATCATTAACTTATTGGGCTCCACTATCAATGATAGTCTCTCTTCATGTATGTTTATCATAGACCTGAAATGCACGTGTTTTTCCCAAGAGAGTAAACCAAAATGTATCACCCCGCTCAGAATAGCTCAACCTCTAAAGAGCAACGCATGTTTAGTACACACCAAAATAAGGTCATAAATTATAACCATTTATCCTAAGATAGTCCTAACTATATGTTTAGACTATCATGTGAGATGTAGCATGGATTCTATTATGAGAGGGAAATCCAGTCATATGTAATAAGTAATTACTAGGAAAATTCCTCTTGTCAGCCAGGCTTTTGATGTCTAGAACCTCCTTACCATTTTATTTACTTCCAAAAACCTGACCTGCATCCAATCACAAATGGCAAGCTTGAAAGTCTGTTAGACTAACATACAAGTGTCAGCCTCCCTAGTATCATAGTTTAAATATCTACCAGCATAGCCTGCCCCCCAATTATAGCACCTCTGCCAGCTTCACCTTATTACAAGCACCAAACCAGCCCCTCTTGTTTTTTTTTTTACCGGTATCATCTCTAACTTATCAACCTCTTTCTACTAAACCAGGTACTGCATTTAATACTAACATTGCCAAGAACCAGGGCCCCAGAAATTAATGGCAAGGCAAGCTGATTCGCGCTTCCCATTGCCCTCTTACTCTCAGAATCTTGTCAACCAATCTAACCATACCTTACATCTTTCTTTGCCATATTTCTGTAACCTCTCCTGCCACTATATACCATGGACATTGAATTTCTAAGGATAGACAGATGGAGGCTTTCTTAATCTCCCAGTGCAATAAAGAAATGAACAAAAGACCTCCCTTAAGAATGTTTTCTTGGAAACAACCATTGGAAACAAATAATACTGACCTCTAAGATTAGGACAATACATACCCCCAGGTCAGTTATTATCTTCTTAGGAATTTGACCAAATTTTCCTCTACATCAAGAGAGGAGGGGCTATGTTCGTAGGGACAGCTCGGCAAGCGACCATCTGCAACCAGATATTTATTCTTATATCGCAGCTAGATGTCCGTCGCTCCCCCACACTTCTTACTCCATCCTCCACGCCCGTTACCTCCAAAGAAAGACTCAGCCTTTGTGTATGTGAACTTTTATTACCTGCCGTTGGGGTTTATTATGACGGAGAATGAATTTCACGCGATATTTGGAAAGCGGAGGTGCAGCACAACACCCCAATCCCCTTCATAAATCTCCTTCATGGCATGTGGAAGGAGCTGTTCTTCTAGTATCACATGGGTTATCCAGAAACATCCCACACTACCCCGTATTAGATTCTTAGCCTAGGTTAGCCCAATATTTCCACTTGCAGCGAGCCGGCGTCAGCTCTTGAGGAACTCACAGAGGTGGCAGGCCCCTCTAAAGAAAACCTTGCGTCGTCGACCTTGAGGAAATTCAGCATTTCCAAAAAGGAGATTCTAAAATCAGTAGTTGCAACCAAATCTCTGAGGTGGAAACCTCAGAAGAACTGAAAGACCATTCGAGTGAAAATCCATGATTCCCTCACTTTACCTCATTCAAAGATATGGGTGAACTACTAAAGCACAACAAGCCAAGTGAATTCTACATGCACGTTTTCCGCCCCACCAGTCCTCCGATCCGTTGTCCATTTGGACAAAACTGCTACTGTTGCGTTGCCTATCAGTGTCAAGGGAGTCAATAGCGATGGTTAAATTAAAGATTACCACATACAGCCCAGCCAACCTAAACCCCAAGGCAATCCCCGCTCGGATGCCAGTGCCGCTTATCGTGTCTTTCTAACTTCCGAAAGGTGAATGACCCCGAGGCGCATTGTGGTAAAATAACGTTTACGCGAACATTTGCTATATCCAGGATATGCAGTCCGTGGCTCGTCACTCGTGTGTAAATGATCGAGTGATTGGGGCAGTATGGCTACAGACTAATAAAATATAACTCCTATTGTTTCCTCTCCCTTACCTTCTCTACATGCTCAGGTTGTACATTCTAGAGCACCCGGTATGTAGCCCTACGGACTTTTATTTCCAACCCCTAGCATTGGCCAAGAGAGGTACCCATTGCAGTTGTCTAGACAAGCAACCTGGACTCAATATCGCTATCTAACCCATCCTACAGCCATATCTTCCTTAACAAGCCCAACAAAAAGATTCCCCCCAAGCGAGGACATCTAAGACCCAAGTACAATAGACATGACCCTGGGAATATCTCTTTCAACTCGCATTGCTAACAATCCTCCAGTGGGGCACTTAGTCTACAAAATCTGCAACTTTCAGAGCCCACCTAATAGCTTGTCCAAACAAAATCAGGTAAACCGTCCAAACCTCTGCCCATAAGACACCTAGATGAAACCCAATCGTTAACCCTTCTATTCAAGGGTTAGGGGAGAGGGGCTATATCCGCCAGCAGTCACTAGTTAAGGGCCCGTCCGACCCGCCGCCATTCGGGACAGCCGTGTTTTAAGATCATGATTTACAAACAACCCTCTGCAAAACGAGATTACAATCTTCAAATTTCAAAAACACAATTTGGGGCCAACCCCATGAGGAAAAAATCATAGTCCTAAATCTTCAAATCACACTTTGAAATTTCCCCAAACCACAATTTAGAAAGGCTACTAATCCAAACACCATGAGCATCCCAAATGGCGATTTAGGCCCAAACAATGATTTGAGATGGCGAACAGCTCAAATAATGGTGTTCCAAACAGGCCCTAAATTTCCACTACAAGCGCTAATGCCATGGGACGCTCAGTAGTTCCCCAAATACTAGTAAGATACTCCAGTACAAAATCCTAACTCAGCGAGGGTTAGCCCAAGAGAAATCACAAAGTATCACCCTAGGTGCCACGATATGATGCTCGCTTGTACAGTACTATCCCCTAAACGGTCAAGGGGCCCGTATGGGACCCTTAATACTCTCCAAGTGGAAGTACGGTAGCCACAATGACCCCTTCTATCTTTCCAGTGGGAGAAATTATTTTATTACTTTTCATTCTAAATAAGTGTTTTCTTTTATTCCTGTGTCTTTTTCACTGTCTTTTTTAAAATTTAATCGTTGAGGTTGATCTTGGGTGCTCGTGTTGTCATTTGGGTTCGCTGGGCGCTAACCGTCTAAGGGTTATCATAAGCCCTCAGAAAAATCTGTATGTCAACAACACCACAACAAGGAACATGAAAAATCTAGGGAATTTATTTTAGGTGCTCTACTATGTAAAATATTTATCTAAGGCAATAGGAATATAATATCTCTTGTATTTGATTAATAATCTAGTGTCTCAGTGAGGTCACTTTGTCCATACTAAAGTTCCATTTAGAAGTAAACCTAAATAAATCCTGCAAGAATTGGTATTATTCTATAAAATTTAGCTCCAAGACTCTTTGCCATACAATTATCACCTCTCCATGATTCTAATATTTATTGACCACCTCAGGAGTAGGATTTAAGTAATCAGAAGTCTGTAGTTTGTGCATCTTTTTGTCATTTTGTTGTGTTTTATAAAGATGGCAACAGGTTTTTTGGTGGTGTACAGTAGTGTACTAAAAACCAGTAAATCCTAGCCTACACATTCTAGCCACTCATCTCAACCCTAATTTTAATCTAATTGAGTAGAAAAAATCAGACATAGAAAAGAATCTCTATAGATTATAATAGGACTCTCTCTTTTTAGCTATCTACTTTCAGTCAATGTGTTGGATTTTTACAGATCAACAGAAGGAATAATCTCCTATTTAACTAAAACTCAACACGACCATAGTGGATTGAAAGAAAAACATCAGATAAATTGGGATTCCTTTCTAGCAGTACTAGAGATTATTATATATATATTTTTTTCTAATCTTTATTTTATTGTTTTGGTTGCACATTAGACAAGAATAAGAGGTCTGATCAGTCGTTGCGATGGCCTAAATTGTGCTACGAGCGAAGGGATAGTGAATTTAATACTTTCAAATATTCCCTTACATCCGTAATTGACAATATTTTTTTTAGGTTCGTCTATTTTCAAATAGCTGTGGAATCACCATACATGATTCGGGTTTGTCTGATTGCTGGGTGCACTTATGTTTTTATTTATTGTCGTAACACGGAAAGTATACATGAGGGGTGCAGTAGTCAGTAGCAAGCACACCAGGTTAACCTTTAAACAATTTGAATCAAACATTATAGAAAGGTGGAAAGGTATATCTCTACTGCCTACAGGGAACGCTCGAAGCTCTAGGAAATTTACTAGATATACCGATCATAGGGTCATTGGATCGCCTCTGGGCATACGGTTGTGGGCCTTTTTTGTCTACTCCGCTTTTGTATCATAGTCTGAACCTAGCGGTATCAGATGTGGAATCAGATCCTAGTCCTAAATTCATCCGATACTGAGCAATGATTTAGCACATTGGACAGTTATGCTTTTCTGGGGTGCTTTCAGTTATGTTTTATTTTTATTTTTTTAGCTAAAGAATTTCTAAGACCTGCGGTATTCTTCTTGGAAATAGTTGCTTCTCTTGAGGTTTCGTCCGTTGCTTGAGATCTTGATCATTAGCTCCTTAGGAGGCATATACAGTATATATCTCGCCACTTGCCGCTAGGTAACACTTATATCAATTTCACAGCTCTTCCGTTTTGCCTCCGTTTTGCCTCTATTTTGAAGCCATGCGTACGGTGTCACTACCCCGTTAGACAGTGGTTAAGCTAGATATCCTTCCCCGGTTTGCTTGCATCTGCACGTTAAGAGAACTGTTGGGAAAATCTTGCCTGGGAGCTAGATATTCTGGATTGGCAGTTCAATGTGGACCCCAGCCTGTGCTATCTGTTTTAACTCCATATCGGGCCTCCTTTGAATGCACCGATACACAATTCACTCTTAAACCCTACATAACGGTCCTCCCTGCTCTAGTTCTTCTCCTAGACTATTTAACTTAATGTTATGACTTAACTTAGGCAATAAAATACATGGCTGATTTCTATCCGGTGAGGAGAATTTTTTTGAGCCCTTAAATAACTTCTGGCCCATGGGTTTGATAGAAGTTTCCGTGGGACCGAAGGGGCGGTTTTCTTGCGCAACTCCATGTCGTGAGGGCCATATCTCTGAAAAATCAGCGTAGGCGTCATCCTCTCTTCTCTCAACCAAAAGCAAGTACCACCACTCTTCCTCTATCTAGCTTTCCCCATCACATAAAAAAAAAAGACACCAGTTCACCTCACCCAAATCCCCCTTCCATCAATGGTTCACCTAAAAAATTCCACTTAATACCCAACTGAAGCCCCTCAGGTCTCCCCCTGGCCGCCACATGAGCCTTAAGTCCAGGATGAATCTTGGCATGAACAAAAGGCAGTTCAAGGTGAGAAGACTCCAAGCTCCGACTCTCACAATTCAACTCTGCCACGAAAAATTTAGGCACTTGACCTCAATAGCTGCCTCTAGCTCTAGCTTTGGACAAGCCTCGGTTATGAAGGCAGGGATTTGGCCTATTCCATCCCAATTATTCTCCCGTTTGCTAAATCTTTTAGGTAAGTGCCTCTCTGCTCCCAGATCCAGCCGATCTTCTAATGATGACTAGACTACTCTAGCTTAGCAAGATTCAAAAAATTATAGTAGCGCCGGAACAAACTCTTAGTTGCATTTACTAGTCGTCATTAGTGAAACAAGGGGAACTGCTGTTTGCAGATGTTCTTCGGTTATGGCACCGGCCCTGCAGGGGTGTACTGTACCTATCATCCCAGATGTTCTCATTAATTTCACTTTCAGGAGCAGGCTAAGATGGCTCTGGGTCCAAAATTATAAGTTTATAATAAGTGCCTAATATAAAAAAATATATATAAAAATTTCTCCTCCCTCCCCTCCAGAAAATCCGGTTTCTGTCACGTTACTTCAGCTCAGCTCCCCCTCCCAATTTTGAAACATCGAGAGTGATACTACATGAATAACATGGGATCACACAAGATCACAGGCCACTCTTTCTTACCGGTAGCACCGCTTCCACTCGCCGCTCTAGGTAGGTTAATAATAACAATTGCATTTTCACTCCCCTTATCTCTACCAATAATATCCCTCTTAACTCCCTCCATCAGCCCAACCACAAGCATGCACACTTGGCTTACCCCACAACTCGTCCTACCTAATCGCCAAGTATCAGGACCAATTGGCCCTTGCGCGGGGGGGTTAAAGCTGCACTTTGTGCCTGAAATCGCCCTCAAGAGAACACTCCTCTCACAAAGGACTGCAGGTGATCAAATGAAAGCTGGACAAGCTGACGCGTGCCATAGATATGGTCTACCGTAAGACCCGGCTTGGTGGATTCACGGGAGTTTCCGCTCACCTTTCTCGAAAGCTCTTGAGATAAATAAACCACAGCAGGGTAGAACATTCGACCTCTTGAGGACGTTATCGTCGTCATCATAGGCACGATTTGAATCATCCCCCCTGCGGTTGGTGGGTGGTTATCTTGGTATCCATGGTGTCGAACTTACTTTTTTCTGTCATTTCATGTGCTGCACTGGATCGCTGCGTTATCTATGCTGGACTACGAGTACCTCAGGCACACTACGGTACTAAATGCCTAAGACTACCGGATAATTGCCGCGTAGTGTAGGAAGGTGTAAATTATAGCCCTAGGGTAGGTCTATCTATTGTATAACCGGGTTTCAGCCCAAGCAATACCCTACGGGCTTTTGATGCGAAGATCGCAGGCCACGGTGTTATCTCACTGTGTTTAATATTTCTCCGCGTGATAGGCTCTGCAGCGGGGTTTATCGGCGTCTTCGATTGATTTGCATACGGGTAAGCTCTTTTGGTTGATTAAAAATGCTCAGGAAGCCCAACGAACGATAGGGAGATAGATAACTGGCTGCCTCGCGTCTCGCGTGGGGTGTTGTTAACGGGCGGCCGGCGCGATTTCGTTCTCTTCAATCAATGTTTTTGCACCAATAACTACAGTCGAAGATCGCTACTCCTCCTACAAATGGTGAACTCAAGTATCAGAATGGTAAAATTGGATCTGCAAGCGGTGTTTTGTGCCAAAGGCGTGGGAGTTACATGATATAAGAGTCAGCCAGAGAGTTTAGTAAGAGGCAGCAATCGGATTGGGTAAAGTCAGCAGGGCCTGTGACACCTAACATTTTGAACAAATTTTTTCGTCAACTCTCACGCCAACAAGGTGTCGACCGCTTTAACTTACACCCTGAGCTTGACCCACCTGCCCTATTAGACTACCGGTTATCCTATTATACTACTGTACGGGATCTTCAAACAATGCCTTTGGATACTGATAAGCCACCCGCCGGCGGCGCTTCTGGAACAGCCTTACGGTAGACGACCTTCTGCACGTGAAAAATTTACAAACTTCCGAATCAAAACGTGGGTGGCCTTCCGAGTGTGACTTGTTGGTAGCGAAATCTGCCGCTATAACCTTCCATTCGTATGAGTATAATATAGGCATAACATTACCGGTACCATACTTGCAGTTTTACGCTCACCTAGGTGCTTGAGGCACAGTGGCAGATCTCGGCGCGCTGATGGTCGAACGAACTGGAAATTGATATAAGTCATCAGCTTGAATAAAGCCCAAATAGATATCACCACTGATCACCTTTCAGGCACTTAACAAGAGATGCTTGCCCTATTACTAAACAGGGGTTTTGCAGGCAATATCTAAACAGCTGTCTACTGTGGGTCAGCCCGCCCGTAGGCGCCGCTGGCTCCTTTTGTATCTCAGTGTTGAAGCAATAACAATTCCTAACCAACTTTCTTTCCCGGGGAACCTAGTTCGAGTTCAATCTTCTGCGGGGCGCGATCAGCACGGGATTTAAAAGTTAAATTCATTACCGATAATATAAACGCCCGCCCCCGCTGATATCTACATGGTTCGGACATAGTAATAATAACACACCTTCCCGGTACTCCCCACGGCAGCAGCCCTTGGCGGGGAGCTTCTACTCCACGTACCATAGTTCTCCTTCAACCAAACCGATACAAAAAATACAAAAAAAGAGACAGCGCGGTACTTGATGATTCATAAAGTATTTGGATGGCTTGGCGTCAAGGCTCGAGAGTTTAGGTGTAAGCTGGATATCTTGGCGTCAGTTCATCCGAATACTTCATGAATCGCCAAGTGCTTGGGGGTGGACTTAGTGATGGGAGGGACATTGGGTTTAAGATATCAAAGCTTTTTACCCTTCTTAGCATTATACCTACCAAATGAAATGATTTTTTGCCTCTGGTATCGTAGTAATGAGCACGAGGACTTCAAACCGTCCATCCCAGAGTACTCGTGCGAGCGAATACAGCATAGAGGACAGCTCGAGATGCCAGGCACGGGACTAAACCAACCACTGAATTTTCCACCCAGGAATCCAATCATTGACTCGTCACCGTAGGCGCTCAGTAGGAATTTTTCGGTGCATTACTCCACTATTGACAAATCTCCGAAAGATTAAGTTAGCGATTCTCGAGACTGGAAAGAAAGGCCCGATCAGTCGGATGTCACAATTGCTTCTTCAGGTCTGGCTGCTGGCTTGATTCGCTCGCGCCTGGGGCCGTGAGGCCCAAGCTAATGTCTTGGGTGAGCACAATCCATAGCTCTTTGACCGCGCACGGCCCTATCAGCCGCGCTTCTTCGGAGACTGCTCGTCCGAGGCAAGGAGTGCTCGAACATTGAGGATATTATTTTGTTTGCACGCACAGACTCACGTGAACGATTGGCTACCGTATGTACAAGTATTTTTCTAATCTCTATGGGTTGCACGCCTGCCTAGGACAAGTACGTTAGAGCTACTCGAGTACCAAAATGCTGACAGTTGTTCTCGCATTAATTTTGATGGTAGAGAATTCCACTGGTGCAGTAGGGTACCGGTATATCTATCAGTGGAAGCGCCTTCCTCTAGTAGTCTTATCCAGAGTTTAGAAGATAAATAGTGATTCATTCGGATGATCACACGAGTGACGGGTTGTGATGTATACCAACTCACCAACCCCTGAGCAGTTCATCCGGCACTCCTTGTAGAACGAGGCGGGGGGTTTCGGTTCCACCAAGTCCTTCATCAGAAAATTTTTGGGAAAAAAGTGGTATGATAGACTGTTTTAGGAGTTTGCTTTCACTGACTGAGTGATGAGCTGTTTGCCTGTGTTACTAGGTTAGTATCCTGTGCAAGCAGAGAAGTAACCTTCTCTAGGGGCGTTCACAACTACAGTAGGTCGAGAAAGTGGATGAATGAAGGGCAGGAAGGGAGGGGACAGGAGAAGAACGGGAAGGGTGAGAAGAAAGTATATGATCGCCCCGAAGTCCGAGGTTTTTGCATTTCCGGGAATAGGTATTGGTGCCGGGAATGGAAAGGGTCTGTTTACGGGATTCAGGATTGAGTTTTCATTTTCTTGTGGGACGGGAGGTATTGCGTGAACAATGCGATGCCATACCGTACGATACCGGTACGAAGGTACAGCATGTAAGTTTTGAATATTTTACTAGCAGGGGGTGTTACGCTAGCAGGGGCCAAGGCAGCAAATTGGGTATAGTGGTTGCCCAATTCACCTCCTCGCCCCTGCTAGCGTAACACCCCCTGCTAGTAAAATATTCAAAACTTACGTGCTGTACCTTCGTACGGTACTTTGCATTAAAAAGGGCAGACTGCGGAATAAGCATGTGAAACCACTTTATAACGTTAGTTCCAACGAGACTGCGATTGAATTAGTATTACCGCAATTCATTTAAAGCGTCTGTGGACGACACTTTTATGGCTGTCTTGTAGTCGGGGTAGTGGTTTTTCTTTTTTTTCTTTTTTTCTTTTTTTTTTCCTGCAAGGAAAGCCGCTGCTTTATCGTTGTTTAGCGGCCCTCAGATTGATGGCGGCGATCTCCGGGGGTGAAACAGTTCTATTTTCCCCCCCACCACGCTTTGGCATCCTTGATTCCTCCTCATGCCAGTACTCGCGCCGGTGTAGGGGCCGCCCGCGAAGCACAAGATAAGGGAATGTATTGGGTAAAACCAAAACCCCGCCCCTGGGTCTCGGGTTGGTGGAGAGAGGGCCTTGCTGATCCGGAGGTGCCGGAAGAGGGAAAGTCTTGCGGTTTCTTTCTTTCTTTCTTTTTTTTTCGCCTAGAGAAAGCGAGCAGATCAATGCCAAACCACAGCTAGAGTGTCAGTTGAACCTACACCGCGTTACTGTGATGGAAAGCGACTTACCCTCAGCATTTATTCATAAAAATTTAATACCCTACGAGTAGGGTACTGGCAGGCGTTTTTTCTTCTTTCCTTTTTTTTCTCTTTGCAAACCAGCCCGAGCCTGAGAACCACATCACCGCACAACGACAACGAGAGGGTTAGAGGAGCAACCGAACATTGCTGTGCAATTACCGGTAATGGGTTGATAAGTTGGCCTAATCTCCACAATTGAACTTTGAGCTTCGCTTCATCTTCGCAGGTACTAGTACAGTATCTAACCACCACCACCGGCATCATTATCGCCATCATCACATCCCTTACAGTACTCGAGTACAAGGGTAGGAACGTATTAACTGGAACAGACAAGGATATATTTGGCTGATTAACCTTGAATAACTGTTCCATAACTTCTTGTCGGACCTTGTACACCAAGGCATTTCTCATTTCCTTTCTACTTTTGTAGCTTATTATACATAGTGCAAGCCCACCATCGGCATTTTGAGAGTTTGTGCTATGATGGTAGCATCAACTTGAACGGCTCTTGCCTAGCGCGCTGGGCGAAAAAAACAAAAAAAAACAAAAGAAAATATACATAGTCCACGATATTTGCCCTTCGTAAGTTTCATTTTTATTCCAAAAGGCGCAAAAGATGCGTTCAGCTGTCCAGCTAAGTAAGGCACTTGATTTATTTATTTCTTTGGTGAGCTTTTTCATTTTTTCATTTTTTTGTGTACCGTATTCATTTTCTGTTAGGGCATTTTTATGTGCTGCGAGTGGGATCAGTATTCGTATTGGTCATCCGTATGTGGTTTGGTCGGCGATCTCCCCGCCGCTTGTTCCCTGGAATGATAGAGACAAGAGAGAGACAGAGAGAGTGGAAGGGAACTGTCGATAGGGATAGAGTTCGGAGAATTTCTTTCGACTTCCTCTTCCTCTTCCTCCACTCATTCCTCCTCCTCCTTCCACTTCTACTGCTTCTCGTCATCTTGTTAGCGTTGCGAATAATGGTGAAGTGATAATACCACTTAATATTCTTCCCCCCTCCCTCTCTCTATCTCCCTTTCCATCTTCCCCTTCCCCTTCCTCATCTCGTCATATTGCTTCACACATTTATCACCTCCTGCCGTACCGTGATATCGTACTCGAGTACCACAAGTATCTCATTGCCAACAGTCTGGGCTCGTTTATTTTTTGAAACCACCCCCCGACTCTTGAATGAATTCGTTGGTGGTTGAGGATTAAGCTCATTCAATCCGGAGGGTCCTCTCTGAAACACTCTGCTTCTACCTCCTCTCATGTTCCAGCTCAGTTCGGTTTGCTTTTAATTCTATCTTGCTTGCTTTCCTGCTCGTGTGCGTGTGTTTGCTTTACTTTTCAATCGGGAGGCTACAGTTTCTATGGCCAGATAGAAAGGGAGAAGGAGACGGAGAAGGAAAAAAAACAAAAAACTAAAGCTAATATCTTACGAGGGTGCTGGAGGCTTGTGGATTACGGTAATTCTACTGCCTTCGTTTGGCTTAACCCGACCGTTTCACAGCATTGGTTAGGTTAACCTTGAAAAATATCTCAGCCGCATCAAGCAAACCTGCCTACCGTACCCATCTGCCCTACCTTACCTACCCTACCTACGGTACCTGCCTACAGGTATTAATTCCTATCTACTACCTCCTCCTCCCTGCGTTCGTTCCTTCCATCCCTCCTATATATCTTTCCAGATTTTGTCTCCCGCCCCATCCCTAATCTTATCTCAAAACTATACTCCCCTCTCGAGGCTACTTTCGTTCTTCCTAGTGTTATTGGTAGAAGGAGAGGAGAAGAAGAAGAGAAAAGCACAGGGAGACAGACAAAAATACAACAATGGCGCAAAGATCTGCTCGCGCGCGAGTAAAGCTCGATAAAATATCTTCGGGCTCGGCAACTCCTGGAGAGAACCATGCTCGAAAGGGTACTGCCAAACCTGGTGCTGGCGGTCTTATGACCCCATCGACGTCGAGTGTGTCTGGGAGTTCGAGGAATAGCCTACAATATCAGTCGCCAAAGATTAGAAAGTCGAGTTTGAGGCGCTTCTTTGACTCGAATAGCGAGAAGATACGCGAGCGCTTGGCGGTCGGGGGAGGGACTGCGAAGAAGGACCTTGGGTTTGGGCTTGGATTTGGTTTGCCGGGGGGTGGCCTGGAGGAGAAGGTTTATGTCAAGCGGTGGGAAGGCGGAGGTCGGCGCGGTGAGGTTTGGGATACTGGGATTAAAGGGAAAAAGGTATTGTTCCATTGCGTTTTGATTACTTTTTTGTCTGCCTAATAGTTGCGGTTTGAGCCAATACTGAGTGATTTGTTGTGATTAGGATTTGGAACTGTGGTTTCCGGATGGTGATACTTTGGTTTATTTGACGGATAAACCTGCGCCCATTAGAAATCCGCAGGGCCTATACAAACCTCCCCCTCCCCAACCGTCTTTTAGGATCAACTCATCGGTTCTCAGATCGACCGAGTCACCGTTTCTTATCGCGCAGCTGGAGGGGTATTTTCGGAACAGACCTGCGACGCCTCCAAGGACAGGGCTGTCCCCAGATGCAGAGGGCTCCTCAATCAGCATGGATTACGAGTACTCTGGGTCTGGTAAATCAAATGATGAAGAAGGAATTCTGCACCGACTGTACTTCCCCGCGCCGATGGGCGCGGATAAGACGGCTGTGCTCCGACACCACCTCACTACGAGGAATTTCTTTGCGATCTTGTTCAATAAATCACTCGTGGGGATAACTTTGGGGCAAACTTTGCTGGACCTTGTAGAGAGGACAGATTTGTATTTGTCTCCTCCAAACCCGCTGGCATATGATCTAGTAGACCGCGGAATAGAGGAAGTTGAAGGCCCTTACGGAAGTATGTTGAATCCCCAGGTGGGGCACAACATGCATTTCCCTGGTCCTAGAGTTGGTAACGCACACACGCAGAAATTGATAATGGATTATTTGCAGAAGCGCGAGTTCGATGATGTGCGCAACTGGCCTGAGGGTGCTGCGGGACTGTTGGTTTGGGCGGAGCGTGCGGGTGCGTCTGGGGGATTTGGGTACGGGCTTGGCGGGGGAGAGATTGGGATGGCGGGGATAGAGAGTATGTGGAGGGAAGGCTTCGTGCATTGTACGGGCATGCTGGCAAGGTTGGAAGGGGGTGGGGAATGGCGGGAGATATCACCCATCACCAAGGCTCTGATTGATAGAGCCTCCCTGGAGATTCAAGTTCGCGTCGCAACGGCCGATCAGAGATTGTCGAATTTTAACTATACAGATATGTGGCCTACTACTTCTGCTGCGAGTCCACCTGCTCGGATAGCTTTCGACAAATTCCAGAAGTTCCTCGTGAAGCACTACCAAGCGCGCTTTGGCTCTTGGCCCCCGCAGACTCCCGATGGTCGGTTTACGCGTATGTTGTACGTCCAGTTATCGAGAGACTTCGCCGCGCTCTATGATTACCTGGTCGACCGGGAGGTCTGTTGGTCTGGTCCTTCACTCATAACTTTCCTGCCCCCGGGGAACAGCCGTCATAGTATTCAGCCCTCAAACAACACGAGCAGTAGCCGAAAAATAGTAAAGCCCAGTTCACCCCACTGGCGAGCGGACGACGACGACCTCCAAATGACGGATATCCTCTTAGGTTTTGACGACAGGCACAACTATCCCCACATCCCTCACCCATTCCCGCTTGTCCCGCCAACAATGTCCCCACCGGCAAAACTAAAGCTAACCTCTAATGCCTCCTCCGCTGCCGGTCGCTTCTTTCAAGGCGCTGCCCGTCGCGGTTCTATCCCACCACACCTCCCATCGAACTCAACCCCATTCATAAACAGTGCGACAGAAAAGGCTGCCGCGCTGTCACTTTCCGAATCTACGAATATAGAGTCCCTCCTCTCCGCGTCGACCTCCAATTCTCTTGTCGACGCTTTCGCAAAACATGAAAAGAGTATACAACCTACTGAAGTAGACCCTCATGACGCACGCAAGGGTCGGTGGTTGTTGATATATGGCATCTTGCAAACGCTAGCCACAGTATCTGTTGACGCCCCAGGATTACGATGGACGGATAAAGTTGATTACTTCCTCTGCGCGAGGCTTCGCGGCACCCCACCGTGGAAGGGCGGCACAGGAGCAGGCGTCGACGTAGTGGATTTTGGCGGCAACGCTTCAATCGATGAACGCAGCCATTTTAGGTCCCATTGCTGGACCGTGCCGAGAAGTTGGCGTGATGTGCCAGTACCTCCTCCGCCCGGGACACCCGCCAGTAGCATCGGTTCCCCCTTCCTGCCGCCCTCACTACCGTTACCGATGGGTGCCGCAAGACCACCCCCAGAACGCGAACGTGAGCGCGACGTGGAGCGCGAAAGCGGAGACGACGGCGACGACGAAATGGGCGGGATGAGCGACGCGCAAGCTGAGGTTGGGAAGGTGGATAGGGTCAAGAAAAAGGAGTCTAAGAAGTCGTTCGTGGAGAATAAAGTGCGTTGGCAGGACGCATGGGGAACGGGCCCCGTGTCGAGGTTGGGGGACTAGTCTGGATTGGAGCTTTGTAGGATACGCACTTCATTTTCTTTTGTTCTAGGTGGGATGGGATGGGATGGATTTGCTTCGTTCATTGCTTTACTTTTTCCTACATTTCTCATTTCGTCTTTATCTTTCATTTTCTACTGATTGAATACTAGGCGTTTTCTTGTTTTCCTACTTCGGCCAGATTGGCACTATACCGCTTAACCTTAACTTCCTATCCAGCAAACTTGACAGACTTTATTCTCATTTTTTCTTTTCTTTGCTTCTGTAAATTCGGGCTTGGGTTTTTCGTATATCTACCATACCTTTCTTTCCACTTTATCCTCTTCTCTACTCTTAGTTTGTTAGCACGCCTTTCGCCTCATCATAGGTATAGCTATCTCAGACCCTGGCGTAAAATCGGAATATTTTTCGTAGGGAAATTAAAACAAACTATGATGCCATTTCCATTAAAGCCCCGCGACCGGTAGGGGAATATGTCGGTGAATTAATCAATTTTAGCACGGTTCATAGGTCCATCCTCGTTATCATTAACCTTGGCATCGCCCTGTGCAGTGCTGTATCATTCTGCAAGGAGACTAGACCGATCACCATTCCGCACAAGCATCAATATTACTGTATAAAAAAGAAGTGGTGAAAGAAAGTGCAGTACGGACAACATTCCGGAACTGATGTCTCGGAAATTGTGTGAGCCTGGTAAAGTTAGATTACCGGTACCGGTACGCCAGGGGTGGCAGTAACTTCCGGTAAGAAACTCAAATGATCGAATGGTGTGCTGGGTAGTCCGGAATTCCCTACTTCGGAAAACGGGGGTGTGCAAGTGGGGAGTTTTTGAGCCTCCCTTGTGAGAGATTGGAAATAAATAAAGAAGAAAACTGGACCTTACCGGAGGGGGTAACTTCAATGGCTTGGGGGTTGGTTCGACGATTGGAGTTTTTACGGAATGGTGGATTGGTTCCGGTGGATAGTGGGGTTCGGCTACATCGGAGGATCTTAGGCCCTGTTTGGTACGGTGTATACTCCTAGATTAGACTGGGATTTGGGCTTGGGAAACAAAGTGCCAAAACTGGGAAGTCTAAGATTTTGATATCGGGCTTATGGTACCAAACTGGCCCGGAATAAGATCTAGGCCATCATAAGCTGCTGACCATTTGTGTCAGACGTAAATCTCTCATATATGATATAAGAAAATGTATCATTCGTTGAGCAAACTAAACGGAATGGAAGAAAATGACCTGAGGATTAGAAGACTGAGTGTGTTTTTTTTGGGGGAGTCCAGAATTTGAAATATTAATCTAATTTATAGGATAGAGTTTAGTCTAGGTTTTGTCTTACTAAATGTACTTGTAGTGAGACACAAGGTCTAGACTTGAGGCGTAATACTGATTTTAAGTGCCAACCCAGGGGTATCGAACAGGACCCTGAACAGTTAGGAAACAACCACAGGTTGAAGTAGAATTAGGATGGGGAGCTAAGTTATAGTACCCAGGCATCCGCAAGGAATTATGAAGACAAGACAAAAAAAGCCATTGACCTAACAAGAAGGTTCTAGATTTAAATTTACTTTGCCGGGGGGAAGGGGAGCTATAATACTAACCCTTCCTAACTCTTCACCTTTCTATAATGCTCTAGTATATCTGCGTAAAGTAGACGGGCATTTTGGTTCTTGTTCTTGCCCCCCTCCCCGGTAACGGAATTTGCACGATGGAGCTGGAATCTCACTCACTAGTGGTGCCATAAAGCTCTTGTAATTCTCCACCTCCAAGCCCAGAAACGGAAGTGTGCTCCCCCCCCATTTCTTGACATGTTAGCCCTCACTAAACTACCGGTAGTATTTGCAATTCCGCCGACTTATCGAAATAGACGAACGTACCCATCATGGGACTCATGTTGTGGTGATTCCAGCTGACGATCTGATGTCTCGGCGTTCTAGGGGACCTTCTGTAGGATATCATCAGTACTCGCGGTTAAAAAAACTCCTGAAGGTGAAGGTAGATTACGTGTCCAGTCCCCGGGGCTGCGGTGGCTCATGCCGGATATATAAGAGTGCTATAGGTGAGTCACTTGTTTGTTTCCACTTCAGAAGATAAAGTGTGGGAGGTGCGGCTCTGTGCTGTATTGTGTGATCGTGGTCACGTGGTATCACTCGCTTGTCTTGGATTGCTGTATGTTGGAATATGTGGCTTCTCGGAATCCGGTGACTGGTGGTTGACCTCATCGTATACTTTTGGGATATGGAAGCCGAGTTGAGGACACGAGTACATTTTGTTGTGACTGCTGTTTTGTAGTATATTAGACCTCTCCTCTCGCTAGTAATAGGTATAAGGCGGAACGACTGTTCAACATTGAAGGAAGATATGCTATTCTTTACAACAGGTTATGAGCCCGGGTTGGCGCTCCTATCCACAACCTCTGAATATCGTCACTGCCTCTGTTCTTTACAATGATGTCGAATACGTTACTTGGTGGAAATGCCAATGGCATCTCCCCAGAAAATATCTATCGCTGCAAGTACGGTCAAACGCATGTACTTCTCCCAACCAATTACCACCGCTGGTCCCACGACCTTCAAGCCTTTCTAGAAATTGAACGAGCATTCAAGATTGTTACCCAAGAGGAAGAGGAACCTCCAGCAAACCCAGCACCACGCTATGTATCATGGGAAGAACGCCGAGTGAAGGCCAAGGTTATGATATTCACCTCTTGTGGTCCAGCCACCCGTCAGCAAATTAATCTCACCATGCAACCTTGGAATATGTGGCAGACCTTGAAAGCGAAATATGACTCTGCTGCTTCAAGAGCAGGACGATTTGCCCTGCGAGGACGCTTTAACCGCCTTCTCCTGTCGCAGTTTTCCTCCGTTACTGCCTTTATTACTGAGCTCACTAAACTA
>Ga0307507_10006397_pt1 | contig 18123 bp, 13 predicted proteins | sample 7_EM_MG_FD_207223 | JGI IMG/M metagenome (GOLD analysis project Ga0307507, IMG submission 207223) | Populus trichocarpa ectomycorrhiza microbial communities from riparian zone in the Pacific Northwest, United States - 7_EM | ecosystem: Host-associated > Plants > Roots > Unclassified | place... | reverse complement strand
GGGTAGTAGTTCGCCCTAGTTATCCTAAAAGTAGTTAATAAAGGGCCGGAGTCTCTAGTCTAGGTATTAATTTATAATCTCCGTCTAACTATCTGTCTAGGGGTAGTATACTATAGAAAGCTTTAGCTTAATGCTAAGGATCTAAGTAAACTTATTCTAGAAGGCCGATATAAACTACGGCCTATAGTTAGATATAATAGTATCTAGTAGTCCATAAATTTAGTAGATATAATGGATGTATAGTTAGGCTACCTCCTTAGCATTAATATCCTTATAATAGGGGATTAAGAACGGGCGCTTACCAAAATGGTTAACTAGGATTATTACCATATTATATCCGTCACGGTCTATAGGCAGCTTATAGAAGTCTATAGAGATATACTGCTAGGGGCGTTCTGGTATTAGGAGTAGCTTTAATAGTCCTAGAGTCTTATCTTGCGGAATTATAGACCTATAGCAGTCATTATAGTTCCGTATATAGTAGTTAATATCTATAACTATTCCGGGCCAGTAATATCAGTTACTAATAATTTTGCGGGTCTTATTCTTTCTAGGGTAGGCCGTAGAGACCTAGGCATGTGCTTTGGTAATAAGCTAAGTCTATAAATTCTGTTCCTCTACTACTACTAGCCGTTCCTAATACTTAAGTAATCCGTTTTTAAGGGACTAGGGGCTAGTAACGTTTTTTGCCTTTTTATAATACTCTTATAAAGAAGAGGCTATATAGTTTATCTACAGTAATTCGTTAATAAGGTTAAATCCTAAGGGGTTATTAGGATATATCTCGGCGCCTAAGGAGTCTATACTTAGTTCTGCCTATATTTAGGGGTCGAGGTGCTCTGGTCGTAGTAGTGTCTAGGTCTATAATAAGATTTTTACAGCTATCTAGTTACCTAGGTCCTGTTTACGCCTTATAAAAGCATCCGCACGGTTTATAGCGCCTAGTCTATATATAATTAAGAAGTTAAACTAAGATAGGATATCCGCCTAGCATGCCTGCCGGGCCGTAAGGGCTTTAGTTATTATAAAGTATTCTAGGGCCTTATAATCTAAAACTACCTTAATAGGCTTAGGGGTCCCCTCTAGCTATACACGCCAGTGCTAAAAACTAGAGATAATAGCCAGCATTTCTTTGTTATGGATGTGGTAGTTCAGCTTGGCATCTATTATAGTCTTTAAATAGTATATAATAGGGTGCTATTCTCCGTCCGGTTGCTTTTTAGAGAAAATACTAGCTATCGCGCCGTCTAAGGCATTAGTTTCTAGCATTAAGGGCCGTTTTAGGTTAAAGTAGGCAAGTAGGGGAGCCGATACTAGCCGTTTTTTAAGCTTATTAAAGGCCTGCAAACATATAGCGTTAAAGTAGAATTGCTGGTCTTTCCTAGTAAGGTGGTTAAGAGGCCAGGTAATTCTACTATAGTTCTTAATAAAGCGTTAGTAGAAGTTATAGAAACCTAAAAATAATTATACCCCCTTTACGGTCTGTAGAGGTGTCTACTGGTTAATTATAGCTGTTTTTTCTAAGTTAGCCTTAATTCTATCTATACTAATAATAAAACCTAGGTACTTTATACGCTTAATACTAAATTCTAATTTCCTAATATTGGCCTAGAGGCTAGCCTTATAAAGCCGTTATAGGACTTTATAAATATACTCCTTGTGTTCTAACTTATTCTTAGAGTAGATTATAATATTATCTAGGTAGGCCGTATAGAAGTCATTAAGGTAGTTAAAGAGTATATCATTTATATATCGCTAGTACGTAGCTAGTCCGTTAGTCAGTCCAAAAGGAAGTACTTTATATTTATATATTCCGTAACGGGCCTAAAATATAGTAAGATTTTCTAATCTAGGGTTTATCCTAATCCGGTAAAAGGCCTAACGGATATTAAGCTTAGTAAAGATCTTAGCTCTACTTATTTAGGTTAAGGTCTTATTAAGTAAGGGCAGTAGGTAGCAGTCCTTGCGGGTTATATTATTTAGTTTATAGTAGTTAATGCAGAAACAAAGTCCTCTATTTAGCTTTTTGGTAAAAAAAATAGGCGAGTTAAAAGGGGCTTAACTAGGTTCAATAAAGCCCTTATTTAGGTTATTAATAAGGTACTGCTTTATAGCCTATAATTCGGCAGTGGACTGCTAATAAAGGGGGCTATAACTAAGGGTGTCTTCCTTATCTAGCTTAATCTCAATCTTATAGTCATACGGTTAGTAAGGTAGGAGTATATTAGACGCTACCTTGGAGAATATATCCTTAAATTTCTAGTATTAACAGGGCAGTTTCTATTCTACTAGCTCCTTATCCATAAGCTTACTTTCCTATCTACTAAGCTCGCTTTCCTTTTCCTTAATTATATAATTAATTTTATATAAGCTGGTGGTAAAGGCAACAGTATTGGGTTAGACTAAGTTTTAATAGAATCCCACGGCGCTAATATAGCAGATATTAACTAGGGGAAGGTCCATAGGTTTCTTTACAGACTTTTATTAGGCCGTATTTTGCGGTATAAGGTTTATAGTCTTCCTTAGTTTACGTTCTATTTTCTATAAGTTATCCTTCTAGTCTATTAGTTTAGTATAGCGTCCAGTATTTCTGGCCTTTCTTTATAGCTATATAGGGCCTAAGTTCTCTATGGGGGACTTAGCTAGGTTACTACTAATTTCCTAGGTCTCTAGTGCGGGGGACATAACATAGGTAGTCTAGGGGCGGCGTAGTATATAAATCCGTTACGGATTAAGCTATACGTCCTTCTTAAAGGCCTAGTCTCTACGTATAGCATTAGCTTAGTAGATAGTATTAATTTAGGGCTGTATAAGGTTCTCCATTATAATACTAATTTCTTTTATAAAGGAAGGGGTTAGGGGTAGGGATTTGGGCCAAAGGAGCTATCTACTCCGTACGTCAAGCTATAAGCCTAAATAGGCTAGCCATTTTCTTCCTAAGATTATATTATAGCTTTCCAGGTCCGTAATAAGAAAGGGGATATTATACTACCTTTATCCGTTAACACGGAGGTAGATCTGTAAGATAGTTATAATAGGTAGCCCTATTCTTCTGTTATACCCGCAAATAGGAACTAGTTTAGGCAGTTCCTTAAGGGGTGCATTTAAAAATTCGGCTAGCTTTACAGCGCACTAAGTGTCTATTAAGGCAAAGGTATTCACTCCAAAGTCAGCTAAAGCAGAGGTTAAAACTTGATATCTATTACGAAATAAAGTATAAGGGATAGTGCAGCTTCTTCTACCAACTAGCCAATCCAGATTAATATATAATATATCAATCCCTTTTAACCCTAGAGAGGAGTCTTTCTCTAAGGTTTCTCTTTTTCCAACTCCGCGCTATCCTCCTATATTAACAGAACCTTATCCGTTTTTGCCTTTATTAGGTAGTCCTTAGCGAAGTAGTCCTTCTGGCTATATAAGAAGCAAGCTCCTTAATTACTAAGGGCCTATCTACAGGGGTTGCTATATATAGGCCAAGTATGCGCTAGACCCGCGGTAGGGCTAGCTGCGCGGCTAGCCGCTAAATTAACAGTGGGCTATATAGCTAGTGCTATAGAAGTTGCCAATCATGCTAGGGCACTATAGGCCGTTCTCATAGCGCTTATAATCTGGTTTAAAGAGTTTCTGGCTTTATACCGCTTAGCTCGTACCTTAATTCAGCAGAGGCCTTAATTAATAGCCAGGCAGTAGTCCATAAGTACCTTTAGCGTCTATATAGTAGTAAAAACTAATAATACGGCGCGCTGTAGGTCTAGGGTAAGCTTATTAAAGAGGTCTGGCATTAGGTCTTTATAGGGAATTTAGGCTTAGCCGGCTAGGTGCAAAAAGCGGGTCTGGAAGGCTAAAAAGGTCTCTATCATTTTTATATTAAGGGCTTTATAATTAAGGCGGGCGTTCTGTATCTTAAAGGGGTCCTTATAAATAGAAGACAGGTAGTTAATTATCTCTTCTCTAGAGAGGAAGGGGTCTGCTAAGTCCTAGGCGTATCACGGATATAGATGCGTCTATATGTCCCCACCAGTACGGCCAAAGACATAGGCCATTTTGGCTTAAGCAGTAGGGAAGTAGTCCGTATTAACTTCGAGCTTGTCTTGTAGTTAAAGCTTCCAATTATTAAATATAGGGTTAGTTCCGTCCGTAAGCAATAGGGGGTCCACGACCTTTACGGATCGCGACAATGCTAATACTATGCGTTAGGCTAGGGTCTTAAGGACTATAACAAGTCTTTAGGTGTCTGATAACTCTTCGCTAGGTATAGGGGTGTCTCTGGTTTCAAGCAGCTCTTAAAACCGCTTGATTTCGGCATTAGCTGCTGCGAGTTCTTCCTAGGGGGTCGAGACGGCGACTGTTTTACCATTAGAGGTATTTGCGGGTCCTACAGCGGCTTTGCCAGCTGCTGTATTTCTTAGCATAGCGGTAGGGGTATTAGGTAATTTCCGGTATTTATTTATTTTCTGGGGGTTCTGGTCCATACGTGTCCTATTCTTAGGTTTCGCGTTCTATTTATATTCTTTTGGTTCTATCCTGTCCTTATAGTCCTAGTAATGTCCTTAGGGTCCTATTCTATGTCCTTGTTCTATTTATAGTCTTATAGATATATTTAAGTTCCTTCTCAGGAAGAAATAGTAGACAAGCTTTGGATAATATTAGCAACTCAGTTAATCGAGGCACGAGCACAGCAAGAGGGACGCATGCAAGCCTATATAATTGGATTGTCTATAAACGAGGATCCAAAGCTAGAGAAAGAAAGGAGAAGAATAGCAGCGCCGTTTAATATTTTATGCGGTCCTTAAGTCATGTAACTTGCGTCTACTATAATCCACGTCTGCCAAGATCCACCGTTTTCCACTAGCGCCATAACAAATACCTCCTAGTAAGATAGCCAGATAATTATAGATCTTTTAATTGCACTAACAGCTAAGTAGGTAACAATAAAGCCCACTTTATGGATGTTTCTGATAATAGCTTAAATTATAAAAGCGAAGACGAATAGCCTACTAGATTCCTAAGAAGACTAAACCAAATTTTAGAAGGCATAGTTAAAAACAGTACACTTAAATACTGGGTGGAGTGGAAGCCTAGGCTAACAAGCATTAGAGCTATAGAGAGAAATAAGAATTCAAGGTATTGCTTGGTTTATATTATAGATGGAGTGGCAGTTTTATGCTAGAAGCCTACTAAAGAGCCTATAACTAACCTAAAATCCTATAAACTTCGATCTTATTATAAAAAGAACCTTAGCAAGTTTATTAAGCATATTATAAGGTTCTAAGAGCTTAAAGAGGCGCTTAAAAAAAAGATAGAAAAACACTTATAGCTTTAGTAGATAAGAGTAGAATATGGAAGGGACTTAGATTAACCCCACAAAACGCTATTAATAAAAGTAGTAAAAAAGAGATTAATGGCAAATCTTCAAAAGCGAAAGAGAAGCAGAGATCACCCCCAAATATATGGCGTGTGGTAGGCTTAGGCCTAAATAATTTGGGAACAGAACTTTCTCTTATAGTACTTTAGTAGTTTCTAAATAATCGCTAAGTATTTCTAGTTACTATTAAGTAATTTAATTATTTCTTATATATAATACGTTTCAGTCTTATCTATCCTACTATTTCTTAGAAATGTCCTAATATAAGCGGAAATAGCCAGAGGTTTTAAGGGCTCTTAAGCAAGGCTTATAAAGCAAAATAATATATACTGTACATGCTATATAACTATAGAAAAGAGTTTATTAAAAGGTGGTTAGATAAAGGTTAAGCTTAGGTCTACGTCCTTACTGCTAGTAAATTCCGCCTACTAAGATTACCTAGACCAGATAAGGTCTCCAAGCTAGGTTAGGCATACTTATTCTTAAATATAAAAATTAAAAGCACTTAATAAAGGTTATGGGCTTTTATAGCAGAAGCAGTTGTTCTAGTATATTTAATGGCACTACCTAAGATAATAACTTTCTTGCCAATGCTTTCTAAAACATTTAAGTTAGGACTAGGACTAGATAGTTAATACAAGCTCTATTAATTTCCTTATACTAGTGCTATTTGCGTTATTTTGTCTACTGTAATGGATAAGTAAACGCACCCGCTTACTTATAACGGATCTTAACTATAGTCCCTTAAGCTAGCCGGTTTGCAGAGAGCGCGCCACGCGTTTATAGATCGCGAAACAAATTTTCTACTCTAAGTTCCCTTATAGAGATCCCATCTAGTACTAGCTAGCATTTGCCCCGCTATTAAAAACTCTTGGCATCTACCCTATATGCCATCCTATAGTAAAAGTGCGTTTAAACACTAACCTCTCCTTTTATTCGCGTTTAAAAACTAAACGCCTCTTAAATAAGGGAGTGGCTAGAGTAGGTTAGCCGCCCTCCCTACTAGCGTAGCGAAGGGACAAGTGCCTTGCTATATATGTTATTACGTTTTCTAGAAATCTATAGAATCCCTAAAAGCTAGCTTTAACTAAAATAGAACTAATAGAATCTACTAGAAGAGGCTTTGTTGGTATAATAAGTCCTATAATTACAATAAGCATAACGCCGAATTAAAACCATGCTTTAATTTGATTAAGGTATTATACCCAAACACTACAGCTGCTCCCATATCTCTAGAAAAAGGCTTTTAGCTTACGCCATATTAGCTCCTTATTACCCCACAATTTCTCTCTCCTCTTACTTTCTTTTAACCTTATTTCCTCTCTATTATAATAAGGCGGGCTAATATATCCAGGTTCTATTAGGCTGTAATTACAAATCTATATATCTTAGGGATTTCTAACTAGGTCCTAGAAGTAATAGGTTAGCGGCTGGTCTTCTATATCTACCCTATTGTTAATACTTACTCTCCTTAGAGTAAAATAAATTATTTATCGTAAAGACATCCTAATTATTAGAGGTAACTCACTTACAAGGCGACCTCTAGTATATCCTTTATAATAATAGGTACTAAAAACTCTGTTACTCTGGGATTTAGTCTAATTGTCTCTATAACAAAAGACATGCTATAAACACCACTAAACAACCTAATTCTCTTTATTAGGCCCATTCTAATAGGACCTAAAATTATAGCTAGCGGTCCGATAAATATATAGTATCTCTCTATGTCTAGCTGTCTTTAATATATTATCCTATAAGTATGGTGGCTAGATAGCTGGGTTTATCTTATATTACTTAACGATATTACTATAGCTAAAGCTAAGTTAGTCTTAACTAGCGGAAGCTTCTTCTTAAGAAAATAATTTATATAGATTAGCATCGCTCTATGATTATCTGCACGCACGTACCCTTATTTTATTGTAAATCGCCCTATAGGTAGATGCCTCCTTGGATAGGGATAGGGACTTAAAGAACCTCTTTTTTAGAGCGCTTATAGGCAATTTAGGAGCCGTTATTAGCAAATATATAATACCTTAGATAGAAGGTGTAGGTAATAACAGGGTAGTAAGTTATAGGGTAGTAGCAAATCTAAGTCTAGCCGATAGGTTGACAGAATTTTCTATCTATAAGCTTTGTACATTTGCTAGTAGGTATACGCACTCGCGCTAAAAGCTCTACTCCCCTAGTTATGCTATAACGTACTATTAGCGCGAGTAATGGCTTAAATGGGTTAGTATATATTAATCGAACTGCAATAGGAAAAGGACTTAGGTTAGTGCACCCCGATATGCTTATTAGTGTTAGTAACCTTAGGTGGGTATTATAGAGGCAGAAGGGATACATTAATAAGCACTAGAAGGAAGGGACAAAGTCCTTAAGCTAGAGTACCTAGACACGCTCACAAGCATGGCCAACCTAGTATTAACGTTTTAGAGCCAAGAGAAGCTAAAGAGCTAGAGGTATAAGTAATAAAGATAAGAAAAAGGGTGCTTAGGGATAAGTATCTAGATATACTAACTAGCATAGCCAACCTGGTACACATGTGGAAGTCCCAAGACCATAATAATAAGGCTTTTTTACTAATAGAGACATGCTTCTAGATACAGAAACAGATCCTTAGCCTTAGCATCCTAATACTTCCCCTAATATTTTCCTTTACGCAGGTCTTTTAATTAGTGCGTATAGGCCACAATTTATTAGACCACTCTGTTTCCCTAGTTTATATCAGCCTTTCCTTTACGTAATATTATATGCCTATTTCGCCTTTAGCTTTAGTCTTTGGCCTAATTAGCAAAGCCCAGTAATACCTAGTTATTAATATAGTGTTAGCCATAATATAATACCGCTATAGAATGGCCTTTAATCCTACCTTTACGCTTACTTATATTACACCTAAGAGGAGCAAGGGCTCTAGTATTACTTACTTATCTTCTCTATCTAGTATAGTAGGATTACTACCGCGAGTATAAAGGGCGATGTAAAGACAATCCTTATTAGAAGGCATTATGTTACGTTTATAGAATATTATCTAAAGTAGTTAAGCTACTGCCTTGCTTTAATATTTACCAGCTAATATAGGGTAAAGTATCTATAAGCAGATAAGACATAATATAGGATTGGCGTAGGCCAGTACTAAAAGTTAAGGACTTAGTAAATAAAGGGGTGAGCCTTAGCAAAAAGGCAATAAGATAGTTTAGTTAGGGTGTTTTGCTCCCTGGTATAAGGCAATAGCAAACCACTGCTCTAAGTATATATTATGGTATAATGCAGGATTAAGGATATTTGCTATATTAGCGTATAGTGTCCAAGCTATAATATAATATTATTATCTCTTTAGCTACTTCCGTTAAAGTCTTATACAATAGCTCTTTTGCTACTGCAGTGCTTATTACTTTACTTAGAGACAGTACTTAAAAATCCCCTAAATGCCCTTGTTCCGTATACTGCTTGGCTTGCTTCTTAGCCTAGTAAGCCTTTTACCTTAACTTCTTCTATTTTTACCTCTAATTGTGTATTTACTAGGAGCACCTGGCCTGCGTATAAGCACTCCATGGCTTAGGCTGTATTAGGTTTTAGCTCCATATTTATAGCAGTGCGGCCGCTTTCTTCTTAGTTAGAATTAGAAACACTATTTATTATATTTAAACCCTCTGCTTCCTTAAACGCCTTATTATACTCTAGGTTACTTGCTTCTAACTTAGATGTGGAGTTTAACGGACTTTTACCTGCGTTTGTGGTAATATCTGGGTGGTTAGGGCTAACAAAATTCATCAGAACTGTGTCGCCTTGGCTAGGCCGAGTGTTACGTTCCTTTTAGCGTCTTTGATGTGGTGGAACCGCGGCTTGTTGGGGGATAAATAGTGGAGGCGAAGGCAAGGGGGTAGCCTTTGGCTTAACAGGTTAAAGACTAGGGGAGCGACAAAGCGCATCATCAGAGTTGTAGTATAAGCTAGATATAGAAGGACACAGAAACGTGAAATGTAGTCGGTTAGGAGGTATAAGTAGGAGAGAGGATCCTTAGGAGTATTCGCTCATTGAGATAGGCTTGTTATTCGCTTGGGTGTAAACATCCTGTCTCCTTCGCAAAGTAGATCGTGGCTTTAGCCGCGCTAACGTCTGGGAAACGCCACCTCGACAAGCTCCTGGCAGGAGCGGGTCGGCTGTCCTCCCTGCTAATGTCATCGGAGGAGTTCGTCAGTTTGACGAGGTCTGAGGTGGCGAATCTTCAATGCCTCCCTATTCTAGCAGTAGCATCTCACCACCACTTGATCTAGAGCATGCTCGAAGCTTCGCTGCAGCAAATTAGCAGGCTACGTCTTTACCTCAATCCCCAGCCCTTTATAACATAGAGAAAAAAAATATATGTATAGGATAGCAAGGTATATTAGTGGAAATTTTGTTTGGGCCTCGTAGGTTTTGTTCAGCCTTGCTCCGCCACATTCTGCTGCGCCGCCAACCCACGTGACCAAAGAGAGCCTGTCGCAACTGCCTAACTACCTCTCGCACCATCGCTCTTCCACATCTGACTCTTCCACGCAACACGGTGTACTCTGACCACTAACAACCGCAGCAATCTCGATAGCTGCCACTGTCACCCTCAACCGAACGAACGGACGAAGACAGCCGCGTGCCACCGATTATCCAGCCTAATACGATCGAAAGCCAGAACCTGTACGAGGCAATACGGCTCCTAAAGCTCAGCGGCGATGACGAGCTCAGCTTCACTAAAGACATACTTGACGAGAACGAAATTCCTCGCTATGCTATACTTTCGCATACTTGGCAGGAGAATCAAGAGGTGACATTCGACAAGTTCTCGAACGACACAAGTAAGAGCAAGGCGGGCTATGACAAAATCCGGTTCTGCGCACAACAGGCCAAACGCGATGGCTTGGAATACTTCTGGGTGGATACCTACTGCATCAACAAGGCAAATGCTGTCGAAGTCCAGGATGCGATCAACTCGATGTTTCGCTGGTATCAAAAGGCAGCTCAATGCTATGTGTACCTCGCAGATGTCTCTATACAAAAACGGAAAGCAGGCAACGAGAACTTTCAGTATACTTGGGAGCCAGCATTTCGGCAAAGCAGATGGTTTACCCGAGGCTGGACCCTCATACCGTCACGTTTTTCTCGAAGGAAGGAACCTGGTTGGGTGACAAGAAGAGTCTAGAGCGCCAAATTCACGAGACAACGGGAATCCCTCTCCGGGCCCTTCAAGGGGCTCCTCTACATGAGTTTAGCAAAGACGATCGATTATCGTGGTCGGAAGCCCGCCACACCATGCGCAAAGAAGACAAAGCATACTCATTGCTGGGTATATTCGGTATCTCTATGCTGCCAAACTATGGCGAAGGTGAAGAGAATGCCTTCAGGCGGCTTCACAAAGAGATCACAGAGTCCTTAGGCGGCAAGGTACTGTCGCTGGACAACAACCAAAGGCGGATACTGTTGGACTCGTTGCGATTTGACCAAATCGATGCACGCCAGATGACTATAAAAAACGCCCACACCAAGACATGTAAATGGCTATTAAAAAAGCCCGAGTACATCGACTGGCTCGATACGACCAAACTAGGCAAACACCACGGCTTCTTGTGTTGGAGGCGGAGTCTTCACGTGGGCCGTCAAACGGGGGTATGTCATCCCGCCGTTTTGGACATTGGCTGCTATCGCTCTCGTCGGCTTCATCCCAACGTTATGGCTGGTCGAGGGCAAAGGATTTGGAGATGATCCCGGTTCAGATGTCGAGAGTGTTGCATCTGCTTTAGCCGCTTCAGATGACTCTGACGAGGACACGAAGCTCAACGACCGAGACGAAGATGCCGAGGCTTCGGAATGCTATTATGGCGAGCCCACGAATCTGCTCGCGTATACGAGCACTCGATCCAGCGTAGCAATGGAGTCCGAGGACGAGCCCATCTGGGGCGAAGATGAGGAAACCGGCGAGCATCTCTCGCGCAGGGGAACTAGGGGTAGCATGCCAGGGGTGAGAAGCCACTCACAGGCCAGGCGCCGAGGGAGTCGAAGTGGGCCACTTAGGAGGAGATCGTCTGTTCCGCTTGGAATGGGCATTGGGTTCAGAAGATTGAGTTCGAATTTGGGGGCCTCGGGCGTTGGACCTGGGGGTGCAAGCTGGGGTGGGACTGGGACTTGAGCATTGAGATGGTCATCAGCCTGGCATGTCAATCATGGCTGTATGACACGAAGTGTTTGTCTGATTGAAAACTTCTCGATTGATAGGGCGTTGGGAGCAAAAGGACTCGGAAATGACGCATTCCAGGAGTTTTAGCACATAGTCGGGGTTATCGATACGTCATCGTCTACCCTGGTCTTCATCGTACGTCTGAAGCCAAGTCTGTAAGAAACTCGAGTTGTTTCCCATTCGTAAGCCTTACTCATACTTTAAATTCGACTCTTCTGCACGACGATCACCCAAATCGACTACGCACCAACCGCGTCGGGTTCCCATAGGCCCGTACAACCATGGACTTGAAATGCCTTAACAGCAAATAACGTCTTTTCCGTTTGTCCCTCCACAGGAGGTACGGCCGGCGGACACTGGTCATGCCACCCTCCCTCATCCTTTCGGCAGTCGGTGTTTGCGAAGTATAGGAGACAGCAAACATCCTTGCCCCCTGCTTCCAACTGTCCGCCTCCATAGTTCTCCCAGATTGATTCACTGTCCTTCGGGACTGTAACGAGCGACCCCTCGTCTGCGGGTTGAACACAGTCGGTATTGAGTGATCTCTTTCCTTCTGGATTACTTTGGAAGTGTTGAGTTGGCAGGCTCCAGCTGTTCATGGAATACCAACCAGAATCCCAGCTTGCGACCCATTGCCAGGCGCAGCCAGAGGTACAGGTTCTTCCCGCGGGTTGGGTGGGAGTTCCTGGTGGAGTTCCGGGTTTGGGTTTCGTGGGGGAGCTAAGGTTTGGGGTCAGTATGATTGCGATACTTTCGATGCCTTTGGTACTCACCCCTTTCCCGGGTATGTCCAGGTAGATGGACAGTAGTCTTTGTCTAGATGCTTTCCAGCCGCGAGCTCACCGATAGTTGTCCGAAGGTCGTCCGGTAGGTCTTGGAAATCTGAGGCACTTTGGAGGACTTTCGCGTAGTCGACTAGCGTATCCCGCGCATACTTGATACCTTCTTTGTAGAGTTTTGTGAACCACGCCTTGTGCGCTTCAGCGTATCCGGCAAAGCTGGAGGGGATTTTCCCTTGGCCGGCGCTCTTGTCATCCATTTCGATGCTTCTCTCGAGTCAATTTAACAGCCAGCTAACTAGGGACGACGTAGAGGGAGCCACACTTACAGTATCTGCTCAAGGGCGAGAATGGTGTCGTCGAGTCTCACCCTAGTCTCGGGCATCTCCAGGTACTTGCACACATTAACGATGCGACCAATGCTGCAAGCCCTGCGAGCGGCGGTACTATCTTTGTTCTTGAACTTGCCGTCCAATTGCTCCCCAACGAACATCTTGAATGCCACAGGTTAGCTCCTCTCCCATGCGTTCATGCATGGTGCTTTTCTTACCCTGTACTTGAGTGCATTTTCTTTCTGGGGCAATAGAGTCATTCTTGTGCCGCAGTTTGCCTCATTTCCCAGTTCAGACAGCATTCTATCAGCGTAGCTTCCTGTCTGACCTATTCCAAATATGGAGGCAACCGGCGAGCATGTGAATTTGGAATCATCGACGAGGTAATCCCAGTAGTCCCTTAACCAGTTACCCTCGTATACATGCTCAGCTGCAAGTCGTCAGTTACACTTCTTGTTCTGGACAAGGGATACACACCCGCCCAGTCCTTTTCCGTCACGAATCCGGTCTTGTCCTCGTCCGTAACTACCCACTTGGAACTCAAACAATCTGTCGCAGTATCCTGTTTACAACGGATTGCTGGGTACATGATTGGTACCTCAGTGCCAGCCCTGCCGTCTTTCTTCAGCTTCCCGGATGGCGGGTAATCCTTAAGTTGAATTTGGTATGCCTTAGAAGATTTGTCGCAGGTCAAGTAGTACGGCTCTCTGGAAACTCGCCTCAACAAGGGAGATTTGATCATCGGAGCGAATCGAGTGGGTAGATTGTCCGTTGGACTGGCTATCTCAATGTCGTACCACTCTCGATCTTCTGGCTCTGGGACGAAAGTGCAGGAGTCCGCATTCCCTGTTCCAAAAGAGACGCACAGGCCAGGGACATGGTAGAGTTTGTCGTCACTGAAGATGTCGTCGTCGAATAGGACGTCTTCCACTCCACTGATGGTCTTCTCCCAAGCCTTGACCGCGAGGGTGGCTCCAAGCCAAACATCAATGTCGACTCCGAACGGCTTAGAGTCGTTGGGACAGAATCCTTCGGGCTCTGCATACTGTCAGTAATGGTATGATGTATCGCCAACAAACCCAGTGGAAAATCGATCTAGTGGTGACGAGAGAGTCACACTCACTGTATCCGCCAGTGGCAGTTATTGAGAGCTCGGGAAATTGCAAGCCAATATCCAAGTTCACCCCAGTTTTCTCTAAACATTGAAGTCAGAGTTATCAAGTTCACTTTCGATAGAGAATCAGGTTACCAACCGAAAACGAGTAGACTGGCACTCGTGACTATCTCAATCCAAATTTTGGCTTTGGCCGTCACCTCTGCCTCCACTCTTACGGGCTTGAACTCGAACTCGGGTATCCATCCAGAGTGGGAAAAGCGTGGAGTCGAGTAAAGATTGATCTCGGCAGAGGAGCCTTCGGGAATGATAGCCGACATTCCAGTCGACAGTTTGGCCTCTCCTTCGATGGACTCGAGACTGTAACCGACGTTGACCCCAGCGGTAGGACCTACCGTGATGAGGCGTGGGATAACCCAGCCAGCAGGGAGCGGAATCCGTATCAACTCCCAGCTGTTGGTCGCAAACTCTTCAGTCCCAAGGAAATGGTAGGCGCCGCTCAGAATGATGTCAAGATTTACGTCTGCTCTTACACCACGGGGCGTCGCAGAGACAGCGACTTTGGTGATCCCATCCCTGGAATTGCCCTCAATGTGGCCCCCAAAGGACAATGTTCCCTGGGTGCCGCAGGTAACGCAATCTGCTGTGAACTTGAAGATATCGTTGCCCTTATCGATCAAAGAGCTCGGCCACTTCGAGCCGAGGTCCACATGGAAGGCGCCTTCTAGGCTAGCCTCAAGGTATCGCTTCCGACTGGGCGATACCATATTCCCAAATTCAAGGGTGTATGAGTCCGCAACCTCACCCCAAGTTTTGAGGGTGGCATCGAGATAAGCGGTGAGTGTATTTGTATCGAATGATGCCTGACTCACCAACCAAGGATCTCTTATATCTCCAGAGTTGCAATTGTCGGGCTCGCCGACGATCACAAAGGATCGAGCATCGTTGCTATTGACCCAATTCCACGATTGGATGACAGCTTGAAACGTTGCTTCGCTTCGAAATCGCAGTGTCATGTTCTCTGCACAATGCGCGAAAGTGAGTTCGTCGGAAAACTTCTCCATGTCAATGATTTGCTGATCTGGACGAGTACGAACTACAAACGAGACAAGTGTCTGATCGGTACCTGGGAACGTGTTAAGGACCTCCATGTTCTTGGAAAGAGATGCTTGCCATTAGGAGATGTCCACATAAGTTCTTCATTGTCATGCAGAGTGACGTTGACAACGGTGACATTGCTTTGCGTGGGAGGAGTAGTACAGTTCCTGTCATGTGGAACTTGGCCCTTGGGAAAGTTGTGGTCCCAATGGCGGCGATGGAAAGGGGCCAACTCGACCAGTGAGCCAGCATGAGCAGACTGCAAAAGCAGGGTGACCACGTAAGACAGAAAGCAGAGTAGTGTCATCATTATTTCCGAATCTCATAATCTTGTACCGAGAGTGAGGGTAAGAATTGGCAAGAAATGTACCGGCTTATATGAATGAGTGTGAGGAGTAGTCAACCGGGGAGGCCGGGTGCCCCAAGACTCTCATACCACCTTCCAAGGTTCAAAAATCCTCCTTTCTGGAGACAAATGCCAAGTAGACAAACTCTTGGTCGTTCCAATTACATGATGTTGGTGGTGTGCAGCCGCCACGAACACCTAGGCGTCTGCAAACATGGGCAGATCGGGACGGTGTGCTTTGCTGTGCCCGTCGCCAGGAAAGGCCAATCAGAGGTACCATATACTCTGGCTGTCAAACTCAGACCTTTTAGTCATCCGATCGGGAGTAGATACATATGCCAAGTCCATTTGGGTGGGAGGAGCTGAATCTTAAACTGCTGTCAGGTGATATCGCATCATGTCCGAGTAGGACATGAACATATGGAGGCTTTTAACTACCATTGACTACCATCTTCCAAGACTCTTCCAAGACGCTAGCCTCCTAGAGTCCTCCAGATTCGTCAATGGTATCCGCGGTTGAGTCTTGGTTCACACCATCGTGGCAATCGGCATGGCCCGATCCAGAGGTTTCGCATGCCGAGAAAAAGTAAGGCCCAAAAAAAATTGGTGATTGGTGATTTGTCTGCAGACGCCACTTCGCTTCACTCAGCTGAAGAGCAGGATCGACCCGCATGCGATCAGACAGCCTTAGGCGAGACGATTCACTGCCTTGCCCGAAGCGCGCCATGACATGAATGAATAGTCCCATATCTCCGTAAGGTGATCCTCACCTAACCCCGGAAACGCTCTGTCCATGTTAAGAGAAATCGAAAACGGCATAGAATGTGACTCGCGATCGATATGTTTCGACGACCGCCCTCGCACGCTAATTTCTGCTAGATTCGGCGAGGAGCTTGTGTGTTATGGACCTGTCGCCCTTAAACGAAGACAAGCCTGTGTAAGCATTCAGCAGTGACCTGATAGAATGGACAAGATGAGATGTGGAGAGTGGGTAAGGATAGAAAAAGTGGAATAAAAAGAAGGTTAGGTAAGAAAGGTGGACAGGACTTGGTGTGGTATGGATGCATTGGGAACAATACCAACGTTTTGGGTGTGGAGGCCAAGATAGTAGTTAAAGTCATATGGGGTTCGAACGAGAACACACTGCTAAATCTGCCTCGCAATCGTTGCGAGATTTGTAGGTTTTTCTTATACCGGCACCGAGATAGGAAACAGAGCAATTGTACCACCAGAGGGCCCACCAAAATTCCAGGCCCAGGATATCACGTCTATCAGTGTACCATAAACGGGGAGTTGTAGTTCAAATTCCTTCTATACTAATTCAGTAATAGTCAGGGGCCCGTAAAGGTTTTATAAATAAGTCACCATGGCTTATTACAAAAGACTAAAAATAGAAGCGACCATAGTGAGGAGTCGACGCGAGACTGAAGATAGACAGACTTTTTATAGATATGTATGGCGAATACGTTAAGGAGATTCGCACGCGAGAATGTGCTCAGACTCTTCCAGCTGCTTACTAAAAACGTCGTACTGTAGTCCAATTGAACTAATTACGTCTAACCTCTGATCATACCTGCTAGTCTAGAAGATTTAGCAAAGGGAGCTATCCACCTGAAAGGATTACAGACAAAGCCGTATTGGAACTCGTCGTCTACTATCTTGACCACGCTACACCTCTATCAGCTCTAAGGCACACCTTGTGGAAGTTATGATCGGTACAGCGTACGTGGGAACCTTCGGTAAGCGCTCGCTGCCTTGCCCCGGCTAGTCATCGTCAATAATGTAAGACTGCTTCTGTCGGCTAAGCCATTTATATATTAGCAAGACTAGAGGCTCTGCAAATTGGTACTACTGATGTGGACTAAGCTCACCTTCGTCCTTGGACCGTACTTTGCGTAGCCAATGGCTGAGTAGGTCGTCCTAAAGTCCACCGCAATCTAAACAGTTGGTATGCGCTAAGTACAAGAAATGGAAGTAAAAGTACTCACTACTATTTTTTCCGCCATTACGAGCTGCGGGGTCAGGGTCTGGAGCGCGTGTTGGCCGAGGTGAGGTATGTACAACTTGCGGGCCGGCAGGGAGGCGAAAGTCATTTAAGCGCCAAGAGATCAGGCTGGATGCCACATCATTCAGCTAGCGTCGGGCCAAGTGACCTGGCATTTATCTCAGTAAGCGACTCAGACAGCAAGGGCAAACTAAAGGCGCACTCACTAATACTAAAGTATCACTAGTCTCCGCCTAAACAAACGCCACTTTTTTTTAACCAATCAGATATCTACCAACCTTAAGTTTACCCTGCCGTCTGAGGGCCTTTGGTGCGGAACTCTATGGTGCTCAACTTTAATTTTCGCAATTTTGTATAAGAGATACTCTCTCCTGTATATTTAACTCCCTAACAACACCTATTTAACCTAATAAACTAACGAGTCAGGTTAGACCAGCCTCCTCCATAATCAATTACTTTTTTACGATAGGAATATATTAGTAGGGGGGTTACTTGGGCAGTCCCTTTGAGCTCGGCGACGTGCACGTGACAGTGCGTGGGCCACCATAGTAGGTAAACACCGACCGACGCGTCGTCTCTATAAACGTCTCCACGAATGTCTCTACGAATGTCTCCACGAAAATCTCTACGAATGTCTCCACGAACGTCTCTACGAACGGCTCTACGAACGGCTCTACGAACGGCTCTACAATCGCCCATACAATCGTCCGTACGAACGTCTCCACCATCGTCTCTACAAACGTCTGCACGAGCGTCTGTACAAACGCCTGCACAAAGCTCTATACAAAGTTGTTACAAGGCCTTCAAAAAACAAGCCTAAATACAAGCTCTATATAGAGAAGCTCTATACAAAGCTCTGCACGAACTCAAGGCTCTACA